>Ga0116142_10001058_pt1 | contig 34269 bp, 32 predicted proteins | sample AD_UKC033_MetaG_FD_89785 | JGI IMG/M metagenome (GOLD analysis project Ga0116142, IMG submission 89785) | Active sludge microbial communities of municipal wastewater-treating anaerobic digesters from USA - AD_UKC033_MetaG | ecosystem: Engineered > Bioreactor > Anaerobic > Digestate | place: USA... | reverse complement strand
CGCGGCAGGTCGCGGCGCCGCAGCGGCACGCAAAGATCTCATCGACGTTCGGCGGGTCGCTGTCGGCGCGGCCGATCTGGTAATCGTAGTTCAGCTCCTCGCCCGGCCGGATCGTGCGGATCGCTTCGATGAACACGCGCCGGTTCTCGATCACCGACTCGCAGTTCGGGTCGCAGCCATGGTTGATGAAGCGCGCATCGTTGCCGTCGACGCCCGCATCGATCACGACGCCGCGATCGACGATGAAGAGGAAAGTGTGGCCGTCGTCCTCGTCCTTGTCCTCGTAGCGCTGGTCGGCGACCTTGTGCGAAATGCGGTCACCGAGATACTCGATGATCCGCGTGCCCTTGCGGATGGTTCGGGTCGCGAACACGCCGAAGCCGTGGATCTTCGAGCGCCGTACCTTGTACATCGGGGACTTGTTCGTGGCTGACATGCACTTCCTTCTTCAGATGGCCACCGGCGCCTTGATCGCCGGCTGCGGTTGATAATTGCGGAACTCGAAATCCTCGAACCGGTAGTCGAACAATGTCTCCGGACGTCGCGCGATCACGAGTTCGGGCAGCGGCAGCGGCTCGCGTGCGAGCTGCGTGTCCGCCTGCTCGAGATGATTCAGGTAAAGGTGCGTATCGCCGCCCGTCCAGATGAACTCGCCGACGCCGAGATCGCACTGCTGCGCGATCATGTGGGTCAGCAGCGAGTAGGAGGCGATGTTGAACGGCACGCCGAGGAACAGGTCGGCGCTTCTCTGGTAGAGCTGGCACGAGAGGCGCCCGTCCGCCACGTAGAACTGGAACAGCGCATGGCACGGCAGCAGGGCCATGCGGTCCAGCTCGCCGACATTCCAGGCGCTGACCACGATGCGGCGCGAATGCGGATTCGTGCGCAATTCCCCGAGCACCCGCGCGATCTGGTCGATGTGCCCTCCGTCGGGCGTCGGCCATGAACGCCACTGGCTGCCGTATACAGGGCCGAGTTCGCCCGCGGCATCGGCCCATTCGTCCCAGATCGTGACCCCGTGCTCGCGCAGGTAGGCGACGTTGGTGTCGCCGCGCAGGAACCACAGCAACTCGTACACGACCGATTTCACGTGCACGCGCTTGGTCGTCAACAGCGGGAAACCCCGTGTCAGGTCGAAGCGCATCTGGCAGCCGAACAGCGAGCGCGTGCCCGTGCCGGTACGGTCGGGCTTGTGCGCACCGTGGTCGCGCACGCGGCGCAGGAGGTCGAGGTAAGTCTGCATTCTGAACGGCGATTATAGGCATGCGCGCGCAGTGATTCAGACTCATAATAGGGGTCGACCACCCCACCACGCAGGACACCGTCATGTTCACTCGCAATGCCGTCCCCGCGCTCCTTTCCGGTTGCACGCTGGCGCTGCTCCTCGCCGCTTGCGGCAGCCCCGCGCCATCGAACGACGCCGCCACCGCGGCCGAAGATGCCGCCGCGGCGCTCGCAGAGAAGGAAGCGGCGCTCGCCGAGCGCGAAGCCGCGTTGGCGGAAAAGGAAGCCGAACAGCAGGAACAGGAAGCCGCGCGACTGGCTGCCGAAGAGGCCGCCCGGCTCGAGAGCGAAGCTGCGGCCGCAGCCGCGGCCGCGGCGGCTGCCAAGAAGCCGGCGCCGGCCAAGACTTCGACGGCGGCGAGCAAGCCTGCCACGAGTGCGCCGGCCTCGAGCACGGCGGCAAAGCCGGCCGCGCCGCCGCCGCCGCTGGTCGTACCGGCAGGTACCACCCTCACCGTCGCGCTCGCACAGGCGTTGAGCACCAAGACCGCCAAGGTCGGCGATCCCATCAGTGCACAAGTCGTCTCCGACGTCATGGTTGGCAACCGTGTCGCGATTCCCGCAGGTTCGCGCGTCTCCGGGACCGTGACCAACGTGGTCTCGGGCAGCAGCAAGATCGGCGGCGTGCCCGCGCTCGGCCTGCGCTTCGATACGCTGCAGCTGATCGGCGGACAGAGCATGCCGATCAGCGGCGAGATCGTGCAGCAGGGGCGCAGCGATACCGGCATGGACACCGCGAAGATCCTGGGTGGCGCCGCGGCCGGTGCCGTCATCGGGCACCAGGTCGACGACGACAAGGGCAAGGTCATCGGTGGCCTGCTCGGCGGCGCGGCCGGCGCGATTGCGGCCAAGAAGACCGGTGCCGAGGTGCAGCTCGCACAGGACTCCACGCTGGCGATCGCGCTCGGCGCGCCGATCGAGGTGGCGGGGCGCTAGCGCGCGTAGTTGCCCGAAGGCTCGCGCCGGGCGTAGGCCCACGCGAGCATGGCGACCCCCGCGACCAGCAGAGGCAGCGACAGCAGCTGGCCCATCGTGAGCCAGTTGCCGGCGAAGTAGCCGATGTGCGCGTCGGGCACGCGCCAGAACTCGACCAGCATGCGCGAGACGGCATAGATCACGAGGAACAGGCCCGTCGGCGCAAGCCGCGGGCGCGGCTTCGACGTGAACCACCAGATCACGGCGAACAGCAGCAGCCCCTCCAGCGCCGCCTCATAAAGCTGCGTCGGGTGGCGCACGACGCCGTCGACCTCGAAGCCCCACGGCACCGTGGTTTCGCTGCCCCACAGTTCGCCGTTGATGAAATTGCCGATGCGGCCTGCGAACAGTCCAATGCCCGGCAGCGGCGCGATGAAATCATAGACGTCGGCGGTGCGGCGCCGCCGCCGCCATGCAAAAAGCCACAGCGCCACCGCGACGCCGGCCAGGCCGCCATGGAACGACATGCCCCCCTCCCAGATCTTGAGGGGATACAGCGGATCGAGGGCCCAGTAGCCGAGCCCGTAGAACAGCACATAGCCGACGCGACCGCCGATGATCACGCCGAGCATCGCGAAGAAGATCAGGTCATCGACGTCCTGAGGCTTCCAGGTCGAGCCGGGCCGAGCCGCACGGCGCCGGCCCAGCCACCAGCCGGCGACGAATCCGACGAGGTACATGATGCCGTACCAGTGGATCCTGACCGGGCCGAGCTGCAACGCGATCGGATCGATGCCGGGATACTTGATCATGTGGTGGGTGCCTGGCCGCTCAGCACGCGGCAGAAGAAAGCCTTGAGGTAACGGGTTTCGGGAATCGCCGGATGCAGCGGATGATCGGGCGCCTGCCCGCCGACCGCGAGCACCTGCACGAAGCGCGACACATGGCGCGCCGCCGCCTGGATCGCCGCCAGCAGATCGCTCTCGGCGAGATGCCACGAACACGAGCACGACACCAGCAGGCCTTCCTCGTCGAGCAGGCGCAGCGCCAGCTGGTTCAGCTTGCGATAGGCCGCCTGCGCCTTCGGCAGGTCCTTGCGACGCTTGGCGAAGGCTGGCGGATCGAGCACGATCGCATCGAAACGCCGGCCCGCGGCGGCGAGCGATTCGAGCACGTCGAAGGCGTCGCCCTGCAGCGTCTCCAGGGCATGATCGTGCCGCGCGGCATTGCGGCCGGCCGCCTGCAGCGCCCCCGCGGACGCATCGACGCAGGCCGCCGCACGCGCCCCGGACTTCAGTGCGGTGACCGCCCAGGCGCCCGCATACGAGCACACATCGAGCACGCGCGCATCGCGCGGCAGCAGCTCGCGCAGGCGGGCACGATTGGCCGCCTGGTCGTAGAACCAGCCGGTCTTCTGCGCCTGGGCGAAAGGCACGGCGAACTCAATCCCGTTCTCGATGACGGCGAGCTCCTCCGGCAGCTCGCCGAACGCCACGGTGATCTCCTTCGGCAGCTGCTCGAGGTCGCGCGCACCCGTGTCGTTCTTCCAGACGAGCGTGCGCGGCGCGACCACTTCGCGGATCGCCGCCTCGATTGCGGGCCTGCGCGCCTCCATGCCGGCGGTCGCAATCTGCCCCACCGCGATGTCGCCGTAGCGGTCGACGATGAGCCCCGGCAGCTCGTCGGACTCGCCGAACACGAGCCGGTAGTGCGGCGTGGGATGGAGCCGCTCGCGCAGCCGCAGCGCGCGTGCGATGCGCGAGGCAAGCAGCGCGCCGTCGGGCTCGCGCCGTTCGTCCCGCGACAGCAACCGCGCGCTGATCAGTGCGTGCGGATTCACGTAGCCATAGCCGAGAAACGCGTCGCGATCCGACACGATGCGCGCGGTGAGATCGGGGGTGAATGCGGACAGCGGCGTCGCGCCGGTATCGACCTCGTTGCTGAAAACCCAGCTGTGGCCGGCGCGAAGCCTGCGATCCTCGCCCTTTTTCAAGCGCAACAGCATTCGCGTATTCTAGCCGACATGTCGAACGCCCTGTCCGGTGAAACGAGCCCATACCTTCTGCAGCACGCCGACAATCCCGTCGAATGGTACCCGTGGGGCGAGCAGGCGCTGGCGCTGGCCCGCGAGAGCGGCAAGCCGATCCTGCTCTCGGTGGGCTATTCGGCCTGCCACTGGTGCCACGTGATGGCGCACGAATCTTTCGAGGATCCGGACACCGCGCGGCTGATGAACGAGCTGTATGTCAACGTGAAGGTGGACCGGGAGGAACGCCCGGACATCGACCGCATCTACCAGATCGCCCAGCAGATGCTGACCCAGCGCAGCGGCGGCTGGCCGCTGACGATGTTCCTCGCGCACGATGACCAGCGCCCGTTCTTCGGCGGCACCTATTTCCCGCCGGAAGCGCGCCACGGGATGCCGGCCTTCCGCGATCTGCTGGTGCGCGTCGCGGAATATTACCGCGAGCATCGTGACGAGCTTGGCAGGCAGAACGATGCGCTGATGGAAGCCTTCGCCACGCTCGAATCGCCGCCGGCCGATGCGGCGGCACCGCTCACCGATGCGCCCCTGCTCGCCTGCCGCAGCCAGCTCGAGCGCTCGTTCGACCGGGTGAACGGCGGCTTCGGTGGCGCGCCGAAATTCCCCCACCCGACCACGATCGATCGCCTGATGCGCGACTGGCACGCGACTGCGGGCTCGCCCGAGCCCGACCTGCATGCGCTCTACATGGCGACGCTCACGCTGACCCGCATGGCGGAAGGCGGCCTCTTCGATCATCTCGCGGGCGGCTTCTACCGTTACTGCGTCGATGCGCAGTGGTCGATTCCGCACTTCGAGAAGATGCTGTACGACAACGGCGCGCTGCTCGCGAGCTATGCCAGCGCGGCACTCGCCACCGGCGAGGTCCTGTTTGCGCGTACCGCCGGACAGACGGCCGCGTGGCTGCTCGCCGACATGCGCTCACCGGAGGGCGGTTTCTACTCGAGCCGCGATGCGGACTCCGAGGGGCACGAGGGGCGCTACTACGTGTGGACGCGGGAGGCGGTCGAATCCGCGCTGACCGCCGCCGAGTTCGCGGTGTTTGCCGCGCACTATGGGCTCGACCGCGAGGCGAACTTCGAAGGCGCGTGGCACCTGCGCGTCACGCGCAGCCTCGAGGACATCGCCGCCGGGCTCGGCAGCACCCGCGACGCGGTTGCCGCGCAGATCGACGGCGCCCGCGCGAAGCTGCTGGCGCTGCGCGAACGGCGCATACCGCCGGCGCGTGACGAGAAGCTCCTCACCAGCTGGAATGCGATCGCGATCCGGGGCCTGGCCATGGCTGCCCGGGCACTGGACCAGCCGGCGCTCGCCGAGGCCGCCACGGGCGCGGTCGATTTCCTGCGTGCACGCCTGTGGCGCGATGGGCGCCTGCTCGCGACGTACAAGGACGGCCGCGCGCACCTCAACGCCTATCTCGACGACTATGCCCTGCTCGCCGACGCCCTCATCGAGCTGCTGCAGGTACGGTGGCGCGGCGCGGACCTCGAGTTCGCCGTCGCACTGCTCGAGGCCATGCTCGAGCACTTCGAGGATCGCGAGGCCGGCGGTTTCTTCTTCACCTCGCACGACCACGAGCGTCTGATCCACCGCTCGAAGAGCTTCGCCGACGATGCGACACCTTGCGGCAACGGCGTCGCTGCCACGGTATTGCAGCGCGCAGGCTACCTGCTCGGCGAACCGCGCTATCTCGCGGCGGCGGAACGCACGCTGCGCGCGGGCTGGAGCGGCGTGTCCCGCCAGCCGCAGGCACATACATCGATGCTGGTGGCGCTCGAGGAGTACCTCGCGCAGCCGCAGATCGTGATCCTGCGCGGCACGGCCGCCGGAATCGAGCGCTGGCGGCATGAACTCGCGCGGCTCCATGCGCCGCGCCGTATCACGCTCGCGATCCCGGATGACGCCCCGGGTCTGCCGGCCGCACTGGCCGCGAAAGCACCGCGCGGCGATGCCGTGGCCTACCTGTGCCGCGGCAGCACCTGCAGTGCGCCGATCGACTCGCTCAGTGTGCTGCTGCGTGACCTGCGGCTGGCGCTGGCGTCCTGACCGCCGTACCGAGCACTTCGAAACGCGCGCCGCGAACCAGCGGGCCGCTGCCGACGAATGCGCGCGCCGGGAACCTGCCGCTGAAGTAGGTGCGGTACACGCGATTGAACGCCTCATACAGCGTGAGGTCGGGGCAGAACACGGTCACCGAAACAAGGTCGTTCATGGTGAACCCGGCGGCCTCGACCGTGGCCTTGATGCCGTCCATGACGAGGCGGGCCTCGTCCTCGACTCCGGCCGGCGGCATCTGCGTCTCCGCATCGAGGCCGAGGTGGCCGGCGATGTACAGCGTATCGCCGACACGCACGCCGTTGCTGAACGGCAGCGTCGCGGCAACCGAGCCGGCTGCCGCGCCGATGTACTCGCGCTGGCCGTCGCCCGCCACCGCGGTAACGCAGAGGGCCAGGCCCATGATGCTTGCCAGGATCGTCTTGTGCATGTCCACTTCTCCGCTAGAGTTTCCGCAGTGCCTGCCGCAGCGCCTCGGCGAGCGGCGCCAGCGCCGCCGCGTCGAAGGGCTCCGCCCGCGACCAGTCGTAGGCCCAGGGCTGGGCGGTACGCATCGCCGCGGGCTCGTGCGCGTAGCGCGGGATCACGTGCGCATGCAGGGCCGGCTCGACGTTGCCGAATATCGCATAGTTGATGCGCACGGCGTCGGTCACCTGCAGCAATGCATCCCCGAGGCGGGTCATGTCCGCGAGGAACCCCGCCCGCGCCGCTCCGGCGAGCGCGTTCAGCTGCGGCACCACGGGATCGGGCAGCAGCAGCAGGTAGCCGCGCACGAACTGCTGTGAGCCGAACACGGCCCAGCCGGAACCGAGCCGCGCGAGCACGCGCGGTTCATCACCCCGGCGTGCGGCGTCCACATCGCGATGGATTGCGGTGTCCGCCCGCGGCATCACGAGCGGAACATGAAGTAGACGGCGCCGAGGATGCACAGCGACGCCCACAGGTAGTCGAGCTTCAGCGGCTCACGCATGTAGAGCACGGCAAACGGCACGAAGACGGCGAGCGCGATCACTTCCTGCAGCATGTACTCGAAGAACGCGATGCCCCAGCTCACGAGTGCCGCGATGAACCATGGGCGGGTCGAGAAGTTCTTGAGGTGCGCGTACCACGCAAAGGTCATGAACGCGTTGGAGAGTATCAGCAGGCCGGTGGCCGGCAGGATCGCAGGCATGTATCGCCCCCGTAGATCGCCCATTCTCGCGGGCGGGAGGCGGTCATGCAATCAGGGCGGGGTGCTGCCGATCAGCCCTGCCAGCTGCGTACGCGACCGGTATCGAGGTGAACGAAGTTCGACTTGCGGTAGAAGCCGACCCCGCCACGCGCCATCGCGAGCGCGATGTCCCGTACGCTGGCGCACGAGGCGCCCTTCAGGCGCACGTCGATCGCGCGGCCCTGCATGTGCAGGCTGCGCCTCGCCACGCCCGAACTCGCCGCGGCAAGCTTCGCGTTGCTGTGCGGGGAGCGGTACCCGGAGATCACCTCGAAGCGCGCATCCCGGCCCGCCTCGAGCGCCACGGCGGACAGCTGGTCGTAGAGATCGGGGTCGATCGGATGCACTTCATTGGCCCGATGATCACGCAGCACACGCTCGAGCTTCGCCACCGCGTCCGCCACCACGCGGCGCCCATCGTGGTAGGCGACGCTCACGGTCTCGCCGGTATGGGTATTGAAGAGTTCGAGCCAGCGCTGCGGGCCGATCATCTCGGCCGCCGGCGCAGGGCGCGTGTGCAGGATGGCCGGCGCGGCCACCGCGGTCGCCAGCGTGGCGGCCAGCATGCGCCTGCGCGACCATTGAAATTCGTACGACATAATCAGCTTCCCGCCCGGCCAAGGTCTTCCGGAATCAGTCCAACCCGGATGGTTCAGGACTCGGGCGCGTAATGCAAGCAGGCGTCGGGGAAACCCCGAGCTGCCTCGCATCAGACGCCCCCCATGTCCCCCGCCGTGCGGTTCACGGCAACCACTGTGGCGCGCGGAAAGAAGTTGAACTCCGAGGCGCTCGCCCAGGTGTACGCGCCCATCGAGCGCCCGACGATGAGGTCGCCCTCCCGCAGTCGCGGCAGCATCAGGTTCTCGGCGATCACGTCGATGCTGTCGCAGGTCGGACCCGCGAGCACCGAGGGCAGACGCTCAGTGCCCTCGCGCAGGGCCTCGACCGCATAGCGGGCATGGTCGTAGAGCTGGCCGCTGTAGGAGCCGTAGAGGCCATCGTCCAGGTAGTACCACCAATGCCCCTCGCGCTGGGCGCGGCCCATGACACTCGCGACGCCGATCGCCGCTGGTCCGGCAATGTAGCGACCCGGCTCGGCGATCACGCGCACGCGGCGCGGCAGCTTCACGATCGCGGCGCGCAGTGATGAGCAGAAGCGGCCGATGTCGGGCGCGCGCTGTCCGTAGCCGATCGGGAATCCGCCGCCGATGTCGAGCGTGTCCAGCGGACCGAGTTTCTCGCGGCGCGCGGCCCGCAGCAGCTTGCTGCAGGTCTCGATCGCCTCGAGATGCTTCAGCGCATTCGGCGCCTGCGAGCCGACATGAAACGACAGGCCCCGCACGGTGAGCCCGAGTTCCCGCGCCCGCCGCGCAAGTGGGAGCAGTGCCTCCGGATCGCAGCCGAATTTGCGCGACAGGTCGCAAACGGCACCCGGCGCGCGAAACGACACCCGTAGCAGCAGCTCGGTGGTATCGCGCCAGGGGACGAACTTCTCCAGTTCATCCGGATTGTCGGCGACGAACACGCGCACGCCGGCGTGCACGGCATTGCGGATGTCGATGTCACGCTTGATCGGGTGCGTGTGGATGCACCGCGCCGGGTCGACTCCGAGGTTCGCGACGAGCTGCAGCTCGCCGGTCGTTGCGAGGTCGAGGAATCCGCCCTCTTCGATGATGGTCTGCACGACCGCCGGGTGCGGCAGGGGCTTCAGCGCGTAGTGCAGGTCGACACCGGGCAGCGCCCGGCGCAGGTTGTGGTACTGCGCGCGCACGCGCGCGCAGTCGACGATCAGGAGCGGCGAGCCGAATTCGGCCACCAGACGTCGGATGTGCTCGGGGGCAAACGGGTCGATCCAGCGGGGCCTGGCGCGGGCGCGGCGCGGGGTTGTCATTTGTGACGCATTGTCGGGAATGACCGCAGGGCCCGCAAGATCGGCCTGCTCATTTGCTACATTGTTCGTCCATGCAGACGCACGCCGCCACGGACCCGCACGCCGAGCTGCGGACGCTGCTCTCCTCCCGCGTCGCCCTGCTCGCGGTGGAGAGCCGCGACGAGACGCGTGCGCTGGCGCTGCTGCGCGACGCCGGGCTGCACGCGCGCCGCGCGCCCGGATCGGGAATCTTCATCTGGAGCGCGACCGAGGGCCTCAAGCGCATCGACCGCGACATGGGCGCGCCCCAGCGCCACCTGATCGAGCCGGCGCAGATGCTGCGCCACCTCAAGTCGACCCCCATGGCGGGCATCTACATCCTGCTCGACTTCCATCCCTATCTCGCCGATCCGGTGAACATCCGCATGCTGAAGGATGTCGTGCAGGACCAGGCGAAGGTGGCCCGCACCGTAGTGCTCGTCAGCCACGAGATCACGCTTCCGGCCGAGCTCGTGCCGCTCGCCGCGCGCTTTCGTCCCGCGCTGCCCTCCGCCGCCGAGCGGCAGAAGATCGTCACGCACGTGTTCGATGAATGGCGGCGCCAGCACAAGGGTCGCGCGCCACGCATCGACCGCGACGCGCTTGCGCGGGTCATCGACAATCTCGCGGGACTCAGCGCCCCGGACGCCGAGCGGCTCGTACGGCGCGTTCTGTACGACGACGGCGCGATTACCGCCGAGGACCTGCGCGCCGTGCAGGCCGGCAAGTACGAACTGCTCAATCGCCATGGCACGCTCGGCTTCGAACCCGACACCGCGCGTTTCGCCGAAGTCGGCGGACTGGCCAACCTGCGCCGCTGGGTCGAGACGCGTCGCGCGGCCTTCGACGGCACCGCGCCCGGCCTCGATGCCCCGCGCGGCGTGCTGCTGCTCGGCGTGCAGGGGTGCGGCAAGAGTCTCGCGGCCCGCGCGATTGCGGGCATTTTCGGCGTACCGCTGCTGCGCTTCGACTTCGCGGCGCTGTACAGCAAGTGGCACGGCGAGTCCGAGCAGAACCTGCGCGAAACCCTCGCCACCGCGACCGCACTCGCACCCTGCGTGCTCTGGATCGACGAGATCGAGAAGGCGCTCGCCTCCGGCGAGGGTGACAGCGGCACGGGCAGGCGCGTGCTCGGCGCGTTCCTCACCTGGATGGCGGAGCGGCGCACGCGCGTGTTCCTCGTCGCGACCGCCAACGATGTCAGCGCGCTGCCCCCCGAGCTGATCCGCAAGGGGCGCTTCGACGAAATCTTCTTCGTCGACCTGCCGGACGCCGAAACACGCGCCGCGATCCTTGGCATCCACGCCGCACGGCGCAACGTACCACTGACCGGCGCCGAGCTCGCGCGACTCGCCGCGATGAGCGGGGAGTTCTCGGGCGCAGAGCTCGAGCAGGCCATCGTCGCGGCGCTCTATACGGCGCACGCGCAGGGCGCGCCGGTCGATGCCGCATCGATCGCCCGCGAGATCGGCGCGACGCGCCCGCTCGCGGTGGTCATGGCCGAACAGGTGGCGGCCCTGCGCCGCTGGGCGCAGGGCCGCACCGTGCGTGCCGACTGAGCACTCGTGACGCGGCTCGCCATCCTCGCCCTTTCGCTGACCATGGGCGGTGCAGCGCAGGCCGCTCCCTTCGATATCGTGAACACGATGCGCCTTGGCGGCTGCGGCGCCCAGGTCACCACCACCCCCGTCTCCCGCGCGGCCCGACTGGACGAGGCAGCCCGGCGCATCGCCCGCGGCGATCGGCTCGCCGTCGCCCTCGAGGCCGCGGGGTACCGCGCGGCGAGCGCCACGTTCATCCGCCTCGGCGGCGTGCGATCCGACGCACACATCGAGTCGATGCTGCGCGACCATCATTGCGAGCGCATTTCGCAGCCGGCGTATGGCGAGGGCGGCGTGGCGCAGCGCGGCGACGACATCTGGATCGTGCTTGCCGCACCCTTCGCGCCGCCCGCGGTGCAGGATGCTGCACGCATCGGCGCCCGCGTGCTCGAACTGGTGAATGCCGCGCGCGCCAGCGCCCGGCGCTGCGGCAGTACCGCCCACCCTGCCGTCGCGCCGCTCACGGCCGCCGCGCAGCTCGACGAAGCCTCCCGGGCCCACGCCGGGGAACTGGCCCGCCTCGATCGCTTCGACCATCGCGGCATCGACGGCAGCACTGCCGCCGAGCGGGTCGGGCGCACGGGCTATGCCTGGCGCCTCGTCGGCGAGAACCTGGCAGCCGGACCGACCAGTGCCGAGGAAGTGGTCGACGGCTGGCTCGCGAGCCCCGAGCACTGCCGAAACCTGATGGACGCCAGGTTCACGCAGATGGGCCTGGCCTTTGCCGTCGATGCGGCGAGCGAAAGCGGCGTGTACTGGGTACAGACCTTCGCGGCATCCCGCTGATCACGCCGACCTGATACTTTTCGCCGATGGCTTCACTGGCGTCGAAAGCGCTCGGCCGGGTTGCGCCCGCGTACATTCCCGTGTTGCGCACCGGGCGGCGCGTTTCCCGGGCTGCCCGCACGTGAGCACGCCGTTCCACGCCCTGTCCCCGGAACAGTCGGTGCGCGAGCTCGGCTCCGACGCGAGCTGCGGCCTCGCCAGCCAGGTCGTGCGCGAGCGCCTCGAGCGGTGCGGCCGGAACGAGCTGCTGGCCGAACCTCCCGTGCCCGAGTGGCGCCGGTTCCTCGCCCAGTTTCGTGAGCCGCTCGTCATCCTGCTGCTCGCCGCCACGGCGGTATCGACGCTGCTGTGGCTGCTCGCGCGCGACACCGCGCTGCCCTACGAAGCCATCGCGATCCTTGTGGTCGTGCTGCTCAACGCCATCATCGGCCATGTCCAGCAGGCGCGTAGCGCGCAGGCCGTGGCGGCGCTGCGGGAAATGTCGGCGGCGCAGGCCAGAGTCGTCCGTGACGGCGAGCAGCTGACCGTTCCGGCCGCAGAGCTCGTGCCGGGCGATCTCATCCTCATCGAGGAAGGCGACCGGATCCCCGCCGACGCCCGGCTGATCCACTCGACCGCCCTGCAGACCGCCGAGGCGGCGCTCACCGGCGAGAGCCTGCCGGTCGCGAAGGAAACCGCGGCGATTCCGGGCGACGCGCTGCCCGGCGAGCAGGTCAACATGGTCTTCAGCGGCACGGCGGCAACCAGCGGCCGCGGCCGTGCGGTCGTTACGGCAACCGGCATGCAGACGCAGATGGGTCGCATCGCCGGCATGCTGGAGGCGACGCCGGTGGAAACCACACCGCTGCAGCGCGAGCTCGCCCGCGTCGGCCGGCTGCTCGGGATCGGCGTCATCGCGATCGCCGTGGTGATGATCGCAACGATCCTCATCGTGGAGGAAGTGCGGGGCATCGCGGCACTCTTCGAAGTGCTGATCTTCGGCGTCGCACTCGCCGTGGCGGCCGTTCCCGAGGGACTGCCGGCCGTCGTGACCGCCGTGCTTGCCCTCGGCGTGCAGCGGATGGCGAAGCGCAACGCGATCGTGCGCCACCTCGCCGCCGTCGAGACGCTGGGCTCGGCGAGTGTCATCGCCACCGACAAGACCGGCACACTGACGCGCAACGAACTCACCGTGCGCGTGATGGTCACCGCCAGCGGGCGCGTGCAGTTCGAAGGCACGGGCTACGAGCCGGAGGGAGAGGTGCACCGCGAGGGGGGCGGCGCGATTGACGGGGCGTTGCACACTGAGCTCGTCCGGGCGCTCGCCGCCGCCGACCGGGCCAACAATGCGGTGCTGCAGGAAAATGGCGGGCGCTGGACCGTGATCGGCGATCCGACCGAAGGCGCGTTGATCGTGGCCGCGCGCAAGGCAGGTCTCGAGCCGCAGCTGCTCGATGCGCGCTTCGAACGCGTCGGCGAGGTGCCGTTTTCCTCCGAGCGCAAGCTGATGAGCACGGTGCACAGCGACACAAAGCGTGACGACCAGCTGCTCGCCTTCACCAAGGGGGCTCCGGACGTGCTGCTGGCGCGCTGCACCCATGAGGAAGTGAATGGCGAACGGTGCCCGCTGTCGGACGCACGCCGTGCCGAGCTCACGCGGATCAACGAAGGGCTGGCTGGCGAGGCCCTGAGGACGCTCGCGGTGGCATCGCGACGCCTGCCGAGGGATGCATTCACCCGCGAGGAACTCGACGAGGACATCGAGCAGGGCCTCGTGTTCCTCGCACTGTTCGGCATGATCGACCCGCCGCGCGCCGAAACGCCCGCGGCCGTGGCGCGCACCAAGGCGGCCGGCATCCGCCCGATCATGATCACCGGCGATCATCCGGTGACCGCCGCGGTCATTGCCGCCGAGATCGGCATTGGCGACGGGCGAAGTGCGGTATCCGGCGCCGCAATCGAACGCATGCAGGACGAGGAGCTGTTGCGCACGGTCGGGGAGGTGTCGGTGTTCGCGCGCGTGAACCCGGCCCACAAGCTGCGTATCGTCAGGGCTCTGCAGCATGACGGCTCGACCGTCGCGATGACCGGGGATGGCGTGAATGACGCGCCCGCGCTGAAGACAGCAGACATCGGCGTCGCAATGGGCATCACCGGCAGCGACGTCGCGAAGGAAGCCGCGGATATCGTCCTCGCGGACGACAACTTCGCGACGATCGTGGCGGCTGTCGAGGAAGGCCGCGCGATATTCGCCAACGTCCGCAAGTTCCTGCGCTATCTGCTCTCATCCAACATCGGCGAGGTGATCACGATGTTCTTCGGCGTGCTGCTCGCCGACGTGATCGGCCTGTCGGCGGCCGAGGCCGGCGCGATCGCGCTGCCGCTGCTCGCGACGCAGATCCTGTGGATCAACATGGTGACCGACGGCGCACCAGCGCTCGCGCTGGGCGTCGATCCCCACGATGCGGACGTGATGACCCGCCAGCCGCGTCCGCGCACCGAGGGCGTGATCACGGGACAGATGTGGGCGGGAATCCTGCTGGTGGGCGTGGTCATGGCGGCGGGCACCTTGCTGGTGCTGGACGCCAGCCTCGCCGGCGGCCTGATCGAGGGCACGGGCAGCCTGGATCACGCGCGCACGATGGCGTTCACGACCCTCGTGTTCTTCTCGCTGTTCAATGTCTTCAACGCGCGCTCGGATGAGCACAGTGCCTTCACGGGCCTGCTCGCGAACAAGTGGCTGTGGGGCTCGGTCGGGCTGTCGCTGCTGCTGCAGGCGGCCGTGGTCCACGTGCCGTTCCTGCAGCACGCATTCTCGACAGTTGCGCTGAGCGGCGCCGACTGGCTGCTGTGCGCCGCGATCGGCAGCTCGGTGTTGTGGGTGCGCGAGGCAGACAAGCTCATTCGCCGCCTGGGGCGCAATGCGCCCGAGGCCATGGCCGGGCAGACTACCTGAGCAGCGCGACCACGAGACCGGTGATGGCGAGCAGCAGCGCTGCGCCGGCGACCCAGATGATCACGGTCTGGCGAGCGGCGGTTTCCCGCAGGCCTACCGCAATGACCTGCACCTGGTCGGCCATCTCGCTGACCAGCCTGGATTGATTCGCCTCGTTGGCCTCGAGCGCCAGCAGCCGCTTCGAGATGGCGGCGAGCTGGTCGCCCGGCGATTTGTTGGCGTCGATCGGCTCGGGCACGGGCTTCGATTTCCATTGTCCCCAGATGGCCTTCGCACCCTTGGCGATATCGGGCGCCAGCAGGATGAGCTGCTTCCAGGGAATGCCCGCCGCGACTATTGCCATATGCAGAATCTCCTCAGACCGCTATCGCGCCCGCGCCCGCGCCCGTCAGGGCATGACTCCCGGCGCATCCGTCGCCGCGAGGTCGGCACCGTCCACTTCGCTCGCCGCCGCACCGCGCAGCAGGCGATCACGGATCGCATCCCATCTCTCGTCATCGGTTGGCACCTCCTGCACGAGGATCTGCTCGCACCCGGCCGTGTCGAGCGTACGCAGGTTGGCGTACAGGTCGTGCGCGTAGGCGTCGGGGCGCCGGCCCGCGTTGATCCAGGTGACGGAGGGATAGGTCTTGAGCGGCAGGCGCTGCGCGAGTACGGCGATGCGCCGCCCGCCCTCCGAGGCGTCTTCGGCACGCGTGTCGATTTCGTCGGCGGGCACGATGGTCATGGGTGTCGCCGGCGCGTAATGCGTCGGCGTGCTGCCCGGCACGCGCGGCGCGGCACCGGGCGGGCCGACCTGCACGTCGCCGACCACCTGGCGCAATTGCGCGAGAGTCACCGCACCGGGTCGCAACAGGCGCACGCCGGTCTCGTCGCAGGCGACGATCGTCGACTCGAGGCCGACCTGCGATTCGCCGCCGTCGAGCACCACGCGCACGGCGTCGCCGAACTCTTCACGCACATGCTCGGCGCGGGTCGGCGACAGGCGCCCATAGCGGTTTGCCGAGGGTGCCGCGATGCCGCCGCCGAACGCGGTGAGCAGCTGCTGGGCCATCGGATGCGCGGGCACGCGGATGGCGATCGTGTCCTGTCCGCCCGTGACGATGTCGTGCACGTTCGCGGCGCGCGGCATCACCAGAGTCAGCGGTCCGGGCCAGAAGCGCTCGGCGAGCGCCTGTGCTGCCGGTGGCACTTCCCGCACCCAGCGGTGCAGGTACTTGGGGCTGTCGAGGTGCACGATGACGGGATGGGTCGTTGGCCGGCCCTTCACCTCGAAGATCTTCTGCACGGCGGCGGGATTCTGCGCATTCGCGCCGAGTCCGTAGACCGTCTCGGTTGGAAAGGCGACGAGTTCGCCGTCGCGGAGCGCCGTGACGGCCTCGTCGATTTCGGCCTGTGTTGCGCGGACGATACGAACCATTTATTGATTCTAGCAAGCCGCCGGCCGATGCAAGGCCGACCCGGTTCACTTTGTGGAAAGACCGCTATTCGAGCGAATACCGCTCCCAGCGCGCCCCGATCCGGCGCAATTCGTAGGCCGGCCAGTAGTGCTTGTCGAGCTTCAGGGTGATGACCTCGGGCGCGTTGTTCCACGAAATCGTCTTCAGCCGCACCGAGGCCCGGTCGGGCCGGCCGGTGACGAGCCTGAGAAAGCTGTCGAGATCGGGGGTCGGCTGGCCGTCGACCTCGACGATGCGCCGCCCCGGGAAGAGCCCCGCGCGGGTGGCTGGCGAGCCGTAGGCGAAGTACGCCACATAGACGCCCTCCGGGGCGATGCCACGCTGCACCAGCATCGCGCGGTGCGGCGCATGCAGCGTCGCGCCCGCCCACTGGACCATGCGGGTCAGGTCGACACCGGTGAGTTCCGCGGTCGCCACGTCGAACTCGCGTGCCTCGCTGCCGCGCCATACCGTGACCAGTACCGTAGGCTTGTCCGCCACGGCGCGTTCGACATCCCTGAAGTCGCGCATGACTCTGCCGTCGATCGCGAGCAGCAGGTCGCCCTGCTGCAGGATCTGCGCCGCCGGCGAGCCACCGACCACGCGCGTGATCGTCAGCACCTGGCGCGTGCGGCCGCCCGCGCCCTCGATCTGCCTTACCCAATCGTCCGAGAGCCCGAGCCGGCGTGCCACCGCCAGGGTCTGCGGCAGCAACTCCACTTCGAGCGAGTAGATCGGCCGCCCGTCACGCGCGCGCGCGACCATGTCCGCGACGATATCGATCGGCACGCCGCGATTGGCCTGCACCACTTCGCGCCCGCTCTCGGAGGCGAAGCTCGACCACACGCCCGCCACCGCGCCTGACCTGTCGAGCAGCACGCCGTCGAAATCCTGCGGTCCGTTGACGAGCTGCATCACCTCGAGGTTCGCCTCGCGAAACTGCATCGTGCGCGAGAGCGGCAGCACGATCGGGTCGATGTCGGCAATGCTCGTGGCCCGCGACTTGAGGCCGGTGTCCGGCGACAGGCCGACGACCCAGACATCATCGCCGGCGCGCAGCGGCTTCGTGCCAAGCTTCGCGCTGCGCACCGGAGTCTCACCGACCAGCGTCGGGTCGTACTGCACGATCGCGAGATTGTGCAGCGGGTGCACGAACACGACCTTCGCCGGGATCTCGAGCGTGCCGGCAAAAGTGATGCGCACATCGCCGAGCGACACCGGCACCGTGTTGCGGTCGACGACCACGAGGCCGCGTTCGGCATCGACGACCAGACCGGTGCCGTGGTAGTTGCGCTCGGTCACGCCCGCCACGGCATACGGCATGTCGAAGCCCACCGTGACGAGCGAGGGCACGATGCGTGCGATGCGCGTATCGCCAGGCAGCAGGAAGCTGGTGCTGCCGACCACCGGCGCCCTGGGCGCGGGGCCCGCGGCGAGCGTGCTGCAGTCCCAGAACCCGGTCGCGTCGTTGCGCTTGCAGCGCTGCGCCGGGAACCAGCGTCGATCCATGCGCACGGAGCGCAGCTGGCTGCCGTTCGGGTCGTCGATGGTGGAGTAGCGCACCGATGTGCGGTCGCCGTCGCCCAGCTTGTCGAATGCGGCCTCAAGATCCCTGATGCTGTCGATCGCCGCGCCGTTCACGGCCTTGATCACCGCGCCGCGCGGAATGCCCGCCGCGCCGAGTGCGTAGCCCGGATTGGCGACGTAGGCACCGCGCACCGGAATATTGAAGTGGCGTGCCATCTGGTAGGAGAGCGTGTTGACGACCGCGTCGCCGAACTCGAGGTACTCATCGGGCGTGATCACATGCAGGTCGCCCACCGTGATGGTCGTCGACACCAGCTGCCCGCCCCGCTCGAGCTCGAGTTCGACCGGCGCGCCCACGCTGTCATCGAGCACGGCGCCCAACGGCTCGAACTGCGTGAGGTACTTGCCGTTGACCCGTACCAGCACGTCGCCCGGATACAGCACGTCCGCCGCGGCGCTGCCCGGCTGCACTTCGGCGACCACCAGCATGCCGGTGAATTCCGGAAACGACTTCCGCACTGCCGCTTCGGTCTCAGCCTGCAGGCCGAGCCGGCGCAGTTCATCGAACGGGGTGTACTCGAAGGTGGTCTGCAGCGTGCCGCGCGAGACCGGCTTGCCCGCCTGGATCAGCTCGAGCGCGCGCTTCACGCGCGCGAGCGGCAGGTAGAAACTCGACGCCGCCGCGCTCGATCCACCGGCATTGAGCGCGACCACGCGCCCCTGGATGTCGATCACGGGCGAGCCCGATGAACCACCCGAAGTCCCCGACGCGGCCTGCACGTAGAAAGTGTTGAAATCGTTGTACTTGCCGACGCCGTACTTCGGCGCCTCGCGGTCGAGCTTCGCGAGGGTCCCGGCAAGGATCGACAATTGCTCGCCCGCGTTGTTGCCGACCACGCGAATCTCGCGCCCGACCTGCGCGCCCGCGGGATACAGCGGCAGGGACTTCGGCGTGATGAAGCGCAGCTTCGACGGATCGTAGCGATAGAAGCCGAAGTCGTGCACGGGATCGCGGTACACCGGATACAGCTGCACTTCCTCGCGATTCAGGAAGGTGGCCTCGGCAATCACCGGGCCCGGCGTCACGACATGCCGGTTGGTGAGGATCAGGCCGCGTTCGGCATCGACGACGAAGCCCGTCGCCTGCGAGGACGCATTCCACTCGGTGTCGAACGCGCGCGTCTGGTCGATCTCGATCGCGACGACGCTCTGCGCGATACGCTCGAGCGTGCGCGTCCAGCCGCTGTCGGCCGGCTCGACGCCAACCACCGGTTGGGGCGGCGCGAGGCCCTGCGAAGGATCGCCGGCCTGTCCGGGCTGCGGCTGCGGCTGCGACTGCTGGGGCGCGAGCTGCGCCTGGGCCGTCGTGGCGATGAGTCCCGCGAGCAGGCTGATCCAGAATCTTCTCGTCATGCTAAAGCTCCCGGCCGAAGCTCTCCCTGAAACGGGCGGCGAAATCCGCTCGCGTGAACCGGTGGTTCTGCGTGCCGTGGTGCTCGATCTTGATCGCCCCCATCAGCGAAGCAATGCGACCGGTGGTCGGCCAGTCGAGGCCGTTCTGCAGCCCGTACAGCAATCCGGCCCGATAAGCGTCACCGCAACCCGTCGGGTCGGCGAGCGCACCGACGCGCGCGGCGGGGATTTCGTGCACCTTGCCGTCCGCATGGATGAGCGAGCCTTCGCCGCCGCGGGTCACGATCAGCGCCTTGACCTGCGAGGCGATCTCCTCGAGTGACTGTCCGGCGCGCTCGGCGAGGAGGCTCCCCTCGTAGTCGTTGACGGCGATCCACGTCGCCTCGCTGATGAACCTGCGCAGATCCTCGCCGTTGAACATCGGCAGGCCCTGGCCGGGATCGAACAGCACGGGGATGCCGGCCGCTGCGAACTGCGCGGAGTGCTGGATCATGCCGTCGCGGTTCTCCGGCGCGACCACGCCGATGCTGACGCCCGCATCGGTGGGCACGCGGTTGCGGTGCGCGAACATCATCGCGCCGGGATGGAAGGCCGTGATCTGGTTCGAGTCGAGATCGGTCGTGATGTACGCCTGTGCCGTGTACTCGGTATCGAGCTTGTCGATGTAGGTGAGCGGCAGGCCGTTGGCGCGCATCCAGGCCTCGTAGGGCCCGAAGTCGCTGCCGACGGTGGCCATCGCGTGGCCCTCGCCGCCGAGCAGCTTGAGGTTGAAGGCGATGTTGCCCGCGCAACCACCGAAGTTGCGGCGCAGCGCCGGCACCAGGAAGGCGACATTGAGCAGGTGGATGCGCTCCGCCAGGATGTGGTCCTTGAAGCGGCCGTCGAAAACCATGACCGTATCGAAGGCGACCGAGCCGCAGATTAGTGCTGACATACTGCTCCGAGTGGGGGTGGAATCAGCGGCCGAGGAGCACCAGCGCCCACACGGTACCGCAAAGCACGAACGACGTCAGGACCGCCGCGGAGCCCAGGTCCTTGGCGAGGCCGGCCAGCAAGTGGCGTTCGGGGCCGATGCGATCCACGGTCGCCTCGATCGCACTGTTCACGAGTTCGACGACGAGTATGAGCAGCACCGGTGCGACGAGTAGAGCACGTTCGACGCCGCTGCGTCCAAGCCACAGGCCGAGCGGCAGCGCACAAGCCGCGAAGGCCAGCTCCTGGCGGAAGGCCGCCTCCTCGCGCCACGCGCCCGCCAGGCCCTTGCCGCTCGCGCCGAAGGCCCGGAAAAGCCGCGTGAAGCCTTGCGGTTTCTCGCGCTTCATCCCCGGGTCGCTGCGGGTCGCCAGGCGAGGTCGAGCTGGCGCGCCGCGCGCACGTCGTCGAGCCGGCGCACCGGCAGCGTGTGCGGCGCGCCCTTCAGCAACTGCGTGTCGCCCTCCGCCTCGCGCTTGATCGCCACCATCGCATCGATGAAGGCATCGAGCGCCTCCTTGCTCTCGGTCTCGCTCGGCTCGATCAGCAGGCACTCGGGCACCAGCAGCGGGAAATAGGTGGTCGGCGCGTGGAAGCCGAAATCGAGCAGCCGCTTGGCGATGTCCATCGCGGTGACATTGTGCTCGCGCGCCTGGCGCTTCGCGGTGATGATGAACTCGTGGCTCGCGCGCCGGCTCGGGTAGGCGGCATCGAAGCCCGCCGCAGTCAGTTTCGCGAGCAGATAGTTCGCATTCAACGTGGCGAAGTCGCCGACGCGCGCCATGCCTTCGCGGCCGAGCATGCGCATGTACACATAGGCCCGCAGCAGCACGCCGGCATTGCCCATGAACGCGGACAGGCGGCCGATCGACTGCGGCAGGTCGCGCTCGCCGAGCCAGCGATACTGCTCGCCGTCGCGCCCGACGACCGGGATAGGCATGAAAGGTAGCAGGCGCTCGCTGACGCCCACGGCCCCCGAGCCCGGCCCGCCGCCGCCGTGCGGCGTCGAGAAGGTCTTGTGCAGGTTCATGTGGATCACGTCGAACCCCATGTCGCCGGGGCGCACCTTGCCGAGGATCGCGTTGAGGTTCGCGCCGTCGTAATAGAGGAGCCCGCCCGCGGCATGCACGATGCCGGCGACTTCCTTGATGCGCCGTTCGAACACGCCGAGTGTCGAGGGGTTGGTGAGCATGATGCCGGCCGTCTGCGGCCCGACCGCGGTCTTGAGCGCCTCGAAATCGACGTCGCCATCGGCCATCACCGGGATTTCCCGCACCACGCAGCCGCACATGGTCGCGGTCGCGGGGTTCGTGCCGTGCGCCGCCTCGGGCACGATGATCTCGTTGCGCGCATGATCGCCGCGCGCGCGGTGGTAGGCGCGGATCATCGCCACGCCGGCGAATTCGCCGTGTGCGCCCGCCATCGGCGCGAGCGATACGCCGCGCATGCCGGTCACGGCCTTCAGCATTTCCTGCAGCTCGTACATGCAGGCGAGGAAGCCCTGGCCGTGCGACTCGGGACCGAGCGGATGGCGCCCGAGGAACTCGGGCAGCATCGCGTACTGGTGGCACGCCTTCGGGTTGTACTTCATCGTGCACGAGCCGAGCGGATAGAAATGCGTGTCGATCGAGAAGTTCAGCTGCGACAGGCGCGTGAAGTGACGCACGGCCTCGAGCTCGCTCACTTCCGGCAGGAGCGGCCGGCTGGCACGGCGCAGCGTCGCCGGGATATCCGCCGGTACCGCGGCTTTCGCCGGCCACTGGCCCTGCGCTCCGCGGCCTGGGCGGGAGTACTCGAAAATCAGCTTCTCGCGGCGATTCGGCATCGGGTAGGTCCTGTGTCCCGGTTCAGGCGGCGCGCGCGGCGCGCAGGGCTTCGGCCAGCGCGGCGGAATACCGGTCGATATCGGCGGCGGTCTTCGTCTCCGTCGCGCACACGAGCAGCGCGGAGCCGAGTTCCGGATAGTCGGCGGCGAGATCGAAGCCGCCGAGCACGCCGCGGTCCGCCAGTTCACGCAGCACGACCGCCGCCGGACGCTCGAGCAGCAGCACCGCCTCGTGGAAGTGCGGGGAATCGAATGCCTTGCGCACCCCCTTGACGCGAGTCAGCGCCGCAACCAGCTCGCGCGTGCGCTGCGCCGACTGCGCGGCCACACGCTCGAGGCCTTCCGGACCCATGATCGACATGTAGATGGTGGCCGCGGTCATCAGCAGGCCCTGGTTGGTGCAGATGTTCGAGGTCGCCTTGCCGCGCCGGATGTGCTGCTCGCGCGCCTGCAACGTGAGCGTGAAGCCCTCGCGGCCGTCGAGGTCGACGGTGCGGCCAACGATGCGGCCCGGCATCTGGCGCACGTGCTCCATGCGCGTGGTCATGAAGCCGAAGTACGGCCCGCCGGACGACAGCGGTACGCCGAGCGGCTGGCCCTCGCCGACGACGATGTCGACGCCCTTCGCGCCCCACTCGCCCGGCGGCTTGAGCAGCGCCAGCGAGGTCGGATTGACGACGGCGATGACGAGCGCGCCCTGCGCGTGCGCCCAGTCGGTGAGCGCATCGACGTCTTCCAGCACGCCGAAGAAATTCGGCTGCGGTATCACGACCGCGGTGATGTCCTCGCCCGCATGCGCCGTCAGCGCGGCCATGTCGATGCGGCCGGTCTCGCGCACGTACGGGATCGTGTCGAACACGAGGTCCTGGTTGCCGGCCATCGCCACGGCAACCTTGCGGTAATGCGGATGCACGCTGGCGGGCACGAGCAGCCGCATCGATGTCGACTTGCGGTGCGCGCGCACGGCCATCAGCGCCGCTTCCGCGAGCGCCGAGCCGCCGTCGTACAGCGTCGCGTTCGACACCTGCATGCCCGTGAGCGAGGCGATCATCGTCTGGTATTCATAGATCGCCTGCAGCGTGCCCTGGCTCGCTTCGGCCTGGTAGGGCGTATAGGCGCTGTAGATTTCGCCGCGCGAGGTGATCGCCCACACCGCCGAGGGTATGTGGTGCTCGTAGGCGCCCGCGCCGATGAACGACAGCGGCGTGCCGTCGAGTTTCGCCCGCTCGGTCATCAACCGGCCGACCTCGAGTTCCGCGAGGCCCTCGGGAATGCCGGTCAGCGACTTGATGCGAAGTTCCTGTGGGATCTCGTCGAACAGCGCTTCGATCGAGGGCGCGCCGATGGCGGCGAGCATCTCGCGGATGTCTTCCTTGGTGTGCGGAATGAACGGCATGCCTCGCTCCTTGCCCGCGCGTCAGGCGTTCTCGGCCTGCAGTACCGCTTCGTAGTCGGCGGCCGTCAGCAGCGCATCGAGGGCGCCCGCCGCAGCCGGGCGCAGGCGAAAGAGCCATCCGGCGCCGTAGGGATCCGAGTTGATCAGTTCGGGGGCGTTGGCCAGCTCGCCGTTGACCTCGGTGACGGTACCCGCCACCGGGCTGTAGACGTCGGACGCGGCTTTCACCGACTCGACGACCGCGCAAGCCTCGCCGGCGTCAAGCGTGCGCCCGACGGCCGGCACTTCGACGAACACGAGGTCGCCGAGCGCGCCCTGTGCATGATCGCTGATGCCGACCTCCACGCTGCCATCGCCGAGCAGTTTCGCCCACTCGTGGCTCTTCGCGTACCTGATGTCTGCGGGAATCTGGGTCATGGAAACTCTCCGGTCAGGAAATCAGCGACTTGCCGTTCCGCACGAACGGCGGACGCACGACACGCGCGGGGGCGAGCTTGCCGCGGATGTCGACCAGCACCCGATCGCCGGTGCCGGCCGGCACGCGCGCGAGCGCGATCGACTTCTGCAGCGACGGCGAAAAAGTGCCGCTCGTGATCTCGCCCTCGCCGACACCCTCGACGATCACCTTCTGGTGGCTGCGCAGCACGCCGCGATCCTCGAGCAGGAGGCCGACGAACCTGCGCAGGTTGCCGCGATCGCGGATCGCCTCGAGCGCCTTGCGGCCGATGAACTCGCGCCCCTCCGGTTCGAACGCGACGGTCCAGCCGAGGCCCGATTCGAGCGGGTTGGTCGATTCATCCATGTCGTTGCCGTACAGGTTCATGCCCGCCTCGAGGCGCAGCGTGTCGCGCGCACCGAGCCCGCAGGAGGCCACGCCGCGCTCGTTGAGCGCTATCCACGTTGCCTCGGCCTCGGTGGCGGGCAGCACGATCTCGAAACCGTCTTCGCCCGTGTAGCCGGTGCGCGCAATGAACCACTTGCCGTGCACGCGACCGCTGAATGGCGCGAGCTTCATCACCGCGGAACGTCCTTCGGCCTCCCGTGGCAGCAGAGTCTCGACGATGGTGCGCGACGCCGGACCCTGCACGGCGAGGATCGCGAGATCGATACGCTCGGCGACTGCGACGCCGCGTTCCGCGGCGCGCGGCCGGATCCAGGCGAGATCCTTGTCGCGGGTGCCGGCGTTGACGATGAGGCGGAAGAACTCTTCGGTGAAGTGGTAGACGATCAGGTCGTCGAGCACGCCACCCGACTCGTTCAGCAGGCAGGAGTAGAGCGCCTTGCCCGGGATCCTCAGCTTCTCGACGTCGTTCGCGAGCAGCGAGCGCAGCAGGTCGCGCACGTGCTCACCGGTGAGATCGATGACGCACATATGTGACACGTCGAACACGCCGGCATTGCGGCGCACCGCATGGTGCTCCTCGATCTGCGAACCGTAGTGAACGGGCATGTCCCAGCCGCCGAAATCGACCATTCGGGCGCCAAGGCGTACATGCAGGTCAAAAAGCGGTGTATGTCGTCCCATGCGGAGCCACTTCCACCGCCCCTCTGTCCTGTGACCTGAGAGATCGGGCGGGTCCACCGGGACTCGCCTCACCCCTTCGGTGGGTGGGCAGGACCCACCACTCTCCAGAGCTCGCCTCGGACCTGCCGTTCGTTTGCCTGAGCGTTTCCGGGCGGAACTTGCGCCTTCGGCGTCCCCGCCCCGGGGGGCGCGGATCTCTCCGGACAGTCTTGCGTGGCGGCGAGCGGGCACATGATACCAGCGAATTCCCCAGCGACTAGAATAATGTCCCATGTCGCTCCTGCCCCGTCGCACCACCCTCGCCGTACACGTCGGACCCGTCGTGGTCGGCGGCGCACACCCGATCGTCGTGCAGTCGATGACCAACACCGATACCGCGGATGTCGAAGCCACCGCGCAACAGGTGAAGGCGCTGGCGCGCGCCGGGTCCGAGCTGGTCCGCGTCACCGTGAACAGCGCCGAGGCCGCCGCCGCGGTCCCCGAAGTGCGCGAGCGGCTCGCGCAGCTGGGTGTCGATGTGCCGCTCATCGGCGATTTCCACTTCAACGGCCACAAGCTGCTGCGGGAGTATCCCGCGTGCGCCGAGGCGCTGGCCAAGTACCGGATCAACCCCGGCAACGTGGGCCGCGGCAGCAAACGGGATCCGCAGTTCGCCGAGATGATCGAGACGGCATGCCGCTACGACAAGCCGGTACGCATCGGTGTCAACTGGGGCAGCCTCGACCAGGACCTGCTGACGCGCATGATGGACGAGAACTCCGGCGCGGCCGAGCCGCGTTCCGCGCACGCGGTGATGCGCGACGCCATCGTCACTTCCGCGGTGGCGAGTGCCGCGCGCGCGCGCGAGCTCGGCCTGCCTGCCGGGCGCATCGTGCTGTCGGCGAAAGTCAGCGGCGTGCAGGACCTGATCGCCGTGTACCGCGACATGGCGACACGCTGCCAGTATCCCCTGCACCTCGGCCTCACCGAGGCGGGCATGGGCTCCAAGGGCATCGTCGCCTCGACCTCGGCCATGGCGGTACTGCTGCAGGAAGGCATCGGCGACACGATCCGCGTGTCGTTGACCCCGGAGCCGGGCGGCGATCGCACGCAGGAGGTGATCGTCGCGCAGGAAATCCTGCAGACCATGGGCCTGCGCGCCTTCATCCCGATGGTGGTCGCGTGCCCGGGCTGCGGTCGCACGACCAGCAGCTATTTCCAGCAGCTCGCGCAATCGATCCAGTCCCACGTACGCCATCGCATGCCCGAATGGCGCAAGAACTACGAAGGCGTCGAGGACATGACCGTCGCGGTCATGGGCTGCGTCGTCAACGGCCCGGGTGAGAGCAAGCACGCGAGCATCGGCATCAGCCTGCCGGGGACGGGCGAGCGGCCCGTGGCGCCGGTCTACGAAGACGGCGAGAAGACCGTGACACTCAAGGGCGACAACATCGCCGCGGAGTTCCGCGAACTGGTCGAACGCTACGTCGAGCGCAGATTCGCGCGCCGGAGCCCGCCATGACCGACCTCAGCCGGAGAAAATGCGTGCCATGCGAAGGCGGCATTGCGCCGCTCGAGCGCGCCGACGCCGAGCGTTACTGCGGCTCGCTGCATCAGGACTGGCAGCTCGCGGACGACGCGAAATCGATCCGGCGGGAATTCGCGTTCCGCGATTTCTTTCGCACCATGAGCTTCGTGAACGCGCTGGCGCACATCGCGAACCTCGAAGACCACCACCCCGACCTGGAAGTGGGCTACAACCGCTGCCGCGTCAGCTTCACGACGCACGCGATCAAGGGGCTGTCCGAGAACGACTTCATCTGTGCGGCGAAGATCGACCTGATACCGCTCGCCTGAGCACGCGCGGCCGCGGCGATGCCGGCCGACCCGCGGCTATCTCGGCGGGCGAGCGGCTACTTCGGCCGGTGCACAGCTCGCAGCTTGCCACTGGGTCCCCCGCCGCAATAGAAGAGCCCGGCGCCGTCGGACTCGAGTCCGCTGACAGCGGTGCCCGCCGGCATCGCGAGGCGCTCGAGCACCGCGCCGCGTTGCGGATCGACATGGCGCAGCTCGCTTTCGTCGCCCTCCCAGGTCCCGTGCCACAGCTCGCCGTCGACCCAGGTCACACCGGTGACGAAGCGGTTCGACTCGATGGTGCGCAGGACCTTGCCCGTGGCGGGATCGATCTGGTGGATCCTGCGACCGCGATACTGCCCCACCCACAAACTGCCCTCGGCCCAGGCGAGGCCCGAATCGTCCCCTTGGCCCGGCGCCGGTATCGACGCCACCACCGCACCGGTTGCCGGGTCGATCTTGTCGATGCGTGCCGCGGCGATCTGGTAGAGGTGCGTGCCATCGAAGGCCGCGCCCGCATCGGCGCTGTGCTCGAGCGTGCGCACCACCTTGCCGCTGGCGGGATCGATGGCGAGCACCTTCGGACCGACGGCAGCCCAGACCTGCTCGCCGTCGTAGGTAACGCCGTGGACCGCGTCCGCGCCCTCGAATGGACCGTACTCGCGCACCACCTCTGCAACGCGCTCGCCGGTCGACGCCACCTTCCTTGATGAGTTGCTGTTCATGGAATGTCGGCTCCTGTTCACGGGTTGTCTCCCCGGTGAACAATCTACGCCGCCGGCAGCGCGGCCGGGAGTAACAAGGTCGTCGTGAATCCCGCCGCCGGCGGCGCGAGCCAACGCTGCGCGCGCGCCCGGCCGATCGAACGCACACGCCCGTCGAGTTCCAGTTCAACGAGCGAGCGTTGCACCGTGCGCTGGCTCGCGCCGAGGGCCAGCGCCAGAGCCGAGGTAGACCAGGGTGCGCCGTCGGCGAGCAGCGCGAGCAGGGAACCCTGCTCGCCGCCGATCGGCGGCAGCAGCACCACGACCTCGCGCCCGCGCCGCGGCGTGAGCGCAAAGCCCTGAGCCGTAGCCGCGATGCGCGCGAGCGGCGCCGCGAGCGCGCGCAGGCGGCCGACTTCGACACGCAGTCGCGCCCGATGCGTTTCATTGGCGCGGCGGATGCGAAACGCGCGCGCAATCAGCGTGTACCGATCGGCATCACCGGGCCACGCCTCGGCGAGCGCGCGCGCCAGCGCGAACAACACCGGGCGGCGTGCGAGCGGTGTCCAGGCCGCGCCTTGGCGCAGGCCATGGCGGCAGGCATCGACGACGAGCGCATCGGTGGCCAGCAAGGCCTCGACTTCATCGAGCCGCAGCAGCTGCTCGCCCCCCTCGCAAACGCGGCGCGCGGCAGGTCGATCGAGTGCGGCCCGCGCCTCACGCACTTCGGCGCGCAGCGCAGGTACGCCGGCGAGAGTGGCGGCGTCCTGCGCGCGCGCCAGTGCCTGGCGCGCCGGGGCCGTGTGCAGCGAGCGCATCGCCACTTCGGCGCGGGCCAGTTGCGCCACGGCGGACAGCGCCGGTGGCAGCCCGCGCAAATCCAGCCGCTCGAGCGCCCCTCCCGCCGCATCGATGCGCCCGATCAGCAGCAGCCGGCGCGCCGCGATCAGGCGCGCCTGCATCGCATTGGCATGATCGGCATGCGCTGCGAGCACGGCCGCGGCGCCCGCCAGGGTACGCGGCGAGCCACCGAGGTCGCGCATGGCGAGCGCGACTTCCGCCTCTGCGACGACACAGCGAGCGCGTGCCAGCTCTTCATGGGCGCCGAAGCCGCGCGCGGCACGGCGCAAGAGTGCGCGCGATCGCGGGTGCTCACCGAGCTGGGCCATGGCGATGCCGCGCAGTGCGAGCGCTGGCGGGTCCTCGCGCAGCGCGACATGCTTCAAGGCGCCGAACACGTCCCCGGCGGACAGGGCGCGCGCGGCCGCCGCGATCAGCGGATCCATCGCCGCGGGGCTAGGCCCTGCGCGCTGCCGCGGGCAGCTCGCCGGCCAGCCCCATCGCCCGCGCAGCTAAGAGGCGCTTCGCCGGACCAATCCTGTTCACGATGCCGAGGCCGCGCCGCGCGAGGCGCGCCGCGGGCCCCTGCCCCACGGCGAGCAGGTCGTTGAAGCCGCCCATCGCGGCGCTCATCAGTTCGTTGTGCGGGCGGCGGCGGCGCTCGTAGCGGCGCAGCAGGCGCAGCGCACCGCAGTCCTCGCGCTCGCGCTGGCCTTCAACGAGGACATCCGCGAGGCATGCCGCGTCGAGGAAGCCGAGGTTCACGCCCTGGCCCGCGAGCGGATGCACGGTATGCGCGGCGTCGCCGATCAGTGCGCAGCGCTCCTGGACATAGTGCGTGGCGCTCGTTGCGGCGAGCGGTATCGAGACCCGCCCGCTCGCCAGCCGCACCTCGCCCAGCGCGCCATCGAGCGCCGCGGTCAGTTCACGCTCGAACTCCGGCACCGACAACGCGCGCAGCGCCTCCGCGCGATCGTCGCCGACCGACCAGACGATCGAGCATTGGCCGTTCGCGAGCGGCAGGAAGGCGAGCGTGCCGTGCCCGAGGAAACGCTGCCAGGCCGTGCGCTCGTGCGGGCGCGCCACCTCGACATTGGCGACGATGGCCTGCTGGCGGAAATCGCGCCTGCGCGTAACGAAGCCCGCAAGCTCGCGCACGCGCGAGCGCGCTCCATCGGCGCCGACGACCAGCCGCGCGCTGATGCGCCGCCCGCCCACCTCGACTCCGGCGTGCCGCGGCGACAGCTCGAGCGCCGCGACATTGCCGATGAGCACCTCGACGCCCGCCGCCTCGAGCGAGGCGAGCAGCGCCGACTGGATCAACCGGGTCTCGACGATGTGGCCGAGATTCGGCTCACCGAGTTCCGCCGCATCGAATACCAGCGCATCCCCGCCCAGCGGCGACTGCGACTCGTGCCAGATGCGCATCCGCTCGTAGGGGCTCACGCGCCCCGCGACGATCGCCTCCCACGCCCCCGCGGCCGCGAGGATGCGCGAGCTCGCGCGCGACAGCGCGACCACGCGCAGGTCGGGCGGCGCCGCCCGCTCCCAGGCGGGTGGACGTTCGCGCTCGATCACGAGGACGCGCGACGCCGGCACTTGCGCCTGCCGCACCGCCAACGCCGCGAATGCCGCGCCCACCGCTCCGCCGCCGACGACGACGATGTCGCAGTCGATGCTCATCGCGGCTCCGTGGGGGAACGGCCGTGCACGTCGAGGCCGCGTGCGAGGCGCGGCAGGCGCCCGGTGAAACCCCAGCTGACGCGCGACAGGACGCGCTTGGCCGGCGGCGCGAGATCGAACAGCAGCAGCCCAAGGTCGCGCAGCGCGCCGACACCCGGTCGATCGTCGCGAAAGAGCTTCACGAGCCCGTCGGTGAATCCGGTCACGCCGCGACGGTCGGCGGCGCGCGCCGCGGCGAAGCGCGCGAGCACGGCTTCCCCGCCGATGTCCGCGCCGCCGGCGCGCGCGTCGACGAGTACTTCGGCAAGCGTCGCCGCATCGCGCAGCCCGAGGTTGAAGCCCTGACCCGCCACCGGATGCAGTGCCTGGGCGGCGTTGCCGATCAGCACGAGGCGCGTGGCATGGGTGGCGTCGCTGCGAGTGAGCGCGAGCGGATAGGTCACGCGCCTGCCGACGCGCACGAAGCGGCCGGCGCGCCAGCCGAAGCGCTGCTGCAGCTGCGCGAGGAACTGCGCGTCAGGCATCTCCCGCGCCTCGGCCGCGTCCGCAGGCGTGCGCGCCCAGACCACCGTGTAGCTGCCATCGGCGAGCGGCAGCAGCGCCAGCGGCCCGACCGACGTGAAGCGCTCGTAGGCGGTGCCGTCGTGCGCCCTGTCGGCCGCCACGTTCGCAACCACCGCCACCTGGCCGTAATCCTCGACATGCGACGGCAGGCCGAACGCGGCGCGCAGCGTCGATTGCGCACCATCGGCGGCCACGAGCAGCGCGGCGTGGAGTGTCGCGCGCGAGCCGTCCGCGCGCTCGACTTCGAGCGACGCGCGATCGGCGCCCGCGCGCGCATCCACCGGGCGCGCGGGCATGAAAGTCGTGAGTCGCGGTGCCTGCGCGAGCCCCTCCCACAGCGCGCGTCCGATGACGCGGTTCGGCAGCACGCAGCCGAAGGCCTCGAGGCCGAGGTCGGCGGCCACGAGCCGGGCAAATCCGTAGCGACCCGCGTCGGACACGTGGATCGCGCGAATGACGCCGCCGTCACCCGCCATGCGCGGCCACGCGCCCAGCGCCTCGAACACCGCGCGACTGCCATTGCCGATCGCGGTCGTGCGCTCATCGAAGCTCGGCTGCGCCGCGGCGTCCGGCGCGAACCCCTCGATCAGGGCGACCCGCAGGTCGGTGTCGCGCAGCGCGAGCGCCAGGCTTGCGCCGACCATACCGCCACCGACGATGGCGACATCGACTTCGGTCGCGGCCGCGCTCATGCCGCCCCCATCAGTGCCTCGATGTCCGCGGCCTGCTTCGGCACGCCGCTGGTCAGCACTTCGCAGCCGCTCCGCGTCACGACGACATCGTCCTCGATGCGCACGCCGATGCCGCGCAGGCGCTTCGGCGCCGCGCGCGCCGAGTGCGGGATATAGATGCCGGGCTCGATCGTCAGCACCATGCCCGGCTCGAACACCCGCCATTCGTCGCCGAGCTTGTAGTCGCCGACGTCGTGCACGTCCATGCCGAGCCAGTGTCCGGTGCGGTGCATGAAATAGCGCTTGTAGGCCAGCGCCTTTTCGAGGGTCGGCACGCGCCCCTTCAGCAGACCCAGCCGCACCAACCCCTGGGTGATGACGCGCACGGCCGCATCGTGCGGCTCGTTCCAGTGATTGCCCGGCCGCACTTTGGCGATGGCGGCGAGGTTCGCCTCCAGCACGATGTCATAGACCGCCCGCTGCGCCGCGGTGAAGCGACCGTTGACCGGGAAGGTGCGGGTGATGTCCGAGGCATAGCTCTGGTACTCGCAACCCGCGTCGATCAGCACCAGGTCGCCGGCCTGCAGCGCTGCATCGTTCTCGCGATAGTGCAGGATGCAGGCGTTCTCGCCGCCGCCGACGATCGGCTGGTAGGAGTGATCGGCGTTGTGGCGGCGGAATTCGTGGGTGATCTCGGCGGCGAGTTCGTACTCGTGCCGCCCGGCGGCGCAGGCGCGCATGGCCCGCACGTGCGCCGCAGCTCCGATGCGTGCCGCCGCGCGCATCATGTCGAGCTCGGCGCGGCTCTTGAAGAGACGCATGTCGTGCAGCACGTGGTCGAGTGCCACGAACTCCTGGGGCGAGTGCCGCCCGTGCTTCGCCTGGGCGCGCAGGCCGTTGACCCAGCCGACGACGCGCTGGTCGAAATCGGGGTGCACGCCCATCGCGTAGTACACCTTCTCGCGGTTCTCGAGCAGGCCCGGCAGGATTTCGTCGATGTCGGAGATCGGGAAGGCATCGTCCGCGTCGTAGTCGCGGGTCGCGCCCGCCGGGCCAGCGCGTCGGCCGTCCCAGGTCTCGCGCGCCGGGTCACGATCGCGCACGAACAGCAGGTACTCGGCCTGCGCCCGGCCCGGCACGAGGATCGCGACCGACTCCGGCTCGTCGAACCCCGTGAGGTAATGGAAATCGCTGTCCTGGCGATAGGGATACTCGACATCGCTGTTGCGCAGGCGCACCGGGGCCGCCGGCACGATCGCGATCGAGTCGCGCCCCATCAGGCGCATCAGTTGGCGGCGGCGGCGTGTGAACTCCGCGCGGGGGATCGTTTTCAGCCTGGCCATGGCGCCCGGGGTATCAATGCAGCGATTCGGCGGCCGGGGGAGCTGTGCTCACGCGAAAGGGCGCGAGTTCCTCGAACAGCAGCTGTACGCCGACCCGCACGAACTCGACCAGCTCGGCATACGCGCTCTCGTTCGATTCGATGCTTTCGCGCGCATCGACGCCAATACGCGTGATCTCGGAAAGGTCGCGGACCACCTCGCCGACCTCGCCCGGCAGGGCGGTGACGTCGTCGATGGAGCTGGTGCCGAGGCCGTACAGGAAGCCCTGGCACCACTGGCCGAGCGCGGTGGCGCGCGCATCGATCGGCTGGTCGTCGTCCGGCAGCAGCACCTGGAAGGCCATGTCGGCATCGCGCAGGGCGCGGGCGGTCGCCTCGAAGCAGGCGCGACAGCTCTCGCGCGTCATCGGGTCGGCGCGACCATCGGGCAGGATCTCGCCCAGCCAGTCCTCGAGCCGGTAGGCGCCGGCGGCGCACAGTGCCCCGGTCAGCGTGCCGTGTGCCTCGGCCGCCTCGGTGAGGCCCTGCGCGTCCCCGAGCACGCGCTGCAATTCCGCATAACCCATCGCCGTCATAGGACGTGCATTATGCCTGATCGCCGGTGCGCGATTGACCCGCCGCGCCACGCGGTTCATAGTCATTCCATGAGCGAAAACACCAGGCCCCCCATCGACACCGAACTGCGCCGGCTCGAGAAGCGGCTCGACGAACTCGTGGGCATCGTCGGCCGGTTGCGCGAGGAAAACCGCGCGTTGCGCCAGCGGCAGGACACGCTCTCGACCGAGCGCGCCGCCCTGGTGCAGAAGAATGAGCAGGTCAGGAACCGGGTCGAGGCCATGATCGGGCGGCTGAAGACCATGGAGCACGGTGCATGAGCGAACGCGAAGTCGCACGCCTCAGCGTGCGGATCCTCGAGAAGGAATACTTCGTCGCCTGCCCCTACGAGGAGCGTTCCGACCTGCTCGATTCCGCCGAATACCTCAACGGCAAGATGCGCGAGATCCGCGACGGCGGCAAAGTGGTCGGGCTCGACCGCATCGCGGTGATGGCCGCGCTCAATCTTGCGAACGAGTTGCTGCGCTTGCGCAACCAGGGCCAGCGGCTCGACCAGGACTTCGGTGGTCGCGTGCGCGCCTTGCGCGAACGCGTCGAATCGGCGCTCGCCGAAGGCCAGCAACTCGAACTCTGAGCGTGCTCACCGGGGCGCCGACTCGTGTAGAGTGTCCATGGCGCCACCTGCGGTGTTCGACAGTCGGCCGGGTTACCCTCGACCCTAATTGGTACACCCATGGGGCATCTGGATTGCCGGCAGAATTGTGCATGTCCGCTCGCGCGGAAAGCCTTACCTGCCGCACCTCGCCCCACTTGTTGCTCCGGTCGAGAGCAACGGCCGGCACCGGCACAGGCGGGTGGCGCTGCTTTCCTTCCCATCCTCGATGACTAGCGCGCTCCGCAAGACACTGCGCGCCCGACGGCACGCGCTCGGCGCCGGGACCCGCACCCGCCTGTCGCGCGCGATCACGCGCCATCTCCTTGCGGCCATCGGCCCGACGGTGCGCGGCCGGCACATCGCGGGCTATGCCGCACTCGCTGACGAGCCGGACCTCGGCGCGGCACTCGCCGCCCTCGCGCACCGCGGCGCGCTCATCTACCTGCCGCGCATCGACAACTACCGGCTCGGCCGGATGAGTTTCGCTCTCTGCGACGGCGACCTGCGGCCGAATCGTTACGGCATCGGCGAGCCCGGCCGCGCGGCCCCCGCACGCCGCGCCGCCGCCCTCGACATCGCGCTGCTG
>Ga0116142_10001057_pt1 | contig 34279 bp, 32 predicted proteins | sample AD_UKC033_MetaG_FD_89785 | JGI IMG/M metagenome (GOLD analysis project Ga0116142, IMG submission 89785) | Active sludge microbial communities of municipal wastewater-treating anaerobic digesters from USA - AD_UKC033_MetaG | ecosystem: Engineered > Bioreactor > Anaerobic > Digestate | place: USA... | reverse complement strand
GCAGGCCCGCGCGCAGTTCGCCAAGGCCGAGCGCGACTACCGCCGCCAGGTCGAGCTGCATGACAAGGGACTGGTCTCGGCCGGCGCCTTCGAAGGCCTCAAGTTCGATCTCGAGAACCTGCGCGCGACCTACGAACTCGCGGAACTCATGCTCTCGTACACCGAGATCCGCGCACCGTTCGCCGGGCTCGTCGCCTCGCGGTTCGTGAAGGTCGGCCAGAACGTGCCCCAGGGCACCAAGACCTTCCGCGTCACCGATCCGACGCCGCTCAAGGCGAGCGTGTACGTACCGGAGCGCGAGCTTGCACACCTCGCACCGGGCCAGAGCGCCGTCGCGCTGGTCGACGCCCTGGGCAGCCGCAGCTTCCCCGCCCGCGTGACCCTCGTGTCGCCGTCGATCGATCCGGCCACGGCCACCTTCAAGGTCACCCTCGAACTCGATGACCAGGATGGCGTGCTGAAGCCCGGCATGTTTGCCCGCGTGGGCATCGTGTTCGAGCGGCGCGACGCGGCGCTGCAGGTGCCGCGCGTCGCGCTGATCGAGGCCGACGGCACGAGCAGCGTCTTCGTGGTCGAGGATGGCAAGGCCGTGCAGCGCCCGGTCACCACGGGTCTCGTCGACGGGGGCAACATCGAAGTGACCACGGGTGTCGCCGACGGCGATTCGGTCGTGGTCGTCGGCCACACGGGCCTCAAGGACGGCAACGCGGTGCGCGTGGTGTCGCTCGAGACCAGGCCCACTTCGGCGCTGCGCGCGGCCGCCGCCGGCAAGGTAGCCGCCGGCGCACAGACGGCCAACCGCTAGTTCTCCCCGGGGGTCCGTATGCGCATCGTAGATCTCGCCCTCCGTCGCCGCGTCACGATCGCGATGGCCACCGTCGCCGTCGCACTGTTCGGCGCCGTCTCGCTGTCACGGTTGAAGGTCAACCTGCTGCCGGACCTCTCGTATCCGACGCTCACGATACGCACCGAACTGCCGGGCGCCGCGCCGCTCGAGGTCGAGAACCTGATCACGAGGCCGATCGAGGAAGCCGCCGGCACGATCAGGAACGTGCGCAGCGTGCGCTCGGTGTCGCGCTCGGGCCAGGCCGACGTGGTCCTCGAGTTCGCCTGGGGCACGGACATGGATTTCGCCGGCATCGAGGTGCGCGAGCGACTCGACCTGCTGCAGCTGCCCACCGACGCGGAGCGACCGCTGCTGCTGCGCTTCGATCCCTCGACCGAGCCGGTGCTGCGCCTCGCGTTCGTCGACCTGGCCGAAGGCAGCGCTGCATCCTCCGAGCGGCTCAAGACGCTGCGCCGATACGCCGACGATCGCCTGAAGCCCGAACTCGAGGCGACCGAAGGCTCCGCGGCGGTCAAGGTGAGCGGCGGCTTCGAGGACGAAATCCGGATTCTCGTCGACCAGGAACGGCTCGCGCAGCTGAAACTCGACGTGGCGAGCGTCGCCGCGCGCATCGGCGCCGAGAACGTCAATCTCTCGGGCGGCCGCCTCGAACAGGGCACGCAGCGCTTCCTGGTGCGCACGCTGAACGAGTTCCAGTCGCTCGAGGAAATGTCGAGCGCGGTGATCGCGACGGTCGAAGGCCGCCCGGTCTATCTGCGCGACATCGCGCAGGTCGAGCACGGCTACAAGGACCGGACGGCCATCACGCGGCTCGACGGGCGCGAATGCGTCGAACTCGCCGTCTACAAGGAAGGCGATGCCAACACCGTGCTGCTGGCCGAGACCGTGCGGGCGCGCCTTGCGACGCTGCAGAAGTCGCTGCCGCCGGAGACGAAGCTGCAGACCGTCTACGACCAGTCGCAGTTCATCGCCAACTCGGTGAGCGAGGTCAGCGATGCGGCCATCTGGGGCGGGCTGCTGTCGGTGATCGTGCTGTACCTGTTCCTGCGCGATGCGCGCGCGACGCTGGTCGCCGGCATCGTCATTCCCGTGACCGTCATCGGCATCTTCGTGCTGATGTACGGCTTCGACCTGACACTCAACATCATGTCACTCGGCGGCATCGCGCTGTCGGTCGGCATGCTGATCGACAACTCGGTGGTGATCCTCGAGGCGATCTCGCGCAAGCGCGAGGCAGGCATGCCCGCGGTCCAGGCGGCGCGCGAGGGCACCGCCGAGGTGGCGATGGCGGTCACCGCCTCGACGCTGACCACGGTGGCGGTGTTCTTCCCGATGGTGTTCGTCAGCGGCATCGCCGGGCAGCTGTTCCGCGACCAGGCGCTGACGGTGACGTTCGCGCAGCTCCTCTCGCTGCTCGCGAGCCTGACGCTCGTACCGATGATGGCGGCGTGGCGTGCGAACGATGGCGAGCGGCGCGTGCCGCGCGACGAACTGCGAGCGGAGCTCGCCGAGCGCGGCGCGATCTTCGCCGGGCGGCTGCGCGAGATCGTGCGCGCACTGCGCCCGGGCGAGTTCGGGCGGGCGCCCGCCGCGCGCGGCCTGCGGCGCATCTTCGCCTGGCTCGCCTGGCCGCTGCGACTGCTGCTCGTCACCTTGATCAGGCTCGCCCGCGCGCTTGCCGGCGCGGTCGGCGCGCTGTGCGGATTGGTGCTCGCCCCGGCCATGCATGTCACCCAGCGCGGATTCGCGGCGCTCGAGCGGCTCTACCCCGCCTCGCTCGAGTGGTCGCTGCGCCACCGCTCGGCGGTGCTCGGCGTCGCAATCTCGCTGCTCGCGATCACCGGGCTGATACTGGTGCGCCTGCCCACCGAACTGATCCCGCAGCTTGCGCAGGGCGAGTTCAACGTCAAGCTGCGCCTGCCCGCCGGCTCGCCGCTCGACAGCACCGACCGCGTGCTGCGCGCCGCACTCTCGGCCGCGGTCGATCTGCCGGGACTCGATCACGCCTACGCGGTGGCCGGCACCGGCAACCGTCTCGATGCCAATCCGGTCGATTCCGGCGAGAACATCGGCGAGATGTCGATACGCCTGCGCCAACCGGCTGGCCCGCGCGAGGAGGCCGCCGCCATGGCCCAGCTGCGCTCGGCGCTCGACGCCCTGCCCGGCGTGCAGTACGAGTTCTCGCGCCCCGCCCTGTTCACGCTGTCGACGCCGCTCGAGGTCGTGCTGTCAGGCTACGAGCTCGAGCGGCTGCAGAGCGCCGCGGCAGCCGTGCACGCGCGCATGGCGGCAAGCGGCGCGTTCACCGACCTGCGCTCCTCGATCGAGGGTGGGCATCCGGAGATCCAGATCCTGTTCGACCAGGATCGCGCCTCGCGGCTGGGCCTCGAGGTGCGCACCATCGCGGACAGCGTGGTCTCGAGCCTGCGCGGCGACGTGGCCACGCGCTACCAGCTTCGCGACCGGAAGATCGACGTGCTGGTGCGCAGCGTCGACACCCGCAGCGCCTCGATCGAGGAGGTGCGCAACCTGATCGTCAACCCGGGCGCCGAGAAGCCCGTGACGCTCGCGGCGGTGGCCGATGTGCGCCTCGCCATCGGGCCGGCGGAGATCCGCCGCGCGGGACAGGAGCGCGTCGCCCTGCTGTCCGCCGCGCCCGCCCAGGGCAACCTCGGCGCCGCTACGGCCATCGCCAACGAGATTCTCGCAACGACACCGCTCCCTGCCGGCATCACCTACGGCGTCACCGGCCAGAGCGAGGAGATGCAGCAGAGCTTTCGTTCGCTGTTGATGGCGTTCGCGCTCGCCGTGTTCCTCGTCTACCTCGTGATGGCCTCGCAGTTCGAGTCGCTGCTGCACCCGTTCGTGATCCTCTTCACGATCCCGATGGGCCTCATCGGCGCGGTGTGGGGTCTCGCGGTGACGGGCACGACGATCAATGCGGTGGCCTTCATCGGCCTGATCCTGCTCGCGGGCATCGTCGTCAACAACGCAATCGTACTGCTCGATGCCGTCAACCAGGCGCGCGCGCGCGGCCTGACCCGCCACGATGCGCTGGTGCTGGCCGGGCGCACGCGCCTGCGCCCGATTCTGATCACGAGCGTCAGCACGATCCTCGGCCTGCTGCCGATGGCCATCGGCCTCGGTGAGGGCGCTGAAGTACGCCGGCCGATGGCGGTCACGGTGATCGGCGGCATGCTGATCGCGACCGTGCTGACGCTGATCATCATCCCGGTGCTGTACACGTTGCTCGATCGCAGGCGCCTGCCGCAGGATGCCGGCGCTGCAGCGCCCGTACCCGCGCCGGTCGCGGCGGGTGCACGCCCATGATTCACACCAACTTCGCGCTGCGTCGCCCGGTCACGACCATCATGGTGTTCGCGGCCGTGGCGACCATCGGCGCGATGGCCGCGCGCCTGCTGCCGCTCGAACAGTTCCCGGACATCACGTTCCCGTTCATGGGGGTTACGATTCCCTACCCCGGCTCCACGCCGGAGGAGATCGAGGACGAGATCACGCGCCCGGTCGAGGATGCGCTCGCCACGCTGCCCGGCATCCGCGAGATCCGCTCGAAGTCCGAGAGCGACCAGGCTACGTTCGAGATCGAGTTCGACTGGGGCACCGATGTCGAGGCGGCCGGCTTCGAGGTGCGCACCAAGCTCGATGCGATCCGGCACGACCTGCCCGCGGCCGCCAACCGCATCCTGATGTTCCGTGCCTCGAGCGCCGACCAGTCGGTGCTGACGATACGCCTGTCGGCAGACTCCGACCTGTCCTCGCAGTACGAAGTGCTCGAGCGCACGCTCAAGAAACCGATCGAGCGCGTCGACGGTGTCGCGCGCGTCGAGCTGGCCGGCGTCGAACCGCGCGAGGTGCGTGTGCTGGTCGATGCAGGCCGCATCGCGGCGCATCGCATCGACGTGCGCGAGCTGGTGCAGAAACTGCAGCGCGCCAACTTCTCGGTGAGCGCCGGTCTGATGACCGATGGCACCGAGCGCTTCACGGTGCGCCCCATCGGCGAGCTGCGCTCGCTCGAGGAGCTGCGCAAGCTGGTGATTGGTCCCGACCTGCGGCTGCAGGATGTCGCCGAGGTGGAACTGGTCACGCCGGAGTTGACCACGCGCCGGCGGCTGAATGGCAGCCCGGCGGTCGGCCTCGACGTGTTCAAGACCACCCAGGCCAACGTCATCGACGTCGCCGACAGCGTGCTCGAGGTCCTCGAGCTCGCGCACGACCTGCCGCAGCTGCAGGGCGTCACGATCTACGTGATAGAAAACCAGGCGACGTCGATCCGCAGTTCGCTCGCCGATGTCGGCGAAGCCGGCCTCATCGGCGCCGTGCTCGCGCTGATCGTGCTCTATCTCTTCCTGCGGCACTGGCCGACGACCCTGATCGTGAGCCTCGCCGTTCCGCTGTCGCTGCTGGTGACGCTCGCCGCGATGTACTTCATGGACCTGTCGATCAACGTCATGACGATGATGGGCATGATGCTCGCCATCGGCATGCTGGTGGACAATGCCGTCGTCGTGACCGAGAGCGTATTCCGCCACCGCCAGCTCGACCCGGCCAATCCGCTCGGCGCCACGCTCGCCGGCGTGCGCGAAGTCGGCATCGCGACCCTGGCGGGCACCGCCACCTGCGTCGTCGTCTTCCTGCCGATCCTGTTCGGCGAACGCAACCAGCTGAGCATCTTCCTGTCGCACGTCGCGGTGCCGATCGTGGTAGCGATGAGCGCCTCGCTGGTGATCGCCCAGACGATCGTGCCGATGCTGACATCGCGCTTCCCGCCCCCGCCCCCGATCGCGCACAGCAGCGTCTTCGCGCGCGTGCAGGACCGCTACAGTGCGATCCTGCGCGCATCGCTGACCCACCCGCGTCGCCCGGCCGCGGCACTCGGCGTCCTGCTCGCGCTGACGATCGGCCTGCTGGTCGCCTCGGGCATGTTCCCCGACAAGCTGCTGCGTTTCGACATGTTCCCGCAGGACGCGGGCCGCGAGCTGTACATCGACTACCGCATCGGCGGCACGCATCCGATCGACCGGGTCGAGGCGGCGGTCAAGACGGTCGAGAGCTACCTCGCCGAGCACCGCGAGGAGTTCGACATCGAGAGCGTCTACTCGCGCTACGACGCGAGTTCGGCCAACAGCATCCTGAAGCTGACCTCTAAGGAGGATATGCGCATTCCCGCGTCCGAGGTGATGCGCCGGGCAAGCGCCGACATGCCAGAGATCATCATCGGCAAGCCCACATTCAATCTGGAAGGCGCGGCAGCCACCGGCGGCTTTTCGATGCGCATAACCGGCGAGTCGACCGAGCGCCTCGCCGTACTCGCCGCCGACGTCGCCCGGGCGCTGCGCGGCATCGAGGGACTCACCTCGATCCGCTCCGAGGCCCGCGACGGCGACGACGAGGTGCGCATCAGTGTGGATCGCAATCGGGCCGCCGCCCTCGGCGTGACGCCGCAGTATGCGGCCGTGTCGATCGCGGCGGCGCTGCGCGGCGACCGGCTGCGCGAGTTCCGCTCCGCCGACCGCGAGCTGACCTTGCGCCTCGCCTTTCGCGAGTCCGATCGCCAGAACATCGCCGACCTCGCGCGCCTGCCGCTCTACCTGCCTTCGGGCCAGCGCATCGAGCTCGGCGCCATCGCGGACTTCGCCATCGAACGCGGTCCGCGCGCGATCCAGCGCGTCAACCGCCTCACCTCCGTGACCCTCGGCGGCGTGATCGCCGACGACGCGACGCTGCCGGTCGTCAGGGAACGGGTAGAGAAGATGATGGCGGCCTACCAGTTGCCGCCAGGCTACTCCTGGCAGTTCGGGCGCGGCGTGCAGCAGAGCGACGACGGCACGCAGGCGATGATCTTCAACCTGCTGTTCGCGGTCGCGATGATCTACCTCGTGATGGCGGCGCTGTTCGAATCGACGATCCTGCCGATCTCGATCGTCACCTCGATCCTGATGGCCGTGATCGGCGTGATCTGGACACTGTTCCTCACCGGCACGACATTCACGTTCATGGCGATCATCGGCGTGCAGATCCTGATCGGCGTGGTAGTCAACATCGGCATCGTGCTGGTGGCGCACATCAACGATCTGCGCACGGCCGGCACCACGCGGCTGGAGGCGATCATCCAGGCGAGCCGCGACCGGCTGCGCCCGATCCTGATGACGACCCTGACGGCCTCGCTCGCGCTCTCGCCACTCGCCTTCGGCGACGCGCAGCTCGCGGTTGGGCTTGCCGGACCGTCCTACGCGCCGATGGCGCGCGCGATCATGGGAGGCCTCGTGTTCAGCGCGGCGACCTCGCTCTTCGCCGTGCCGGTGTTCTACCAGTGGCTCGACGACGGCATCGTGGCGATGCGCCGTTTCATGGCGCGCACGCGTGCCGCGGGCGAAGTCAGCGCAGCACGACCCTGAACAGGTCCCAGGTATCCTCGGCGAGCACGTTCGGCAGGCGCGCGGCGTTCGCGCCCTGCCCGCCGCGATCCAGCACGTCGCCCTCGGCCATGCCGATCGAATCCGCGGTCGGCATCGAATCCGCGGGATTGCGGTACCTGGCGAGCTGGCGCAGCCGGTCGGTCCGCACGCGCAGTTCCTGTGACAGCTGGCCGCGGTGCTGCAACACCGCCTTGGCGCGCAGGATGTCGGCCATCAGCCGCTCGCACTCCTCACGCGTGCCGTAGTCGTCGATCACCTCGCGACGCGCGGCGGCATCTTTCGCCAGCGCGACGATCTGCGTACGCGCGAGCCGCAGGCACAGCAGCTCGGCATAGCCGATCGCGGCAAGGTTGATCGCCCGCCGGGCCTCGATCGACAGGCCCGGGAATTCCGCGGCCTGTTCGCTGTCGAGCGCTTCATGCGCATCACGCGCATCGGCCAGTGCCGCGGCCGCGGCGCGCGAATCCGCCTCGAGCACCTGCAGGCGCCGGCCGAGTTCGCGACGCTGGAAGTAATGCCAGAAACGGGTGAGCGCCGCGAGGCGGCGCTGGGCGTCCGCGTGCCTCGCGAGAGACTCGGCCGCCGCGGTCTCCGCCTCGCGCAGCCGCGCGTCGAGTGCCTGGCGCCGCGCGAACTGGCGGCGATTCGATTCGGTCAGGTGCTGGCGCCGTTCCTTTTCTTCCTGCTGGCGCGCGAGGTCGGCGACCAGCTGCGCGATCAGGTCGCGGCCGAAGCTCCACAGGCCGCGCAGGTGATAGAAGACGAGCGCCGGGTAGGCCGTGTCGGGCGCGGCAAGCCGCGCCTCGAGCGCCTCGACCATCTCCTGCACGCGTGCGGTCGCGCCCTCCTGCTGCTTCAGGCGGTCCTTGAGACGGTGTACCTCGTCCTGCAGCGAGCCGTAGGCCTTCTTCAGTTCGGCGCGGTTGCGAAACAGCTGGACGACACGCTGTTCCTCGGCCTCCTTCTCAGGCTCCTTGCCGAAACGAAGGTTGGCGAGCGGTTTGACGGAGAACATCGCGCGCGAGCCTCAGCTGCCGATGCGATGGCCGCGATCGACGCAGTACTCCAACCACTTGTTCAGCAGCATGTTGTGTGTCCAGCGCTCGTGCATGCCGCCGCCGCACTGGGCTTCGGCGAGGCGCGCGTCGTGATAGACGCGCACGCGCAGGTCGGGCATGGCGATCGGCGCGTAGGTCAGTTCGATGGTGGTGGTGTAGCGTGCGCGCTCGCAGACGGTCAGCCGCAGCTCGCAGTCGCCCTCGATGCACGAGGATGCAGTAGCGCAGAGCCTGCCGGGATCACCCGCCAGCCAGCCGAGGCGCACGTAATTGCTTTCGTAAAGCGCCATCAGCGCAACGAAGCTTCGCGGCCGTGCGCGCCAGGACACCGTAGCAAGCGCGTCAGTCTGCATTCGTCACGACTATAACGCAGGCATCGCGGTTCGCAAGGGAGCGCGGTGCCGGGATGTGACGGCCCTCAAGGACGGACCCGCCGCTCGATGCCCGAGGTCTCGAGGATGTGGCTGGCGATCTCCTCGATCGAGCACTCGGTCGTGTCGAGACAAGGGATCGAGTAGCGCGCGAACAGGGCCTCGGCAGCGCGCAGTTCGTACTGCACCTGCTGCTGCGAGGCGTAGCGGCCATCGGGCCGGCGCTCATGGCGTAGCTGCTGCAGCCGCTCGGGATGTATCGTAAGCCCGTACAGCTTGTTCCGGAACGGCGCGATCGCCTGCGGCAGGCGCCCGCCCTCGAGATCGTCCTCGTTGAACGGATAGTTGGCGACGAAAATACCGTACTGCAGCGCCATGTACAGGCAGGTCGGCGTCTTGCCGACGCGCGACACTCCGACCACGATCACGTCGGCTGCGTCATAATCCCGCCCGCTGCCGTCGTCGTTCCTGAGTGCGAAATTGGTTGCGTTGATGCGGGTCGTGTAGGCGGTGGGATCGGTCATGCCGTGCGCCCGGCCTGTCCGATGGGTGGAACGGAGAGCCAGTTCCTTCTCGAGCGGCCCGACGAATGCGTCGAAGAAATCGAGGAACAGGCCGTGGGCGCGCATTACGACCGAGCGCACGTCGTCCTGCACGAGCGTCGAGAAGATGATCGGCCTGACGCCGCTTTCCTCGGCCGCGAGATTGATCTTCCTTACGGCATCCTCTGCCTTGTCAATACTCGACACAAATGGCAAAGTCACCGGCCGAAACTCGAGGCCATCGAACTGGGTCAGCAGGCTGTGACCCATGGTCTCTGCTGTCACCCCGGTCTGATCGGAAACGAAGAAAACTGTTCGTCGATTCACACGGTCGAGTGTTTCATTGCTCGACCCACCCTGCAAGTGCGCTGCAGCGGATTCCCGGAGCCCCACATTTGACTACGTACGTACTGCCGTTCGAGAAGCTCAAGAAGAATGACGTCGAAACAGTCGGTGGCAAGAATGCCTCGATCGGCGAGATGATCGGCGCGCTCGCGCGCCTCGGCGTGCAGGTGCCGGGCGGTTTCGCGACCACCGCCGATGCCTACCGGGAGTTCCTGCAGCAGGGCGGGCTCGACGCGCGCATCCGGGGCGCGCTGGACGGCCTCGATGTCGACGACGTGCGCAAGCTTGCGACGACCGGCGCGCAGATCCGCGAGTGGATCCTCTCCACCCCCTTCCCTCCCGCGCTCGAAGCCGCCGTACTCGAGGCATTTCGTGCGATGGGCGCCGGCCGCGAAATTGCAGTGGCCGTCCGCTCGTCGGCCACTGCGGAAGACCTGCCGGAGGCGTCGTTCGCCGGTCAGCAGGAAACCTTCCTGAACGTCCGCGGCGAGGCGCAGGTGTTGAAGGCGATGCACGAGGTTTTCGCGTCGCTGTTCAACGACCGCGCAATCGCCTACCGCGTACACCAGGGCTTCGACCATGCGCTGGTCGCCCTGTCGGCCGGTGTGCAGCACATGGTGCGCAGCGACCTCGGCGCGAGCGGCGTGATGTTCACGCTCGACACGGACTCGGGCTTCCGCGAGGTGGTGTTCATCACCGCCTCCTACGGCCTCGGCGAAACGGTCGTGCAGGGGGCGGTGAACCCCGACGAATTCTATGTCTACAAACCCGCGCTGCGTGCCGGACGTCCGGCGATCCTGCGGCGCAACCTCGGCGGCAAGGCGATCAAGATGGTGTATGGCGACGCCGGCAGCGGCGAGCGCGTCAAGACGATCGACGTGCCGCGCGCCGACCGCCAGCGCTTCTCGCTGGATGATGCCGACCTTGTGTCGCTCGCACGGCAGGCGCTCGCCATCGAGGAGCACTACGGCCAGCCGATGGACATCGAGTGGGGCAAGGACGGCGAGGACGGGCAGATCTACATCCTGCAGGCCCGCCCCGAGACCGTGCAGAGTCGCGCCGGGCGCGCGATCCAGCGTTACTCGCTGAAGCAGCGCTCGAAGGTGCTCGCGACCGGGCGCAGCATCGGCCAGCGCATCGGCGCGGGACCCGCACGCATCATCCGCGATGTGGCGGAGATGGCGCGCGTACAGACCGGCGACGTGCTGGTCGCCGACATGACCGACCCCGACTGGGAGCCGGTGATGAAGCGGGCTGCGGCCATCGTCACGAACCGCGGCGGGCGCACCTGCCACGCGGCGATCATCGCGCGCGAGCTCGGCATCCCTGCCGTGGTGGGCTGCGGGGATGCGACCTCGAAGATCAAGGAAGGGGCCGAAGTCACCGTCTCCTGCGCCGAGGGCGACAGCGGCTATGTGTACGAGGGCCTGCTCGATTTCGAGCGCCGCCAGATCGAACTCGACACGCTGCCACCGATCCCGGTCAGGATCATGATGAACGTCGGCAATCCCGACCGCGCATTCGACTTCGCGGGTATCCCGCACCGTGGTGTCGGGCTGGCGCGCCTCGAGTTCATCATCAACCGCATGATCGGCGTGCATCCGCGCGCCCTGCTCGAGTTCGACACGCTGTCGGGCGAGCTGAAGGAGCAGATCCGCGGCCAGATGGCCGGCTACACCGACCCGGTCAGCTTCTTCGTCGAGAAGCTGGCCGAAGGCATCTCGCAGATCGCCGCGGCGTTCGCGCCCGAGCCGGTGATCGTGCGCCTCTCCGATTTCAAGTCGAACGAGTACGCGAACCTGATCGGCGGGCGCCAGTACGAGCCCTCGGAAGAAAACCCGATGCTCGGCTTCCGCGGCGCCTCGCGCTACATCGACACGACGTTCCGGCCGTGCTTCGAGCTCGAATGCCAGGCGCTGAAGCGCGTGCGCAACGACATGGGTCTGACGAACGTGCAGGTCATGGTCCCGTTCGTGCGCACCGTGGAGGAAGCCCGCCAGGTCACTGAACTGCTCGCCGCCAACCACCTCGCGCGCGGCGAGAACGGCCTCAAGCTGATCATGATGTGCGAGCTGCCTACCAATGCACTGCTCGCCGAACGCTACCTCGAGTACTTCGACGGCATGTCGATCGGCTCGAACGACATGACGCAGCTGACTCTGGGGCTCGATCGCGACTCCGGTATCGTCGCCAAGCTGTTCGACGAGCGCGACGATGCGGTCAAGGCGCTGCTCGAAATGGCGATCTCCGCCTGCCGCAAGCAGGGCAAGTACATCGGCATCTGCGGGCAGGGCCCGTCCGATCACCCTGACTTCGCGCGCTGGCTGCTTGAGCGCGGCATCGACAGCATCTCGCTCAACCCCGACACCGTCGTCGAGACCTGGATGTTCCTCGCTAACCAGTGAGCCAGACGAGCGCAAAGGCGAGCGCCGCCGGCAGCGCCTGGATATACAGGATCTTGCGGTAGGCGGTGACGCCGCCGTAAACGCCGGCCACGAACACGCAGCCGAGGAAAAACAGCTTCACCGGCGTGCCGCCGGCGCCGAGCGCAAGCCCCCACAGCAGGCCCGCGGCCAGGAAGCCGTTGTAGAGCCCCTGGTTCGCGGCGAGCACCTTCGTGGCGCTCGCCTGCTCCGCGGTCATGCGGAACGCGCGCTGCCCGGCGGGCTTGTCCCACAGGAACATCTCGAGCACGAGGATATACACGTGCAGCAGCGCCACGAGTCCGACCATGGCGTTCGCCAGTATTTTCATGCAGCACCCCCCTGATTCGACCACACCCACGCTAGCAGATCGCCCGCGGGCGCAGCTACGGTCCCTGGCTGAAATGACGGATGCGCGCCTCGGCGGCCTCGCGATCGTGGTCGTCGAACTGACGCACCGTGAGGCTCGCGATCGTGCGCGGATCGAGGCAGCGCACGTTCACGCTGTAGCCGTCCGGGTTCGAGCGCGGCACATAGAATGACTTGATGCCGCAGGTCGCGCAGAACAGGTGTTGCGCGACCCCGGTGTTGAATGTGTAGGTCCGCAGCGCACCGGGGTCCGTCAGCAGCCGCAGGCGCGCCCTGGGCACGATCAGGTGCAGGAAGCCCGTGGCGCGGCACATGGAGCAATTGCACTCGAGCGCCTCGATCGCGGCCGGCGCGTCGACTTCGAAACGCACGGCCCCGCAGTGACAGCCGCCGGAGTGGGTGGTCATGTGCGCCCGGCCAGGAACGGGCACTGGTCGAGGTCGACGTTGCCGCCCGACAGGATCACCCCGACACGTTCGCCGAGGCACGTCGCTCGAGGTGACAGCAGCGCCGCGACCGCCACCGCGGAGGACGGCTCGATCAGCAGCTTCAGATCCTCGAGCACGATGCGCATCGCCCTGACGATCTCGGCCTCCGACACCGTGACGACCTCATCGACGTGCCGGCGAAGCAGCTCGAAGTTGCGAACGCCGATCGATGCACGCAGGCCGTCGGCAATCGTGTCGGGAGCGCTGGCGCCGACACGCTTGCCCGACGTGAACGAGCGCCAGGCATCGTCCGCGGCCGCCGGCTCGGCCGCGATCACCGCGCATTCGTCGAGCAGACCGCGTGCAGCCAGTGCCGTGCCGCCGATCAGCCCGCCACCCCCGACCGGCGCGACCACGGTATCGAAGTCCAGGGGTTCCGCCAGCATTTCGAGCGCGGCGGTACCCTGCCCCGCGATCACGTCCGCATCGTCGTAAGGATGCACGACATGCGCCGGTTCGCGCGCCAGCAGTGCCGCGAGCGCCGCCTCGCGCGCGGCGAGCCCCGCCTCGCAGCGGACCACCCTGCCGCCGGCGGCTTCGATGGCCGCGACCTTCGGGGGTGACGCACCCGCGGGGACCACGACCGTGCATGCGAGCCCGAGCGAACGCGCCGCAAGCGCAAGCGCCGTGCCGTGATTGCCGGAGGAGTGCGTGGCGACATGGGTGACGCCGGCGCCCGGCGGCAGCGACAGCAGCGCATTCAGTGCGCCGCGATATTTGAAAGCCCCGCCCGTCTGCAGGTTCTCGCACTTGAACACCACTCGCCGGCCGGCGCGCTCGTCGAAGCGGTCGGCGTGCATCACCGGCGTGCGCCGCACGCGGCCCTGCAGGCGCCCCGCCGCGGCCACGACGGCCGCGAAGTCGGGCAACGGGTCACTCACCGCGGAATTCCGGCGCCAGCAGGTGACGGCGGTAGTGGCGCAGCTCGGCGATCGAATCGCGGATGTCGGCGAGCGCGAGATGCGTGCCCTCCTTCACCACGCCGTCGAGCACGCGCGGCGCCCAGCGGCGCGCGAGTTCCTTGAGCGTGCTGACATCGAGGTTGCGGTAGTGGAAGTGCCGCTCGAGCTCAGGCATCAGGCGGGCGAGGAAGCGCCGGTCCTGGCAGATGCTGTTGCCGCACATCGGCGACGCGCCCGCCGGAACGTGCTGCGCGAGGAAGGCGAGGGTCGCACGCTCGGCCTCGGCGGTGCCCACGGTACTCGCGCGCACGCGCGCGACGAGTCCCGACGCGCCATGCTGGCGCTGGTTCCACTCGTCCATGCGCGCGAGCACTTCGTCGGGCTGGTGAATGGCGATCACCGGCCCCTCCGCCACGACCTCGAGCGCGCCATTCGTGACGACGGTGGCAATCTCGATGATGGCGTCGGTCTCCGGCACGAGGCCGGTCATCTCGAGATCGATCCAGATCAGGTGATCGGGGCTGGTCATGGTGAATGCGCCGGGAATGTTGTCGTGGATACTAGCAAAGGCTACGCTGCCGCTGCCCGTGACGACAGCCGCAAAAGAATTCGACGCCGAGGTCATCGCGACCTTCGGCCGGCATGCGCTGGTTCGCGACCGTGCGGGCGCGGAGATCGAGGCGCGCCCGCACGGGCGCCGGCTCGTGATCGCCTGCGGCGACCAGGTGCGCTGCGTACGCGACGCGCACCATCAGGAAGTGCACGTCACCGAGGTGCTGCCGCGCCGGACCGCGCTGTGGCGCTCGAACCTGCGGGGCGGCGCCGAGATCATCGTCGCCAACATCTCGCATCTGGTCGCGGTGATCGCGCCGCGGCCGGAACCCGACTTCTTCGTCGTCGATCGCTACTTTGCCGCCGCCGCATCGAGCGGCATCGCATCGGTGCTGGTCGCCAACAAGGCGGACCTCGGCCTCGACCAGTCGCTGATCGACGAACTCGCGGCCTACGAGGCGATCGGCGCCACGACGGTGACCTGCTCGGCCGCGACCGGTGAGGGCATCGATGCGTTGAAGGGGCTGCTCAAGGCTGCCACCGCGGTGCTGGTCGGCCAGTCCGGCGTCGGCAAATCTTCGATCGTCAACGCGCTGGTGCCTGGCGCTGCCGTCACCACCTCCGACCTCGTGCGCCAGACCGAGGAGGGAAAGCATACAACCACGACCGCACGTCTCTACGACCTGCCGGGCGGCGGGCGGCTGATCGACTCCCCTGGCGTGCGCGACTTCTCGCCCGCGATCGATCACCTGGAACCCGGTACGCTCGGCTACACGGACGTGGCCTGGCTCGCGCCCTCGTGCCGGTTCCTCGACTGCCGGCACATGCGCGAGCCGGGTTGTGCGGTCATCGCCGCCGTGCAGGAGGGCAAGATGCACGCACGTCGCCACGAGAGCTACCGGCGCATGCGGCGGCTGTACGATCGGCTTGCCGCAGCGCGCGGTCCGGCGCGGCGGCCGCGCCAGCCCTGAGGCCTGTCCGCTCAGCGCGCCGCGCGGCCTTCCCCGGCCTCGCGCCGCAGCTTCCAGAGGCCAAGGCGCGCGCGCTCGCGAAAACCCATGCGCTGGTAGAGATCGATCGCCCGCGTGTTGTGCTCGCTGACATGCAGGAATGGCAGCGCTCCCCGCGCGGCGATGTCGCGGGCGAGCAACGCCACCAGCAGCGTCGCATAGCCCCTGCCCGTGCAGCGCGGGTGGGTGCACACGGCACTGATCTCGACAGCGCTGTCGGTCGCCAGACGCTCACCCGCCATGGCCGCGAGCCCGCCTTCCCGATGGATGCCGATGTAGCGACCCAGTTCAGCGGTGCGCTCGCGAAAATACTCCGGGTACACGAGTGCGGTCAGGGCGAGCATCGCCGGTCGATCCTGCGCGCCGAGTTCCGCCCACCGCGCGCCCGCCGGCACGGGGGGCGGCGCTCCGGCACAGGTCATCTGGATCACGACCCCGCTGTCGAGCACGCGCCATGCGCGCGACACGGCGGGTGACACGCCGACGAGAATCACGACCTCCCCGACCGGCACGATCGCCGCGAGTTCGGCGTCGATATCGACGCCCGGGTCCCTGACGGCCGCAAACGGCGCGACTTCCGGCGCATAGCGGCGCACGTTGCCCTCGCCGATCGCGAACGACCGCTGGCGCGTGGTGAGCGCCTGCCACATCGGATTGTCGAGCGGGTGCGGCTCGTCCATGGCGCCTGCTGCGGACCTCAGCTGATCGATTGCCTGCCCGCCAGCGCATGCGCGAGCGTGCCACCGTCGACATACTCGAGCTCGCCACCGATCGGCACGCCGTGGGCGATGCGGGTCGCGGCGATGCCGTGCCGGCGCGCGACCTCGGACAGGAAATGCGCCGTGGCTTCGCCCTCGACAGTCGGATTGGTCGCGAGGATCACCTCGCGCAGGCCGGGCTGCGCAAGCAGCGCCTCGAGTTCGCGGATGCCGATCTGCTCGGGCCCGATGCCATCGAGCGGCGACAGGTGGCCCATCAGCACGAAATAGCGGCCGCGGAAACTCCCGGAAGACTCGATCGCGACGACATCCGCAGGCGACTCGACCACGCACAACAGGTCGGCATCACGACGTGATTCGCAGATGCTGCACAGCTCCGCTTCGGTCAGCATGCGGCAGCGGCTGCAGCGCCTGACCGTGGCGAGCGCGGTGGCGAGCGATGCGGCGAGCGCATTCGCGCCCGCGCGGCCATCCTGCAGCAGGTGGAACGCCATGCGCTGCGCGCTCTTCGGCCCGACGCCGGGAAGCGTGCGCAGCGCATCGATCAGGCCGGCGAGTGCCGGGGAATGCTTCATGGCGGGATGCGGGTGCTCAGAACGGCAGTTTCATGCCGGGCGGCAACTGCAGGCCCGCCATCAGCCCGGACATCTTCTCGGCGGAGCGCTGTTCGGCCTTCTTGACCGCGTCGTTGAATGCCGCGGCGATGAGGTCTTCCAGCATCTCGCGGTCCTCGCCGATGACGGCCGGCTCGATCTGCACGCGCTTCACGTCGTGCTTGCCGTTCATCGTGACCTTCACCATGCCGCCGCCGGACTCACCGGTGACTTCCAGGTTGGCGATTTCCGCCTGCGCCTTCTGCATGTTGGCCTGCAGGGCCTGCGCCTGCTTCATCATGTTGCCGAAATTCCGGGCCATTCCTCGTCCTCTCACTTGCCAGTGGGCCGCACCGATTCAGGATGCAGTGTGGCACCGAATTTTTCCTGTAACGCACGCACGGCCGGATCGCCGGCCAGCGTGGCGCGCGCCGCCTCGAGATCGGCAGCCGACTCGCGTTCGCGATCCGCGGCCGGTGTCGGCAGCTCGCCCTCGACCACTTCGATCTCGAGACGCACGGTCTCGCCAAGCCGGCGCGACAGCGCCCTCGCGAGCCGATCCTCCTGCGTCGGGGTGCGCATCGCGGCGTGGCGTGCATCGAGGCCGAGCCGCACGAGCCTGCCCTGCCGCCCGAGGAAGGCGCAATGCGCCGCGAACTGGCGCGCCAGTCCCGACAGGTCGAGGCTCGCCACCAGCTGTGGCCAGCCAGCGGCACTCAAGGCATCGTCGCCCACCGGCGCTGCACCGCGCGTATTCGGGGCCACTGCCGTGCGCACTGCCGGCGCCGGTTGCGCGCCGGGCTTCGCGACCGCACCGTCGCCTGGCAGGCGAAATGCGAGCATGCGCAGCAGCACCATGTCGAAGCCGGTGCGCGGATCGGGCGCGAGCGGCAGATCGCGGCGACCGATGATCGCCGTCTGGTAGTACAGCTGCACGTCTTCGGCAGGCACCGTGGCGGCGAGCCGCTCGACCAGCGCCGCATCGGGCAGTTCCGACAGGTCGTAGTCGGGCACGGCCTGGCGCAGCGCGACCTGCACGAGCACGCCCGCCAGCTCGTCGAGCACCGCGCCGTAGTCCGGCGCCCACTCCTCGAGGGCGTGCGCCGCATCGATCACCCGGCGCGCATCGCCCGTCGCGAGCGCATCGAGGATGGCCGCGACCCGCTCGCGGTCGATCGTGCCGAGCATCTCCCGCGCCGCCGTCGTCGTCACCGATCCGCCGCCGAAGGCGATCAGCTGGTCGAGCAACGACAGGCCGTCGCGCATGCTGCCGTCGGCGGCATGCGCCAGCAGCGTCAGCGCGGGGGCCTCGAAGCCGATGCCTTCGGCCTCGAGGATCTCCGCCATGCGCGCCGCGATCAGGTTCACCGGCAGGCGCTTGAGGCTGAATTGCAGGCAGCGCGACAGCACGGTGACCGGCAGACGCTGCGGGTCGGTCGTCGCCAGCAGGAACTTGACGTGCGGCGGCGGCTCCTCGAGCGTCTTCAGCAGCGCGTTGAACGAGTGCTGCGACAGCATGTGCACTTCGTCGATCAGATACACCTTGTACCGCCCGGCCGATGGCGCGTACTGCACGTTCTCGAGCAGCTCGCGGGTCTCGTCGACCTTGGCGCGCGACGCCGCGTCGACCTCGATCAGGTCGATGAAGCGGCCTTCGTCGATGGCCCGGCACGCCGAACACTCGCCGCAGGGCTCGGCCGTGACACCGGTCTCGCAATTGAGGCAGCGGGCGAGGATGCGCGCGACGCTCGTCTTGCCGACGCCCCGGGTCCCGGTGAACAGGAACGCGTGATGGACGCGACCGCCGGCGAGCGCGTTCGCCAGCGCCTGCAGGACGTGCTGCTGCCCCACCATTTCGGCGAAGCGTTTCGGCCGCCATTTGCGCGCGAGTGCGGTATAGCTCATGGGCTCAGGAATGGAGGCGACCCGCACCAGCCCGATCTCCGGCGCCCGACATCGCCGCTACCGTTGCTCCCTTCCGGGCCTGGCGGGGTTTGCGGCTGGTCGTCGCGGAGGAACCAATGCGAGCCGCCATGGGCTGACCTCTGACTGGCAGTGCCGATGTTGGCGGAGAGGGAGGGATTCGAACCCTCGAACACCTTTGGGATGTTGCTTCGCTTCCAACGAAGTGCCTTCAACCGCTCGGCCACCTCTCCGGAATCAGTGAATTACACAGGATCCGCCCATCATATCAGGCTTGTCAGGCCTGGGGTTGCGGGGTGGCTGGCGGTGGCGCAAAGGGCGGCGGTTCGTCGAGGCAAGGGTCCCCGGGCCCGCGCACACGCTCTTCCGTGTCGAGCTCGGGTATGCGCAGTGCCCCGCGCGTATTCGGCACATCCATGCCGGGCGGAACCTTCAGCGCGGGGATGCTCTCGGAATTCGTGTACTCGCGCGGCTTGTTGCAGCTCCCGCCGCCGCCAAAAGTCCGGCAGCCGGCGAGGACGACCCCCAGCAGCAGCGCGACGATCACGTTTCTCATGCAGTTTCCTTCAGTCGAGGGCCAGGCCCGCCGCCATCATCGCACGGCGCAGGGTCGCTTCGTGCCGCGGCTCGAGCGGCGTCAGCGGCAGGCGGATGCCGGGCGGGGCAAGTCCGAGGAGCTGCGAGACGACCCACTTGGCGGGGATCGGGTTCGGCTCGACGAACAGCGCTTCGTGAAGACCCGCAAGCCGCCCATCGAGTTCCGCGGCGCGACGGGTGTCGCCCGCGAGCGCAGCCGCGATCATGTCCGCGACCAGGCGCGGGGCCACATTGGCGGTGACCGAGATGACCCCGCGCGCCCCGCGCGCGACCGCGTCGCGCGCCGTGGCATCGTCGCCGCTCAGGATCGTGAACCCGGGCGGGGCGAGTGCGACCAGCTGCCCGATGCGCTCCATCGAATTGACGGCTTCCTTGATCGCGGCGATGCGCGGCAGCGCGGCCAGCCGCGCCACGGTCGGCGGCAGCAGGTCGACCGCGGTACGCGAGGGCACGTTGTAGAGGATCAGCGGCACGATGCTGGCCTGCGCAACGGCCTCGAAGTGGCGGTACAGCCCTTCCTGGGTGGGCCGGTTATAGGCCGGAGTGACGACGAGCAGGGCATCGACTCCGAGGCGCGAGAGACGCCCGGCGCGCTCGACAGTCAGGGCGGTGCTGCTCGTGCCGGCACCCGCGATGACCTGCAGGCGTCCCGCCGCACGCTCGCGCGCCCGTGTCACCAGCTCGACGAGCTCGGCTTCGGTCAGCGTGGCCGACTCGCCCGTCGTGCCGCCGACCACGACACCGCTCGTGCCGTGAGCGACGTGGAAATCGACCAGCCGGGACCACGCCTCGAAATCGATCGTGTCGTCGTGCCGCATCGGCGTGATCGCGGCGACGAGACTGCCTGAGAACATCCGGGGTCCAGAAACTTGGCGGGCGTGGAAGGGAGTCGGACGATGGTAAGGGCCATACTGGCGCGAGGCAAGCGGCTGGCAGACCGTTTCGCATTGCGCCCGCCGCCCGGTACACTCTCCCCGTGAAGCAACACCTCGCCGTCTCGGCAGTCGGCACCGATCGTACCGGCATCGTCCACGAGCTCTCGCGCGTGATCACCGAGTGTGGCGGCAGCATCAGTGAAAGCCGCATGGCGAACCTCGGTTCCGAGTTCGCGATGCTGCTGCTGATTTCCGGCAACTGGCACTCGCTCGCCAAGATCGAGAGCGAACTGAAGAAGCTCGGGGAAACCGCCGGGCTCACCATCAATGTCAAGCGCACCGAGCCGCGCGGCCCACGCACCGACATGGTGCCCTACTCCGTCGACGTGGTGTGCGTCGACCAGACCGGCATTGTCGCGAGCCTGGCGGGCTTCTTCTCGAGCCGCTCGATCGACATCGCCGAGCTGGCGACACGCGTCTACTCGGCCGCGCACACCGGTGCCACCATGTTCTCGGTGCAGATGATCGTCAACGTGCCCACCCGCATCCACCTCGCGCACCTGCGGGAGGAATTCATGGACTTCTGCGATTCGCTCAACCTCGACGCGATCATGGAACCCGTCAAGTCGTGAAAGTCGGCGCCCGGGTCCCGGCGCTGCGTCTGCCGCAGAGCGACGGCAGCGAGTGGCGCCTGTCGGACTACGCCGGCCAGAAGGTGGTGCTGTACTTCTATCCGAAGGACATGACTTCCGGCTGCACGCTCGAAGGTCAGGCCTTCCGCGACCTGGATCCGGCGTTCCGGCGCGCCAAGACCGCCGTGTTCGGCATCTCCCGCGACAGCTGCGCCTCGCATGCGAAGTTCCGGGCCAGGGAAGCCTTCCCGTTCGAGCTGCTCGCCGACGAAGACGAAAAAGCCTGCCGGCTGTTCGACGTCATCAGGGAGAAGAACATGTATGGCCGGAAAGTCATGGGCATCGAACGCAGCACCTTCCTGATCGACGCATCAGGCAGGTTGGCGCGCGAATGGCGCAAGGTGAAAGTCAAAGGCCACGCGGAGGAAGTCCTTGAAGAGGCGAAGCATCTCTGACGGCGCAGGCGCCGGAAGCAGCAGTCATACCCATCCCGAAAACTTGAAAACCCGCCACATCCCCCGCGAAAGCCGCATCTTCGTGCTCGACACGAATGTGCTGATGCACGATCCGACCTCGATCTTCCGCTTCGAGGAACACGACATCTACCTGCCGATGATCGTGCTCGAGGAACTCGACGCGAACAAGAAAGGCCTCTCGGAGGCCTCGCGCAACGTGCGCCAGGTGAGCCGCTTCCTCGACGAGCTGATGCGTGATGCCACCAAGGAGCAGATCGACGCCGGCCTGCCGCTGCCGTCGGGCTATTCCGGCAACCACGGCAAGAAGCCCTCTTCCGGGCGTCTGTACTTCCAGACGCGCCAGCTCTCCTCGGCGCTGCCCGAGTACCTGCCCGGCCACGGCAGCGACAACGCGATCCTCGCCCAGGTGCTCGCGCTGCAGGCGCTGCACACGGATGCGCGCGTCACGCTCGTCTCGAAGGACATCAACCTGCGCATCAAGGCCGCGGTGGTCGGTGTGCACGCCGAGGACTACTACAGCGACAAGACGATCGAGGACGCCGATGTCCTGTACACCGGCCATGCGCCACTGCCGGCCGATTTCTGGGAGCGACACGACCGTGACATGCGCTCGTGGAAGGAGGGTGACCGGACCTGGTACACGCTGACCGGGCCGGCCGTGCAGGAATGGCAGGTCAACGAGTTCGTCTACCAGCAGGACGACCAGGGCATCGAGGCGATCGTACGCAGGATCGAAGGCGACACCGCGACCGTCGAATTGACGCGCGACTACCGCAACGAACGCCACAGCGTGTGGGGCATCACGGCGCGCAATCGCGAACAGAATTTCGCGCTGAATCTGTTGATGGACCCCGAGATCGACTTCGTGTCGATCCTCGGCCCGGCCGGCACCGGCAAGACTCTGCTGACGCTCGCCGCGGGCCTGATGCAGACGCTCGAGAGCAACCGCTTCGCCGAGATCATCATGACGCGCGTGACGATCCCGCTCGGCGAGGACATCGGCTTCCTGCCCGGCACCGAAGAGGAAAAGATGGAGCCGTGGATGGGTGCGCTGATGGACAACCTGGAAGTACTGACCCAGAGCCAGGAAGGCGGCAACTGGGGTCGCGCAGCGACCAACGACCTGCTGCGCAACCGCATCAAGATCCGTTCGCTCAACTTCATGCGCGGCCGTACCTTCCTCAACCGCTACATCATCCTCGACGAGGCGCAGAACCTGACGCCCAAGCAGATGAAGGCGCTGGTCACGCGCGCGGGCCCGGGGACCAAGCTCGTGTGCCTCGGCAACATCGCGCAGATCGACACGCCCTATCTCACCGAGACGACATCGGGCCTCACTTACGTCGTGAACCGGTTCCGCGGCTGGCAGCACTCGGGGCACATCACGCTGGTGCGCGGCGAGCGATCGCGGCTCGCCGACCACGCCTCGGAGATCCTCTGAGCGGCCGCCTGAACCTTCAGGGCCGGCGCCAGTCGAATAGCGAATGAGGCAGGTTTTCACCCTGATGCTGTGCTGCGCGCTGACGGCGACCGCGGTCGCCCAGTCCGGCAGCGACCTGCCCGACATGGGCAACCCGGTCGACGCGATCCTCACCCAGGGCGACGAGTACCGCATCGGCCTCACGGTATTGCGGCAGCTGCGGGAACAGGGCCAGGTGCTCGAGGACCCGGAGATCTCCGAATACATCCAGGCGCTCGGCACGCGCATCGCGGCGCAGGCCACCGATGAGGGCCAGCGCTTCACGTTCTTCGTCATACGCGACACGGCCATCAACGCATTCGCGCTGCCTGGCGGATTCATCGGCGTCAACCAGGGCCTGCTGCTCGCGACGAAGAATGAATCGGAGCTCGCGAGCGTGCTCGCGCACGAAATCGCGCACGTCACGCAGCGACACATCGCCCGCAGCATCCGCGCCGCGGGCCGCCAGAGCCTCGCCACCACGGCGATGGTGATCGCGGGCATCCTGCTCGGCGCGATGGGCGGTGGCGATGCGGCGCAGGCGGCGATCGCGGTGGCGCAGGGCTCGGCCGCGCAGCAGCAGATCAACTACACACGCTCGAACGAGCACGAGGCCGATCGCATCGGCATCTCCTTCCTCGCGTCCGCGGGATTCGACCCGCACGCGATGCCGGCGTTCTTCGAGACGATGCAGCGGCGCTCCGGACTGTCCCGCCTCGACATCCCCGAATTCATCCTGACCCACCCGGTCACCTCGACGCGCATTGCCGAATCGCGCGATCGCGCGGAGAGCTACCCCAGTCCGAAGCCGAATCCCGAGGTCAGTTACCAGGTGGCCCGCGAGCGGGCACGCGTGCTGGTCGCGCCCGACGACGCCGGGCTCGAACGCTACTACGCGGGCGAGCTGGCCGCGGGTCGCGACGGGGTCGCCGAACGCTACGGCGCCGCACTCGCCGACCTGGGCAACGGCAACGCGGGCGATGCCGTAGCCGCGCTCTCGACCCTGAGGTCGGCGCACGAAGGCAATCCGATGATCGCGTCGTCGCTCGGCCAGGCGCAGATGGCGGCCGGCGCGACCGAGGCGGCGCTCGCGACCTTCGCCGAGGCGCTGCGGCTCTCGCCACGCAACGTGCCGCTCACGATCCGCTATGCCGAGGCCCTGATGCGGGTCGACCGCGCGCGCGAGGCGCATGTGATGCTGCTCGACCTGTTCAACAACGTGGCGCCTACGCCCGAACAGATCCGCCTCACTGCGCTCGCCGCGAGCGCCGCGGGCGACACCGGCGACGCGTACTTCTACATGAGCGAGTACCACATCGCGAACGGCGACCTGCCGCTGTCGGTGCAGCAGCTCGAACTCGCCCTCGCCGCTCCCGATCTGTCCGGCGTGCAGCGCCAGCGTTTCCAGGCCCGCATGGATGAAGTGCGTGAAGCGATCGATCGCGGACGCAAGCGAGGCAGAAGCTGAGCCCTTAGCGCAGGGCGCGGCGCCCTGTATCATGCGCCGATGCCCCATTGGATCCTCGTGGCCGTAGCCACGCTCGTGCTGACCGGCTGCACGACCCAGACACTGAAGCCGGACCCTCGCGACCCGCTCGAGAAGATCAACCGGACGATCTCCACCGTCAATGACCGCCTCGACCGCGCGATCGGGAAGCCCGTGGCCACGGCCTATCGCAAGATCACGCCACAGCTCGTGCAGACCGGCGTCACCAATTTCTGGAGCAACGCCACCTATCCGAGCACGATCATCAACCAGTTCCTGCAGGGCAAGCCGCTCACCGGCCTGCGCGACCTCGAACGCTTCCTGCTGAACACGATCGCCGGCATCGGCGGCATCCTCGATCCGGCCACCGCCGCCGGTCTCGATCGCAACGACGAGGATTTCGGCCAGACGCTCGGCAAGTGGGGCGTTCCGAGTGGGCCGTACATCATCATTCCGCTGCTCGGACCGAGCTCGTTCCGCGATGGCGCCGGGCGGATTGCCGACCGATTTGCCGACCCGGTCCACTTTGTCGACGACTGGCGCTGGCAATGGGGTCTCGACGGCCTGCGCCTGCTCGAACGGCGCGCCAGGCTCCTGCCGGCAACGGAGGCGCTCAAGGACGTGCACGACCCCTATGCGTTCATCCGCAACGCGTATTTCCAGCAGCGCGAATATGTCATCCAGGACGGCAACGTGATCGACGTGCCGGCAGACGAAGGCATCGACTGGGGCGAAGACGAGCCCGATGACCTGGACGGCGCGCCGGTCGACGACGAGCCAGTCCAGGTCGATCCCGCGGCGCAGGACCCGCCTCCGGGTTGAGCGGTCAGACTCCCGCTGCGAGCAATTCGTCGACTTCGCTGATCTCTGCGATCGCGAGCACTCGCTCGGGCAGTCCCTCGTAACGCAGCTTGCCGCCGCTGCGGTGCATCGCAGCCAGCCAGTCGAGCAGCACCGCGAGCGCCGCGCTGTTCGCGTCGGTGAGTCCGCTGCAGTCCACGGTCCACTCGCGCGTGTCGCCCTGCGAGAAGAAGGCGAGTCCGGCCTGGTGCGCGATCACGGCGCTGCCGAAGTCGAGCCCGCCGCGCAGCGCGAGGCGGCCCGGCGCGATCGCCACGAGCTCGATCACGCGGACTTCTTCACCGGCGAATCGCCGCGCTCGAGGCGCTCGATCACGGCATCCAGACCTTTCGCGTCGATCTCGCTGCCGAAATCCTCGCGGAAACTCTTCACGTAGCTGATGCCCTCGATGGTGACATCCCATGCCTTCCAGGCGCCCTCGGTGCGACGCAGCGTGTAATTCACGGGCACGCGTTCGCCGTTGCTACGCTTCACCTCGGTGCGCACGGTGGCACGTTCGCCGTCCGGCGCGATCTGCGCCGGGAAGACCTTGAGCCGGTCACCGGTGAACTCGGCGAGCGCTGTGCCGTAATTGCGCAGCAGCGAATTGTAGAAGCCCTTGATGAAGCGCTCGCGCTGCTCCGGCGTCGCCGTACGCCAGTGCTTCGCCAGCACCAGGCGCGCCGCGTACTGTGCATCGAAGTGTGGCAGCAGCACTTCCTCCACCAGACGCTCGACCTTCTTCGGATCCTGCCGATAGGCCTCGCGATCCGCATCGAGCGCCGTGAGCATCGACTGCGCCGCGGTCTGGATCAGCTCGCCAGGACCGCTCGCATCCACGGAATCGGCGGCCAGTACCGGCGCAGCGAGCAGCATCGCGGCAAGTAGCATGGGAATGGACTTGCGTGTCATCGTCATGGTCATGGTCATGGTCATGGCGTTTCACCCTGCGCGTCCTGCGGCGCTTCTTTTGAGTCGCGTCCGCTCGCGAAGTTCGCGAAGAACTTGTTGACGAGGCTCTCGAGCACGATCGCCGACTGCGTGAACTCGATCGTGCTGCCCGCATGCAGGTAGGTTTCGGAGCCTCCCGGACCAATGCCGACGTACTTGCCACCGAGCAGGCCCGCAGTCTGGATGCTCGCGTCGCTGTCGTCCGGAATCTGGCTGTAGCGGTCCTCGATCTCGAGGGTCACCACGGCCTTGAAGTCGGTCGGGTCGAAATCAATGCCGGCAACGCGGCCGATGCGCACACCGGCGAGCGTGACGGGCGAGCCCGGCTTCAGGTCGCCGATATTGTCGAATCGTGCGGTCACGACATAGCCCTGGGGGCCGCCGAGCCTGGCGCCACTGCCCGGCAGCTGGGTCGTGAGGAACAGCAGTGCCGCGAATCCGAGCAGCACGAACAGCCCGGTACCGATTTCAAGTGCACGATTGGGACGCATAGGATCGAACCCTTCAGAGGAATGCTGCGGTCAGGATGTAATCGAGCAGCAGCGTGAGCACCGACGATGTGACGACGGTGCGCGTCGTTGCGAGCCCGACGCCCGCGGCGGTCGGTTCGGAATGGTAGCCCTCGTACACAGCGACCAGGCTGCATGCCGTACCGAATACCAGGCTCTTGATGAATCCTTCCTGAACATCGTTCAACTCGACGGCACCCTGCATCTGCGACCAGAACGCGCCAGGATCGACGCTCATCAACTGCACGCCGACCAACTGGGCGCCGAACAGGCCCACCACGTTGAAGATCGCCACCAGCAGCGGCATCGCGATGACGCCGCCGAGAAAGCGCGGCGCGATGATCCGCTGCATCGGATCCACGGCCATCATCTGCATCGCCGTCAGCTGGTCGGTGGCGCGCATCAGGCCGATCTCGGAAGTGAGCGAGGTACCCGCGCGACCTGCGAACAGCAGTGCCGTGACCACCGGTCCCAGCTCCTTCAGCAGGCTGAGCGCGGCGGCAACGCCGAGCGCATCCTCGGAACCGAAACGCTGCAGCAGGTCGAAGCCTTGCAGGCCGAGCACCATGCCGACGAACACGCCGCACATCATGACGATGATCAGCGAGCGGGCGCCCGCGTTGTAGATCTGGTGAACGATCAGGCGCGGGCGCGCGAGTGCCGGCACGCACTGCGCCAGCAGCGCGCCGAAGAACACGCCGACCGCGCCAATGCGGCGCAGCATCCCGGTCACCATGCCGTCTCGGGCGACTGCGCGGTTCATCGCGAGCTCCTTCGCGCGCCGTTCACGCCGAACAGCTGTTCGCGGTAGCCCGGCGCGGGAAAGTGGAACGGGACCGGCCCGTCGGCAATGCCATCGAGGAACTGTCGTACGATCTCCGAATCGCTGACGCGCAGCTCTTCGGGGCTGCCGGAGGCGACACAGCGCCCTTCCGACAGCAGGTAACTCTCGTCGGCAATGGCGGCGAGTTCGTGCACATCGTGCGATACGACGATGCTGGTGATGCCGAGCACGCGGTTCATCTGCCTGATGAGCCGCACGATCACGCCCATCGAGATCGGATCGAGACCGACGAAGGGCTCATCGTAGATCAGCAGCTCCGGGTCCATGACCACGGCGCGCGCCAGCGCGACGCGCCGACCCATGCCGCCCGACAGCTCGGCGGGCATCATGCGCGCCGCACCGCGCAGCCCCACCGCGTGCAACTTGGTCAGCACGAGCTGGCGGATCAGTGGTTCGGTGAGATTGGTGTGCTCGCGCACCGGGAAGGCGATGTTCTCGAACACGTCGAGGTCGGTGAGCAGCGCGCCGTTCTGGAACAGCATGCCGATGCGCCGGCGCAGCGCGAACAGCCCGCGCTGGCCGAGCGTTGCGACATTCTCGCCCCACACCTGCACGCGCCCGGCACTTGGCGCGACCTGCCCGGTGATCAGGCGCAGCAGCGTGGTCTTGCCGGTCCCGCTCGGGCCCATGATGGCCGTGATCCGGCCTCGCCGGGCGACGAGGTCGAGGCCGGCGAAAATCTCGCGGCGGCCGACGGAATAGCGCAGCCCCGACACCTCGACCACGGCGTCGCCGGTCTGCGCCGACGCGGCGATCGGCCGTTGTGCTTCTCTCACGCGGTCGGGTCACCGTCGCCGCTCAAGCGGCTTCGGCCTCCTGCGCGGCAGCGTAACGACCGGTGGTGGCGAGGCTATTGAGGCGCGCGCGCTTGGCGAGTTCCTTCTGGCCCGCCGCAAAATTGGCCGGGTTGCCACCCCAGGCCCTGATCGCGGTGTCCTGCAGCGCGCGGCCGTAGCTGAAGGTGAGCTGCCATGGCAGCGGCCCGAGCTTGTTCATCAGCGACAGGTGCAGGGTCGCCTCGGGCGATGACTGCCCACCGGAGAGGAACGCAATGCCCGGCACCGCGGTGGGTACGTGGCGCTTGAGCGTGCGCACGGTCGCTTCGGCAACCTGCTCGGGGCTCGCCCGGTTCGCGGCCTTCTTGCCGGAAATCACCATGTTGGGCTTCAGGACCATGCCTTCGAGGTGGACACCGTGGCGGTGCAACTGGCTGAACACGGCAGCGAGCACCTCGCTCGTGACCTCCTCGCAGCGTTCGATCGAATGCCCGCCGTCCATCAGGACTTCGGGTTCGACTATCGGCACGATCTGTTGCTCCTGGCACAGCGCTGCGTAGCGGGCGAGCGCGTGGGCATTCGCCTCGATGGCGAACCGGGACGGCACGCCGTCGGCAATGTCGATGACCGCGCGCCATTTCGCGAAGCGCGCGCCGAGCTGGTAGTACTCGACGAGACGCTCGCGCAGGCCGTCGAGGCCCTCGGTGATGGTGTCGCCGGGAAAGCCGGCGAGCGCCTTCGCGCCCTTGTCGACCTTGATGCCGGGCAGCACGCCCGCCGCAGCGAGGTACTGCGCGAACGGCGTACCCTCGCGCGTCTTCTGACGCAGGGTTTCGTCGTACAGGATCACGCCGCTGATCCACTGGCCGATGCCGGGCGTCGTGAACAGCATCTCGCGATAGGCGCGGCGATGCTCCTCCGTGGACTCGAGCTTGATCGCGTCGAAGCGCTTCTTGATGGTGCCCGAGCTTTCGTCGGCCGCGAGAATGCCCTTGTCCCTGGCCACCATGGCCTGCGCGACGCGCTCGAGATCCGCTTTGTCCATCGTCCTGCTCTCCGATTCCAGATGCCAGAAGTAGCCGTCAATTATAGCCGAAGGACCTTTTGCAGCGCCGCCTAAAGAGGACTAAAATAGTCCCTTATGTTGCGCATCAGCCGGATGACCGATTACGCGACCGTCGTGCTCGCGGCGCTCGCACGCTCGCCTGCCCCGCAGATGACGGCCGCGGCGCTCGCCAGGCGCACCCGCATCGCGGCACCCACCGTCAGCAAGCTGCTGAAGCAGCTGCATCGCGCCGGACTCGTGGCCTCGACCCGTGGCCTGCATGGCGGCTACCAGCTGGCCAGGGGCGCCGAGCAAATCTCGGCCGCCGCGATCCTCGATGCCCTCGAAGGGCCGTTCGCGCTGACGGAGTGCTCCACCGCCCACGGCCAGTGCGATATCGAGGGCCATTGCCGCGTCTCGCGCGCCTGGCAGAGCGTCAACGGTGCGATCCGCCGTTCGCTTCAGGATGTCAGCCTGGCGCAGCTCGCCGGCCTCGACGAACAGCCCGCGAACCTGCCCGCGCTGGAGCATGCGGTGAAGTTCCCCGGCCTGCGCACACGAGGCGCACCATGACCGACGCCACCGAACTCGAGGCCCTGGTCGGGCGCAGCTACCGCCACGGCTTCGTTACCGACATCGACTCGGACACGGTGCCGCCCGGCCTCGACGAGCAGGTCGTGCGCCTGATCTCGCGCAAGAAGGGTGAGCCGGACTTCCTGCTCGAATGGCGCCTCAAGGCGTTTCGTCACTGGCTCCGGATGCGCGAGCCGCGCTGGGCGCATCTGCGCTTCAATCCGATCGACTACCAGGACATCTCCTATTACTCGGCGCCGCGCGTCGATGCGAACGCACCTAAGAGCCTCGACGAGGTCGATCCGAAGCTGCTCGCGACCTACGAGAAGCTCGGCGTGCCGCTGCACGAGCGTGCCCGCCTCGCCGGCGTGGCGGTCGACGCGGTGTTCGACAGCGTCTCGGTCGCGACGACCTTCAAGGAGAGGCTGTCCAAGGCCGGCGTGATCTTCTGCTCGTTTTCGGATGCGGTGCGCGACCACCCGGAACTCGTCGAGAAATACCTCGGCACCGTCGTACCCTACACTGACAACTTCTTCGCTACGCTCAACTCGGCGGTGTTCTCCGACGGCTCGTTCGTCTACGTGCCGAAGGGCGTGCGCTGTCCGATGGAGCTCTCGACCTACTTCCGCATCAATGCGGCGAAGACCGGCCAGTTCGAGCGCACGCTGATCATCGCCGACGAGGGCTCGCACGTCTCCTACCTCGAAGGCTGCACGGCGCCGATGCGCGACGAGAACCAGCTGCACGCCGCGGTGGTCGAGCTGATCGCGCTCGATGACGCCAAGATCAAGTATTCCACCGTGCAGAACTGGTATCCGGGCGACGAGAACGGCGTCGGCGGCATCTACAACTTCGTCACCAAGCGCGGCGAGTGCCGCGGGCGCAACTCGCACATCTCCTGGACACAGGTCGAGACCGGCTCGGCGATCACCTGGAAATACCCGAGCTGCGTGCTGCGCGGCGCGGGCTCGGTCGGCGAGTTCTACTCGGTTGCGACCGCGACCAACTACCAGCAGGCGGATACCGGCACCAAGATGATCCACATCGGCGCCGATACGCGCAGCACGATCGTCTCCAAGGGCATCTCGGCGGGCCACGGCCAGAACACCTACCGCGGCCTCGTCCGGATCATGCCGGGCGCGCACGGCGCGCGCAATTTCACGCAATGCGATTCGCTGCTGATGGGCGGCGAGTGCGGCGCGCACACTTTCCCGTACGTCGAAGTGAAGAACGCGACGGCAACGGTGGAGCACGAAGCCAGCACCTCGAAGATCAGCGAAGACCAGCTGTTCTACTGCCTGCAGCGCGGCATCTCGCAGGAAGACGCGGTCAACATGATCGTCAGCGGCTTCTGCAAGAGCGTATTCAAGGAGCTGCCGATGGAGTTCGCGGTCGAGGCGCAGAACCTGTTGGCGGTGACACTCGAAGGGTCGGTGGGCTGAACATGCTGAAGATCAATGACCTGCACGTCACGGTGGGCCATCGCAAGGTGCTCGACGGGCTGACGCTCGAAGTGCCGACCGGCGAGGTGCACGCAATCATGGGCCCGAACGGCTCGGGCAAGAGCACGCTCGCCTATGCGCTGGCAGGCAGGCCCGGCTACGAGGCGGAAAGCGGCAGCGTGCAGTTCGATGGCCAGGACCTGCTCGCGATGCCCGCGGAGGAGCGGGCACGCGCCGGCGTGTTCCTCGGCTTCCAGTACCCGGTGGAGATCCCCGGCGTCAACAATGTCTACCTGCTGAAGGCTGCGCTCAATGCCCGCCGCAAGGCTGCCGGCCTGCCCGAGGTCGACGCTTTCGAGTTCCTCGAACTCGTGCGCGGCAAGATGAAGTTCATGCAGATGGACGAGGGCTTCCTGTCGCGCGGCGTCAACGAGGGTTTCTCCGGCGGCGAGAAGAAGCGCAACGAGATCCTGCAGATGCTGGTGCTCGAGCCGCGGCTCGCGCTGCTCGACGAGACCGATTCCGGCCTCGATATCGATGCCATGAAGGTCGTCGCGCGCGGCATCGAATCGCTGCGCGGCCCCGAGCGTTCGATCGTGCTCGTGACCCACTACCAGCGGCTGCTCGATCATGTGCGCCCCGATCGTGTGCACGTACTCTCGCGAGGACGCATCGTCAGAAGCGGCGACGCGGCACTCGCGCTCGAACTCGAGCGCCGCGGCTACGACTGGGTGCTGGGGGCCGACGCCGCATGAGCGCGATCACGCAACTCGCCTCGGACCACGAGGCGGTGCTCGCGGCGCTGCCGGCGGGTGAGGTTTCGCACGCGGCGCGGCGCGCCACGCTCGAGATGCTCGCCGAGCAGGGCCTGCCCGGCCCGCGCGAGGAGAACTGGCGCTACGCCAACCTGCGCCCGCTCGAGCAGCTGCGCTTCACGCCGCGTCTCACGCCCGATGCCGCCGCGCTGGCGCAGGCCACGGAGCTGCTCCCTGCGCCGCTCGCGGGATTCGATCGCTACGTCGTCGTCGACGGGCTGTTCGCTGCGCCACTGTCCGCGCCGACCGGCACTGCGGGGGATGTCGAGGTCGCGTTGCAGGCAGGCATCGATGCCGGCTACGGCAGTGCGGGCGGAGATGCGCGCTTCGGCGCGCTCGCGAGCGCGTTCGCACCGCAGGCGATCCGGGTTGCCGCCGGGGCGGGAGCCGCCCGCGATATCGAAGTGGTGTTCGTGGCCACCGCCGCCGGCAGCGAGGCCGCTTCCTACCCTGCCCTGCTGGTGAAGCTCGCCGCCCAGGCGCACCTGCGCCTCGTCGAGCGTCACATCGGGGCCTGCGACGCGGCGACTTTCGCCAACGCGGCGCTGGCCATCGAGGTCGGTGCGGCCGGGCAACTGCGGCACGTGCGCGTGCAGCAGGCCGGCGCGCAGGCCACGCATTTCGAGACGCTGCGCGCCGAAGTGGCGGACAGCGCGGAGTACCTGCTCGATACCGTCGCGCTCGGTGCGCAATCGGCGCGGTCGACTACCCACGCGCGGCTCGCGGGCCGCGGCGCGCGCATCGCCTACAGCCGCTCGGTAGCGGTCGACGCCACGCGGGTGAATGACGCCGTGGTCGTGATCGAGCATGCCGCTCCGGCCACCATCACGGCGCAGGACTATCGCGGCATCGCCGCCGGTCGCGCGCGCGTCGCCTTCAACGGCCACGTCATCATGCGAGCGAATGCCGCGGGTTCCGCCTCGAGCCAGTCGCTGCGCAGCCTGCTGGCCGGACCGGGCACCGAGGCCGACGTGCGACCGCAGCTCGAGATCTACACCGACGACGTCAAGGCGAGCCACGGCGCGACAGCCGGCAAGATCGACGAACAGATGCTGTTCTACCTGCTCTCGCGCGGCATCGAGCGCCGCACGGCACAGAGCCTCCTGAAATGGGCGTTCCTCACCGAGCTCATCGCGCGCATTCCGATCCCGGACCTGCGCGCACAGGTCGAACGCGCCTTCGCGCAGCGCTTCACCGGCGAGGATGCCGCCGTCACCCGGGAACTCGTGTAATGGTCACCGCGGCTGCCATCGCCACCCGCCGGCTCGACGCGGCGCGAGTGCGTGCCGATTTCCCGATCCTCGCCCGCAAGGTCAACGGGCAGCCGCTCGTGTACCTCGACAGCGCCGCGTCGGCGCAGCGCCCGCGGGCAGTCATCGCCGCGGTCGATCACTACGAGACGCATCTGCATGCCAACGTGCATCGCGGCGTGCACACGCTGAGCCAGGCCGCGACCGACGCCTTCGAGGGCGCGCGCGAGCGCGTGCGCCGCTTCATGAACGCGCGCTCGACGAAGGAGATCGTCTTCACGCGCGGCACGACCGAAGCGATCAACCTGGTCGCGCAGTCCTTCGCACGACCCCGCCTCGGGCCGGGCGACGAAATCCTCATCACCTGGCTCGAGCATCACGCCAACATCGTGCCGTGGCAGATGGTATGCGCGGCCACGGGCGCCACGCTGCGCGTCGCACCGATCGACGAGCGCGGTGAGCTGCGTTTCGACGAGTTCGAGGCGCTGCTGTCGCCGCGCACGCGACTGGTCGCGGTGGCGCACGTCTCGAACGCGCTGGGGACCGTGCTGCCGGTGAAGGACATCGTCGCGGCGGCGCATGCGCGCGGCATACCGGTGCTGATCGACGGCGCGCAGGCCGTCGCGCACGGCGGCGCCGACATGCAGGCGCTCGACTGCGACTTCTACGCATTTTCCGGCCACAAGCTCTACGGCCCTACCGGCATCGGCGTGCTGTACGGCCGCGAGGCCCTGCTGCGCGAGATGCCGCCGTGGCAGGGCGGTGGGGACATGATCCTGACGGTGACTTTCGCGGGCAGCACCTGGAACGAGCTGCCGTGGAAGTTCGAGGCGGGCACACCGAACATGTCCGGCGCGGTCGGCCTGGCGGCCGCGATCGACTATCTGGAGGGTCTCGGCCCGGATGCCGTGCATGCGCATGAGCAGCGGCTGCTCGCCAGGGCCACGGCGGCGGTGCAGGGGATTCCCGGCCTGCGGATCATCGGCACCGCGCGCGACAAGGTCGCCGTGCTCTCGTTCACCGTGGAAGGCGTACATCCGCACGACCTCGGAACGATTCTCGACCATGAGGGGGTCGCGATTCGCACCGGCCACCACTGCGCAATGCCGGTCATGGATTTCTTCGAGGTC
>Ga0116142_10001054_pt1 | contig 34373 bp, 20 predicted proteins | sample AD_UKC033_MetaG_FD_89785 | JGI IMG/M metagenome (GOLD analysis project Ga0116142, IMG submission 89785) | Active sludge microbial communities of municipal wastewater-treating anaerobic digesters from USA - AD_UKC033_MetaG | ecosystem: Engineered > Bioreactor > Anaerobic > Digestate | place: USA... | reverse complement strand
GCCGGCGGCGTGGGCGCGCACGGCGGCGGCGCCATCGTGCTCGGCGCGCGCGGCCTTCTTCAGTTTGGCGGGGCGGTCAATATTTCGGCGGGCTTGCCGAAAGCGGGGGCGACAGGGATAATCGGTGGCGCCGCGGCGGACTACACTGAGGGTATGGCCGGCCGGTCCGGCGGTTCGTTCGGTTGGGGGTATATACATTTGAGCGCGCGTAGCGGGAACGGCAACGCCGGTGGGACCGGCGGGCGGGGCGGCGCCGGCAGCCGCGGCGGAACCGGCGGCCGCGGCGGGGCCGGCGGCGTGGGCGGCAAAGCTACGCCGGGCATGGTCAAGTTGCAGGGCTCGGTGATTCTGGCCAGCGCCGGCGAAGTCTTGGCGAACAACGTGGCCTCGACGCAATCGTATCATAACGGCAGGGTAACGCTGATCAGCAATCTGCGCAATCCATCGAGTCAACGCCCGGCGGTAAACCGCGTCGCCGATCCCAACGCGACGCCCGTGTTCGGCAACGTGCGCAATGACGATATACTGACAGGCGGCAACTCGTACGATGCTTTGGAGAACCATCCCTACATCGGACAATTAGCAAGCGGCGCCGCCACTGAAGGCATTCTGAACACGTCGTTCTGGAACCAGGGGCTCGTAAGTCCACCGGGGCTGTTCCGCATCGAGATGGTGCGCCTCTCCGGCGCCAATTCGCCCTTCGCGGGCTATGACCAGATATTCATCAAGAACAACAGCCTGTTCGACCTGCCTGAAGTCATTCTCGAAGTCGGGTCGAACGGACCCCGACCCGTCAATGGTGGCACGTTGCCGGCAGGCCGGGTCTTCACGACGACCGTCGCCTCGGTCGGGTCGGACTCCTTCGCGAACATTCACAGCCCGATCACGTATGACCCCGTGCAGGACGTGGCCGCCCAATATGGGCAGCCGGTCGTTTTCGAGGTGCGGAACGCCGATGGCGCGGGCGGTCTGGACTACCAGTGGCAGGTAAACGACGGCGGCGGCTTCGTCAACATGCCGGGGGAACTCTTCTCGACGTTGACGCTGGTGGCCGATGAAGCCATAGATGGTAATCTGTATCGCTGTCTGATTACGGACAACACGCATACGGAGGCGACCAACGCGGCGGAGTTCAAGCTGTTGTTGACCGTGTTCGGCCCCATCCCCGTCGGCCCGATACAAATATATGAAGGCGAAGACCTGGTACTGGAAGTCTCGGCTTTGGGCGGCGACGGCAACTACACATACGCCTGGCTGCGCGACGGCGCGCCGTTGGTCAATGGCGACAACGTTTCCGGGGCCGATACGGACACGCTGATAATCACGGGCGCCTACCTGAGCGACACGGGCGGCTATTCGTGCAGCATCACCGATGGCGCTAGCGAAAATGAAATCTCCAACGTGACTGTCGTCGAGGTCTTCGAACGGCCAACCGTTGCCATCGATACGGTGACTTACCGCGTCAGCCCAGGCGGCGCCGTCAGTATTCCGGCCACGGTGTCGGGCGGCATCCCGCCGCTCACCCTGACGTGGGAACGGGACGCCGGATCCGGGTTCATGCCCCTGGTGAACGAGGGCAGTATCTCGGGAGCGGACACCGACACGGTGACTATCGATCCGGTATCGGAGGCGGACGACCGCCACGACTTCCGGCTCGTCGTCCAGGACTCCGGATCCGACATGAGCGGCCCCGAGAGCGCGACGTCGAATACGGCGCGGCTCTTCGTGGGCGACCCGCTCGCAATCGAGGAAAGCCCGGCGGATGCGCTTGGCTACACGGATTCGCCTCCCTTCCTGCTGCGCACGCGCTTTACGGGCGGCTTCAGTCCCCTTACCTTCGAGTGGATCAGGCGGCCCGGCGGATCGACCAGCGAGACCGTTCTGATCTCGTTCACGCCGACGGAGAACTCGCAGGAGCTTTCGGTCGATCCGGCGGCCCTGGGCGTAGGCGTCTTCGAGCATTACAGCCGCATCACCGACTACTTCGAGGAGGTGGTATCCGATGTCAGCAACATGCGCATCGGAGAGCACATCTCGATCACGATGGATACGGAAGAACTCGAACCCGACGGCTTGGGGAACTACCGCCTCACCTGGAACGCCGCCAGATATAAGGAACTGCGGACGATTGTCGAGGGCGGGCTCGGCACGGTCGAAATGCAATGGTACTTCGACGACGGATTGAAGACGGTCCAGGCGCTCAGCGATAACGACACCCTGACCGGCAGCACGACGCCCGTGCTCGCGTTCACCCCGCTCGAGTTTGCTCACGCGGGCGCGTACTATCTCGCCGTGTCCGACGACCTCGAGACACACTACTCGCCGGTGGTGTATCTCACGGTCGATCCGCCCATCCCGGTCACCGGCCTGCTGGGACTGAGCATCCTCGCCGGCGTGACTGCGATCTCGGGCGCGTTCGTGCTCCGCAAGAGGCGGTAATTCGGTATTTGGCATACAGGGCCGCAAGCACACGTACTGCGCGCTTGCGGCTCTGGACGTCAAGGCCGGGACCGCGACACAAAAAGTTGGTCCTCCCCCTCCCGTCGAGCGGCCATACAGGAGCGGGGGCATCCTGCCCCCGATAGTGTGGGGCGCAGACTGCCCGCACCCGCAAACCTGCCCGCCGCCGTCCGTCATCTCCAGTTGATGTAACGACGGCATTGTCCCACGAACCCGCCGAATACGGAAGTTGGCCCTCACCGGACGCTTACAGAAAAGCACCCTGTACTTCACAGGACGCGCACGAGATATGCAGCCAGACAGCGTCCCCTGGACACGATATGCAAGACTTCTTTGAACGTCGCATGTGAAAACCCCGTTTTCCCCACGAGTGTCCACTGATTTCAGAAAGTAAGCACGTCAAACTCATAGGCAGGCGCAGATATCACCCGCTTAACAACGATCTTGAGGCCGCACCCGTCAACATACGCATTAAGAATCACCTTGTCATCCGAAATGGACTTGCTTATCCTGTCCTTAGCTTCTTTGAATGATTGGTCTTGTGTATTGACGTTCTCATAGAGATGACACGTGACACGCGCCTCGACCTTATCGTTCTCGACATCGAGTCCTGTGAGCTCCGTGCTTTTGAATGGTGACCTCGTCATACTCGCATCAGGTCTTTCCCTATCCCATACTTGAATCTCATCACATGCCAACAGCAAATATGATAGAGGGTCCTTTTCAAGCGACATCTTGACGCCTTGCTTGCTGCCTGGAACCTTCAATGCGTGAAGGGCCATCGCTGATCCAGCCCATTGCAGATACGCCTTCAATTCGGGCGGTGAACCCGGAAGCGCTACTACGCTTTTGATTACGCTCGCGAAGAGAAGTCCTCCCGCAACGCCATGATTAACCCGGGAGCCGTTGAACACGAGCCCTTGTTGGAGAAAAGTATGGGGTATCCCTGTCTTCAAATTCGTGAGCGTCGTGGCGAGTTCTTCCGTCAATGTCGCCGCGTCCTGTACCGCAATTTCGTTGGGCGGCTCGGTCCCAAGCTTAAGCACATGAGCAAATCTTCCTTTCACTTCCGTACATCGAGCGTATGTGTCCGGTAGTACCTCCAGGGGATACGCCGCATCATGAAAGGTGGCAGCAGCCAACCAGGCAAGCTGGAAAAGGCTCCAGTAGTATTCGTCATTGTCTTCCACGCTTTTCCAATCCATGTCCTTTAGATTATTCGCAGCATGACGAGCCGCCGCGCGAAAGCGTCCATTGTTGTTGCTGATTACGTAGCCTGTAAAATACACGTTAAGGACGTGTTCTAAATGCCCACGCATTCCAGGCAGGCTACTCAGCATAAGCAAATCTGCATCGCCAAAGAACTTACCGATTTCCCTAAATGCCGATGCCAAGCCCATCAGTTCAAGACGCTGGTCGAAAGCGTTCCAGAATTCGCTCCAGCGGTCATGCGGTCGTTCAAATTTCCACACGGCCGACGCAGCCTTGTCGACTTCATCACCGCTCCATCCTTCCCTCCTAGCAGTCTCGCGAATACGTTTATACAGACACTGGCCCTTGCGCGCTTTCCGTGCTCGGTCAATGCCTTGCATAATGTGAAGGCAAGTTGTTCTCGACGACTCTGCTTTTCTCAAATAGGCACAAATGTTTACCGCGAGAAGCCGGTCGTAATACTGGGCGTCTGTGGAAACCGTGAAAACCATGATCGGCTTCTCGGGATATTGCTTGCGAACCTTCTCGGCCAATTCAATGCCATATGGCCTCTTCTCGGGTCCCCAAAGAAGATCTAGCAACACTGCATCGTATTCCGCCGCCTCCGTCGCGTCTACAATGTCTGCGCATGGCTTAAGAATCAGCGCCTCGTGAAACACACCTTCTTCCTCTAGTTTCGCCCATTCGCCTTCAAGGTGTTTCTTTTGCCCATCTCTATGCGCTTGAAGGTCGTCACAATACAAGATCTTCATGTCTTATCTCTCCATTCTGACGGCGTCCACTTCAATGCAGAATTCGCGAGGGGGATTCACGCTCAGATCGGCGCGGAACAATTCCAGCGCGTCCTTCTGAGACCTGATTCCACCATATGCAGAGTGCCAGTTCTCAATATCTTCCTTTGACAATTCATCGGGCTGCGTCACAACAAAGACAACGCGCAATCTGCCGTCCTTTGTCTTTGTCTTAACATCCATCTTAATATCTCGCAAAACACGTCCGGGGCGCTGAGCTGCGTTTCGAACAAGGTGGCTAAGTGTTTCGCAAAGTAACCTGCGCGTGCAAAACACGTGTAGAGCCGTGGCGTCTTCTCCCACAGTAATCTGTAATGTCTCCTCCGTTCCTGTCTCCCGTGATGCATTCCTGTTCTTTTGATGAATCGCTTGAGAGGTTACTGATAGTACCGTCGTGATGGCCGGCGCCAACTCCCCAAGGAGTCTTCCAATCATGGTTTCAGGCTGCTCTATGAAGGATTCTGCTACTAGAGCAGAGGTTACCAGCGAACGCCATTGCTCACCCGATTCAGCATCACCTCTTATCCATTTGTCGTAAAGTCGCAACAAACCAGCCAGGACGTCATCGGGGAACATGGCCTCATTAATCCCGTAATACTGCCTGACGCGTGTGATGGAGTCCACTGTGTATTTCATGTCTCGCGCATAGAAAGCCGCCAGTTCTTGCCTAGGCATGTCCTCATTGAGAAGGACGGAAAGTCTATAGCGGTACGATTCTTCATGATCACGAGAGAAATGTGTCGCAAAATTGCACAGCAGCATATCGGCCCGCCTACGTACCTCGTAAAGATTCGTTGCCGAAGTGGCACTGGCGAGGCGGAAGCTTAGCGGATAATCTGAAAGACATTTCCGCCATTCCGAGTCCCAATGTGTGGCAGGCTCAACTCCGGTAACCACCTGGCCGCTCGCGCTGACGCCGTTGTCATGGTCCGTAATGAACGGTTTCGGTAAACTATTGTTCAACAACCAAATCGCGCAAATGAGGGTATCGAAGACATCGCCGCGATGATCGAAGTACTCGGCAATACCCACCCTGTTGCCTCCGTCGTTGATAACGGAATCGTCGACCGCTCGAAGATCTCGAGGTAGATCGCCAAGCAGAAGCTTCGTGGCCAACTTGTGAGAGACGAAATAGGGGACGTGGAGGAGGAACCATTTCCTGTAGGAACTTGAGACGCAACCTCTGAACAAGAGTTTCACGATCGTTGCGGTAAGAAACGGCTCATCGTGGACTGAGCGATACAGGAAGGAGTCCATCGCGACCGATCGGAGTATCTCAAGGCGCGCTACTGGAGTTTTTGCGGTGTCGCTGATGCTCCTGCGGATCTGGTCCCCGGTGGCTCTGTCGGAGAAGAGCACGTCATTGGCGTTAACGACGGCGGCAATAGTATCACTGTCGTTGAGCAGATCGGGTGCCTTGTTTCGTGCCAGAGTAGATACCCCAGTCAGGTACGTCGGCGAGAGCCACTTCGAAACAGGTTCAATGATATCAACGGACTCAATGCTATCGCCGATATGCTTCTTTACGTGTTCGTGATCTCGAAACAAAGACTCGATATCCCTCTTGATGCGGCAAATAGGGCAATCCGCGGCGTAGAATGCCTGAAGATTGAATGAATGAAGAGGCTTGAAATCGAACCTAACTCCTCCGCGATATGAATAAAGTTTCCTGAAGTGCTTTCGCGGTCCCATACCGATACGGTCGAAAATGATCAGCGCGAGAATAGCTGATTGGAAAACAACGGTGTTCCTCGATGATGAGGGGTCGTCGGGATAACGTCCCACGAGTTCCTCGATGATAGCGGACATCGTGCCGCCGGTTGCTATCCCATCATCAATAAAAACACAGAATCTCGCCGGTTCCTCGGGGATCCCAGTACCGATGGCAACAACATGATATCCTGTCTTTCCCATAGTTCGCCGATAAGGTTTGGCGACGTGAACGCTGACCTCTTCTGTTGGAGCGCTCTCAGGAATGCGCGGGGAAATCTCGTGAAGAAACGCGGCAATTGGCGAGTAGTAGGGGTAGATAATTGAGATTCTCTTCACTGGCTCGTTATTGTTTATGGGGAGGACGATGTCCTTGTACCAGGTGCGGATACTGTCCCAGAACCAAGACTCAAGCTTCTGCAGTGCTGCCGAGTTGTTCATGTACCCGATTGTGTCAAAAAAAGTGTAGTAGTGGTGTCCGGAATAGGCATAGTGACCGCTTTGAAAGCCGTTCATCCCGACTATCTCGCGCAGCTCATTCCTCCGCGCCTCCCTCTCTGGCGGTGTTGCTCTTTCAAGCCAGCTGGCAGGTATCGGCTCAAGGGTGTGCGGATCAATCTCACGGATATTGCCGCGCTGTCGGGCGTCCGCAATCCTATCTTCAGAAGGGCAACCCAGTTCCACCTCCAACACGTGTACAATGTTTTGACCAAGAGTCGCCCTAGAACTGCAGCCTTCTGTCGAAGCCAGCAAAGTCAAGATACCCCTACATTGAGCGTTCTTCTTACTTATACACTCCAGGACCATTCTGGACGTCTTTCCGGTACCAACGAGATCATCCACCATTAAGACCGGCTCGTGATTGAAATCTTCCGGCCACTCGGCATCATCGAGGTCATAGACACTCTTGGCTTCCCAATGCGGAATTCGTAGCGTACGCGCGATCTCGCGTGCTATGAGGCCCGCGGATGGGGTTACGCTTATAATTCCTTTCACTTCGGCAAGATGCGCGCCAATCCCAGGGTGTGCTTGTGAATTTGTCAGTAATAGAGACGCCGTCATCCGCGCATACTGAGGAATGGCCACGACATTCCAAACCTCGTAATACTCGGACTGATAGGCGTTATGCTCGCGCCAGTTACAGTGATAGATGACCTCAGGGTCGTTCTTCTTTACGTGGGCATACCGTTCAATTGCCCTACAAATCTGGTCTTCAAGGCTCGCAACTGAATCAAAGTAGAGTTGCGATGCGCTAAAAGCAAGGCTCCATTCATTGCTGCCGCTGGAGGAGGAATGCTCGTTGAGAAGCCCCGGGTTGCTTCGCTTTATCCACCTTAGAACGGAGTTGGCGATACCGTCATGTCCACCGTGCTTGCGAGCCTCGCTTTCGAGAACGTCCTCTGACGCTGTTCCTTCGCAGTCGAATAAATAATCAAGCAGACACCTTGCCAATGCTGGGGCATGTGGTCCGCGACGCCCCAAGCCTAGCCATTGAACAGCGATACGTCTCTTGTTTGCCGCCGCACCCTCTACCTCAATTGGGACGATTCGTGCGACGGGTAGGATCAGCGGAGATGCGTATTCCTCCACGCCACGCGAAAGAGATAGCGCCAGTCCCTGGTCGACTTGCCTCATTTCTGGATCGCCGCCTGACTTGGACTCTTCAAACCGTTGGAGCCCGGCGATAGCCGAAAACAGTTCTTCAGGGGCATTCAACACGACGGTCGGGAAATGCGACCTCCTTTGCCGTATGCAGTGGAGCAGGAGGCCAACAAAATGTCTTTCCCTCGGCATACCGACGAAGTCCAGATAAAGAATCCTGTCAATGTCAGAAACCGACTTGACAACAGCATTGACAACTTCTTTCCGAAGATGGGGAGGCGGAGGCAGTTCGATGCTGTGCCGCCGAATTTCTTCGGCAACAACAACTGGAGGAGCGGAGTTCGAGGTATCCCTGCCGTCAGTGTGAAAGACGGAGTAGCTGCTTGCAAGAACGTCGAGCGGAAGGAGGATCTGAAAAGACGTACCTTTCAAAACGTGGTCCACGTCAAGTGACTCACTGCTCTTGCCGGAAGCATCGAGTTGAAGACGCGCTCTCCCGCTCTGAAAGAAGAGGTATCCATCGTATGCTGATAGGAGATTCCCTATAAGGTGGAGTCCGTGGACATCGAAATAGTGTTCGACGCAGTCATGCGAGGAAAACTCTCTCTCAAGCGCAAAGCCCAGCAGATCAGAATCTTCGCCTTCCGGCACTTGTGGTCTCTGACGCATGGAAGCCGGAATGCCAATTCCATCATCAACACACGTGAGCAACAGATATGGACAATTCCGATGCCTTGCGAGCCAATTACGCCTCTTCTCCAACTTCTTGCTGTTGCGCTCTTCGAGTCGATATTGCTTGGAAAGATCGAGAGGTTTATCACCGGGCAGTTCCCCTGGATAGAAGAGCTGTGCCGCAACGGCCACATTCTTCCCATTGGAATGATCCACGGCATTTTGCACAAGCTCCCAAAGGACGACGTAAAGGTACTCTCGTGAGCTGATCAGGTTCGTATGAGCCACTAGCGGAAAGACCGCCATCTTCTCGATCTGTTCAAGAAGGTCTTGGACCAGGGAAAGCGACATTTCGGAATAGCCCGAAACGCGGTCATGCTCCTTGTCTTCATCTTTCTTCGGTAATTCACTGATTAGCAGCGGAGAGAAATTCGCACGTTGTATGGCATCAGCCGGCTGTTCTTTCCAGATATCTGGATAGACATGAAATGGGCTCTTGTTATGATCAACACGTGTGGAAGAGAAGAATCCAGAGCGCCAAAGAAAACGATATTTCCTGGGACATTGCTCCGTAGCAAACCTCAGCATTATCCTCTCTGCTAAGGAATCGGGAGGAGCCCCAGGGCAAGCCTTGATGGCTAGCGCGAAATGGCAGAGCATCGTAAGATCAAACCAAGAGAAATCCAGCTTGATTTCACTCGCTGTGTGAGATTCGCGCGCACGTTCGAGAAAATCGGGAAGCCGGGAAAGACCTACGGGATAGTCTCCCAGCGCAAGATCGCCAACGAGGGACAGAGAATAGTCGCTTTGTGTCGTCATATGTGCATCCTTGTAATGCCACGTGAACGACGTTCTTTACGCTCAAGCGCTTCGCGTGAGGCGTATCATGAGCGCGAAGAGTGCCGCGATCGATTCAACATCGCTTGGTGCGACATCATGGCAGAACTGAGCTTCCCCCAGCTTTCGACAGCCACCGGGGCAATTTAAGATGGTGGTCCGTGGCGGGCCTGCGCCCACCTTGACGCGACTGTAGCACGTCCTTGCGGGGCTGTCAACCCCTGGGCGGGTCAGCGTCAGGTGATGCACAGGGTGCTTTCCGGGGGCAGACGCCTGGGGTGGCGCTTGGCGCTTTGGCTCAGGCTGTAGTGGTTGGCGTCGGCGCGTCGCCCGCGGTGGCTTCCGTGGAAGAGTCCGTTCGTGCGCCCGGCGGCGATCCCGCGCGGTCGCCAGCAGACCATGGCGTTCACCGGACGTTTCCCCAAAATCAATGCGAGGCCGGGCGCTGGGGATACGCCCGACCCCGGGGAGGGTTTGCGGACCGGTTCTAGGACCGGTCCAAGGTCAACTACCACATTAGGCCGTTTGGAGCGATACTGTTTCGAACGTAAGCCCGCCACCGCCTCCGTCCACCCCAATTATAACATGGTTTCCGGGTTTTGTGGCGCCCTGGAGCAGTTGCAGGGCCAAGGGGTCCACCACGAGGCGCTGAATGGCCCGCTTGAGGGGCCGCGCGCCATAAACCGGGTCGAAACCTTCGTCCGCGAGGCGGTCGCGGGCCGCGTCGCTCAACGCGATGCTTATCTCCTTGTCCTGCAAGCGCTTGGCGACTTGCTTCATCTGCACGTCCACGATCCGGCGGATATGCTCGCGGGTCAGGGGATGGAACACGACCACCTTGTCGACCCGGTTCAGGAATTCGGGCCGGAAATACTGCCGCATCATCGCGCGGACCGCCTCTTCTTTCTGGTCGTCGCCGCCTTCCTGCTGGAAGAGTTCGCCGCCGAGGTTCGAGGTCATGATGACGACCGTGTTCTTGAAATCGACGGTGCGGCCCTGTCCGTCCGTAAGTCGTCCGTCGTCAAGGACTTGCAACAGCACGTTGAACACGTCGTGGTGGGCCTTCTCGATTTCGTCGAGGAGCACGACGCAGTAGGGCTTGCGCCGGACGACCTCGGTGAGTTGACCGCCTTCCTCGTAGCCGATGTAGCCGGGCGGCGCGCCGATAAGCCGCGAAACCGTATGCTTTTCCATGTATTCCGACATATCGATGCGCACCATCGCGTGCTCGCTGTCGAACAGCAACTCCGCCAGCGCGCGGGCCAGTTCCGTCTTGCCCACGCCGGTCGGGCCGAGGAAGATGAACGAGCCGATGGGCCGGTTCGGGTCCTTGAGTCCGGCGCGGGCGCGGCGCACCGCATCGGCCACGGCACGGACGCCGTCCTCCTGGCCGATGACGCGTTCGCCGAGCCGGTCCTCCAACTTGAGGAGGCGGTCCATCTCGCCCTCGAGCAGTTTGTCGAGGGGGATGCCGGTCCAACTCGAGACAATCTTCGAGATGTGTTCTTCGGTCACCTCCTCGGAGAGGTAGCTGCCGCCCTTTTGCAGTTCCGCGAGCCGCTTGTTCTCGGTTTCGAGTTTGCGCTGGAGTTCGTTGAGCGTGCCGTAGCGGATTTCCGCGACCTTGTCGAGCTGGCCGTTGCGCTCGGCGATTTCCTCCCGGCGCTTCGCCTCGTCGATCTGCGCCTGAACGCCGCGGATGCTGTTGATCACGTCCTTCTCCGCCTGCCACTGGGCCTTCTTCGCGATCATCTGCTCGCGCAGTTCGGCCATTTCCTGCTCGATGGCGGCGCGGCGGTCCTGGGACGCCTTGTCCTTTTCCTTCTTGAGCGCGAGATGCTCGATTTCGAGTTGGCGCAGGCGGCGGTCGAGCACGTCGATCTCGTAAGGCATCGAGTCGATCTCGATGCGTAGGCGCGAGGCGGCCTCGTCAACCAGGTCAATGGCCTTGTCGGGCAGGAACCGGTCGGCGATGTAGCGGTGGCTCAGGTGCGCGGCGGCCACGAGCGCGGCGTCCTTGAGGCGCACGCCGTGGTGCACCTCGTAGCGTTCCTTGAGTCCGCGCAGGATGGCGATGGCGCTCTCGACGTCCGGCTCGCTCACGAGCACCGGCTGGAACCGCCGTTCGAGCGCCGGGTCCTTCTCGACGTGCTTCTTGTACTCGTTGAGCGTGGTCGCGCCGATGCAGTGGAGTTCGCCCCGCGCGAGGGCGGGCTTCAGCATGTTCGAGGCGTCCATCGCGCCCTCGGCCGCGCCGGCGCCCACGATCGTGTGCATCTCGTCGATGAAGAGAATGACCTGCCCCTCGGCCTGCTGCACCGCGCTGAGCAGCGCCTTGAGCCGCTCCTCGAATTCGCCCCGGAACTTCGCGCCCGCGATGAGCGCCGCCATGTCGAGCGCCGCGATGCGCTTGTGCTTGAGACCCTCGGGCACGTCGCCCGCGACGATCCGCTGCGCCAGGCCCTCGACGATGGCCGTCTTGCCGACGCCCGGCTCGCCGATAAGCACCGGATTGTTCTTCGTGCGGCGGCTGAGCACCTGGATCACGCGGCGGACCTCGTCGTCGCGGCCAATGACCGGATCGAGCTTTCCCGCGCGGGCGAGCTGCGTCAGGTCGCGGCTGTACTTCTCGAGGGCGTCATACGTCGTCTCCGCGTTCGGGTCCGTGACCCGCTGCGTGCCGCGCACGTCGCGCAGCGCCCGGAGCACGTCGTCCTTCGTTACGCCGTGGCGCTTGAGCAACTGCGCCGCGTCGCCGCGGCCATGTTCGATGATGCCGATCAGCACGTGTTCCGTGCTGAGGTATTCGTCCTTGAGCGACTGCGCGACGCGCCAGCCCGCCTCGAGCGCCTGCTGCGCCTCGCCGCTCAACCCCGGATTCGCCGCCGCGCCCGAGACGCGCGGCAGCCGCTCGAGCGCCTGGCGCGTCTCGCCCGCAAGCTGACCCGGCGCCACGCCAAGCCGCTGGAGAATCGACACGACCGCGCCTTGATCCTGTTCGAGCAGCGCGGCCAGCACGTGGAGCGCGGTGACCTCGGGGTGCTGCTGCCGCGCGGCAAGGTCCACAGCCGCCGCAAGCGCCTCCTGCGTCCGAATCGTCAATTTGTCCAACCGCATTTCGTAACCGCTCCTTTCCCTGCATACATGTGCGTTTGCTGGTAGTGCGCGCTACCCGCCGACCGCGCACTTGCGGACGTCGTCACTACCTACTGTAAGGAAGGGAACAAGTCGCATGCCAATCCGCGCGCATGTTTTTTCGGGAGAATTGCCGCGCGCCACGGCCCGCGGGTGTTTCATAATGGCAAGCTGCTCGATTCTGCAACGGATTTCGCGCGGACGCGGTCGTTTGTAGTGCATGCTTCCGCGTGTTCTAAATCCTTGAGCATCCTTCAAGGCAAGCTGGTGCTTGAGCTACGAACCATGCCCCCTGCAAGACAAGCTAAAGCTGGCACGACGAACCACGACGATTATGGTTATCGGCGAAGTCCGGGGGCAGCCCCTCGATAATGCCGATAATCGGTTCCAACTGTTCGTACAGGCTTTGCGGTGTGCTTGACTCCTGCCCGTCGGCTCCAGATAGGGCCACTATGACGCGCGCTCCTTCCGGCAGCGCGTCGGGAGTATCCAAGACGACAACACCGCCCTTCACATAGCCGCTGCAAGTCATGGTCTGTATCTCCATCGATTGCCGTTTATCATTAATGATCTCGCAGTACGGCATGCACTACGTGCCTACGCGCGACCACCTATCGCGATTAGTCGGCTTGGTCTTGTTTCACGGAACGATGCAGTTTCCGGCGCAAGGCGTCGGCGCAGAAATCGATGCCGCAGCAGGCAGAGCGTCCACAACGCAGTTATTCCGGAAACACGCATTCCCAAGTGCAACTTGGGAACGAGGGGAGAACAGCACGTCGACGCTTGTCACGAAAGTGTCGCTTCTCACGCGCTTGCGAGCGCCACGGGGCGGCCTTGGGCGGCGCTGGCGTCGGCGGCGAAGCAGATGTCCATGGTCTTGACGGCGTCGTCGAGGTCGGGGAAGGGGCGGCGGTCCTCGAGGATGCAGTCGAGGAGGTGGCTTGCCTCGCCCTGGAAGGGGTGGTGCGCCACGTCGCCGCTGTCGGGGAGGACGCACGGGATGGTCATGAAGCCGTTTTGGCCGGGGAAGAGTTTGGGCGCGTAAACCTTGTCGTTGCGGATCGAGCCTTCCGTGCCGTAGACGCCGATGTGGAAGACGTAGGGCATTTGCGCGTCGAAACTGCTGGTGACGCGGCCAATCGCGCCGTTGGCGAACTTGACGATGGCGGTGATGGTGCCGGGGTATTCGTTCGGGTTCTCGGTCTTGGTCTGGTAGGCCGTGACTTCGACGGCCTCGCTCCGCGCGAACCAGCGGAGGGCGTCGACGGCGTGGCAGCCGCCCACGAGTATGGACGTGCCGCCCTGCTTGGCCGAGCCGAGCCACCTGTCCGGGCCGCACCAGATGCGGTGGAGGTAGTCGACTTCGACGAGGAACACGTTGCCGAAGGCCCCGCGTTCGATGAGCCGGTCCACGGTCATGAGCAGCGGGTTCCAGTGGAGCACGAAACTGACGACGGATTTGACGTCGGCCTCGCGCACGGCGTCCTGCTGCCGCCGCACGTCTTCGGGCGTGAGCGCCACGGGCTTTTCGATGACGAGATGCTTGCCCGCGGCGGCCGCGGCGACGACGTAGGGCGTGTGCCGGTCGTGGGGCGTCGCGACGACGACGATGTCGATGTCGTCGCGGGGGAGGATGGCGTCGGCGTCGCTGCCCACGGTGCAGTTCAGGCCGTGTTTCGCCTTGTACATTTCCGGGCGCGCGAGCGACGGGTTGACCAGGGCGCGCACTTCGGAGCGCGCGTCGTTTTGGAAGGCCTTGATGTACTCTTCGCCCACCCAGCCGCAGCCGATGATGCCGACGCCCAGCTTGCTCATGGTCTCTTCCTCATTCCACGGTCTGCTTGCTCTTTACACTTTACCACAGACGTTTGCGCGTCCATGTTCCGCAAGGGAATCGCACAATGCAACCCCAAACGCGGGGCTGAGGTATGCCCTGCCCTAAGTCTACTAATTTTGGGCCGAAGGCCCAAGACATGGCAGCCCAGGGCAACGCCCTGGGAAAACGAGCCAGGCCCAATGACAAGCCCTGAAGGGGCGCAATAGGTTGTCGGCCTGCTCTATTCCGACGGAGTGGCCTTCTCCGTGTTTCGCCCCTTCAGGGCTCCGCATCACTTAATCCATTCCTTTTCCCAGGGCGTTGCCCTGGGCTTTCATGTCTCCGCCCCTTCGGGGCGATAATACGTCACGATACCGTACAGACGCCGGATAGAGACGAGTTGCGTCCGGCCCCAGCGACTACAGCCGCCACGGTTCGCGCATGGCGCGGGACAGCAGCCGGTTCGCGGCCTCGTCGTTCACAAAACGCTCGGCGGCGGGGTCCCAGCGCAGCGGACGCCGCGCGCGAATCGCGATGTCGCTGATCTGACAGATGGTGTCGGAACGCACGGTTACGTCGATGGGGCAAATCGTCTCGGCGCGGGTGCGCACGCAGTCGAGCAGGTTGCCGACGTGGCTCGTGCTTTCGTAGAGGTGGATTTCGTCGGGCTTGAGTGCATACCGCAGGAGCGATTTCGGGTGCGCGTCGATAAAGTTGCGTTTGACGTAGACCCAGCCTTCCGTGCCCTCGAAGGTGATGCCGTGGGCGTTCTGGCCGTCGTCGGTGTAATCGAGGCGGACGCCGTTGGCGTAGCGCGCCTCGATATTCCACTTGAGGGCGCAGTCGCACATGCCGTCCTTCGGAAACACGCCGCCCCCGATCAACTCGACCGGCCCCGTGTGGTCGGTGTCGTTGCCCCATTGCGCGATGTCGATGTGGTGGATGCCCCAGCCGGAGATGAAGCCGATGGCGTAGTCCGAACAATGCCACCAGTATTGATTGCTGACTCGGTTCTCGCTGTAGGGCGCGTAGGGCGCGGGCCCGAGCCACATCTCGTAGTCGATGCCCGGAGGTATCGGTTGTTCGGGGAAATTGCCCGATGGGATGCTCGCAGGCGCGCCGACCTTGATGGTGTGGAGGTCGCCGATGAGGCGGTTGCGCACCAGTTCGCAGGCGAAGCGGAACTCGCGGGCGGACCGCTGCTGCGTGCCGAATTGGAAGCGTCTGCCGTGCGCGTGGACGGCGTCGCGCATGGCCTGCAATTCGGCGATGCTGACCGCGAGGGGCTTCTCGACGTAGACGTCTTTTCCGGCGCGCACGGCGGCCAGGGCGTGCAATACGTGCCAGTGGTCCGTCGAAGCGATCGAGACCACGTCTATATCGTCGCGGGCGACCAGTTCGCGGAAGTCCAGGTGGACGGCGCAGTCGCTGTTCTTGTAGAAGCCGTCCACCTGCTGCTTGGCTTCGAGGCGGCAGGCTTCTTTCACGTCGCAGACGGCGATCACGCGCGCGCGCTGGTCGTTCAGGAAGTTTTTCATGACGTACCGGCCCTGCCCGCCGACGCCTATGCAGCCCACGGCGATTCGGTCGCCCGGCCCCACGCGCCCGCCGCGGCCGAGAGCCGGGGCGGGGATGATCATCGGCGCGGCCAGCGCCGCGACGGCGCCGCGCAGGAACACGCGCCGCGTCAGGTCGTTCTTTCGTAAGTTCATGCCGCTAATCCTCGTTGCTTCGTCTCACTCTTCGTCGCAGGTTTCAGACCGGGCTGCCGCGACGAATGGACTCTATGGACTTTGTGCATGGTCCCGGCGCGCGCAGGGACTCATGGTTGTTGTTCCGTCAGTTTCTCCAAGAGCGTTTGTGCCTGGGTCGCGGGGTCCTGCCCCGGCAGCACGTCGATGATGCGTTCGAGGGCGGCGTGGACGGCGTCCGCGTTCGCGGCGGCGAGCGGCTCGGCAAGCTGGAGAATCGCCTGCGCGGCCTCGGTCGCGATCTCTGGGTCGTCCAACCGCGCGACGGCCAACGCGATCGCATCGGGATGCGGTACTTTGCCAATGACGCCGAGCGCCATCTTTCGCTCGTCGGGCCGCGTCGCCAGTTCGAGCGCCTTCGCGCACAACACGACCGTATCCTCGACGGCGCGGTCGGCGGGCGCGTCAAGCAAACGAATCGCGCCGCGCAGGGCCAGGATACGATGCGTTTCGTCTTGCGCGTCCCCTGCGAGCGCGAGCAGGTCCGGCAAGGCTTCCGGGTCGAGCCATGCGGCAAGCGCGCGAACCACCGCGTCGCGCGTCTCGGGCACTGGCGCGGAAAGCATTTCCCGCAGCTTCGCCAGGGAAGGACCGTCGCCAAGCCGCCCGAGCACACGCGCCAGCGAGGGTGTGAAATCCGGCGTCGGCAGTGCCGCCATGAGCGCGGCGGCGCGCTCGGGCGGGGCCTCGACGCGCATGGCGACGGCCGCAATCGCCGTCTCCGCCGCGTCGCGTTCGGAGTCGTCTTTCGTAGCGGCCATGAACGCCGCGAGTTCCGGCAGCGTCTCCGGCGGCGCGACGGCGCCCAACGCGCGCACGGCGGCGACGCGCACCTTGGGATCGGCGTCGCGCATCGCTTCCACCAATGCGGGCGTCGCCTCGACGGCCCCGCGTTTCTCCAGCGCCTCGATACAGCCGCGCCCGAGTTCGGGTGTTCCTTCCGCAAGTCGTGCAATCAGCGCATCATCCACGCCTTCGCCGCGCAGCCGCGCGAGAGCCGTATCCGCCGCGACTTTCTCCCGGCCTTTCGCGGCGGCGGCGATATCGAGCAGCGCATCCGCGGCGGTCGCGTCGCCGAGCCGCCCCGCCGCCTCGATGGCCGCGAGGCGCACCGTGCCGTCGTCCTCGCCGAGCGCCGCGATGACGGCGGGCAGCGCCGCGGCGTCGCCGCGGTCCGCGATCGCGACGAGGAGGTCCGCCTTACGGTCCGGCGGCAGCGACGGCAGCGCATCGGTCAGCGCGCCCGTGACGCCGTCGCCTTGCATTACGCGCACGACGTCGAGCGCGGCGGCGTAGATTGCGGCTTCCTCGCCGGTGAGCGCCTCGGTGACCATCGGGAGCGCCGTCGCGCCCTTGGCAAGCGCCAGACCTCGAAACGTTCTTGCGTGCAATATGGCGGATTGCTCGGCTGCGTAAAGCGCCTCGTATACGCCGGCGGCCTTCTCGGCGTCGCCGCGCTCGAGCATGGCGTCCGCACACGCGAGCAGCGCGCGCGCCAATGCCTCCTCGCGTTCGGGCGCGCCGTCGGGTGTAGCGCGCAGCAGGGCGCTGAAAGCGTGCTCGGAGGAAATCTTGCCCAAGGCGGCCGCGGCGGCCTTGACCGTCTCAATGTCGTTGTCCTCGAGCAGCGCGCCCAGCGCGTCCACGCCGTCGTCCCGGCCCCGATCGCCGAGGGTGTTGATGATGCCGATGCGGAGATCGCCGGTCGCGTCGGCGAGTGCGGCCACGAGCGTTTCCTCGACGAGCCGCCCGGGGATGCCGTCGAAGGCGAACCGCGCCATGTGCGCGAGTTGGATGTCGCCGAGCAGCGGCGCGAGCGTGAGGACCGTGGCGTCCGAACCGACGCGCTGGAGCATGCGGCAGACGAACTGCCTGGACGCGGGCGTAGCGTCGGGCGCGGCGAAGGTAGCCAGCAAGCGCGCTTCGATCTCGGCGAAACGCTCGGGAATCGCGCTCTGGATGTCGCGTTCGAGGGCCAGCAGCGCCGCGCGGTTTTGACCATAGTCATAGCCCACGATGTCGGCGTAAGGGCCGGTGTCGACGGCGCGAATACGCAGATTGCGATACGCCACGGGCCCGTGGTCGCCCTGCAACATGATCGGCCCCAGGGGCTGTTCGTCGCCGAACAAGGCGGCCCGCGTCGGACCGCTGAGTTCCTGGTTGACGTGAACGAGCACGCCGTTGTGCAGCACGCGCGGGAACGCCGCGTTCGCGGTCTTCGCGCCGCTTGCGTCGAATCGCGGCGAGCGGAAGAGGACGTCGAAGGACTGCCATTCGCCGGGCGCTTTGGATGCGTTCACGCGCGGGGGACGCCCCTCGTAGCCGCGTTCGCCGTCGGCGACGCCCGGTCCCTCGTGGTAGCGCTGATAGATGCCGCCGCAGTCGCTGTGTTGCGGTTGCGCGACGCCCCAACTGTCGAGCACCTGGATTTCGTAGCGCCCCTGAAAGTATATGCCCGAGTTTGAGCCTTTCGGGACCATGAACTCGATATGCGCCTCGATGTCGCCGTGCTCGAGCAGCGTCACGAGATTCGCCGTTTTCCCGGACTCGCCGTTGACCACCGCGTCCGCGCCCGCTTCCCACGCCAGCCGCTTCTCGTCGTCCGGGTGCTGATGGACATTTCCCGCCACAACCCATTCGCCGGTTCCCTCGCGAAAGGCGCTGAAATCACCGGTCCCGAGCAGCGCCGTCCAATCGAGTTTCAGGCGCTGCGTGAGTTGTCGCCATGCCGTCATGGACAAGGCGAGATTCATGCGGGCGTCGCCGCCGATGCCATAGCCCTGCAAGCCAATCGGCCCGGCATATTCCCGCTTGCGCAGCGCTTGCAGGAGACCGAGCACGTCATAATCGCCCCGGTTCAGCGTCTCGATGCTGCCTTGCCGGTTCGAGCCGTTGATGGTGACCACGAAGAGGCGCGGCAGCGCCGCGTCGAGGGTCTGGCCCAGTGTATCGGGCTTACCTTCCCGCAGCCAGTGGTACAGGTTGAACGTGACGCCCACGCGGTCGTTGGCCACGGCATCCGCGACACGCACCGCGTCGGCCACCTTCTCGAGCCAAGTGTTCACGTGCGGATACAACGCGATGCGCAGTCCCGCGCGCGCAGCCTCTTCCGCAAGCGGCGCGATCAGGGCGACGGCCTGCGCGTCGCCCTCCGGCGCGGAGGGCGCGTAAACCTGGCTGACGACGGTCAGCCAGAGAATCGCATCGCGCCCCTGCAACGCGGCAATCGCCTGCGCGATCTCGGGGTTTGGCTCGGCGGCGTCGATATCGAGCGTGAGATAGACGGTGTACAGGCGCAGTCCGTGGGTATCGAGGGCGGCAAGCATCTCGCGCAGCCCCTCGACGCCCGAATAGCCGATGCCGGCGTAGCCGAGTTCCGCGAGCATGGCGGCCTGCGCCTCGGCGGTCTGATGGGCGTCGTCTTTGGTACCGGTGTCCATGGCGAAGAAGGCATGCGGCTGGGCGTTCGCCGCCGCGGCGTGAAATCCCCAAGCGCAGCCAAGCGCCCCTACAAGCACCATGCAATAACCTAACCCGCGCATCATCCCGAGGCCCTTTCTTCGAATGGACATGGCCGCTGTCTCTTCTTCAGTCCTTGTCCGTCCGTGTCCGTCTATGCTTTCCGGTGTCCTTCATGATGGCGCGCCTAGAACGAAAGCAGGCACTGCCAGATATACAAATACCCGAGGGCGTCCACGTTTTCCCAGATGCGCCGGACCAGATCCGCGTCGCCGGTGATGGGCGGCAACTCCGCCAGTTTCTCTTCCCAGGGCACGCAGACGCCCGGCGCGCGGCGCGTCTTGCGCCAGCTCTCGGGGTCCACTTCAACGTTTCCGGGCGCGTCGCTCAACGCAGTGGGCGAGGCGGCCCCGTTGTAGACGCCGTATTCGCGCGTGAACTCGGTCATCGCGCGAACGTTCTCGGCCTTGCTGTCATTCTGCATGATGGCGCTGGCGTCCATGATGTAGCCGCCGTCGCGTCCGGCGTAATCGATGAGGTCCTTGCAGTACGCGCGGACCTCGTCGGGTGTGCCGTAGGCCAGCAGAAAGTTCGGCACGCCGCCGCTGAGGCAGAACTTGTGCCCGAGCACGTCATGCGCACGGCGATAGTCGGTGCGGTCGATATGGAACACGATGCTCTGATCGGGCAACGCGGCGAACGCCTCGAGGTGGGCGTCCCACTTGCCCTCGGCGTAGAACATGGTCTGGTGGCCCTGCGCCCACAACGCTTCGATAATCGGGCGGAGTGTCGGCCAGTACAGGTTGTCGAACTGATCCGGCGTGATGAAGGGCACGCAGCCCCGATGCATCCAGAAGCCGATGGGCACGTTCTTCTCGGGATCCGCGCCGCCGAGGGCGACCTGGTAGAGATGGGGCATGAGCGCCTCGCACGCGGCGAGCACCTTGTCCGGTTGCGTCATGAGGTCCATCGTCAGACCGATGTATCCGCGCAACTTATCGGCGATAATGTCGAAGGGGGCCTTGAAGATGCCGGCGATCGCGGAGACCGTGCCCGATTCGCGCCGCAGCGCCTCGATCTGGGGCCCGAAGGCGTTGAAATAGGTCATCATGGCCATGCCGCCCTTGAGAATCGACATGTTGTGCCGGAACGTGACCGGCTCGCCCGACCGTTGCACGTCCCGCGCCACGCGCGGCAGCCACGTTTCGTAAAGAAAACCCGTCGGGTCGGCAATGAGTGCATCGTACTCGTCGGCGCGCATGAAGGCGTCCGACTCTTGCGGTTCGAGGTATTGGAAGCCGGTATCCGCGGGAATATCGACGCCGGGCACGCCATAATACCGCAATCCGATGGCGTGCGCGAGACCGGTCCATACGTACACCATGTTCGCGACCACCGCGTCCCAGTCGAAGTCGGCGGCGCATCGACGCGCGGCCACAAACGCTTTCTCGTAGTCGTGGGCCACGTCCTGGCAGGTGAATCCCGCGTAGCGCGCCGTGAACTCCGCGACGAACGGCCGAATCGGGATACGGTCCGGCTTGCCGTTTCGCAGCGCCGTCACGTAGCGGTTGAGCCGTTCCTGATACCGAGCTTCCATATCCATGCGCTATTCTCCGTAACTGTCTCGCAACCGGCAAGAACAAATTTTCGAGTAGCGTTTGCATCTTGCCCATGAACTCTCGATCACGGGCGAGACGCCCGTGCCACGATACGCGTGTCCCCGTGTTACTCCTTTGACTCCCGCCGCGCCACCCATCGAATCGCCTGCGCGACCAGGCGCCGATAGGCGGCGTCCGAAAACACTTCCGGGCCGTGCCCCGGCTGAATAACGCAGACCCGCCGTCCGGCCGCTTCGCGGGTCCACGCAAGTTCGCGATTACTTTCGGCATGATCCGTGCTCAACAACAGGTGATTGCCCGCGTCGTAGACCCACTTGCGATAGGTCTCGTCGACGATCGTGAAATCCTCGACGCCCCGCGTGACCGGATGGCCCGCGTCTTCAATCTTCACGCGGATTTCGGCGTCGTGGGTGTACTCGGACCGCGGGTAGGTGACGCTGTCCCGTGTGGTTTCCTCGAAGAAATACGACCCACCGATGATCGCGGCGTAGCCCGGCCACTCGGGATAGTTCGCGATGGCGTGGTGGAGGACAACCAGCCCCACGCCGCGGTCCAGCAGCGCCTCGAAATTCGCCCGTCGTTTCTCCGAGATGCCGCGCGACATGTTGTAGAGCACGACGACGTCATAGGGCCAGTCGGCGATATCTTCGAGGAATTCGCTGCCCTTTTTCTGCGGCAGATGGGTGTGGTGGACATTTTCCAGGCTGGCGAACAAGGCCAGGAACGCGGGCTCGTCAAAACCGTGACCGCCCGTCACGACCGCGACATTGATCGGTTCGCCGTCCTTCCCGGTTCCTTCATTGTCCTCGGCGCGGACGCCGGCCGCCAACAGCGCACAAAGGAGGACTACTCCATATTTCATGTACTCACCCTCCGTTGCCGGGCTTGCCGTAAACCTCGACTTCGATGTAGTGGTTCAGTTCGTTCGACGTGTTGCCGCGGCTGTACAGGCGGAGGTATCGCGCCTTCGTCCCCGCGGTCTCGACGACCTTGCCCTCATAGGTCTCGATGTAGTCTTTGTCCTTGCCGACGCCGAACCCCGCTGAATTGTCGTGGTCGTTGTTGAACAGCGTGCGCGCGTTGGCGATGAAGTCGGGGTCGTCGGCCACACGCACCACGACGTCGAAATACACGCGCGGTTCCATGTGGAAATGCCAGACCACGACGGCGAAAATCTCGTGATCGTTGCCGAGATCGATCTGGATGTATTGCAGCCCCGCCTCGATCTCGATGAAACTGCCGTCCGAACCCGCCTTGTCGCCGTCGGTGACCTGTTCGAGGTCGCCGAGGAGCGGGCGCGACTGGCCGGCGGTGACGCGCGCCCCTTCCGCGACGTTCGCCACGCCCTTGGGCGCGAAAAACGGCTTACGCGGTTCGAGCGACGGCGGCCCGAGGTTCGGCGTCCACAGTTCGCGCGGCGTGCCCACGAACAGGGGGCTGGGCAAGTCGAGTTCGACCGGCTCCCAGTCGGGCGGGATCGCGCTTTCCCGCGGCTCTTCACCGTTCGGCTGCGTCGGTTCCTGTCCGGAACAGTGCTCGACCGCCCATGCGCCTGAGAGCCACAGGGAAAGACACAACACGCGAATATAACGTCCTCCGACCATCCGTGCGCCTCCGAGCCTTAGAGCATGGCACTCTCACGCGGCGGTGTCAATTCGGGGGTATAGGAGGTGGGGCGTCCCGCCCCACCATTCGGGGGCAGGATGGCCCCGCTCCTCTTGTCGGTGTCAATTCCGTCGCCGTTTGGGCTATGCTGTGGCGCGACGAGTCCGACAGGTCTGACTTGTCTGACACGTCCGACCGACAACGATGCTTGGGAGGCCCCGATCATGCTGCTCGTTCTCGCCCCGATGTTGCTTCACGCGCTGCCGCAGTTTGACAGCTTCGACGTGCCGGGGTTCTCGCGCCCCGTCAGCGGCGTGTGGCATACTGCAGCCACGCTGAAAAGCCCGCTGCCGCTAGGCGCGCTCGGCACGGGATTCGTCGAGTTGACCGCAAGCGGGGCGTTCGGCGCCGCGAGCGTCGAGAACGACTGGCTCAAGCCGCGTCCCGTGGAGCCCGAAAGCGGGTTTGTCCTGCGTATCGGCGGGCGGACGGTCGAACTGCTGCCGGGACGGGCCGCCGTGCCCGGCGCGCGCTTCTGGGGCCACTTTCCCTGCGCGGACCTCGATTTCGGCGCCGCGTTCGGCCCGGTTACGGCGTATCTGCGCGCCTATGCGCCGCTGGTCCCGCATGACTACGACGTCTCCGCGTTGCCCGCGGTGTTCTTCAAGTTCATCGTGACCAATACGGGGCAGGACTCCGTTCCCGCGGCGATTGTGCTCCAATGGAAGCGCCACGAAGTGAAAGCCGACGCCGAAGCAACGGACGGCGGCTACGCCGTCGGGGGCAGCGGACCCGACTGGACGGTACTGCGGCAAGAGAGCAAGGACGGGCTGCTCGCCGCGACGGCGGAGTGCGCGCTCGCGCCGGGGCAAACTTCGGAGGTGACCTTCGCGCTGGCGTGGCATTTCCCGGAATGGAATTCGAGCGACGGCGAGCGCCTGCGCCATCGGTATGCGGAGCATTATCGCGACGCCGAAGACGCGCTCGAATCGGCGCTCCGGCGCGGGGCCGCCATCGAGCGCGCGCTGATCCGGTGGCAGGAGCGCATCTACGCGAGCGAAATTTCCCCGATGCTCCAGGATGCCTTGCTGAACAGTCTTTATGTCCTGGCGCGCAATTCGTGGTGGATGGACGACGGGCGCTTCTTCCTCAGTGAGTCATTCACCGGCTGTCCGATTACGGAGACCTTTGTATGCCGCTTCAACGGTTCGTTTCCGCTGGCGCTGCTCTGGCCCGAGTGCGAGAAGGCGACAATGGCGGAGTTTATCCGCACGCAGGCGGACAGCGGCCAGATTGCCTTCGGTTTCGGCACGCCGGCGGGCACGCGCACACCGATGTGGGACCTGCAGCGGCCCATCGTTTCTACCGAGTTCGTGCTCACATGCTGGCGCAACCAAGTTCTCTGGAAAGACGAGGCTTATCTCCGCGCGGTCTATCCAGCGATGAAGAAGGCGCTGCGCTACGCGCTGACCCTGGACACAGACGGCGACGGCCTGGTGAATGAAGCGCCCGGCAGCGCGACGGGCTTCCCCGCGAATCAGTACTACGACGTGTGGCCGTGGTGGGGAACCAGCGCCTACACCGGCGGCATCAGCCTTGCCGCGCTGCACGCCGCCGAGGCCGCCGCCACGCGAACGGACGACAAGGCCTTCGCGGACGAAGTGCGCGGAATCCGAGCCCGCGCCGCGCGCGCCTTCGACGCTCTGCTCTGGAACGGCGCGTATTATCGGCTCTACAACGACCCGACGAATAACCGGACGAGCGACACCTCGCTCACGAACGCGCTGTGCGGCCAATGGTTCGCCTATGCGTGCGGCCTCGGCAATATTCTGCCGGAACGGCGCGTGGGCGGCATGATTGACACGGTCTTTCTGGGCAATGTCGCCGCCACGCCCTACGGCGCCGTGAACGGTGTGCGCCCCGACGGCTCGATAGACGATTCCTTCGCAGCCCACTCCGCCGTGATCACCATCGGCGAGGTCTGGAACTTCTGCGCCATGACCGCCTTCGCCGGGCGCAAGGAAGAGGCCGTGCGCCTCTTCGAGGAAAGCTACGCGAATATCGCGCTGCGACAGGGAATCCCATGGAACATCCCGTGGTCCCTCAAACCCGATACCGGCGAGATCAGTTGGGGCACTCATTACTACTCGAACCCCTGTGTCTGGACCCTGTTCCAGGCGCTACAACCGAAGGACTACGCGGCCCTCGCTGTCGCGCCGTAGACGGCGTGTTGCGTATTCTCGGGGCCGTGAGGAAAGGGGACGAAGCCTGCCTTACCCACGGCGAGGCGGCGGCTCAGCGGCAGGACACGTGGATACGAGGCCGTGGGGCGCGGACGGCTCGATGGCGAATTACGATGTCCACGTTCCGCCCGAGCGCGAGCAAGAACCGAAGCAGGCGGTCCGTGGAGAATCCCTGCAAGCGGCCGCGCATCAGAGCAGACACTTTGGCCTGATCCACTCCAAGCGCGACGGCGGCTCTCTCCTGCGTCCACCCCTTCCCGTCGATGATGCGCGCAATCTGGCGGGCCAATGCCGCTTTCGCAAGGGCTTCTTCCGGGTTACGGACGCCCAAGTCCGCGAAGGTGTTGCCGCTGCTCCGCTCGATGGCGCGTGACTGCTCGCGTTGCTTCGTCATGGCTGTGAATGCTCCGTGTGGTAATGGGCTTCGGCCAACTTCAGGCGCTCACGAATCAGGTTCATGTCCGCCTGTGGCGTAGCCGCGCCCTGCTTGGATTTCTTCTGAAGAACATGCAGTACATAGACGGCTCCCTGAAAGCGAACCGTGTATGCGGCGCGATACGTGTCTCCCGCGAAGTCCTCTACAATATCGAGAACGCCCGCGCCGCCGAAGCCCTTGAGTGGCTTGGCGGCGGCGTGTTTCTCGTTGCGCCGCGCGAGATACAGCGCATACCCGAATGTATAGCGGACGGCTTCCGGCAGCCGCCGCATGTCCTTGCGTGCGCTCCCGACCCAGTAGATCGACTTCAACAACTGCGGAACTTCCATGCCGTATTATGCTAGTTCTGGCATGCCTTGTCAAATCGCCGAATGGAAGACGAAACCCGATATCGGAAAGAGCGGTCAATACCTTGAGTTTCACCAGTCACTGGCGTATGGTCGGACTCTGCCCAATGCGCAAGTCTTAGGACTCATTTGCGGCGGGCGTGACTCGGTATCCTTTGTTTGAACAGGTCGCCGTGGCGCAGCGCACCGGGCGGCGGGGAAGTAGTATGCGAAAACAAGGATTCACACTCATCGAACTGCTGGTGGTCATTGCCATCATCGGCATTTTGGCCGCGATTCTGTTGCCCGCGCTTGCGCGCGCGCGCGAGGCGGCGCGACGCGCCAGTTGCGCCAATAACCTCAAGAATCTCGGGCTTGTCTGCCGCATGTACGCTGGCGAGTCGGAAGGCGGCCTGTATCCGTCCAACGCGTTGACCTTGGACGGCGACGGGCGGATTCAGCCGGGATTTCAGAAGAGCCTCTGGTATCCGCGGCAGTTGTATCCCGAGTACCTGACCGACTTCAACGTGCTCTTCTGCCCGTCGTCCGCGACGGCGCGGGGCCCGAAGGGCGCGCTGGAAGCACTTCAGGCGGGCCACGTGCTGAGCGTGGATTATCCTCAGGGCGGCGGCACACTCACGCGCACACTGAGTTCCGTGCAGGAGTTCATGGATTGGAATGTCATGGGCAAGTTCCTTTCGTACGCCTACCTGGGCTGGGTGACGACCCAGGACTCGGACTACTTCGGGATGCTCGTGGGGCAAAAGTACGGCGGGGCCGACAACACGCCGCCAATCGAGCCGGAAGACATGACCTTCGACCCCGCCGACGTCGCCGGCGCGGACTCGATGGGCCTGGCGGGCATCTATCCGAACGTGGGGGTGACGGGCTCGGGCGGCAAGACCGGGCCGCAAGTGACCATCTATCGTCTCCGAGAAGGCGTTGAACGGTTCCTGATTACCGACATCAACAACCCCGGCGCGAACGCCGCCGCGCAGAGTGTCGTACCCATCGCGTTCGACACCATCACCAGCGGCGGCGCGCAGACCGGCGTCATCGGCGTAGGCGTGGTGGCGTTCAACCATATTCCCGGCGGCGCGAACGTGCTGTACATGGACGGCCACGCGCGCTTTCTCCGATATCCGACGCGCGTGCCTTATGGCGAAAGCGTGGGCGATTATCCGGTCACCCCGTTTGTGGCCGCCGCCATCGACCGCCCCAAGCCGGGCCATCCCCTCGAGTACACCGTTATCCATCCGTGACTACGGGCCGCGGTTCCGCGCCGGGTAAATGGTAGGTCAAGGGTAGATCGCAATTTTCAGTCCCGTGCGGTTCCGCATCAATTCAATCCCATCGAGAACCCTGTCAAGGGGCAAGTGGTGTGTCACAATGCTGTCCACGTCTATCTTTCCCGCCGCCAGCATCGCCAAGGCGTCGCGCACGTCGCACGGGCGCGAGTCGGACGCGCCGACAATGGACACCTGTCCATAGTGAATAATTCGGGTGTCAATTTGTATGGTGGAACCCCCTTTCGGCAGGCTCGCGAAGAGACTCAGCGTGCCTCCCTTTCGAACCATGCCCAAGGCCTCCGCCTGGGAGGCCGCCACCGGCGCCGTGGCGATTACGATATCCGCGCCCTGTCCGCCGGTGGCCTCGATCACCTTTTCCGCCGCGCCATCGCGGCCCACTTCCAGCACCTCGATGTCCGCCAGCTTGCGCGCCAGCGCGGCGCGGGTCGGCGAGGTCTGCGTTACGATCACCCGGTGCGCGCCGAAGGCTTTGGCTACTTCCGCGTTGATGCAGCCCAGCGGACCCGCGCCGACGACGACCACACAGTCGCCGGGCTTGACCCCGGCAATCTTCTGCGCGTTGATGGCACAACTGAGGGGTTCGGCGAGGGCCGCGCCCGGATCGCTTACCTCGGGCGGAACAACCAGGGCGTTCCCCCCTTCGATGGCTTCGGCGGGAATCTCGATGCGTTCCGCGAATCCGCCGTCGAAATCGAAACTGATGCACTTGACGTTTGGACAGAGATTCTCAAGTCCCCGGCTGCAGTACTCACAGCGCTTACAGGCAATCGTCGTGGCGAACGTGACGCGATCTCCGACGGCAAGTCCCTCGACTTTGTTGCCGACGGCGATTACGTCCGCCGCCAATTCATGGCCTATGACGCGCGGCGGCTTACAGCGCGGGTTGCCGACGGTATACAACTTCAGGTCGGTTCCGCAGATAGTACAGACCTTGACTCGCGCGATGGCGTTCCTGGATGTTGACCGCGGCTCCGGTATGTCACCCACCACGATGTCTCCGGGCCCGTTGTAAATCGCTGCTTTCACGCTTGATTTCCTTCCATTTGGAAACGCATCTCGCGAAAACCTGACAATGTCCGCGCGTCTTTCCCTATCGTCCGTAATTGCGGTAGTTAAACACGTCCATATAGTGCTTGATTTGTTCCTTCACGCAATCAACCCACACATCGCGGCGGGGAACCTCCGCGACGTGCGCCAGTTTCGAGCCAAGTTTGCCCCCGCACTGCTGCTCACGATAGCTCTCACTGAAGTAGCGATTGCCGAGGTAGCCGGCGTCGCGTAACGCCTCAAGCTCATCGCGCGTGAACATGTTGCCCAAGTCTTTGAGCACGTGGTGGGCGACGGCCTGGCCTCCCAGTTGCGCCAGAATCGTGTAGATGTTCACCTTTATGATTCCGTCCCCGGCCAGTCTTGGGAGTTCCTCGTCCTTCAGGCACGATGTGCCGTGCAGGCAAAGGATTCTGCCGACGGAATTGCTGATTTCGCGTGCGCGCTGCGAATGGTACTTCTTTTCCGCCGCCGCCGCGCGGTGTTCCGTGCCAAGGTTCGCCACGATAAGATCGACGCCCGTCGCGGATACAAAGCGCTCCGCGTCGGCCACGCTGGTGATTTGGCTCTCGGCATCGTCGCCCGATTCCTCGATGTGGTCCACGCAACCCTCGACAAGAACGCGGCCCTTGGTCTTTTCAACGTATTCCGCCGTCGTGCGCATGTTTTCTTCAAGGGGATGTTCAGATCCGTCAAACATGACAATGGAAAACGTTTCCGCGCATTCATTGAGTGCATAGGTGTCCAGTTCGGGAATACCATGATCCAGACAAGGCAATACGCGCAAGTTTCGGTACGGACTGTGCTCGGACATCATGACGTCAAGATAGGAGAAGAAGCCCAGCAGTCCCAAGCGAACGATACCGGCCCGCGTATACAGCTTCATCTGGCCGTGAGAGGGGTAGTTCGCCGTGCACGCCATCATGACGGGCAGGTTCTCCACTCCCAGTTCCGCGCCTTTTTCCATCGCGCCAAGCAGAATACATTCCTGCGTGCGCTCGTCTTCGGCGCAAAAGGAAGGAATCGCAACGCCCAACTCCCGGGCCTCCGCAAGCACTTCCCGGGATTCAACGGGATCCGATATGACCGGCATGAGTCCTTGTTCCCTTTCCTGGTCAGCTCATTTCAAGCCCGCCGCTGACGTTCAGCGACTGGCCCGTCATATAGGCCGAGTCATCGCTTGCGAGAAAGACAGCTACGCGCGCGACGTCTTCGACTGTACAAAGACGCCTCAGCGGGATCTTCGACTCGAAGTAGGCCGCCACTTCCTCAGGCGCCAAGCCTCGTTTGCGGGCATAGGCGTCAAGCATGTCCGGCGACCGCCACAATTCGGTGAAGACGACGCCAGGACAGATGGCATTCACGGTTATGCCCGATTCCGCGAATTCCTGCGCGAGGCTTTGGGTAAGGCCGATGACTCCGAACTTCGACGCGCAGTAGGCCGCGTACTGAGAGTTGCCACGCTTGCCGGATTGGGAACTTATATTGATTATTGTGCCTCCGCCCGCGGCGACCATACTCGGAAGTACCGCCTGGCAACACAGATAGACACCCTTTAGGTTTACCCGCAATGTATCGTCCCACAGCGATTCCGGCATTTCCAGGAAGGGCACGACCCGTGATATTCCCGCGTTGTTCACAAGAATATCGATTTTCCCCAGTCGTGCAACACATTCCTCGACACACGCAAAGACGCTTCCGCGGTCGCCAACGTCCATCTGAAATCCATACGCATTGCCTCTGCATTCGCGCCTTATCTCGTCGGCGGCCAGAGCGGCTGCGAGACCATCTATGTCGCAGATGGCAACTTCCGCGCCCTCGGATACAAAGGCCCCTGCGATTGCATGGCCGATACCGCGCGCCGCACCCGTCACGAGCGCTTTCTTGCCTTTTAGTCTCATTGTGCCGGCAATCATGAATGTACACCGTCAATGCATATGGGATTCCGCAGGGTCAAGATCGAGTAGTGGGGAAGAATTCAGATCTATGACCTGTGGGTTATGCGCATGCTACGCCCGGACCTATAAGTTTCTCGTCCACGATACGTTATAGCGCTGGCCAACGCTTACTTCGGTTCGAATCAAGCAACATGGATGGATCTCTTGGACGCCATGTCTTGAAGCTGTAGGGTACTCTCTCTGGGACGTTGTTTCCAATGTTTCCACAGAGACACGTTTGTGCCCCCGGATGTACATTCCGACAATGGCGCGGGCGCAGTCCGATGGAAACGGACGGCCAAGCCGGAAGCAAAATGTCGGCGTCTTCCGTGTGAGGCGGTGACGCCAATTCGAAAGCGTCAGACCGATCGGCGGCTCATACGGCGGAGGGACCGCATTGGTGAACACAGGCGGAAAGAAGCCGAGCGTTCCTGACAGGTCAGGGGTAGTTGATTCAAGTCAGAAATGGCGTACCCGGAGGGACTTGAACCCCCAACCTCTTGGTCCGTAGCCAAGCGCTCTATCCAATTGAGCTACGGGTACGCTGCGTGTCGGCGGAAACGTAGTCTAGCAAGAATCCGGGGCCGCGCGCAAGATTTGTAGCGGGAATTCGGCGGCGGGGACTGTGGCGCGGGGTCATTGGCGAAGCCTTGGATTGCGGAACCCGTGGAGACTCGGGGTAGAATGGCCTTTCCGCGGGCGGACACGATGGATTAACGGCGCGCGGTGTCGCCAGGCCGGGGAGACGGCGTGCCATGCCGCGCGCGGCTTGTGGACGGTGGATTGCGCGGGACTTCAGGAACGGGCCGGAACATTTCCTAATCGGCGGCTACTCGGTGAAGGCCGCAAAGGGGCCGGAATGACTTCGGAAGCGCAAGGCGAAGTGCTGGTGGTCGAGCGGGACCGCGAATTGGGCCGCGCAATGCTGTCCTACCTGCGCGATCACGGCTACGGCGCGGAGTGGGTCGACAGCGCGGAGAAGGCGTTCGCCTGTCTGGACCGGCGTCCCTTCGACGCGGTGGTCACGGAATTGGGTCCGGGCCGAATCGACGGGATGCGCATCCTGAGCGCGGCGAAAGCACACAACCCAGACCTGTGCGCGATCCTCATCGCCGACGCGAAGCATATCGACCGGGCCACGGAGGGGATACGCCAAGGGGCCTATGATTATCAGACGCGGCCGGTCAACCTGGCAAAACTCGAAGCGATCATCCAGCATGGCCTGGCGCATCAGCGGCTCGCGTTGGCGAAGACCGAACTGCACCGCCGCCTGGATGAGCGCCTTGGGCTGACGGCCCTCATAGGGAAATCCCGCCTGATGGCGCAACTCTATAACGCCGTCCGGCAGATAGGCCCGAGCGACGCGCGCGTGCTCATCTACGGTGAGCCGGGCGCGGGCAAGCGCCTCATCGCCGAGGCGCTCCACCACAACAGCCCGCGCCGCGATGAGCCGTTTGTGAGCCTGGATTGTCGCGGACTCCCCGAGGTGGTCGTCCGTTCGGAGTTGTTCGGTTACGCCGTCGGGCGCGACATGGGCAATTCGCCGCTGCGTCAAGGCCGTTTCCTGCTTGCCGACGGCGGTACGCTTTACCTCGCCGGCATTGACACCCTGTCCCCGGCGTTGCAGGAACGACTCCACCAGACGCTGCGCACCGGGAAAGCGCCCCGGCCCGGCGACGGCAGGGCCGTCCGCGTCAATGTGCGTCTTATCGCCTCGACGGACCAGCGGCTGGACCGGCTCGCGGCGCAGGGGGCGTTTGACGCGCGGCTGCACGAAGCGCTGAGCGCCGTGACCATCGAGGCGCCGCCCCTGCGCAAGCGGCGCGAGGACCTTCCCCTGCTGGTGCATCGCCTCATTCAGGAAGCGGCGGCGCGTCAGGGCAAGACCCTCGGCGGTTGCGACGGCGCGGTGCTCGACCTGTTCGCCCGGTACGATTGGCCGGGCAACGTCCGCGAACTCGAAAACGTGATCGAGGGCATGGTCGCCGCGGCCCGGCCCAACGCGCGCCTTCGGCTTCAGGACGCGCCGCAGCGCATCCGCGCCGAAAGCGCGCCGGGGTCCGACGAAATCCGCCTGCGCATCGGCATGACGATGGAGACCGTCGAGCGGCGGGTGATCGAGGAGACGCTGCGGGTGTGCGAAAACGATAAGGCGCGCTGCGCGAAGACGCTCGGGATCGGCCTGCGCACGCTGTATCGAAAGCTGAAAACGTACGAGGAGGGATAGAGCGCGCCGACCTCAACATGGCGAAAGAGCGCGAAAGGCTGCTTCTCTCCCTTTCGCGCTCCTTCGCAATACGCCTTCGCGCCGCCGACTCGCGGCGCGCGTAATTGCTCAGGCGTCCTTCTTCGCTTCCGGCTTTTCCTTGTCGGTCTCGTCGCTCTCTTTGATGGCCTGCTTGAACTCGGACACGGCCGACCCGAGAGACTTGCCCACCCCCGCCAGCTTGCCGCCGCCGAAGAGGACCAACACGATCGCCAGAATGATAAACAGTTCCCACGGACCCCAAGTCATGGGTATTCTCCTTGTTTTCAAGCTTCATCTCAGCTTCACCTAATTATACCGCTCCCGCCGCGGGGAAACAAGGGTCGCCCCCCACACCAGCGCGCACCGCGCCGCGGAGTCCGACTTATCGGACCTGTCGGACCCGTCGGACGGAACCGCTGAAACCCGCGTGCCGCTTTGCATCGTCTCATAACGGCGCTTATACTATAGACGGCTCAGGCGCTCGAAAGGTGTCTTTTTTTCAATGAATATTGACATTGGCTTTGTGTTGTTGCAGTATTTCTGCCTCCTGTTCTCGCTGTGCATCCACGAGGCGGCGCACGCGGCCATGGCAAATTATTGCGGAGATCCGACCGCGCGGCTCATGGGTCGCCTGACCCTCAACCCCGTCAAACATGCCGACCCCCTCGGCACGGTCATCCTGCCGCTGTTCATGATGCTCACAAGCGTTCCGTACTTGTTCGGCTGGGCGAAGCCCGTGCCGTTCAACCCGAGAAACCTGAACAATATGCGACGGGACCCGATGCTGATTGCGCTTGCGGGGCCGGGTTCGAATCTCCTGGCGGCGTTTGCGTGCGCGCTGATCCTGCGCATCCTCATCTCGATATTCGGCTTGCAGCCCGACGTGCAGATCGCGGAGATTCTCATGATGATCGCGATCTATCTGATCATGATCAATCTCTTGTTACTCCTGTTCAATCTCATTCCCGTGCCGCCGCTGGACGGGCATCACGTGCTCGAGTATTTCCTGCCGCCGGGCGGCCAGCGGGTGCTGGCGCAGATCGGGCCCTTCGGCATCCTGATTGCCATATTGGTGGCGCGGCCCTGGCTGTCGTTCGCCATGCCGAAGCTGCAGTACGCGCTGCTGTGGTTCGTTACGTGGGGCCAGGAAGTCTGACGTCGTTTCACGTGCCCGCCCGCGCTTTGCTATAATGCGGCCCTCACGCACGGCTCGTGCGTGCTTCCTTTTGTCCACCAGACCCGATACAGGAATGCATGATGGAGTTGCCGAAACAGTTCAAGCCCGAGGAAGTGGAGCCCCGCTGGCAGGCGTACTGGCAGGAGCGGGGTTTGTACCAGTGGGACCCGGCCCGAGGCCGCGACGAAACGTTCGTCGTCGATACACCGCCGCCAACGGTAAGCGGCTCGCTTCACGTGGGGCACATGTTCAGCTATTCGCACCAGGACTTCGTGGTGCGCTATCAGCGGATGCGCGGCAAGAACATCTTCTTCCCCATCGGTTGGGACGACAACGGGCTGCCCACAGAGCGGCGCGTGCAGAATCTGCTTAACGTCAAGTGCGAAGGTCACCTGCCCTACGATCCGGCCTTCACCCCGCAACGGGGTGGAAAGGGCGCGCCACAGCCCATAAGCCGCCGCAACTTCGTCGAATTGTGCGACGAGGTCGTCCGCGAGGATGAGAAGGTTTTCAAGCACCTGTGGACGCGCCTCGGCATGAGCTACGACTGGGACCTCGAATACGCGACCATCGACGAGCATTGCCGCCGCATCTCGCAGTCGAGTTTCCTCGACCTGCTCGAAAAAGGCGAGATCTACCAGGACGAGCGGCCCGTGCTCTGGGACGTGGACTTCCAGACGGCCATCGCCCAGGCGGAACTCGCGGACCGCGAGGTTCCCGGCGCATATCATTTCCTGCGTTTCGGCGTCGAGGGGGAACAGGACCACCTGGTCATCGCGACGACGCGGCCCGAACTGCTGGCGGCGTGCGTGGCCGTGCTGGTGCATCCCGACGACGCACGCTACCGGAAATACCTCGGCAAGAACGCCGTGACACCGCTCTTCCATGCGCCCGTGCCGATCATGGCCGACGCGAAGGCCGACCCCGAGAAGGGCACCGGCATCCTCATGGTCTGCACCTTCGGTGATCAGACCGACGTG
>Ga0116142_10001052_pt1 | contig 34406 bp, 19 predicted proteins | sample AD_UKC033_MetaG_FD_89785 | JGI IMG/M metagenome (GOLD analysis project Ga0116142, IMG submission 89785) | Active sludge microbial communities of municipal wastewater-treating anaerobic digesters from USA - AD_UKC033_MetaG | ecosystem: Engineered > Bioreactor > Anaerobic > Digestate | place: USA... | reverse complement strand
CTTTGCCCTCTGGCGCGATCCGGCCGCCGCGGCCGTGTCGCCCTGGGGCCTGTGGCTGCGCTCCCTGGCCTTTGCCGCTGGCGTCCTGCGCGGTCTCCTGGCCCGGCCGCGCCGGACATAGCCCATGGAGCTCTGGCATGATGAATGAAATCGGTCTGCCACGTCGCCCCGGTATACGCCGGCGCTGGCTGTTGACGCTGGCGCTGCTCCTGGCAGTAGCCCTGCTGGCCGCCTGCCGCCCGGCCACCAGCCCCGACCCGGCCTGGCCCACAGCGCCGCCGGCCACGCCCACGGCCACCCCCTTCGACGCGCGCGTGCTCGATCCGCTGGTGCCGACGCCGCTGGCCACCTCGATCGTGTTCAGCACGCCGCTGACCTCCAGCCTGACCCCCACAGCCACGCTGGAGGGCTTGCAGCCCGGCCAGCCGCCGCTGACCGCGACGCTGGCCCTGCCGGTCCCCTCGGTCGTGGTCAGCGCGTCCACCGCCCCGGTCGCCGCCCCGCTGGAACCGGACAAAGCGCGCAGCCGTCTCGGAGTGGGCGTGCCGCTCAACGTGACCGACTTCCAGTTCGACGCCGCCCTGGCCCGGGAACTGGGCATGGGCTGGTATCTGGACTGGCACATCGACGCGACGCCGGTGATCACCGATGGGCTGGAATTCGCCCAGCTTTACGCCATGCGCCGCTTCAATCTGCCGCTGCGGCGCGATCTCATCGCCGAGGCCTTGGCCGCCAATCCGGGCGCGCTCTGGCTGGCCGGCAACGAGCCCGATGTGATCTGGCAGGACAACCAGACCCCTGAGCAATACGCCCAGCTCTATCACGAGTTCTACACCTTCGTCAAAACGCTGGATCCCAGCGCGCAGGTGGCCATTGCCGGCGTGACCCAGGTGACGCCGCTGCGTCTTCAGTATCTGGAAGAGGTCCTGGCGGCCTATGAGCGGCTGTACGGCCAGGAGATGCCGGTGGATGTCTGGAACATCCACGCCTTCATCCTGCGCGAGGAGCGCGACTCGTGGGGCGTGTCAATCCCGCCCGGCATCGACGTCGATCAGGGCATGTTGTGGGAGATCGAGGATCACGACGATCTCGACCTCTTCCGCCAGCAGATCGTCGATTTCCGCCGCTGGATGGTCAAACAGGGCCAGCGTGACAAGCCCCTGATCGTGAGCGAATATGGCATCTTGATGCCTGCCGAGTATGGCTTCCCGCCAGAGCGGATCGCCCGGTTCATGACCGAGACCTTTGATTTCCTGCTCAGCGCCGCTGATCCTGACATCGGCTACCCGGCCGATGACAACCGGCTGGTGCAGCGGCTGACCTGGTACAGCTTGAGCGACACCGTATACCCGGCCAGCAACCTGGTAGACCCAAAAACCGGGGAGCTTACCCTGCTAGGCCAGACCTTTGCCGACTATGCGGCCGGACTGGCAGAGGGGCAGTAGCGGACAGAAAGGAGTATGACCGTGTTCAGACCCATGAGTCGAATTTGCCTGGCGATCATCGTGCTCTCAACCCTCCTCATATCGCCCGCTGTAGTGCATGCCGACCCCGAAACAACCAATTGCCTCTATCCATCGACTGCTGATCGCTTCGGCGTCACGGTCTATGCCAATCAGGAGATCACCGACTACGATCTGTCGCCGCTGGGCGCCGGTCGTTATCTCAACTGGCGCGCCGACGAGAACCCCGCACACCCGCAAGCCATGAGCTATTACTTCATGGTGCGCGTAAACGGCGTCACCCATTCACCAAAAGCAGCCGACCTGCGCCAGGTGGCGCTGCAAAATCCAGGTTCCACCTGGATCATCGGCAACGAGGCCGATGTCATCTGGCAGGACAACACCACCCCTGAGGCCTATGCCCAGGCCTTTCACAGCGCCTACACGGAGATCAAATCGGCCGACCCGACGGCGCGCTTTGTGATGAACGGCATCGTCCAGGTCTCGCCGCTGCGCCTGGCCTGGCTGGACCGGGTCTTGAGCAGCTATCGCAGCCTGTACGGCGTCGAGATCCCGGTGGACGTCTGGAATATCCACACCTACGTCGCCAATGAGATGCATCAGGAATGGGGCTTCGAGATACCGCCCGGCATCGACAACGCCGTCGGCTACACCGTTCATCTGGGCACCCAGTGGACCCAGCTCAACGCGCCAGGCGCCAGCGGCGGCACGGTGCATCAGAGCCGGGTGCGGGACACCCGGGCCTATTTTGCGTTTCGCGGCGACAACGTCACGATCTTCCTGCGCAGCGGGCCTGACGCCGGCATCGCCCAGCTTTTCCTCGACCAGTCCACCACCCCGGCGGCCGAGATCGATCTGTACGCCCCGACGGCCGGCACGGTCAGCCGCACCTTTAGCAATCTGCCGCCGGCCGGCGGGATTCTGCAGGATCGCCACAACATCCGCGTGCGGGTAACCGGACGCCGCAACGCCGCCTCCAGCGACACCTGGGTGCGGGTCGATGCCATGCAGGCGTCCTCGACGGCCAGCCTGCCCGGCGGGCGTTTCGAGGACAATGACCCGCTGCGGGCCATGATCGTCACCACGGTGGATGACCATGACAACATCGACCTGGTCACCCAGCAGATCCGCGTCTTCCGGCAGTGGATGCGCGATCGCGGCCTGCGGGACAAGCCATTGATCAACACCGAATATGGCATCCTGATGACCGAGGACATCGGCTTTGACTACCCGCGCGTGCGCACTTTCATGCTCTCCAGCTTCGATCGCTTCCTCAACGGCCTGGTCGATCCCAATCTGGGGTATCCGGCCGACGACAACCGCATGCTGCAAGAGTGGTTCTGGTTCGCCCTGGCCATCAACGATTTCGAGGGTCGCGCCACAAGCACCGGGCTGTATGACAGCGTGACGCACGCCATCAAGCCGCTGGGCAACGACTTCGCCAACTATGTCCGGCCGCGCCAGGTGAACTACACCGATCTGACGCTGGACAACGCGACGGTCACCCCGTACTGGCCGATCTTCGCCGGTGCGCCCAGCGTGTTGCACGTCGAATCCTGGCTGCGCAACCTGGGTAACCTGGCCAGCGGCCCCTTCGACGTCACCTTCCGGGCGGGCAACGGCACGCTGCTGGCCACCCAGCCCTTCACCGGCCTGCCCAAACGCTACGACCCCGGCTTCCAGACCATCGTTTCATATGACTGGCAGGTGGTGATGACCGGCCCGCGCAGCGTGGGCATCATCGTCGACGAAAGCAATCAGGTCGTCGAGCCCTGCCAGACCAACAATGAACTCTCCGTTCAGGTGACGCCGCCCCAGGGCACCGATCTGGCGCTGAGCAATCTGCGCACCGATCCAACCCCGTTGCCCCCGATCCCGCCCGGCTCCACGGTGACGCTGCAAGTGGACCTGCGCAACCTGGGCTCCGTCGGCACAGCCGCCTCCCAGGTCGAGGTCAAGTTCTGGAACGGCGATCCCAACGCCGGTGGAACGCTCATCGGTACGCACACGCTGACCCCCGGCAACGTCACCTTGCCCGCCAGCGTCGCCCTGCCGTGGTCCAACGTCGGCCCGGGCCGCTACACCATCTACGCCCGCGTCGAGCCGGCGCCGGAAGAGACCAACACGCAGAACAACACCGTGCAGACGACCCTGCTGGTACCCGGCAGCGTCGTCCAGTTGCCGATAGCTGGCATACGCTACACCACGCCGCGCTCCAACACAGCACTGCGCTCCGAGCAGCGGCTGATGTGGCCTGCGCTGCTGCCAGCAGAAATCCTGCCTGCCAACGGACAATAGCCATGCCCTCACGATCTTCTGCCAACTCTGCGCGGTCGCCCCGCTGGTCCCGCACCGCGGCCTGGGTGGTCGTCGGCCTGTGCATCCTGGCGGCGCTGGCCATCATGCCTGGCGCCTGGGCGCTGCCCGAACAAACGCCCGATTTCCAGACGGTGCCGACGATCACGCCCACGCCCACCCGGCCCGGCAGCGGAGCGACCAGCACGCCCGCGGCCACCAACACGCCGCCCCCCGGCGCCACGGACACGCCCGCGCCGACCGATACGCCGCCGCCGGGCGCCACGGCCACCGCCACGCCGCCGCCCGGCGCCACCGCCACACCCACCGGCGCCGCCACCCCTACCGCCACCGCCACCCCTACCGCCACCCGCGCCGCGCCGGTTGCCACCTTGCCCGTGCGCCCTGGCGCTGCCCCCTGCTGGGCCGCGCCCACCCCTGGCTTTGCCCCTGAAACCACATCGGCGCTGGAGTGGCGCGCCGAAAGCGCCCAGTTCCTGACGACCCCAGGCCAGACCGTCACCCAGCGCCTGCTGGTGCGCAACACCGGCGCCAGCACGCTGTCCAACGTGGTGATCTGCAACCCGCTCAACCCGGCGCTGGTCGCCGGCGCGCCGCAGACGACGCAGGGGCAGGCGCGCATTGAGCCGGAGGGCCTGCTGGTGGAGCTGGGCAGCCTGGCGGCCGGCAAGAGCGCCGAGGTCACGCTGGATCTCACCATCCCGGCCGATTACCCGCTGGGCGGCGTCATCGAGAGCCAGGCCTGGCTGCTGTGGGACGCCGGCCAGCGCGCCAGCAGCGAGCTGTTGACCTGGGCCTTGCCGCCGGCCTACCTGCCCCCCACGGGCCGCTGAGGCCGGCGCGGCGGGCAGTCTCAGGCCGTCGAACACGCCGTCATGCCGAGCAAAGCGGCCGCTGCGCCCCCCTCCTGGCTGGCCCCCGGCCTGGTCTTCGGCCTGGCGCTGGCAGTCTATCTCCTGACTGCGCCGCCGGGGCTGACCTGGGCCCATGACAGCGCCGACGGCGGCGATCTGATCAGCGCCGCGCTGACGCTGGGCGTGCCCCACCCCAGCGGCTACCCCACCTGGACGCTGCTGGCTGCGCTGTTCAGCCGCCTGCCGCTGGGGACCGCTGCCTGGCGGGTCACGCTGCTCTCCATGCTCAGCGCCGCCACAGCCGGCGCGCTGGTCGCGGCCACCACGCCCCGGCTGGCGCGGCTGGCCGGTCTCCCGCAGCCGGCGCTCGGCGCTGACCACAAGCGCACGGCAGACCTCCCCCGCTCGGGCCGGTCTCCGACCGAGCCCGTCCTTTTCGACGACGACAGCGCACAACGCGCACGAACATCTGACCACAAGCGCACGGCAGACCTCCCCCGCTCGGGCCGGTCTCCGACCGAGCCCGTCCTTTTCGACGACGACAGCGCACAACGCGCACGGACATCTGACCACAAGCGCACGGCAGACCTCCCCCGCTCGGGCCGGTCTCCGACCGAGCCCGTCCTTTTCGACGACGACAGCGCACAACGCGCACGGACATCTGACCACAAGCGCACGGCAGGCGAGACAAGCGCCCGAGGCTGGTCTCCTGTCGTGCTCTTGTTGTCCACTGCACCGAGCCTGGCGGCCGGGCTGACCCTGGCCTTTTCCCCCCTGCTCTGGGGCCAGGCCACGGTGGCTGAGGTCTACGCCCTGCACGCTGCCCTGGCGGCCGGCGCGCTGTGGGCTTCGGTGCGCGGCCATGCCGGCGGCGGTCGCCGCTGGGCCGCGGCCGCCGGGCTCTTCCTCGGCCTGGGACTGGGCAACCACCTGACCACCGCCTGGCTGCTGCCCGCGGCCGCCATCCTGCTCTGGACAGGGGCCGCCCGCCGGCGCGAACGGATGCGCACCCTGGCCGCGGGCGGCGCCGGCCTGGCCGCCGGTCTGCTGGTCTACCTCTACCTGCCCTGGGCGGCCAGCGGCGACAGCCCGATCAACTGGGCCGCGCCCGGCAGCATGGATCGGCTCTGGTGGCTGGTCTCGGGCGTGCTCTATCGGGGCTATGCCTTCGCCGCGCCGTGGACGGCCGCGCCCGGTCGTTTGGCCGTCTGGTCGGCCGAGCTGTGGCGCAGCTTCTGGCCGTGGGGGCTGGCGGTCAGCCTGCTGGGCCTGGTCACGCTGTGGCAACGCCAGGTCGCGCTGGCCGCGGCGCTGAGCAGCAGCCTGCTGTTGGGCCTGGTCTGGGCCATCGGCTACAACACCAGCGACTCGCAGTGGACGCTGCTGCCCGGCTGGGTCATCCTGGCGCTGACCCTGGGCGTCGGCCTGGCCATGCTGCTGGATTGGCTGGCCGGCTGGCGGCGCAACGCGGCCCTGCTGGCCGCGCTGCTCAGCATCGCCCTGGCGGCTGCGCCCGCGGCCATCCACTGGCAGCAGCAGACCCTGCGCCACGACCAGGTCGCCGAGCAATTTTACAGCCAGGTCTTGCAGCAGGTGGCCGAGAACGCCGTGGTGCTGACGGCCGGCGACCGCGCCACCTTCGCCCTCTGGTATGGCCGCTACGGCCTGGCGCTGCGGCCTGATGTCACGCCGGTCAGCCGGGAGCTGTGGGCGCTGCCCGGCTACCGGGCTGTGGTGGCCCGCCAGCACCCTGAGCTGGCCGGACCCCAGCCGCCGGCCGCCTGGCCCGATCTGCTGCAGGCCGCCGGCCAGCGTCGCCCCCTCTACCTGGCGCAGGCCAGCGGCGAGGGGAACACCCTGCCGCCGGCCGTGGACAACTGGAGCGCGACGCCGGAGCTGCAAGGCGCCGGCTGGAGCCTGTGGCGGCTGACGCCGTGAAAGTTGGCCGGTCAACGACTGGTTTCGATGCGCCGCCCCGCAGCGGCGGCAACTCAACCAACGGTTGACCAACTGTGGGCCGCGGCACTTGCCAGAACCATCACCCTGTGGTAGCTTGAACATCTATGACTGCAAGCCCTGTCTCATCCTCCCCATCCCGCCGGCGGCCGTGGAAGCTGGTGCTGGTCGTGATCCTCCTGGCGCTGCTGGTGGTCACAGCGCTGCTGGCGCTGCGCGGCCTGCGGGCAGCCAGCGCGGCCCGCTCCGCCCTGAGCGAGCTGCGGGCGCTGCAGGCGCTGGACATGAACGCGTTGACCACGCTGGATCCCGCCGCGCTGGCCGACATGCAGGGCCGTTTCGCCCGCTTGGAGGCCGATTTCGCCGTCATCAGCCGCGAGGCCGGCCCATTTCTGCCCCTGGCCGGGCCAGTAGGCCGGCTGGCCGGGTATCCGGCCGAGGGAGAGGCGGCCCCGGCCCTGCTGCAGATGGCCCAAAGCGCGGCCACGGCCGGCCGGGCCAGCATGGACGGCGCGCTGCCGCTGGCTGTGGCCCTGAACGACCCCGCCGGCCAGGGGAGCGCGCTGGCCCGCCTGGCCCCGGCGCTGCAACAGACCCAGTCCAGTTGGCAGGAGGCCGAGGCCGCGCTGGCCGCCATGGCCGCGGCGCGCAGCCAACTGGACCTGACCCAGCTCGACCCGCGCATCGCCGGCCAGTTGGAACGCCTGGACCGCTACCTGCCGTTGATGCAGACCGGCTCGGCGCTGGCGCGTTTGGCGCCGGAGCTGCTGGGGGTGGAGGGCGCCCGCACCTACCTGTTGCTGGCCCAGAACAGCGACGAGCTGCGGGCCACCGGCGGTTTCATCAGCGGCGCGGGCCTGGTGCAGGTCGACCAGGGGCAACTGGGCGAGATGGATTTCACCGACAGCTACACCATCTTCAACCCTGACATCGACCATCCACTGGCGCCGCCCGATCTGGAGCAAGCCATGGACGCGCAGATCCTGCTCTTCCGCGACGCCAACTGGTCGGCTGACTATCCCACCTCGGCCCGCGTGGCGCAGGCGCTCTACCAGTTGGACACCGGCGCAGCCACCGATGGGGTCATCGCCTTCGATCTGGAGGCGACCCAGCGCATCGTGGCCGCGCTGGAGCCGCTGACGCTGCCTGGCTATCCGGAGCCGATAACCGCGGCCAACGTGCTGACGGCCATGCGCCAGATCTGGGCTGACCCGCTGGCCACCGAGAACACCGTGGCCGAGGCTGGCAAGTCCGACTGGTGGCTTTACCGCAAGGATTTCATGGGCGACCTGGCCGGCGCCGCCCGCGCCCGGCTCGAATCGGGCCAGGTGGACTTCGGCCAGTTGGCGCGCGCCCTCTACACCAGTCTGCAAGAGAAACATGTGCTGGTGACGGTCAACGATCCGGCCACCGCGACCCTGCTGGCTGAGGCCGGCTGGAGCGGCGCGGTGACGCCGGGCGACGGCGACTATCTGCTGGTGGTGGACAGCAACGTCGGCTGGAACAAGGTCAACAGCCTGGTGCAGCGCACCACCAACTACAGCGTGGCGCCGCAGGCTGACGGCAGCCTGTTGGCCGATCTGGAGCTGGTCTACCGCCACCAGGGGGAGGCCAGCGACCAGCCGTGTGAACATGTGGCCCGCTACGGCGACTCCTACGAGGAGATGATGCGCCGCTGCTATTTCAACTACATCCGGGTTCTGGTTCCCGCCGGGGCTGAGCTGCTCAGCGCCGAAGGCTTCGAGCAGGATCAGGTCACCGTCAAGTCGGGCGAACGGGATACCACGCAGTTGGCCGGCAGCCTGATCACCCCCTCCGGCGCCACGCGCAGCGTGCGCCTGAGCTATCGCCTGCCCAGCGGCCTGCTGAGCGACGACGTCTACCGGCTGCGGGTGCAAAAACAGCCCGGCACGCCGGCCTTGCCGGTCAAGGTCACGCTGCTGGCCCCGCCTGGCGAGGTCTGGCAGCCCGTGGCGCCCGGCGGCCAGCAGACCGAAGAGGGCGTGCGGGTCTTCTTCGAGCTCAGCCAGGACACCGAGGTCGTCATGCAGCGACAGCCCTGACGACCCAGAGTCTGGACGAACAGTTACGAGGAGAATCAAGCATCGTGCGCAGACGATTTTTCCTGGCATGGCTGACAGGCGTGGCGCTGCTGGCCGGGCTGGCCCTGGCAGTCGGCAGCCCGGCCGCGGCCAGCTCGCGCGCGCCGCAGCAGCCTGACCAACCGACCGGCGATCCGATCATCATCCGCTGGTCCACCGAGACCGAGGTCAACACCGCAGGCTTCAACGTCTACCGCGCCCTGGCTGAGGAGGGCCCCTGGGAACAGATCAACTCCCGTCTGATCCCCGGCTCGCCCGATCCGCTGCGCGGCGGCAGCTACGTCTTCACCGACACCCAGGTCATCGCGGGCGTCACCTACTGGTACGAGCTGGAAGAGGTCGAGCTGAGCGGCCAGGCCACCCGCCTGGAGCGCACCACCGCCACAGCCCAGCGGGCCGGTCCGCTCTCCGGCTTGCAGTGCGCCAGCGGGCTGGGGCTGCTTCTGAGCCTCAGCGCCGGCATGGTGTTGACCGGTCGCCGCCGGCGCCCAACCGGCGCGCCATCGGGTGATCTGCCATGACTCCTCCTGAACTGCTGCTGATCAGCCCACCTGACTATCAAACGCGCGAGTTTCGCGGCGCCCAGCCGCTGGGCATTGCCTATCTGGCGGCGGCGCTGCGGGCGGCCGGCATCGCCAGCCAACTGCTGGACGCCAACCTGGGCGGCCCGACGCCGCTGGAGCCGCTGACGCAGCAACTGAACCGCTTCGTGGCCGGCGTCAGGCAGGCCGGCGGCCGGCCGGTGGTGGGCATCTCCATGGTCTCGCAGGTGACGGCCACCGTCGCCGAGCTGGCCGAACGCATCAAGCGCGCAGACCCTGAGACGTTGGTGATCGTGGGCGGCTATCACCCGACCTTTGCCGACCGCGAGATTCTGGAGGATTTCCCGGCCATCGATCTTTGCGTGCGCGGCGAGGGGGAGCAGACCATCGTCGAGCTGATGCAGCACTGGCAAGAGGCTGCGGCTGGCCCGGCCGATCTCAGCCGCCAAGGCGTCGCCAGCATCGACTGGGGCCACATTTTGGGCGTCACGTGGCGCCAGGGCGCGGAGATCGTCGTCAATCCCAGCCGGCCCAACAACACCGCCCTGGACGCGCTGCCCTTCCCGGCGCGCGATCTCCTGCCGCCGCTGCAGGCCTATGCCCCCTATGCCGACACGGTGGCTGGCAAGATGCGCCTCAAGGCCTCCATGATCTCCAGCCGCGGCTGTCCCTTCCACTGCAATTTCTGCGCCATCATCGCCTTCTACGGCGACGCGGGCGGCATGGCCTGGCGCGGCCGCAGCGTGGACAACGTGGTGGCCGAGATGATCGAGCTGGCCGAGCGCGACGGCGCCAGCCACTTCGAGTTTCAGGACGACAACTTCTTCGTGCAGCCCAAGCGCGCCCTGGCCATCGTGCAGCAGTACGCCGCCACCGGCCGGGACTTCTCCTTTGCCTTTTTGACCCGCCCCGACCAGGTGGTCAAGGGAGAACGCTATTTCCCCGCCCTGCGCCAGGCCGGGCTGCGCTATGTCAGCGTCGGCATCGAAAGCGGCAGCGACGCCTCGCTGGTGCGCATGGTCAAGCAGACGGGGGTAGAGATCAACCGCCGGGCGCTGGAGATCCTGCACAACAACGACGTCGCCGCCCAGGTGGAGTTCATCATGTTCGAGCCGGGCAGCCTGTTGGAGGACCTGCAGGCCAACCTGCACTTCATCGAGCAACAGGGGCTGTTTGGCTATTTCCCGCCGCTGGTTTTCACTTGTTTGCTGTTGATGCCTGGCACGCCGGCGCGCAGCCAGATGGAACTGGAGCGGGGCTTGAGCGGCAACATCCACCAGGTCCTGCCCTATGAGTTCATCGATCCCCAGGTCACAGAGGTTTTTCAACTGCTGGACGAGTTCCGGAGCCGGCTGGGCGATCGCTGGTATGAGCTGGCCTTCAGGCTGCTGGATGGCCTGCCGGCGCTGGAGATCAGTCTGCAGCAGGAACAGGTCCCGGCCGCCCTCTCCCTCGACCCGCGTCGTCTGGCGCAGCTCAAGCTGGAGTTCTTCGCCCTGACCCGCATCCCCTATCAACTGCTGCGCGACGGGCTGAATCTGGCGGCGCGGGGTCAACATCTGGCCGGGCAGCCAGAGCTGCTGTCCAGGGCCGAGGCCGAGCTGGCCGAGGTCAGCAGCCGGGTTCAGCTCCTGCTGCCGCGGGCCCCCTGATCCCCTGTCGCCGCACCTCAGAGGGGTTCGGGCGATCTGTGCAACAAATCCGCAATGACGGGGGGAATCTGTTCTTTGTCGTTGCCCAGCAGCAGCCGGTAGACCGGGGTACTCTCCACCGCCTGCGCCAGAAACTCCACATGCTCCCGGGCCAGCGCGGCCTCGTGCAGGTCCACGCTGAAAAAGAGCAGCTCGCTGAGCAGCGCGGCCCGGCTGGCCGGCGCCAGAGCGGTGTGCGCCTGGTCGGTGATCTCCGGCGCCAGGATGGCAGCCACCTGCCCGCTGGCCGCCATGCGTTCCGGGTAGGCTTCGGAGAGGATGATCTGGCGCTTGGCGGTGTGGCTGCGCTGGGGTGAGAGGTGGGGCGTCAGCTCGGGGAACCAGGCGGCCGTGGCATCGGTCACATCCAGGGTGCTCAACAGGGTGATGACCTCCAGCGCGCCGCCGGCCGTGCGCTGCACCAGGGTGGTGTCGTCTCCCAGAAAATCCAGGCCGGCGCTCACCGAGGTGAGCATGGTGGTGGTCTTGCCTGCGCCCGACCGTCCGGCAATCAGCGCGGCCCGGCCCTGGCTGCCGATGGCTGAGGCATGGATCAGGTGCAGCCCCCGGCGGCGCAGATGCTGGTAGAGGGTGATGAAGATCGCCTGCCGATAGTGGCGCAGCGGCCAGCGGGCGGGATCATGCACCAAGCCCACCGTGCGCCCCTCCTCCTGGTTCAGCGCGGTCAGCATCACGTCGCCATGGCGGGTGAAAAGAAAAGGCCCCTCGCGATATTCACTGGTTTCTTGTTCGGAGGAACTGGCCTGCGGGGGCCAGGGCAGATCGGGCAGCGGCTGCTCGCCCAGATCCAGCAGATCGATGGCGAAATCCACCGCCTGGCCCTGCGGCGCGAGGAGGGGGCAGGCCAGCGGGCGCAGCCATTGACGCTGCAAGGCTGCGGTGCTGGCGCGTGCCCTGACCAGGCAAGGGCCGATCTGGAGGATCGCCTCTGGGGTGGGATGGGCGGCGGTGTATGCTTCGTAGGATGCCGCCAGTCTGTCGAAGAACTGGGCAGCAGTTGGCGGCGAAAAGGGCATCAGGCTGGAAAAATGCAACGAAGGAAAGCTGGAGACCAACTTTCCTTCTCGCAAACCGACAGAATAGCGCCCAACGCAAATGCGCCGGGTCTTAAGGCCACAGCGTTGTGACTGTCGTATTAATTGCCTGGCAACAGCCAGTCGCCATTTCCAGGGCGGCTAACAGTACCCAACGTCACCTTCTGAAGCCGCTGGTGCTTGGTCAGGGTCGGGGTCTGGTAGGTCTTCTTGGCGGGCGTGCTCTGATTCACAATGATACCTCCGTGTTGGGTTGATTGCGCTGGGAGCGCTGTTCACAGGACGACGGTTACACGCTGTGGCAACACAGCGGGCTCAATGCCAAAGGGTAGACGATCTACAGTGCAACGAGAAGCCCTTCATCGGTCAGTTGCCCGACAAGACGCAGGACATCGGCCACCACCTGATCTTTGTCCGCATTGTACTCTTCGGTGACAATGTTCGCCAGATCATCGACGGTTCGGCGCCCATCGATGTTCTCCCAAATGACCGTGCCCACGCCATCAAGACTGTAGTAGTCGCCGTTGGCCAGGTTGATCAACAAGGCCTCTCCGGCGACCACGCGCTCGATGATCTGATCGCTGTCTTTGGCAAACGAACTATCCAGGGAGAAACGGGACATGGGTGTGTTGGGACGTGAAGCGTACTGCGAACCACAAGAACGGGAAGATTATAGCATAGCCATTAACCATTTGTCAAGCCATTTGACCGACCAAAGGTCAACTTCCAGCCCAGGTTTTTCTGGGAACCATTCACCGGAGGGGGGCGTCTGAAAAAACGTTCCCCTTGGACTTCTGGGGACGGCCCTTGGCGTGTCGCATCCCGCACGCAGTCTCAGACGCCGGACGCGGCATGCCGCACCGGCGCAGCCCGTGACGACCAAAGCGCCTGATGAGGTGACGACGAATGGATCGGTTGAGCAGAATCGGCATGATTGTGATCATGGTGTTGGGGCTGATGGCGCCTGCCAGCGCCTCCGGCCAAGAGGGCGAGTCGCAGGACGCCGCCCCGCGCTTGGTGGAGATGAGCCCTACCGGCCTGATCTTCGAGTTGGATGTGGCGTCGCCGAAGCTGGAGGAAGTTCAAGTCGATGGCCAGACTTTTCAGCGGCTGAGCCTGCCCGGATACACGGCCGGCGGCGCGGCCGGCCAGCCTGAGCTGCTGCAAACCGGCGTACTGCTGGGCATGCCAGCCGAGGGCAGCGTCCAACTGCGCATCCTCGACGCCCAGGTCGAAACGCTGCCGGGCAGCTACACCCTCTATCCCGCTCCCCAACAGGTGGTGCAACGTGACCCGCAGAGCGGCGAGGCCGACGCGGTGGCCGGCGTTCAGGAGCAGTTCACCTGGGATCGCGCCGCCTACGCCAACGATCAGTTCCAGCCTGAGGCCGTCGTTTCCCTGGACGAGACCGCCTTCATGCGCGATCAGCGGGTGGCCCGGGTGTTGATCCAGCCGGTGCAGTACAATCCGGCCCAGGGCACGCTGAAGGTCTATCGCTGGTTGCGGGTGGAAGCGACCTTCGACGGCGCGACCAGCGATGCCCCGGCCGACGCCAGCGCGGCAGCCAGCCCCTTCGACGCCCTGCTGCAAGCGCAACTGCTCAACTTCGACCAGGCCCAAGCCTGGCGCACCGGGCGCGGCGAACCGCTGAGCAGCGGCCACGCGCCGGAGAGCGTCTACCCCGGCGACACCTCGCGCACCTGGTTCAAGACCGCCCTGCGCGCCAGCGGGCTGTACAAGATCACCCTGGCCGAGCTGCAAGGCGCCGGGCTGGCGCCGCTGGCCGCGGCCAACCCCGCCTATTTGCAGGTCTGGACCCACGGACAGCAGGTGGCGGCGCATTTCGTGGGCGACGGCGACGCTCAGTTCGAGCCGGGCGAGGCGCTGCTCTTCTACGCCGACATCCAGCCGACCATCTACAGCGAGACCGACGTCTATTGGCTCAGCGTGGGCAACACGCCCGGTCTGCGCATGGCCCCCAGCAACGCGGCGCCGGCCGGCGCGGCGACCGACACCGCGGCCTGGGCCACCGCCCGCCTGGAGGAGGACTACATCTACAAAGGCGATCTGCCGGGCTACGGCATCGCCACCTCCTATCCCCGCTGGTATTGGAAAGAGCTCAGCACGCTCTTCACCCCCTCCTACACGGTCTATCAGACGCTGCCCACGGCCAACACCAGCGGCTACACCGCGCGGGTGCGGGTTCGTATGCAGGGCTCCAGCTTCGTCGCTGCGGTCAACCCCGATCATCGGGTGCGCGTTGAATTGAACGGCCAAGCCATCGGCGTGATGACCTGGGATGGATTGATCCCGGCCCAAAGCGAGTTCCAGGTATCCAGCGCCCTGCTGCGGCGCGGCCTGAACAGCGTCACGTTGACTCTGGAGGCCATCTCCGGGGTGGCAAACGATGGCTCCCTCCTGGACTGGGTCGAGATCGACTATCAACACGCCTTGCAGACAGTCAACGACCAGGCGCTCTTCGCGGCCGCAGCCGGCGGACAGCGGGAGTTCCAGGTGCAGGGCTTCAGCGGTCAGGATGTGCTGGCCTTCGACGTGACCAATCCGGCCGCGGTTACACGTCTGACCGGCTGGCAGGCGACCCCCATGGATGCCCCTGATGCAGCGCCGGAGGGCGCGGCGCCGGCCGCGGCCAGCGCGACCAGCCAATACCAGGTCTATCTGCCCATCGCCGGCGCGCCGGGTTCGGCCGGCAGCGCCAGCTATCAGGTGCGTTTCGGCGTCGCCAGCGCCACTCCCCGCCGCTATGCGCTGACCCGGCTGGCAGCCACACCCCCCATCGCGGCGCTCAGCCGCGACGTTGGCTCGAACCTGCACAGCACGGGCAACCGGGCCGACTATCTGCTGGTCAGCCACAGCAGCCTCTGGCCGGCCGCCGAGGCGCTGGCCAGCCATCGCCGCGCCCGCGGCCTGACGGTGACCCTGGTAGAGATCCAGGACATCTACGACGAGTTCAGCAATGGCCGGATGGACCCGCGTGCGATTCGCGATTTCACGGCCTACGCCTACGCCAACTGGCAGCGGCCCGCGCCGGCCTATCTGATGCTGTTGGGCAGCGCGCACTACGACTACCGCATGCGCACCGGTCTGGCGTCGCAGCCGATTCTTGTGCCGACCTATTTCGGTTGCGCCGACCCCTTCACCTGTGAGGTGGCGGTGGAGAATGAGTTCGTGGCCATCAGCGGCAGCGATCGCATGCCCGACCTGGCGCTGGGACGGCTGCCGGCCCGCAACCTGGCCGAAGCGACGTTGATGGTCAACAAGGCTATCAGCTACGAGACCGCGCCGCCGACCGGGGCATGGCGCAGCACCCTGACCTTTGTGGCCGACAACTACCGCGCGGCCGATGGCACGCCAGATCCGGCCGGCAACTTCGAGGCGCTGAGCAACGGGACGATTGCCCTGGTTCCCCCGCAGTATGTCAGCAACCGCATCTTCTACGATCCCTATCCCAACGACGACGGGGGCGAGCCCTACCGCTACCGCACCGCCGCCGCCGCCACCACCGCCATTGTGACCGCGGTCAACACCGGCACAGTCTTTCTCAACTATATCGGGCATGCCGGCGTCACCACCTGGGCCCACGAAGCGCTCCTGCGCATGCGCGATGTGGGACGCAACGATGTGACCCTGCTCAACAACGGCGGTCGCCTGCCCATCGTGCTGGACATGGCCTGCGCCAGCGGCAACTTCGCTGACCCGCTGCAAACCGGCCTGGAGGTGATGATGCTGGGCCGGTCCGGCGGCGGATCGGTGGCTGGCTGGGCTGCCACTGGCTTCGGCGTGGCCACCGGTCATGATCAGCTCCATCGCGGCTTCTACCAGTCAGTCTTCGGCGGCCAGCGCGTCCTGGGGCTGGCCACCGCGGCCGGCAAGCAAGCCCTGTGGGGCAGCGGCAGCAACCTGGATCTGCTGGACACCTTTGACCTGCTGGGCGATCCGGCTTTGCGCATCAACCTGCCGTAGCCGTTCCGCCGTCGCAGTTTTGACATGCGCGCAGCCCTGTGCTAACATCGCTGGCTGCCGTGCTGCCCAACTCCTCGAGATATGTGCATTCATTTCAACCTGGCTGAAGGAGTAAAGAGACATTCCATGAATCGTTCTGCCCTGCGCATCGTTCCTCTCCTGATCATTCTGCTCTCATCATTGCTGGTCGCGCTTCCCGTCCACGCCAACGTCAACCTCAGCTACTTCCGCATCGACCAGGGAGCATCTTCCAGCCAGTTGGTCGTCTTATGGGGCACAGAGACCGAAACGGACACAGCCGCTTTCATCATTCAACGCGGAACCACCAACGACCCGGCGCAGGCCGCGGACATCGCAACGGTGCAGGCTACCGGCACAGCCGTCGCCGGCAAGGATTACGAATACGTCGATAACGGCGTGACAGCCGGGCAGGTTTATTACTATTGGCTGATCGAATTCACGCGCGGCGGGGAGCGCAACCCGCTGGGCACGGTGCAGCAGGCCGCGGCCGGTTCCACGGCGACGCCAACGACGCAGCCGACCGCCACCCCGCCACCCACCGCCACGACGCAGCCGTTAGCGCAGAATACCCCGCTGCCCACCGCCACGACGCAGCCGTTGGTGCAGAACACCCCGCCGCCCACCGCCACCTCGCAGCCGTTGGTGCAGGATACCCCGGCAGCCACCAACACCGCGCCGCCAACCACCACCAGCGCGCCAACCATCCCGCCAGCCGCCGCGCCGACCAGCGCGCCGGTCAATCCGGCGCTCACGACGCCGGCCACGGCGGCCGTGACCACTGACGGACAGGATGCCGCGGCGAAAGATGCCACCGTGGCGGCCGCGGCCGCCGCGGAGCGGAGCGAGAGCCAGACCGGCGTGTTGCAGGATACCGCCACGACCCCCGCGGTCGCAGATCAGGCCGCGGCCACGGCCGAGCCGACCAGCGGCGCGGCCGCGCCGGACGCCACAGCCACGCCGCAGACGGTGGCCGAGGCCGCACCGGCCCAGGAGGCCGCGCCGCAGGCGCAGCTGCTGCGCCCCACCGCCACCCCTCGCCCCTCTGATTCGGCGAGCGGGGGCGCCGGCGCCTCCGGCCTGCTGGCGGTCGTCGGCGGCGGGGCTGTCTGCGGCGCAGGACTGCTGGCGCTGGTGGTCTTCTTCGTCTGGCGGCGCCGGTAAATCAGGAGTAGCGACAGCTCATGCCTTTTCCGCACCTTCGTTCGCATGGAGCCAGGCAGGCCGCCCGGCTGGCGCTGTTCCTTGTGATCGCCCTTCTGCTGGCTGGGTGTAGCCGCAAGGCGGCCACACCCAGCGCCACGCCGACCGCGCCGGCCGTGGCCGCGTCCACCGCACCGGCCACGGTCCAGCCGGTGGACGCGGTCAAGTTCGTGGTGAGCGAGCCTGGCCTCTACGGCGTCACCGCGGCCGACCTGGCCGCGGCCGGCTTCGATCCGGCGGCCGGCGACCCCAGCCGGCTGACCCTGACCCTGGACGGCGAGCCGGTGACGCTGATCAGCCAGGGCAGCGGCGACACGCTGGATCTGACCTTCTACGGCGCGCCGCGCGCCAGCCGCTATGGCTGGGAAAATGTCTATTGGCTGAGCTGGGGCGACCAACCCCGGAGCGAGGTGGGCCGCACGCTGACGCCGGCGGCGACGGCTTCGGCGCAGCTCCGAACAAGCTTCACCGACCGCCAGACGCTGGAAGAGAACATCACCTATCTGTCGCAGCTTCCGGCCGACAGCGATCACTGGCTCTGGCAGTCGCTCTTTGCGCCGGCCACCTTCGACCTGCCCTTCGACCTGCCCGGCTGGGCCGGCGGCGATGTGGAACTGAGTGTGACGCTGTGGGGCAACACCCAGGACGCGGCGGCGGATCCTGACCACCGCGCCCTGCTGCTGGTCAACGGCCAGCAGGTGGCGGAGGCGGCCTGGGATGGCCAGGGCACGCGCACGGTGACGGCCACCCTGCCGGCCGATGTGGTGCAGGCCGCCGGCAACACCCTCACCCTCTCCGCCCCCGGCGACACCGGGGCCACGGTGGACATGCTCTACCTGGACCGCGTCGACCTGGCCTATGAGCGCCAACTGGCCGCGGCGCCTGACCAGCAGTTGCTCTTCGGCATCGAGGCGGGCGCGCCCGTGGCGGTGGCTGAGGCCGATGCGGCCCAGGCGCTGCTGTGGGAGGTGACCGATCCGGCCGCGGCCACGCCGTTGACTGGGGCGACGACTTCAGCCGAGGGGCTGAGCTTCCAGGACGACGAGGGCGAGGGCCTGCGGCGCTATGCCCTGGCCACGGCTGGCGCGCGCCTGACGCCGCAGGCGATCCTGCCGGCCAACAGCGCAGACCTGCGCCAGAACAGCGAGGGCGCCGACTACATCGTCATCACCCCATCTGACTTCGCCGCGGCCTTGCAGCCATTGGTCGACTATCGCCGCGAGCAGGGTTTGCGCGTAACCGTGGCCGAGATTCAGGATGTGTATGACACCTTCAGCGGCGGCATGGTCGATCCCGCGGCCGTTCGCGACTACATGCGCTATGCCCGCGACAACTGGCCCGGCCCGGCCCCGCGCTTTTTGCTGTTGGTGGGCGACGCCAGCTACGACTACCGGGGCTTTCTGGCGGATGGAACGCCCAACCTGATCCCGACCTATCTGTTGCAGACGCATTTCGTGGGCGAGACGGCCAGCGACAACTGGTTTGTCAGCCTGGACGAGCAGGATGACCGGCCGGACATGGCCGTGGGACGCATCCCGGCGCAGACGGCTGAACAGGTGGCCACGGTGGTAGCCAAGACGCTGGCCTATGAGCAGGATCCGAACGCGGCCAACTGGGCCGGGCGGGCGCTCTTCGTGGCCGACGACAAGCAGACCTCCTTCCAGGAGATCAGCGACGACCTGGCGACCAATTACCTGCCGGCCAGCTATGAGGCTGAGAAGGTCTATCTGGGCCAGAGCGCCGACCCCAACGGGGCGGTGATCGACCAGCTCAACCAAGGGGTCGGCATGGTGACTTATGTGGGCCACGGCAGCATGAATGTCTGGGCGCAGGAGAAGATCCTGAGCATCACCGACGCGGTCAGCCTGCACAATGCCACCCAGCCCTTCCTGATGACCATGACCTGTCTGGTGGGCTATTTCCACCATCCACAGGCCGCCAGCATGGGAGAAGAGCTGCTCTTCAACCGGGATGGCGGCGTGGTGGCGGCCTTTGTGCCCACCAGCGAATCGCTGGCCACGGACCAAAGCCAGTTGGCCGGCAACATCTACACCCATCTCTTCGGCGATGCGCCCACGGTGGGCGAGGCGATCATGCTGGGCAAGCAGGATCTGAGCGCCGAGCGCGATCTGATGCAGGACCTGATCGAGACCTTCACCCTGCTGGGCGACCCTGCCCTACGGCTGCAGCGACCCAACTGAGCGTCGTCCTGAGAGAGCACGGCGCTGCGGCGACGCGTTTGCAAACGCGTCGCCGCAGCGCCGTCTTTTGTTGCCCCCCGCAGATTGAGTAGGCCGCCGTATCGAAATCTGCGGGGACGCCCCCGCCAGCCGCGTCAGAAGTGCGCCAGGCTGCCGTCGACCTTGGCGCGATGCACAGCGCGGCGGAAGATGGCCAAGCTGACCGGCACCAGGATGATCGAGAAGATCGACAAGGCCACGATGTTGGGCAGCAGTTCCTGGAAGGAGGCATCGGTCAGCAGGGCGCGGCGCATGCCATCCAGCGAGTAGGTGATGGGCAGCAGCCAGGAAAGGGTCTGCAGCCACTCAGGCATCAGGCTGACCGGGTAATAGACGCCGCCCAGCAGCAGCCCCAGCGAGTTGAAGAGCCAGGTCACCGGATCGCCCCGTTTGAGCACCATGATGAAGCTGGCCGCGATGATGCCCACCGCGGTCATGGCCACGATGGTCAGGATCAGGATCACCAGCGCGGCCGGCACGTTGCCGCGAAGCTGCACGCCGAAGAGGAGCGCCCCCAGCACCAGGTAGACCATCACCTGAAAGGTGACAAAGCCGTAGTCATAGATGCTGCTGGAGAGGACGATGGTGCTGAGGCGCGTCGGCGTCAGCAGCATGGCCTCCAGCGTGCCCGTGGTCTGCGCCTCGCGGATGGTGCCGGCGAAGCCCTGCAAGCCCACGCCGAAGTAGCCGGAAAAGGCCAGGCCGATCAGGACAAAGGCGAAATAGTCGCCGCCGTAAGGCTCCAGATAGGGCGCAGCCGACGGCCCCACCAGCTTGCTGAGGAAATAGAAGACCAGCAGATTGAAGAAGATGCCGGAAATCTGCAAGAGGAACGCGAAGCGGTAGCTCAGTTGAAGCCGCAGATCGCGGCGCAGGAAGGCCAGGGCGCGAGTCATGATGCGTGATGCGTGATGCGTGATGTGTGATTGAGATGTGTGGTGTGTGATTGTGATGCGTAATGCGTGATGCGTAATGCGTAATGCGTGATTGAGATGTGCGGTGCGTGATTGTGATGCGTAGGGCGTGATGCGTGATTGAGATGTGCGGTGCGTGATTGTGATGCGTGATGCGTGATGCGTAATGCGTGATGCGTGATGCGTGATTGAGATGTGTGGTGTGTGATTGTGATGCGTGATGCGTGATGCGTGGTGCGTGATCGTGAGGCGTGATGTGAGGTGTGCGCTGGTTTATCGGCCTGTGAAGCGGGTGAAGACCTGCTCCAGCGTGGCTTGCTGGCGCTGCACGTCGTATATCTGGCCGCCGGCCAGCACGATGCGGCGCAGCAGCTCGGCCAGCCCGGCCTCGTCGCCGACATCCTCCAGCTCCAACAGCCACCGATCGGGCTGGCCGCCAGGCTGGACGTGCAGGCGTCCGGGCAGATTCTCGGCCAGGCCGGCCGCATCGCCGGCAAGCTGGCCAACCTGCACGTGATAGCTGGCCGTTGGCCCCAGCCTGGCCCGCAGCTCGTCGGGCGTCCCCTGCGCCTGCAGGCGCCCGCCGGCCATGATGCCGATGCGCTGGCTGAGGCGGGCGGCCTCGTCCAGGCGATGGGTGGTCAGCAGAATGGTCATCCCCTGGCCCGCCAGCAGCTCCTGCTCGATGAACTCGTGCAGGCGCAGGGTGGCGGTCGGGTCCAGGCTGCGGGTTGGCTCGTCCAAAAAGAGCAGGCGCGGGCGGTGCAGCAGCGCCCGCGCGATGCTCAGCCGCTGCTTCTGGCCACTGGAGTAGGTGCGAAACGGGCGGTCGGCGTGGCTGGCCAGATCGACCTGTTCCAGCAGCTCGCCGGCGCGCCGGCTGGCCTGGGCTTCGCTCAGCCCGCAGAGCACGCCGAAGAATTCCAGGTTGTGTCGCCCGCTGAGCCGCCAGTAGAAGCTGCGTTCGTCGCCCGAGGCCATGCCGATCAACTGGCGGATCTGGTTGCTTTCCCCCAGATCGATGCCGAAGATGCTGCCGCGGCCGCTGCTGGGCACGATCATGGTGCAGAGCAGCCGGATCAACGTCGTCTTGCCGGCGCCGTTGGGCCCCAGCAGCCCGTACAGTTCCCCTGCGTTTACCGTCAGGGTGACGCCGTCCACGGCGACGACGCTGCGGTCGGCCTCCGTGCGGCGCCGCTTGCCAGGCCGCAGCAGCTCAGCCCACCCGCGCGGCAGGATGAATTGCTTGCTCAGTTGCTCGGTCTCGATGGCCAGCTCGGTCATGACGCGATTATACCACGTATGCCGGCTTTAGTACTGATTTCCCATTGACTTATCGCCGGAAGTTAGCTAGAATCGCAGTGACTGTTCGGCCCGTGACTTTAGAAATCGCCCTTGGCGGCCGAGTCGCCCGGTTGGGCCCGACGCGTCGGCCCGGCAGGCGGTCGCCGCACAGTCTTAAATTTCCATCCCGATCCTGACAAGATCGCCGCCCGGATGAGTCGCGATATGGTCGCCCACAGGCGCCAGCGGCTCATCTGGCCACAACGAGGTAAATGAACAATGAACTCACGGCGACGATCGCTGGCGTTGGCCGGCCTGGCGCTGGCCATTCCCCTGCTCCTCCTCACCGGATGGACCGTGGCCTCGGCCCGTTCCTCCTCCACACCCCCTGGCCAGGCCGAAGCGGCCGTCACACCGGCGCCGGCCGCCGCGCCGGCCCAGCCGGAAGCCAGCCCGGAGCTCACCCCTCCCTGGCCCCAGCCCGGCGTCTACGTCTTCCTGGACTGGCGGCACACCGACCCGGCGGAATACCCCTACGTGGTGGGCGGCCAGATGAATTTCCAATGGAGCCGTATCGAAACCACCGCCCAGGGAACCTACGACTGGCAGTTGGTCGATAGCTGGCTGCAGGCGGAGGCGGCGCTGGGCAAGCCGACGGGGATTCGCTTCAACAGCTACGATGGTCTCTGCTGCGGCGGCGCCTGGCTGCCGCAGTGGTACATGCAGCAGCACCCCAATGGCTACGTCACCTGCACCATCAACGGCCAAAGCCATATCGTGCCCAAATACTGGTCGACCAGCTACCAGACGGCCTGGTCGAGCTTTATCCACGCCGCGGCCGCGCGCTACGGCAACGATCCGCGCGTCGCCTTTGTGGAGATCAGCTCCGGCATGTACGGCGAGACGATCCCCGCGGACAACGAGGTGGACGCCTGCCTGACCGCCAACGGGCTGACCGCCAACGGCTGGGTGCAGACGGTCAACGCGATCACCGATATCTACACCTCGGCCTGGCGCAACAAGCCGCTGATGCTGCAGCACGCGCCCTTCTTCACCCAGCGCTGGGAACGCCGCGAGTTCACCGACTATGCCGGCAACCAGGGCGTTGGCTTCAAGCACAACCGCCTGCTGGTGGATCACGATGACCAGGTGATCGACAATCCCAGCCACAACGACTACCGCGCCGGCCAGTACGATGCCATGCTCTCCTTCCCCAACACCGCCGGCCCGCTGGCCTGGGAGATCTACCGCAGCGGGCTGGAGACCGAATCGGATGTCTACTGGGCGATCCTCAACGCGCTGGACAAGCACCCGGCCTATTTCGTGGCCAAATGGGATCTGCTGACCGGCGCAACCCCCTTCGAGAAAAGCCTGTGGAATTTCTCCAACCTCTATCTGGGTCGCACGGTGCAGAACACCCCGTCGGTCTGGACCGCGCTGCGCGAGCCGGTCTCCACCTGGTATCCGCAGCGGGGCAACTTCAACTTCTGGCTCTACCAGAACAACAGCGTCCCCGGCGGCGCGACCGTGCCGCTCTGGAATGTGACCGGCGACATGCGGGGGCGCTACGCCCGGCGCACCAACGGCGCCAGCAACCCCTACATGTATTTCAACGTGGACGATGCCTATGTGATGGGCGGCAGCAACGCGATCAGCATCACCGTGACCTACCTGGACCAGGGCACAGGGAGCTGGCGGCTGGAATATGACGCGCTCAACGACCCCTATGCGCTGGGCTTCACGGTGCAGAAGCAGAACAGCGGCCAGTGGCGCACGGTGACGCAGGTGCTGAACAACGCCTATTTCGGCAATCGCCAGCCGGGCGGCAGCGATTTCCGCATCTACAACAACGGCGACGGCGACGACACCTTCCACTTCGTCAACCTCAAACGCCTCAACACCGTCCAGCAGGTGCGCGTCGTCTTGCAGCCGGGCAGCAACGGCTACAACGGCGTCACCGACACCTATCTCAGCAGTTGGAGCGCCGACGCCAACTACGGCACGTTGACGCGCGTCTCGGTGCGGCCCAACGACGAATGGGCGTCGCTGCTCAAGTTCGACCTGACCGGCGTCATTCCCAGCCAGGCGACCATCGTCGCGGGCTATCTGGAGCTCTATGTCAACTCGCGCTCCAACGAAACCAACTGGGTCGATGCCGGCGCCTATGCACTGCGCCGCAACTGGGGCGAGGAACAGGCGACCTGGAATCGGGCGACCAACTCGGTTCTGTGGACGACGGCCGGCGCCAACGGCATCCCATCGGACCGCAGCGGCGTCTTGCTCTCCCAACAACGGCTGGACGAGGTCAAGGTCTGGGAACGTTTCGACGTGACCCAGGCGCTGGCGGAGTGGAACGCAGGCAGCCAGACCAACCATGGCCTGGCGATCAAGGGGAGCAGCGGCAGCGGCGGCGTCAACTACGATTTCGCCTCCAGCGAGCACGCGGACCCAGCGATCCGGCCGCGGCTGGTCTTCACCTATGCCGTCTCGATGGCGCCCCCCACGCCCACCCCTACCCGCACCCCCACCCGCACGCCGACGCCGACCACTGGCCCCACGGCGACGCCGACCCGCACCCCGACCGCGACGCCGACAGCCTCGCATACGCCCACGGCCGGGCCAACGCCGACGCCCACGGCCACGGCGTCGCCCTCCCCTTCGCCCACGGCCACCGCCACCGCGACCCCGCGACCCATCGACCCGAACCGGACCATCACGGGAACCTACATGACGCAGCCGCCGATCATCGATGGCTTTCTGGACGACTGGGTGCTCAACGACGGGGTGTTGCTGGATGCGACCACGGCCAGCACGGTGCGGCCCACCTCCGCGCCACCCCCCGACGCGGCCGATCTGAGCGCCCGCATCTGGGCCGCGTGGGATGACGAGTATCTCTACGTGGCCGCGCGCGTCTGGGACGATGAGCTGGTGCGGGACAGCAACGACGTGTGGCAGGATGATGAGCTGGAGTTCGCCTTCGACGGCGCGCGGGATGGCCTGTTCAACGGGCCGGACGACCACCAAATCACCATCAACCTGGACGGGACCGTGACCGACCGGGGGATGATGCCGCCGTTGAGCAACGTGTTGCGCTCAGTGGAGACGCAGGTGGACGGCTACCAGGTGGAGATGGCGATCCCGTTGACCCTCTTGCAGCCGCCGGGCTGGGGCGCGGGCTGGGTGGCCGGCTTCAACATCGGCCTGCACGACGACGACGACGGCGGCAACTGGGATCACTATCTGATCTGGCAGGGCGCGGCGACCAATGCCCAGGCGCAGGACTTCGGCCAACTGGTGCTGGAGGCGGGCTGCCACCGGGCCGATGTCCAGCCCAACCCTGATCATGGCAATGTGGCGGCCTGCGATGGCGACGTGGACATCGCCGATGTGCAGCGCATCGCCGGCTGCTGGCAGCAGGCAATTGGCGCGGCCTGCCCGGCCAGCCTGGATCTGGACGGCTCCGGCGTCATCGACCTGCCCGACATCGTGATGGCCGTGGGCCACTGGGGCTGGCGGCGCTAAGCCACGAACCTGAAAGCCGCTTGGCTGGCGGGTGCAAGCACGGGATCTCGATACGGCAGCCTACTCAATCCACGTGCTCGCACCCGCCGGTGGCCCACCGGCTAAAGCCTCGACTCCGAACTGCTAGTACGAGTTGGCGTAAATAACTCTTCAGTTTACCTGCTCCCGGCGGATCCGTGATCCGCCGGGTTTGCGCCCACAACGCCGCCGGTTCACGGAACGGCTTGAGCAGTGAGTGAAGACCGATTTAGGCCGACGTGTACTAGTCTCCCCCCTCTTTCTTCCCCATTTCCCTTACTCAGCGCGGAACAGGCGTCGGCTGGACCGGACAGACGGCGTCGTTCAGCACGCTCACCGTGCGATCCAACCAGTTGGCCACGTAGACCTTGTCCCGGGTGACGGCGATGCCCTGGCCCCCGTCGGCGGCGCCCTGGCGTCCCACCGGCACGGCGCCCATAACCAGGTTGGCGGCGCGCGTGTCCACCACATACACCCGGTCGGCCTCAGCATCGACCGCGAACAGGTGGCCGGTGTTGGGGTTCAGCGCCAACGCGGTGGGCGGCCCCGGCAGCGCGATCACATCCGTCACCTGGTTGTTGGCCACGGACAACATCAAGATGCGGTGATTGGGCCGGTCGGCCAGGTAGAGCCGGGACCCATCGGGGCTGAGGGCTGCGCCCCAGAGCTGGCCGGCCTGGGCGGGATGCAGATCGGCCAGCAGCGAGCCGTTGCGGGAGAGGATGGAGAGCCGGCCGCTGATGTGGGTCACGTAGACCTGCGTCGGCCCGGCCGCCACGAAGGCTGGCATGTCGGCCACGCTGGTGGTGCGCAGCACCGTGTCGCTGGTCGTGTTGACCGTGGTCACCGTGTCGTCGGCGAAGTTGGCCACGAACACCCGGTCGCCGCTGCCTCCCACCCCCCAGGGCAACGCTCCCACCGGCAAGGTGCGCAACAACTGGCCGCTGCCCGCCTGGCTGATGGAGAGCTGGGCGCTGTCGCGGTTGCTGGTGTAGAGCCGGTTGCCCACCGCGGCCACCGCGTTGACGCCGCCCGGCGCCAGCGGCTGCAGCGTCTGCAGCGCGTCGCTGGCCGCGTCGATGATGGCCAGCCGCGGCTGATGGTAGAGCGCGACGTAGACGTTGCCGGCGTCGGCCGCCATGCCCTTGGGCTGGTCATCGGCCGGCAGGGGGATGGTTCCCACCGGCACAGGCAGGCAGGCCAGCGGGTCGGGCGTGGCCGTGGCCGTGGCCGTGGCCGCTGGTGTGGCTGTGGCCACTGGCGTGAACGTAGCCGATGGCGTGGCCGTGGTCGTGCCGGTAGGCGATGGCGTGGCCGTGTCGGTAGGCGATACAGTAGCCGTGTGGGTGGCCGTGGCCGTGCGGGTGGCCGTGGCCGTGCCGGTGGGCGATGGCGTGGCTGTGGCCGTGCGGGTGGCGGTGGCCGTGCCGGTGGGCGATGCCGTGGCCGTGGCCGTGCGGGTGGCGGTAGCCGTGTCGGTGGGCGATGGCGTGGCCGTGGCCGTGCGGGTTGCCGTAGCAGTTGCCGTGCGGGTTGCCGTAGCAGTAGCCGTGCGGGTGGAGGTTCGCGAGACCGTCGGCGTGGCGGTGGCCGTGGGGGTGCAGACGCCCACAGCCTCGACGCGCAGCCGGTGAAAGACGTCGGCGCTGCCATCGGGGCTGAAGAGCTCCAAATCCGCGCCGCCGGCCAGGTTGTTGTTCAGAAACGCGTCCTCCAGCCGCAGGGTGACGGAGCGCCACTGGCCGGTTCCCGTCTTGCGCACGCTGGCCGTGGCCTCGCTGCCGTCTGCGCGGGCATAGCGCAGCGCGAAGCTGTCGCTGCCCTTGTCCTGAAACTCGATCTGCACGTCGTAGGCGACGCAGCCGCCGGCCGCTTGGGGCTGCTGACCGGCCCCTGGCCAGAGGTCCTCCACGTCCAGCCGCAGCGGGCCGCCGCTGTCGCTGCGGGCCGAGAGGCTCTGGTAGGAATTGGGCAGGCCGGTGCGCACCACCTGGCTGACCGCGGGGTTGCGCTGGTAGATGAACCACTCGTAGTTGGGCAGGAAGCGGCAGCAGGGCGCCCGGCCGGGCGGATTGCCGCGCGAGCCGTTGTTGTCGCCGTCGGGATAATAGCTGCCCGCCGTGTCGCGCAAGACGATCCAAACATCGGGGGTGTCAGCCGGCAGCCGGCCGGCGTAGCGGGCGAACAACGCCCGGGCCTCGGCCGCGCCGCTCCCGCTCTGGCCGATGTCGGAGCCCAGGAAATGGAGCTGGGAGATGTGCTTGTCCAGCGCGTTCAGCACCGCCCAATAGAGCTCCTTGGGGTCGTCGCAGCAATGGCCGCTGCCGATGGCGTTGACGCCATGCTCGCCGGCCGTCGTCCGGCTGGGCCAGTTCAGCTTGAAGATGTTGGGCCAGTTGCGATATTCCAGGCCCTGCACGTCGGGGCCGTTGCCGTTGCCCAGGTCGGGGTTGATGCCGGTGGTCTTGACCCCCATGCCATAGCTCTCGAAGGCATAATCGACGATGTTGCGCTCGCCGCAGCCTGCGCAGGGGGCGGCGCGCTCGTCGGTCGAGATGATCTGGCCCACAGCCAGCAACACGGTGGGTTTGCCCAAGGGCGCGGGCTGGGCGGCCAGGGAAAGCTCCTGCCCATAGATGTCGATCATCGGCTTGAGGACCTCGTCCCGCCAGACCGCGGCCGCGCCATAGGCGGTGGCCGTATCCACGACGCGTCCCTTGGCGTCGGTGCAGTACTGCTGGTTCCGCCCCGGATTCCAGGTGTAGCCGGCATAGATGCAGCGATACATGTTGCGGTCCATCCACCCCAACGGCGCGCCGGACGGGAAATCGTTGTAGTTGCGCGCCGGGTCCATCTCCCCGTCGTGGCCGATGTTCACTTCGATGGAGTCCACCGTGGCCAGCAAGTCGGGGGGCATGGCCGCGAATTCCTGGCGCAGCGCCCGCAGCAGGCCGCGCAGTTGGCTCTGCACGGCCGGACTGCGGTAGTTGATGTGGTAGGTGGTCTCAGCGCCAAGGCCGTTGCGCAGCGGCTGATAGACGGAGCCCGGCTGAAGCATCCAGGCAGGGGAGGCGCCGCTGTCCGGCGTGCAGGAACCGCCGGCCGGCGCGGCATAGCCGCGATCGGTCTTAGGGACGAAGCCGATGATCGAACGCAGGCCGGCGGCCGCGTTGGCCTCCACCCAGCGACGGACCTGGGAGAGGTTGTAGACGTTGGGCGCCGGCATCAGCTCGCAGATCAGAAAACGGTTCTGCATGCCCACGGCCGCGTCCGAGAGGAGACAGCGCTGCCGGCAGGCATCGCTGCCGCAACTGGCGCAGTAGAAGCCGGGCGTGGTCAGATCGACCTGACCTGCGTCGGTTTCGGGCAGCAGCTCAGCCACCGACCAGGCGAAGGGCGTCGGCTCCACCACGATGACCGGCGGCGGTTCGCCGCCCGACCGGCACGCGGCCACAGCGATCAGGACGATGGCCGCCGCAGCGCACAGGGCAATCAGCCGCAACGTCGGGCGAACTCTCTGGAGATGGGGGGCGGGGGAGGGGGTCATGGGCGTCTCCTCGGCGGCGATGATGATGTTGGATCGAGGAAATCGACTGGACGGGGCGGCTCCTGGGGAGGCAGCTTCCGCAGTCTGAGCAGTTAGCAAGTTAAACGACAGGCGCCGCCCTTTTTCGCCGTGCGCGCCTGATCCCACCCCGCACGCCTGACGCTCAGGCCGGCAGCACGTGGATCACTGCCACCTCAGGCCGGCAGTTGAAGCGCAGGCGGATGCCCTCGCCCAGGCCGCGGCTGATGTAGGTGGCCGCGTGGCCATACTGGAACCACCCCGATGAGCGGCGCCGGGAAAGGTGGGTGCCCTGGGTGTGCGGCGAACCCAGCAGCGGCAGCCGGATCTGGCCGCCGTGTACGTGGCCGCACAGGGCCAGATCCACCTGCTGAAGGGCCGGCGCCAGCATCAGGTCAGGGTTGTGGGCCAGCAGAATGCGCAAGCTGCCCTGGTCGGGCATGCCCTCCAGAGTGCGCCGCACATCGGGCCAGCCCTCCATCAGATCGTCGATGCCGGCCAGCCACAGATCGAACTGCGCCGTCTGCACCCGCCGGCTGTCGTTGATCAGCAGGTGAATGCCGGCGGCGGCCAGGCGCTGGCGAAACTCGGCCATGTCGTTGTTGTGTTCGCCCAGGTAGAGCCGATCGTTGACGACCACGCGGCGCACCATATCGGCCGTGTAGCGGACGGAGCTGGCCAGCCGCTGGCCGGGCGGGGCCGTGCGCCAGGCCGTGCGCGCCGGCCCCAGCCAGCTATAGCAGAAATAATCATGGTTGCCCAGACAGGCGTAGGTTCCCAGCCGCGGCCGCGGCAGCCGGTCGATCAGCTCCAGGGCCGCGTCCATGCCGCGGTCATCGTGGATCATGTCGCCGGTGACCAACAGCAGGTCGATGGTCTCGCCGGCCAGCAGGCTGACGGTGCGTTCGATCTTCAGGCGCTCCACCGCGCCGCGGCCGGAGAAGTGCATGTCGGAAAGATGCAAGATGCGCAGCCCCTCCGGCGGCAGGCCGGCCGATGGGGTCGTCACCCACAGACGGCGCACATCGATCCACAGCCGTTCCACGCCGCGGGCATAGGTCAGCCCACCCACACCAACCAGCGCCGCCCCCGCCAACGCCGCATGCGAATTCTTCATCAGACACTGCTTCCTTTCACCATTCACCATTCACGAATTCACCAATGGCGACCGCTCACCAACCGGTAACACGTAACTCGTAACCCGTAACCCGGAGGTTGGCGCGCGCACTCTGGCTCCGGGTTACGAGTTACGGGTTACGAGTTACGCATTACGTGTTACGATTTACTGCCCGCGCCCGCCGCCGGCATTCCTACCCTCGCAGCTCCGCGCCGATGGTCTGCTTCAGCCGGGCCATGATGCGGCGGCGCACCTTCTCCACGTCGGCGTCCTTGAGGGTCTTGTCGTCGGCCTGGAAGGTCAGCGCGTAGGCCAGGCTCTTCTTGCCAGCCGGCACCTGCTTGCCGCGGTAGAGGTCGAACAGCACCAGGTCGCGCAGCAAGCTGCCGCCGGCCTGGCGGATGGTCGTCTCCACCTGCTCGGCGGTGACATCGTCGTCCACCAGCAGCGCCAGGTCCTCCTTGACCGCGGGGAAGCTGCTGATGGGCGACCACTGCAGCTTGTGGCGGGCGCTGATGGCCGCGGCCAGCGGGGCCAGTTGCAGCTCGGCCACGGCCGCCTGCTGCGCGCCGGCGGGCAAGTCGAAGGCCCGCCGCACGGCCGGGTGCAGCTCGCCCAGCACGCCGATGGGCCGGCCTTTGAGCAGCACATGGGCAGCCTTGGGGCCAAACAGCGGATGGAGAGCCGGCTCGAAACGCGCCTCGGCCAACAGGCCCAGCCGATCCAACAGCTCCTCCACGACGCCCTTGAGGTCGAAGAAGTCCATGGGCCTGTCATCGCGGTTCAGCCAGGCGCCGGCCTCGCGCGGGCCGGCCAGGGCGATGGCGACGTGCTCCGGCTCGGCCGGCAGCAGCTCGCCCGGCTGAGGCCAGTAGACCTTGCCGATCTCGAAGAGCGCCACCCGGCCCACTGTGCGCAGGTTGGCGGCCAGCGCGTTGAGCATGCTGCCCAGCAGGGTCGAGCGCAGACGGTCGGCGACCGGCGTCAGCGGGTTTTCCAGCCGCAGCAGCGCCTCTGGATCCAGGACCAGGGGCAAGGGCGCATCGGCCGGGGCGCGGCTGCCCAGCGCATCGTAGACCGGCTCGCCCTGGCCGGCCAGCAGCTTGCGGTTCAGCTCCGCGCCAATCAGGGCGTAGCTGATGCTGTCCTGCAGGCCCGCGCCGATCAGCAGATCGCGCACCTGCTCCTTGCCCTCCAGCGTCCAGTTGCGCCACTGCGGCGGCAGCGCGTCATCCATCAGCGTGGTGGGGATCCGGTCATAGCCGATGACCCGCGCGATCTCCTCGATCAGATCGGCCGGGATGCTCACATCCAGGCGGAACCAGGGCGCGGTGACGGCCAGGGCCCCGGCGTGCTGCGCGGTCTGTCCTGCGGAAGATGCGACATCTTCGACGGCGAACTCCAGCCGCTCCAGGATCTCCCGCATCTGCGCCGCGGGCACGTCCATGCCCAGGATGCGCTGCAGCTCGGCCGGGGTGATCTCCACCTGCACCGCGGCCTGCGGCAGGGGATAGCAATCCTCGACGCCCTGGCTCACCGCGCCGCCGGCCAGCTCAACCATCATGCGGGCGCAGCGGCTGGCGGCGGGAATCGGCATCTCCGGCGAGATGCCCTTGCTGAAGCGCGCGGTGGCCTCGCTGGCCAGACGCAGGGTCTGCGAGGTGCGCCGGTTGTTGATGTAGTCGAAGTTCGCGGCCTCCAGCAGCACGTTGCGGGTGTGCTCGTTCACCTCGGTCTCCAGCCCACCCATGACGCCGCCGATGGCCACCGGCCCCAGCGTGTCGGCGATCATCAGCATGTCAGGGGTCAACTGCCGCTCGACGCCGTCCAGCGTGGTGATTTTTTCGCCCGCTTTGGCCCGGCGCATGATGATGGTGGGCAGGACTGGCTCGGCCGAAGATGGGCCAGAGCCCGAAGCAGCCCGCTGGGCCCGCTCCACCAACAGGTCATAGTCGAAGGCGTGCGTCGGCTGGCCCCATTCCAGCATGACGTAGTTGGTGACATCGACGACGTTGCTGATGGGGCGCACGCCGGCCTTGCGCAGACGATCCTGCACCCAGTGGGGGGAGGGGCCGATCTTCACATCGCGAATCAGGGTGGCGCTGTAGCGGGGGCAGATCTCAGGATCCTCGATGACGATCGTGGCGAAGGGCTCGACCGGCGCAGCCGGCCGCGGCATGGCCTCCGGCCGGACGATGCCGGCGATGCCGGCCAGCTCCGGCTGGACGCGCTTCAGCGGCCGGCTGTAGAGCGCGGCCACCTCTCGCGCCACGCCGATGATGTTCAGGTTGCGGGCCAGATTGGGGGTCAGGTCCATCTCCAGCACCGCATCGCCCAGATAATCGGCCAGCGGCATGCCCACGGGCGCATCGGCCGGCAGGATGATGATCCCCTCGTGCTCCTCGCTGATGCCCAGCTCCTTCTCGGAACAGGCCATGCCCTCGGACTGAATGCCGCGGATCTTGCCGGCCTTGAGCGTCATCAGTTTGTAGTCTTCGGCGTAGGGGTCTACCAGCCGCGCGCCGATGGTCGCAAAGGCGATCTTGAGTCCGCTGTCGCCCGGCCGCAGGTTGGGCGCGCCGGTGATGATGGTCATCGGCTTGGCGCCGCCGTACTCGACGGTGGCCAGCAACAGGCGGTCGGCGTCGGGATGCCGTTCGGTGCGGGTGATCTCGCCCACGAAGAGCTTGTCCCGCTCCCAGCCCAGACCATCGCTCTCGTCCATGCGCTCCGGCGGGACGTGGTAGCTGGGCGACGGGTTCAGCCCGACCCAGCGGATGTGCTCGACTTCCAGCCCGGCCAGCGTCAGCCGCTCGGCCAGCTCGGCCGGGTCCAGGTCGCGAATATCGACGAAATCGTTCAACCAGGAGATGGGAACGCGTATGACAGTCATGTGTTGCCTCGTAAGGAAGTGTCAGACGTCAGGAGCTCATGGGTCAGGCGCCAGGCCGTAGCGATGCGGCGCCGCGCGTGATACCGTGACACGGCCCCCTGACGCTCTCACCCGAACTGCTCCAGGAAGCGCAGATCGTTGCCGAAGAAGTAGCGGATGTCCGTGATGCCCTGTTTGAGCATGGTGATGCGTTCGGGGCCCATGCCGAAGGCAAAGCCGGACCACTCGGCCGGGTCGTAGCCGCCGTTGCGCAGCACGGTGGGATGCACCATGCCCGCGCCCATGATCTCCAGCCAGCCGGTGTATTTGCAGACCGCGCAGCCTTTGCCGCCGCAGAGGATGCAGTCCACGTCGGCCTCGACGCTGGGCTCGGTGAAGGGGAAGTGCGAGCAGCGAAAACGCAGCTTGCGGCCGGCGCCGTAGAGCTGGTTGGCGAACTCGGCGATCACACCCTTCAGGTCGGCCATGGTGATATGGCGGCCGATGGCCAGCCCTTCGACCTGGTGGAACATCATCTCCGAGCGGGCTGTCACCTGCTCGTAGCGGTAGCACATGCCAGGCAGGATCACGCGGATCGGCCGGTTCGGCCCCAGGGCGCGCATGGCGTGGATCTGGCCGGGGCTGGTGTGGGTGCGCATGATCAAGCCGGGCGTCGTGGTGTAGAAGGTGTCCCACATATCCCTGGCCGGGTGGCCCGGCGGCATGTTGAGCAGCTCGAAGTTGTACTCGTCGGTCTCCACGTCGGGGCTGGTGTAGACCTGGAAGCCCATAGCCGCGAAGATGCCATAGATCTCGCGCAGGGTCTGGTTGCTGGGGTGCAGCCGGCCCAACTGCGGTCGCCGGCCGGGCAGGGTCACGTCTACCCCCTCGGCCGCCAGCTCGGCCGCCAGCTTGAGCTGCGCCACGGCCTGGGCGCGTTCATCGAAGGCCGCGCTCAGTTCGCCCTTCAGCGCGTTGGCCGCCTGGCCAAAGGCCGGCCGCTCGGCGGCCGGCAGGTCAGGGATCGCGCGCAGCAGCTCCAGCACCTGGCCTTTGCGGCCCAAATACTCGATGCGCCAGGCCTCCAGCGCCGCCTCGTCGCCGGCCGCCGCCAGCCCGCTCATGGCTTTGTCACGCAACATCTGCAAGTCCTGCATGTTCGTACCTGCCTTTCGGAACGGGAACCGATGAACACCCATCAGCGGCAATGAGTGCACGCTTATCAGCCATTCACCGATTCGCCATTCCCCAATTTACCAAATAAAAAGCCCACGTCCGTCCAGGGACGAGACGTGGGCTCACAGTTCGCGGTACCACCCTGTTTCCTCGCACGCGACGTGCGAGGCGCTTCTTCCGACGCCGGCCACCAAGGCAGGTATCGGTCGCCCAGATAACGGCGGGCCGCCGGAATGGACTACACTCGGTTGTCAGTTAACGGTTAACGGTTAACGGTCTGATCTTGCTCCGATTACCGTTTACCGTTCACCGATCCCCGTTCACCGATTTCACCCATCAGCTCGGGAGGGAATTTCGGCGGGCTTCGGCTGGGCTGGGCTTGCAGCGATCCTGATGGACCGCCCGGCCTCTCTGGCAGGGTCTCTCCGCGTACTTGTCTCCGTCGTCGCTCTTGGCAAGGATATGTGGTTGTGGTGCGATTATGCCGCAGGGCAGGGCGTTTGTCAAACGGAAG
>Ga0116142_10001048_pt1 | contig 34512 bp, 29 predicted proteins | sample AD_UKC033_MetaG_FD_89785 | JGI IMG/M metagenome (GOLD analysis project Ga0116142, IMG submission 89785) | Active sludge microbial communities of municipal wastewater-treating anaerobic digesters from USA - AD_UKC033_MetaG | ecosystem: Engineered > Bioreactor > Anaerobic > Digestate | place: USA... | reverse complement strand
TATTTTTCAGCCTTGTATTTTGAGGCGCGCGACGGGAAAAACAAGTTTGACTCGATCATGGACCGGTCCCGGAACGAATACCTTCGGCGCTCACCCAGGAAAGCCCCGGTGATCTATGATGGATACCCCCAGCTTTTCCAGTTGATGAATGCGGAAAATTATAATAAAGGAGGTTTATTCCTTCATGCGTTAAGGCAGGCTGCGGGGGACAGCGCTTTTTTTTCCGCTATCCGAAAATATTACGCCCAGTTTAAACACCGGAATGCCACCACGGCTGATTTTCAGGCTTTGGCGGAGGCCGAAAGCCGTAAGGACCTGGATGGGCTGTTCACCCTTTGGTTGCGCCATCCCGGGCTACCCGAATAAGGAAGAAAAAAAACGGGAATCCGTTTTCACAGATCCCCGTTCGGTTATTTTGATGGGTTTGGATCGTTCAGACCGGCGCCTCGTTTTTGACGAGGAGCTGGAATCCATTGCCATGGATGTTTACGATTTCAAGGTCCGGGTCGTCCTTGAGGTATTTGCGCAGTTTTGTAACAAAGACATCCATACTGCGTGCAGTGAAATAATTGTCTTCCCCCCAGATTTTAGTCAGGGCCTCTGACCGGGCGAGCACGTCGTTTTTGTACATGCAAAACATGCGGAGCAAATGCGCTTCTTTTGGAGAAAGTTTGTCCTTTTTATTGGTCACGGTATTGACCAGCAGGCGCAGCGGATAATTAAAATGATATTTTCCGATCGTAAATTCTTTGATCTCCTCTCTGGGATCGGCCGCTTTTTTGCTGCGTTTCAGGATAGCCTGGATCCGGTACAACAATTCTTCGGAATTGAAGGGTTTGGAGATGTAGTCATCCGCCCCGGTTTTGAACCCTTCCAGGATGTCCTGCTTCAGGGTTTTTGCAGTAAGGAAGACAATAGGCATTTCCGGATCTTTCTGCCTGACTTCTTTGGCAAGGGTGAATCCGTCTTTTTTAGGCATCATCACGTCGAAGATGCAAAGATCAAAATGGTCCTTCCTGAATGCTTCATAACCTTCCTGGCCATCCGTAGCGAGCGTTACTTCAAAATCGTGCATCTCAAGATAAGACCGGAGCACATCACCAAAGTTTTGATCATCTTCAACCAACAGGATCTTATTGTTCGTTTTTACCATATAGGATTAGAATTTTGTATACAATGTTAACGTTAAAACCACTGATTTAATTTTAACAAAAAGTGAAATTTTAACAATTTTTGCCCGAAATAATTTATTTCATAAAAAATTATTATTTAATAGATTGTAAATCTGAAGATTAGAATAAAATGGACGACAAAAGTCCCGGAGGTCAACTCCCTAAATACCGGGAGGCTACAAATTTTTGTTCTGATGTTTTGGAAAATACAAGATAAAATTACTGCCTTTGCCTAAGGCACTTTTAACCTGTATATGACCCTGGTGGGCATCCACCATGACTTTTACATAGCTTAGTCCCAGGCCGAAACCTTTTACATCGTGCAGGTTCCCGGTGCTGACCCGGTAAAATTTTTCGAAAATGTACTTTTGATTTTCACGGCTTATGCCTATCCCCTTATCCTCGATCGATATCTCGATACCGTGGTGGATGTTCCTCGTCGCGACCCGGATATCCGGCGAGTCCGGGGAATATTTGTTGGCATTGTCCAGGAGATTGTAAAGGATATTGCTGATATGGGTCAGATCCCCTTCAATCACCGGGTCTTTGGCTTCCAGGTTCATTTTCAGATCGCCTTTTTTTCCTTTGATCTGCAGGTTGACGTTTTCTGAAATCGCTTGCAGGAGTTCATGGATATTGATTTCGGAAAGTTTAAGTTGCAAGTCTCTTTTTTCAAGCTGGGCCAGTTGCAAAACTTTTTCGACCTGACCGAGCATGCGGGCGTTTTCCTGCTTGATGATCCGTGTGAACCGCTGCACTTTATCCTGGTTGGAAATGATGGAAGGATTGTTGATGGAGTCGGTGGCCAGGGAAATGGTTGCTATCGGCGTCTTGAATTCGTGGGTCATGTTGTTGATGAAATCATTTTTCATGTCCGATATTTTTTTCTGGCGCTGGATGATATATATGGTATAGGCGAAACAGACCAGGATCAGGGAAGTAAAAAGGAGGGACCCCACCGCCGCGGGGATCAGGTTTTTCCAAATGATCTGGTTGCGATGCGGAAGGTAGAGGAACAGCCTGCCGGAACCCTGGCTGCTCCGGTCAAAAATGTTGATTTTATAAGGGGTATAATAGAGGCCCGATTTGATGCCCGTCCGGGAAAGGGACGATTTAAGGGAGGTGACCGTAAAAAAATTATCAACCACCACAAAACCTGAATCGCGGTTGGAATAAATGCCGTAGTGGTATTCCGGGCGGTTGCCCAGCTTATGCACGGCCCTTTTCAGGAGGGAATCGATAAACAGAAAGCCGGCGCGTCCGTCCAGCCTCTCGATGATGCCCTTGTTCATGTATTCGGTGATCAGTTTCTGGCTTTCGGCCGGAGGCAGGTCGGCGAGGGGCTCCAGGTTCCGGTTGTCCCTCCGTTCCACTTCATCAATCACGCCGACCAGAGCCTGGTTGACCTCGCGGTCAAACTGGTTTTCCTGCTCCCTCAAAGTGAGCCTGATCCAATACATCTGGAGCAGGATAGACCCCAGGAGGGCGAGGCCCATGGATATAATGATCAACCAAATGGTTCTTTTGGTCATGTCAGCCCTGTCTGGTCCTTTTTATGAATAATCGGTCCGGTCATGATCCGCATGCAGGTAAGCAAACGGCTTGAAAGCGTCAGCAAAAATACGGTTAATTATTTCAGGGCAAGCCGGACGGTGACTCCGCCTTTCGCTGTGGTGATGGGAAAGGATTCCTGCACCGCCGGGATAATCCGGCTGTAATCAAAAAAGAGCCGAAGGGTCACCCGGTCGTTGACTTCGTAATCGGCTGCGTTGGCAATCCGGAGCATTTTGGCTCCCCGGGTCGGCACGTTTTGGTCCTGGTCGAGCACCCGGTTATTGGTCAGGTCATCCCGGAAACTGAAATCAAATTTCAGGTTAAGGTCACTTCCTTTTTTTGCCTGGTTGGAGGTTCTGCCGCGGGCATCGGGAGTTTGGTTGTCCGTGGGGGCATTAGGCCTGGTGCGCTGGGGCGCTTTTTTGCCGAAGGGCATGACTACGTTTTTAACCCTCCAGCCGAAACCCACGGTGATCTCCTTGGAATTTTGTTCGATCAGCTGGTAATCGATCATATTGAGTTGCAGGCTGCGCTGGATCGTATAGTCAAAATTCAATTGCAGGTCCGAGAGGGTCTTGATATCAATCCCGATCAGCGGATTGAAGGTTTCGGTCATGACCACGTTGGGGATTTCAATCCTGGAATAATAGTCTGCAGTCAGCGGCTTGGTGCGGTAGGCGGAATCCGGATCATAAAACACATCCGAGTTAAACTGGTTGACCATGAGCCGGGAAGTATATCCATGGCGGATGCTTGCCCCGGACAAGAAGTTCTTCAGGAAGGGGAGTTTATGGAGGCCGTTATAGGTCAGTTGCCAGTTGGGCCTGGGATTGGTTTTGAATACGTCCAGGCCGGAAGACTGCGGGTCCAGGCCGGTATAGGTGGCGATGAAAGCTGGGATGATGACCTGCTGGTTTTTCCTGCCGAAGCCTTCCTTATATCCTTCATTCAGGGGGTGGTCGCCGGCATCCGGTTTGTTGGGCTGGCGCTCCGAAAATATGGCCCTGTTCCTTTCAAATTGCGCATACAGGCTATCCACATTTTTTCCGAAGAGCGTGTTGATACCCAGGTAAGAAATATTGAAGGAACCCACTTCAGTGGGCGTGAGATGTTTGAAGCCTCCGCCCAATCCGTCATTTTTAAAGAATTCAAGATAGTTGCGGGTGTAGTTTTTGTTGAGCGAAAATTCGATGCTGAAATCATTGAAGGGTTCAAGGGTCAGGCGGGCATCCAGGGTTTGGTTGTAATTCCTGGAGAATTGCTGGTTCAGCCGGATATCGTCCGTGATCATTCCTTTTTGGGCAATATCTTCAAGCCAGGTCTGGCTCGGGTCCATGCCCAGGATATAAGCCCAGCCCGGTTCCCCAAATCCATTGGCCAGCCCAAGGTATTTTGGCAGGGACCGGAACCCCGGTACCAGGGAAGCCAGGTTTTCATTGTAGGTGAGCCGGCCTCGCCTCAAACTCATTAAGGGCCGGATCAAGGCTCTTTCAATCCATGAAGGTTGTTTTTCCGCCCTTTCCCTGGTGTTACGGGCAGGCTGGCCGGATTGGTCAGCGGGTGCGTTCCTGTCCCGGGTGCGCGCCGGTTGGCCCTGGCCGGAAGGGGGTTGATTGATCTTTTGCAGATAGGCCCATTTATCGTACAGGGCATCAAAATTCAGGTTTGCGGACAATTGCCTGGTCTGGCTGTTCTGAATGACATTGCCCAAAAAATCCACCACGTTCTCTGATCCCGCCAGCCAGGCAAAGGTGCCCGTGCCCTGGGCGGTCACCTGTACCCAATCCAGCAAAGGGATGTGCCGGGTAGGCAGGTTATAACTCGCATTGTAATTGTGCATGTAGTTTTTGGGCCTTCCCAGGCTGCGGATGTTATCCCAGATGACTTCTTTATTTCTTTTAGGGTCATAGGTAGGGTCCAGCCGGCCCAGGCTATCCATCACGGCGAGCTCATCGATCGCTGAATTGTTGGATGCATTGAAGGAAAATTTGAAGGACTGGGTAAGGTCCCACTGAAGATTGTATTTCCGGTCCCAGAAAAACAATTTCGTGATAGCCCTGCCGTATTCAGGGGTCGAAAACCGGAAAGCCCGAGTCCCGTATCTACGGTCCAGCCCCGTCGAAAAGGAAAAGCTGTTGGGCAGGGGATTGATGTTAAACTGGGTGAACCACCTGACCAGTTTGTCGTTTTTGACCAGTTTGCGAAAGGGGGTCAGGTATTTCGCCTGCCGGGCAAAATTGTAGTTGAATCCTCCCTTATATACATTTTCCTGGTCTTTTTCGACGATGGGATCGTGGTTGGTGGTTTGGGTAAAGGAATAGTTGAAGTTGAAATTGGAGATGTCCCAGGGCGCAGGTTTGCTGTCCCCGGTCCTTTCCTTGCGTACATTGGTAAAATTGAAGCTGCGGATGGATTCGTAAGCCTGGGCCTGGCGGCGAATGGAGTCCTTCTCACTGCTGCTGCGTGTTTCGAGCAATTTGTCCTTCAGTTTTATATCCAGGTCGTAGGGATCAAATTTCGGAGCGCTGGCATTCACACTGAGCTGGGTGTAAAACGGGATTTTGATGCCCCATTTTGAAGGCAAAAATTTACCCAGTTCCAGGTTGGAATTGATGTCAAATTGTTTGAGGTCTTCCTGTCGCCGCTCGAGCACCTTCTGATCCAGGGCCCCCCACCCGATGCTGTTCATATTGCCGCTGATGGAAAGGTCACCCAGGTCGGCCAGCTGGATGTCCAGTCTTCCGATGGCGCCGTATCCTCCCTGTTCGTTGAGGCCGTTCAACCGCAATTCGTTGAACCAAACATCCGCTTCATGCTGCCTGGCGCTGCGGACCGGAAAACGCATGCCGAGCATGACCTGCTTTACCTTTCCGAGCGTGGGGTTCCCAACTATGGCAATGATCCTTTCCGGGTTTTCCGGATCGGGGATGGCGTATTCAAGGTCCAGCGGTGCGTTGTTTGCATTTCTTTCTTTTTTCAATTCCACCAGGGCCTGCAGGCTCAGGTCCAGTTCGTTTTCCACCTTCCAGATTTCTGTGGATTCCCTTCCCGGGATCACCTGGTCCCTTTTACTGAGCCGGGTGGGAATGCGGTACTCGTAATAATTGCTGGTAAAATCGCTTCCGATGCGCAGAAAGGTGGTGAATTCATCCGTGCCGAGGTCTTCCGGAGAGTCGGCATGGACAAACATGCGGATCCGCTCGTAGTTGCGCATGTCCATGCGGATGGGTTTGTACACGGCACATCCGCAGCCCCCTTTCAGTTCTTTCACGGAAAGGGAAATGGATTGTTCGTTTTGAAGGAGATTGGGGAAGGGTCCAATCGAATTTTCACGTTGGATCCCGGCAGGCACTACGTAAGGAATCGGAAAACGCTGGCTGTTTTCTTCAATATTGACATCGTTGACATCGAATTTAAAACTGTTGTCGATGTCATCGCTCGCGCAGAGCGGCAGCCGGTACCTCCTCCACTGGTTCCTGACCATGTCGATGGAATTCATCCTGAGGGTTACGGACTGATCAAAATCGGCCATATACATCCGGATGAAGCGGATGTTGCGCAATCCGCTGATGCTGCCGACCGTGGTATCCGGGCTTTCCAAAGGAATTTTTACCCTGTACCAGATTCTTCCGCCGGGGCCGGAAATGGTGTCGGTGATGTATTTATTGATCGCCATGCCCCCTGCATTATCCGGGTACATGGGCACGCGGTACTCATAATAAGCTTCACTCTGGTCGAAGGCATTGTCGTCATTGATGTCCTCCGATTCCGGGATCTGGGTGTAATTTTTGGCTTCCGTTCCCGACTGTTCGGTAAAACTGCTGTTTCCCTGGGGGTTGTTCCAGTCCTTATACCGGGTATAGATGTTATCGGTATTGGTGAACGACTCGTCATTAAAATATTTATAGTTGTCGTTGGCCGGATCTTCCCGGATCCGTTCATAGACCAGCGGGTTCAGGGACTGTACCTTTTGAAGGTAATCTGCATAATATCGCCTTTCTCCGTCATCATCCAGTCCGTCAAAGCCAAGGTCCTGTTGTTTCAGGATTTCCGGGTCGTTGTTGTGCGCACGCGTGATGGCCTGCACCAGCGGGATCCGGCCCCAGGCCGTCGAATCGATGCGGGTCATGTTTTTGGTGGTCGGCAATCCGTTTTCAAAGTACATGAGCCCGTCTTTCATTATGTCTTCGGAAATATCCCCGAGGTTTATATAGAGGTTTCCCCCGGTAGTCACCGGAGAACCATCGGATTTGGACATAAAAGGATTGAGGACCCAGAATTCGATGGTTTCAATATTGGCCGCTTCAAAATCGGTATTATACAGTCCCCGTTGAATACCGCCCCAGCGTGACCTGGGCTCCAGCAGGTTCCCGTTTTGATCCAGTCCTGCGGAATAAGGGGTGCCTCCCGGAACATCAAAATTGTAAGGTCCGCGCTGGTGCGGATTAAAATTCAGGTTGAAGGTATACAATTCGATATTCTGACCTGGTCCGATGTTTCGGTTTGGAAACAATTCGGTAATGTTGATGGCGGTGGAATAGGCGTCTTCGTTGCCCCCCCTTACCCTGCGGTCGATCCGGTACCAGCTCATTTTAGCCCGGTTGACGAGCGGAAATGTGGTGTTCGAATTTTGGGGAGCGGATTCGCGGAACCTCCTTCCACTTGGCGTGCTGGCCGGAAACCATTGATTGACCGGAATGCCTAGGTCCTGGCTGCTGGTGCTCCCTTCAAAGTCATCAATATAGGCGGTGCCTCCTTTGTCCTTGCCCTGGTTGATCGCCCTGGAGTGTCCGGGCCTTAAAGCGGCTGCTTCGCCCAGGAAGGATATTTTGGAATTTTCTTTTGTGGATAATAAAGGCAACCGGTCCAGCAAGCGGGTGATCCAGGGCGCCTCGTTGTTGTACACCAGGTCCAGCCCGTAGATTCCGTTGTTGATGGGGTCCTCCCCGATATTTACTTTTTGCGTATAAGGCCTTTCAAACAAACGCATCACGGTCCCCCCCACCGAAAGGTGTTTGTTGAATTCATATTCGCCGCGGAGCCCGAACATCGTCCGGTTGTTATTGAACCCAAAAAGGGAATTGTCTTCATAATCTATGGAAACCGGAACCCCGGAACTCAGAATGGCCGGGTCGGTGACCCTCACCCTGCCGGTCTGGTAATCGATCTCATATTGGTTGGGGGACAATTCCTGGGCCCCGGCCCTCACCCGTACGGATCCCTGGGGTATATTAAAGGAATTGAGAGCCACATCCCCCCCGCTCGATGATTTATACTCCCCCCGGATGATGTACCGGTTGGCTTCCGGAAAATTTAGGGAAGCGGCCTTGGTGGAATCGTAGAGTTGCTGGAAAACATACTTTTTTCTCAGGTCTGGATCGGAGATCTTTTTCCCCAGGCTTTCCCCGAAGGGCTCCAGCACCGGGAACATCATTCTTCCGCTTTGAGGATCGATGGTCAGTCCGGGCACAAAATCAAAGACTCCGTCGGGGAAGGGGTCCCGTTGTTTGTTGAGTTTGTCGAGGTTGAGCAGGTTGAGGAGGGGGATGCTTTTCAGTTCCGTCTCCGGGAGAAAACGTTTTTCCCCTGCCCCGGGGTCGTCGAATAAAACATCCAGTTTAAAATCCTCTTCACTGATGCCAAAGGACCGCAGGGAATAGAAATTTTTCATCATCAGGTCCCAGATGGGGATATCCACCCGGTTGGAGCGGGGCTTGACCAGTTTGGTGACGATGACGTTGAGCGAATCCGGGGCAACTTCCTGGGTAAATTCCCCCACTTTATAAGCTTTTCCGTTGAAGGTGTATTTATAGGAAATGGCCACGATGTCGCTGGGCCGCACGACACGGCGGAAAGAGATAAATCCGAGATCGGGATGAACCGTATATTCCCGCTGGTCCAGCAACTTTCCTTTGAACACTTCAAAGTCCCTGCCGATGGCAAAGTTAAAAGGGGGCCGTTGCAGCCCGCTGACCACCTTGTCCGTTTGCCGAAGGTTTGGATCATTGATAAACTGCTGGTAAATGCGGTTGGTCCCGTTGGTGGGCAGTTTCTGGTTTGTGGTCATGTCGATGACCGGGGTCGATCCCATCCTCCAGAAGTCCGGGTCGGGATTGTTCATCCGGTCGTATTCCCCCAGGTCGGAAAAAGCCACCACCTGTCTCAGGTTGTTTATATCCCTGGGGTCCGGGCTGACCCAGACCTGGATGCTGTTGAGGTCGATCTTCGCCAGGGTACTGATATAGGGCAGGCGAACCATGGCCCCCTCAAAAGTATTCCTGAAATAATGTCCCAGTAAATAATGTTGATTCTCATCGTATTCATCGCCCGGAATTTCAAAATCCTGAAGCAGGGCCCCGCCCTGCAGGTTGATCCGCTGTTGCTGGGTCCTTGACTGGGAGGCGATCCCGGTAAGCCGGAGGTGGCCAAACTGTGTTTCTGCCTTTACCCCGAAGAGTTTTTGCGCCCCCTGGATCAGGCTGGTCCTCAGGGGCAGGCTGACGTCTCCGGCATCAATTTTTTTAATGATTTCATCTTCACTGAACTGATCGCTGTTGTAATTCAGTTTCATCACGTTGTCAAAATCAAAGGTGGCCTGGCTGTTGTAGCTGGTATTGAGGTTGAGTTTCTCACCGATCTTGCCCTGGAGGTTCATCTGGATGTTCATGTCAAAGTCAAAATTGGTCTGCCTCTGCTGACGAATGGTCAGCGACGGGTTTTTGACATTTTGATAATTTGCCCCGAAGGTGAGATCGACGTTACCCTGCGGCCTGATTTCGACGGTATTGCCTCCAAACAGGCGATCGATCAGGGTCTTCTTGACATCGATTTTCTCCACCGGATCCCTTCCCGTGGTCTGGCGCCCTGAGGAACTGCCCGCGAGCTCGTTGAAATAATCCTGCTGGAGCTGTTTGTTTTTATATCGCACATATTCCTCAAAAGTCATCGATTGGGTGCTGAGGTATTCGGAGCCGATCCTTTCGGTCAGGATGTACCGGTTGGTCTCCGGATCGTATTGCACTTCCTTTTCTATCGAGGCCGGGTCCCGGAGGTCGATGGGATCTTTTTTATCCTGGGGAAGCCGGATTTTTTGGGCGGGAGTGGTATCAGGAATATGCGTTAAACTTTCCTTAATGTTTCCGGGATTGGGCGGAAGGGTAGCCTTCGATGAATTTGCGAAACCTGAGACAATCCAAATACTACAAAAACCAAGTAGAAATGACTTCATTTTAATGGTTAAGTGATATTTCCCCGCGGGCATATCGAATTTACAATGATCAGAGGTTGATGCGTCCACAAATATCAGCGGCGAAATTAATAATAACTTTCTAATTTAAAAATAGTTATGCATTAATTCCAGCATTAATATGACCCCCTTCATACTCAGGATGACATTTGTTTCAAGGCCAGCTTGATCAACTCTTCCACGCTTTGGATGGCTTGCTTCTGAAGGATCCCGGCAATCACCTGTTGGCTTTTCTGCCTTTGGAACCCCAATGCAATCAATGCAGATAACGATTCTGCCTGCAAAGTATTGTGATAGACCGGACCGGCGGGGACTGATTTGGATTCGGGCTCCCTGCCTATCTTGTCTTTGAGATCCAAGAGGATACGTTTGGCTGTTTTTTCACCTATGCCTTTGATGGCTTTGAAAGTGAGGTCGTCCTCGCGCAGGATGGCCGATTTGATGGCATCCGGGGTAAGGGCGGACAAAATCAACTGGGCCGTTCCCGTTCCGACCCCGTTTACGGAAATCAGTTGAAGGAAAAGCTGTTTTTCATCCAACTGTGCAAATCCGTAGAGGACATGGGCGTCTTCCTTTACGGCGAGATGCGTATACAACAACACCTCTTCTTTTTTATCGATCTGGCTGTAGGTATGCAGGCTGATGTGCACGTGATACCCTACCCCATGGCAGTCCACGACGGCCAGGGTGGGATGGATCACAGACAGTTTCCCTTTGAGATAATAATACATATAATATTTTTATATATAAATTTAGCCGGCGCAAATTTTGCAAATATTATTGAGACTTGGGAAGTAAAATTCCCCGGATGGCCCGGATTCCGGGTGAGGAAGTAAGGGAGCTGAAAATCGCTCCATCCCGAATCCTTTGTTCCCCAGAACTTTCAAATCACTACATTTAGCCCACAATTCTTAGTCCTGAATGCGTCATAGCTTTTTTTGCATTGATGCCCATACCTGCGGCAATCCGGTGAGACTGGTTGCAGGCGGCGCGCCCATGCTCAGCGGAAACAACATGAGCGAAAAGAGGCAGCATTTCCTCCGTGAGTATGACTGGATCAGGCAGGGCCTGATGTTTGAACCCCGGGGACATGATATGATGAGCGGAAGCATCCTTTATCCTCCCCACGACCCGGCCAATGATTTTGCACTCCTGTTCATCGAAACCTCCGGATGCCTGCCCATGTGCGGCCACGGGACGATCGGGACCATTACCATTGCCATCGAGCATGGCCTCATCCGGCCGAAGACCCCCGGAAAACTCAGTTTGGAAGCCCCCGCCGGCCTGGTCCTGATCGAATATCGCCAGGAAGGCGATAAGGTAGAATCCGTGAAACTGACCAATGTGCCCTCTTTCCTGGAGGCTGCCGGGGTGGAAGTGGAATGTCCCGGGCTGGGCTTGCTGCACGTAGATATTGCTTATGGGGGCAACTACTATGCGATCGTGGATGAACAGGCCAATTATAAGGGCCTTGATCATTATACCGCAGGACAATTGATCCAGTGGAGCCCGGTGCTCCGCCAGCGCATCAACGAAAAACTTAAACTGGTCCATCCCGGGGACCCGACCATCGGCAAATGTTCCCATATCCTGTGGACCGGAAGGCCCCGATCGGAACACGCCCACGCTCGCAATGCGGTTTTTTATGGAGATAAAGCCATAGACCGGTCTCCCTGCGGTACCGGCACCTCGGCCAGGATGGCACAATGGGCCGCCCAGGGTAAACTACAGACAGGCGATTCGTTTGTACATGAAAGCATCATTTTCAGCACATTTACCGGTAAGGTGGAAGGCACCATGGATTATTATGGAAGGCAGGCGATCATACCCAGTATTGAAGGTTGGGCAAAGGTCACCGGATACAATACGATTTTTATTGATGACGATGACCCCTACGCCCATGGTTTCCAGGTTATATAGTTTTGCAGGATGAGGGTTTGTGTGATCGGGGGGGGCGTGATCGGGCTGTTCAGCGCCTGGTACTTGGTCCGGTCAGGACACGAAGTCTGCCTGGTCGACCGGAATAATTTTAATGAGGGCGCCTCACACGGAAATGCCGGCATGATCTGCCCGAGTCATTTTACACCCCTAGCTGCCCCCGGGGTGATCCGTCAAAGCCTTAAATGGATGTTCGATTCCGGCAGTCCTTTTTATATCAAACCCAGGTTTGACCCGGACTTCATCCGCTGGGGCCTGCAATTTTTCAGAAAAGCCAATAGACGGCATGTAAAGGCCAGCATTGGCCCTTTGTCCGCCCTCCTGCAATGGTCCTCTTCTTTGTATCGTGACCTGGCTGAGGAGGGTATGGACCTGTCCTTATCCCAAAGGGGCATTATAATGGCCTGCAAAGGGCAGCATACCCTCGATGAGGAAAGCCATATCGCAGGTCAGGCCGCGGGAATAGGGATCCGCACCAGGATCTTGTCGTCCGGGGAGATCCACGACCTGAATCCCGGGGTCCGGTTTAAATTGACAGGTGGCGTACACTATCTGGATGATATGCACCTGGTTCCTGAAAAGCTGATTACAAGCCTGAAAGCCGATTTGTCCGGGAAGGCCGAAATGCTTTCCGGCATTGAAGTGACCGGCTTTCACCGCGAAAACGATCGGATTGACCGTGCATTAACCCAAGCTGGAGAAATCCGGGCAGACTTTTTTGTTCTTGCCGGCGGGGCCTGGACCGGAAAACTGGCCAGAATGGCCGGCGAATATGCCGCCATAGAGCCCGGCAAAGGTTATAACATCACCATTCCTGAAGCCAATCCCCAACTCTCAACCCCCCTGATCCTGGTCGAAGACCGGGTGGCCATCACGCCCATGGACCAGGCCCTCCGGCTCGGGGGAACGATGGAATTGAGCGGGATAAACGACCTGGTCCTCACCCGGCGGGTCACCGGGATCCTTCGGGCTATTGAGTCCTGCCTGCCGGATTTCGGGATGGACCAGACTTCCGTGCTGAAACCCTGGTTTGGATTCAGACCGCTCAGCCCAACCGGTTTACCGGTCATTGCCCCGCTCGGGAGGCTCCGGAATGTCATGATCAATGCCGGGCATGGCATGCTTGGCCTTTCCCTGGCCCCGGCCAGCGGGAAACTGCTAAACCAATTGATCGCGGATCACGTTAGAGGGGTAGCATGAACCGGGAAGCATTCAAACTGGTGCAGCCGACCATCCCTGAATTGCCCGGGATATATAAATTCCTGGATGAGAAAGGGACGATCCTCTATGTGGGCAAAGCGAAAAACCTGCTCAAGAGGACCTCCTCGTATTTCCTGGATTCGAAAAACCACAGTTTTAAAACCGTGACCATGGTGCGGCACGCGGTGCGCCTTGAATTCCTGGTGGTGGAGACCGAACACGATGCCCTCCTCCTGGAGAGCACGCTGATCAAAAAAAACCAACCCCGGTACAATGTCAGTTTGAAAGACGGCCGGTCTTTTGCCTTTATATGTATCAAAAAAGAAAATTTTCCCCGTATTTTTTTTACCCGCAGGGTTTTTCGCGACGGATCGGAATATTTCGGCCCCTACACTTCCAAATACAAGGCGGAAATCGTCCTCGATTTTGTCAAATCGCTCTTCCCCCTCCGCAACTGCACCCTTAATCTCAGTCCGGAAAACATCAAAAATCACAAGTTCAAGGTCTGCCTGGAATATCATGTAAAAAACTGCCTGGGGCCCTGCGAAGGATTTGAGTCCAAGGCGGATTACGATGACCGGATACGCCAGATCCGGAATATCCTCAACGGCAATTTTTCGGAGGTCACCGCTTACCTGCAGGAGCAGATGGAACTCTGCGCTTCAAACCTGGATTTTGAATCCGCCCAGGCCTGCAAGATCAGGCTGGATGCCTTCAACGATTACCAGTCCAAGTCGATGGTGGTCCATCCATCCATTGGCGACGTGGATGTATTCAGCATCGAACTGGAGGATCACGAAGGGACCGTCAACTACCTGAGGATCATTAAAGGGGCCCTGATCAATTCGCATACCTTTGAACTTGATAAAAACCTGGACCAGGACCCGGAAATGATCCTCGCTTACGCCATCCTCGAATGCCGGGAACTTTTTTCGAGCATTGCCGATGAGATCATCGTGCCTTATCCTGTGGATCTCCCCGGGGAACGGTTAAAAATCACCGTACCTCAGCGGGGGGACAAGAAAAAACTCCTTGAACTCTCGCAAAAGAACCTCCGGTATTACATCCTGGCCAAAAAAAGCGAGATCGCCACCCATACGACCAAACCCGTTGCGGTCCAGCGGATCCTCAATACCCTGCGCATAGACCTCCGTATGGAAAAAGACCCGGCGCATATTGAATGTTTTGACAACAGCAATATCCAGGGCAGCCACCCGGTAGCTGCCTGCGTCGTTTTCAAAAACGCGAAGCCTGCCAAAAACGAATACCGGCATTACCATGTAAAGACGGTGGAGGGGCCAAACGATTTCGCTTCCATGTCGGAGATCGTGTACAGGCGCTATAAAAGGGTCCTGGATGAAAACAAACCCCTGCCCGACCTGATCGTCATTGATGGAGGCAAGGGTCAGCTCCATGCGGCCATGGAAAGCATCATCCGGCTTGGCCTTGAAAACAAAGTCAAGGTGGTTGGGATAGCCAAAAGACTGGAAGAAATCTATTTCCCCAATGACCCGGTACCGCTTTACATCAATAAAAAATCGGAATCGCTTAAAGTGATCCAGAAAATCAGGAATGAGGCCCACCGGTTCGCCATCCTCTTCCATCGTGACCAGCGTTCGCGGTCGCTCCTGAGTACAGGTCTGACCGACATTCCCGGCATCGCCAAAAAATCAGCCGAAACGCTGCTTAAACATTTCGGTTCCATGGCCAGGGTACAGGAGGCCGGCCTGGAAGAAATGGCCCCCCTGATCGGCCGTAAAAAAGCGGACTTGGTCTACCGGTATTTCCGTCCCGAGGCGGAAGAAGAAGAATAGCAGGCGACTGCCCTGATCATAAAGGCTCTAGCCCCAGAGATGCCGTAAAATATATATCTTCGCCCTGTTTTTTAATACGAAAAGCGCATGTTGACTGTCGGGATTATTTCAAGTAAAGGCGACCCCAGAATTGCACTAGTACCGGAAACGGTTGATAAATACCTCAAATTACCCTGTACCCTCCTGTTTGAGAAAGGCTGTGGGCAATCCGCATCCATTCCGGATGAAGTTTTCGGGACCAAAGTCGTTTTTGAACCGCGGACGGAGGTCCTCAGTAAATCCGATATCCTGCTCAGCCCGCTGCCCCCGGAACGGGACGACCTCCAGCATATCCGTCCCGGTACGGTGCTGGTTTCCATGTTTGCCCCCTTCCAGAACCCCGGTGTGGCCGACCCCCTGAAAGAAAAACAAGTCTCCGCCTATTCCCTGGATATGATCCCGAGATCGACCCTGGCGCAGGCCATGGATGTGCTTTCTTCCATGGCATCCATAGCCGGGTATAAAGCGGTCCTCCTGGCTGCTTCCCTCCTGCCCAGGTATTTCCCTATGCTGATGACCGCCAGCGGCACCATCAAGCCCGCCAAAGCCCTGGTCCTGGGAGCAGGGGTGGCTGGCTTACAGGCTATTGCCACGGCAAGGAGGCTGGGCGCAGTGGTTGAGGTCTTTGATACCCGGAAAGCGGTGAAGGAGGAAGTCGAGAGTCTGGGGGCAAAATTTGTAGAAGTGGAAGGAGCAAAGGACGAAAAATCAGCCGGCGGTTACGCTGTAGAGCAAACTGAAGAATTTCTGGCAAAGCAAAGGCAAATGGTCCAGGAGAGGGCAGCAAAATCCGATGTGATCATCTGCACGGCGCAGGTCCGGGGCCGCAAGGCGCCGGTCCTGATTACCGCAGATACGGTGGCCAAAATGCGCCCGGGTTCCGTCATCGTGGACCTGGCTTCATCTACGGGGGGCAACTGTGAAGTCACCCGGGACAAACAAACGATCAACCATCTGGGGATTACGATCATCGGCAACAGCCAGCTGGCAGATACCGTTGCCATAGACGCCAGTTTTTTATTGAGCAACAATTACCTGAATTTTCTCAAAATGCTGGTGAAAGAAGGAAAAATAAACCACGACGCAGGCAATGAAATCCTTCGTTCGTCCTGTATCACCTTATAATATCCAATAGCCTTATGTTAGACTGGATTCAAAACCACCAACAGATCATCTACATCGTATTGCTGATGGTCTTCCTCGGGATCGAAGTGATCGGCCGGGTGCCCAGCGTACTGCACACCCCGCTGATGAGCGGGGCCAACGCCATCCACGGCGTGGTCATCATCGGCGCCATCATCGTCATGGGCAAGGCGGAGCCGGACAACTACCTGGCCCTCCTCCTCGGTTTTCTCGCGGTGATCCTGGGAGCGCTGAATGTGGCAGGAGGATTTGTAGTGACGGACCGCATGCTCGAAATGTTTAAGCAAAAGAAATCGAAATAATGGAGTTGAGTTTACTTACGATCATCTATCTGGTTGCCGCCGTCACCTTTATACTGGGCCTGAAGATGCTTTCCAGCCCGGCCTCCGCCCGCAAAGGCAACCTCATCGCAGCCTTCGGTATGGTCCTGGCGATCCTCGGCACTATTTTTTTCTACCGGGATGAAGAGGGCAAGGTCCTTCACAATTACCTCTGGATCTTCGGCGGCCTGGCCATAGGCTCGGGCGCGGGATGGGTGGCCGCCCGGAAAGTAAAAATGACCGCGATGCCCGAGCTGGTCAGCTTATTCAACGGTATGGGAGGGGCCTGCGCGGCGCTCATTTCCCTGATTGAATTCAATCACCTCAGCCATTCCGCCGGCAATCTGTCCGCGGTAAGCGGGGGAACCCTGCTCATCATTTTCCTGGGACTCATCATCGGATCCATATCTTTTGCCGGGAGTGTGGTCGCCTGGGGAAAACTCAACGGCAGGATTAAAGATTTTTCATTCAAAGGCCAGCATTGGATCAATTTTATCATCCTGGCCCTGGTCGTTTTCCTCGTCGCTTTCATCCTGATCTCAAGGCCGGAAACCAGCGGGATGCTTTTTTATGCCGTATTATTTTTGTCCCTCCTTTATGGTTTCTTTTTTGTGATGCCGATCGGTGGAGCCGATATGCCGGTGGTGATCTCCCTGCTTAATTCATTCACCGGGGTTGCCGCCGCTTCCGGCGGTTTTCTTTATGATAACAAAGCCATGCTCACCGGAGGGATCCTGGTAGGGGCTGCCGGAACATTGTTGACCATCCTCATGTGCAAAGCCATGAACCGCTCCATTTTTAATGTTTTGGTTGGCAATTTTGGCGGAGGTGCGGCAGCGGCCACCGGTGCAGCAGCGGGAGGGGCCCGGGCGGTGAAAGAAATTACGGCCAGTGACCTGGCCATCAATCTCAATTATTCAAAATCCGTGGTGGTGGTTCCGGGTTACGGCCTTGCCGTGGCACAAGCCCAGAAAACGGTGAAAGAACTCGAGGATGTTCTGGAAGCCAATGGAGTGGAAGTGCGCTATGCGATTCACCCGGTTGCCGGCCGGATGCCCGGGCATATGAATGTATTGCTGGCCGAGGCCAATGTGCCTTATCCTAAACTGGTCGACCTGGAAGAAGCCAATGAAATGCTGGCTCAGGCCGATGTAGTCCTGGTCCTGGGGGCAAACGACGTGGTCAACCCTGCTGCAAAAGACGATCCCACCAGCCCGATATACGGCATGCCGGTCCTGGAGGTTTGGAATGCCAAGTTGGTCGTTGTAGTGAAAAGGTCTATGGGTGCCGGATATGCCGGTATTGAAAATCCCCTCTTTTTCCATGACCGGACCAAAATGTTGTTTGGAGATGCCAAAAAAGTACTTCAGGACCTGGTCAATGAAGTAAAAGCCTTGTAAAGCAGGGGGAAGTGCTCAGGAACTAAATATTCTTGAGGGAGCATATTTTTCACTGCTTTTGATCAAAAAAGAGCAAAAAACCAGGATTTAGTAAAAAAGGAGCAAAAAAAAACGGAGAATAGAGAATTTTATTTCAATACTTTCCGTTAACAATAAAGTGAGAGAGCGCAGCCCCTGTTCGTTTTTTACAATTTGAGTATCTCAGGAGTAAATTTTTCTCTTCTTATTCAGGGGCTGTTTTTTTACTTAACGTTTTATTTCTTTCCCATGCTGCCCAGGAGGGGGTAGTTTTTTATTCCTTTAATTCAATAATCCGGAACCTGCCTTCATAACCATAGCTCAATGTCCCGGAATTTTTTAATCTGAGCCGGGCATGGAGACTTAGTTCCTGTCCGGAAATTGCCAGTTTCACCCTACCCTTCCGTACCGGTGTTTCCTTTTTGTCCTGATAGACCACTCCAAGAATATCCCTCTTTCCAAAAGCACTGAATGGTTTTTTCCTGAACCGGTAACTTCCCGGAAGGAACGATTTGCCACGATCGGTTTTGACCAGGATCCACAATACCCGGTTTTTATTCAAGGCATCATGAAAGGTGATTTCCCAGCGGTCGGCCTCCGGTCCGGCTTCTTTATGGATGACCGTAGCCGAACCAATGCCGGGTGCCCGGTTCGGGGCCGGCTGGCTATTCAGCGGATGGATTTGCAAGCCGCTGACTGTGAGGAGCAGCAATAACCGGATTGCGTTATAGCTTCTGTTAGACCCCTTGCCCATATAACAACTGTAACCTTTACGCGGAGTAACGGTACGGACCTGGTTTATTAAAAACATCCAGGCTTTAGCAGTGGAACAAATACTCAGTTGATGAAGAACATCGAATCCGGGATGTCCACATTGAATTTCAGTTCGGTCACGGTCATCTCCATCTGGAACTGTCCGTTGTTCAACTGCATTTTGTGGGCAAAAAGAATGCCATCCACCGGCTTGTAATCCTTCATATCGATCACGGTTTCGACTTTGGTTCCCTGGAATTCCCCGGTGGTAGCCATGCGGGACAACAGTCCGGTGCTGGCATTAAAATACATTTTGGAAGTGGTACCGTCCGCGTCCACGGCCAGGATCCGGTGGCAATCCTCCCCTTCTATCTTTTCCATTCCGTCATGTTTGAGCGTCACCTCTCCATTGATGATGGACAACTGGGGGAAAATTTTTCCCTGGTTGGCGATCTGTTTGATCAATTTTTCATCGTCAATCGTCTGGTTGCCCTGCATCCCGCCTATAAAAGCACGGGTACCGTCGTATTTTTGTTCAAACATGACATTGCCCTGCATGGTGGATTTCATATAGAACTTCCCATCCTTATACCAGGCCTCCGACTCGGAGATGCCAAAAGGCATATTGATCTCCATTTTCCTCGTCATGGTTTTGATCGCAGACAGCTTTTCTTTCCCTCCGCTTTTCGCAATACTGTTCTGAATGACTTCCAACGCTTTAGCATCGGACTGGCCGAGGACAGGCAAAGCCAGGAGCAGGACCAGAAACAAGAGGATTGAATTTTTCATTTTTATAATAGTTAAAGATTAATTGATGAGGAATAACTGGTCCGGCAGGTCGCTGTTGATCATCAGAGCCGTGATTTTCATGTCCAGGGGAAAAGGCACCGCCCCGCCGGTCATTTTTACCTGGTGGGGAAATTTCACCCCGTTCACTTCCTTGTAGTCCCCGAAATCCATGGTTTGGGTGGATTTCTGTCCCATGGCGTCGACCGTGGCGATGGTCCGTAACAGGAGGTGAGAGGCCGCGTCAAAATACTGGGTGGATTCGTTTTTATCCTCATCCGTGACCGTGATTTTGTGGACGGTCTTACCATCCAGTTCTTCGGTTCCAAGATATTTTTTCAGCGACTTGGAAGACGTGAGCTGATCGAGTTCATCAAACATGCGGGCCTGTTTGCGCACTCCTTTAAGAGTTTGTTCGTCCGTGATCTTCTGATTGCCGCCCATGCCTGATACCTGAAGGGTTGTCCCGTCGAACTTTTGCTCCATTACGGTGGAACCGGCCATTTCGGTTTTCATGGCCATCTTTCCGTCCTTTATAAACTGGGTGATCAGGAGGTCCCCCATTCCGGTAGAGGCAGACATTTTCATCATGACGGATTTTACGGAGGTCAGTTTATCGCTGCCCCCGATGGCATTTATATAATTTTTCAGCACGTCGATGGCTTTTTGGTCCGATTCATTGGTTTTTGCCGCAACGGGCGTATCGCTTTTTTCCGGAGGAGCCTGGACCGCAGTCGCTGTTTTCTTGGAACAGGAAACCATTCCTAATGCAAAGATGAACAGGAATAAATAAAAGGCATTTTTCATTTTTTGATGTTTAAGATGAAAGGTATAAGTATGAGAAATGTAAAAGTGAGTTCGCAGTTGGGATTCTAACAAAACGGGCCTATTCAGGGTTCCAAATTAACCGATTTTTCTAGAATATGAGTCCTCATGGAAGACTGCATTTTCAAGGCCTCTTCGCGTGCGGCCTGGATATAGTCCGGTCCCGCCGAAGCATAAAGGATGCTGCGGGACGCGTTGATCAGGAGGTCGCCGCTGGTGGTCATCGCCTGCTTCATCACCTGGCCCAGGTCACCGCCCTGGGCTCCAACCCCTGGTATGAGCAGAAAATATTCAGGCAACAGGTTTCTCACCTCCAGCAAATTCCCGATCCGGGTCGCCCCCGCCACATACATGAGTTGGTCGGGACTCCCCCACCGGCTGGATAGATGAATTACTTCTTCGAACAGCTTTCGGCCGGAAGCCATCCGCTGAAGCTGAAAATCCTCCGCCCCGGTATTACTGGTCAGGGCCAGCAGGATGGCCCAGCGTCCCGGCCGCGACAGAAAAGGCAATACCGAATCCCTTCCCATGTAAGGGCTCACGGTTACGGCATCAGCATCCAGTTGTTCAAAACAGGCGCGGGCATAAAGTTCCCCGGTGTTTCCGATATCGCCCCTCTTGGCGTCCAGGATGACAAACCGTCTTTTATCCCGGATATAGGCAATAGTATCTGCCATGGCCTGCCAGCCGGCCTGCCCCATGGCTTCATAAAAAGCGGCATTGATCTTATAAGCCACGGCAAGGTCTGCCGTAGCATCGATGATGGATTTATTAAAATCGAAGACTTTGTCTTTCCCGGTTACCGCCCGGGGGATCCTGGTTTCGTCCGTGTCCAGTCCAATGCAAAGGCATGATTGAAGTTCCCGGATGGCCCGGTTGAGGGCCTGTCTGTCCCAAAACGGGGTATTCATCAGGAGACTGCGATTACGGCGCTGACCTCCGGGAATTTTGATTTAATCGCCTGTTCAATTCCGGCACGGAGGGTAAAAGCGGACATGGAACAGGATTGGCAATTGCCGAGCCACTTAATCTTAACCGTTAAATCCTCTGTAAAATCGATCACTTCCACATCTCCCCCATCTACGGCCAGGTGGGGCCGCAATTCATCCAGGGCCTGATCGATTTCCTGAATTTTTTTTTCCTTGCTTTTCCTGGTCAAGTTCATTTTCAAGTCCAAATTTACAGGAAAAACGACAATGGCCGGGGTCATTTGTTCATCCTCACCTTTTCAGTTGGAGGCATCGTTTCATTCCGGATTTGCAGGCTTTCATAAGCCTGCCTGGCCAGTTTTTCAAAAACAGTCTGTGTTTCAGGATGATGCAGGATGGCCGGTTTGCCCTCATCTCCGGAGGACCGCACCGACATAAACAGGGGGATCTGTCCCAACAATTGCGTTTGGAAGTGCCCGGCAAGTTGCCGGCCTCCCCCTTTTCCGAAAATCTCGTATTGATGATCCGGAAGTTCTGCCGGAGTGAACCAGGACATGTTTTCAACCACGCCAAGTATAGGGACCTCAATTCCCTGCATACGGAACATGTTGGCGGCTTTGACTGCGTCCGCAACCGCCACCTGTTGAGGGGTGGTCACTATAATGGCGCCGGTGACGGGTACGGTTTGCACAAGGGTGAGTTGGATGTCACCGGTACCTGGAGGAAGGTCAATGACCAGCACATCAAGGTCAGGCCAAAGGCAATCCTCCAGAAACTGTTTCATGATGCCGGCCAGCCGGGGCCCTCTCAGCACCACGGCTTGCTCTGGTTCCACTACAAAACCAATGGACATCACCGGAATGCCGTGGGCCTCCAGGGGAACGATTTTTGAGACCCCGTATACCTGCCTCACCTGGGGCCTTTTTCCTTTGAGACCCAGCATGATAGGTATGCTCGGTCCGTAAAGGTCCGCATCCAGGAGGCCCACTTTAAGTCCGAGGTTTTTCAGTCCCAAGGCGAGGTTCACGCTGATGGTGGATTTGCCCACGCCTCCCTTGCCGGAAGCGACCGCAATGATGTTTCTGATCTGTGGAAGGTTGGAGCTTTTTTTCTCCCCGGCGCCGGGATTGCCAAAATGAAGATCCACCTCATAACCGGGAGCGCTTTCCATTAGACCCGTGGAAATGGCCTCATGGAGTTCGGATTTTATACGGCTTTCGAGCTTCGGCGGGAAGGAAAAGATGATCCCTATGCGCCGGTTTTCAATCTGGATATTCTGGATGCGGTTGGCCAGGACCAGGTTTTGGCCGGTGAGCGGGTCCGTGATGGTGCCCAGAAACTGCAGCAATGCTTCCCTCGTCATAGGACAATATTAAGGTTTAAAAAACACTTTCGGACAGACCAGCCAATGTGATGAATATTTCGGATTTTTACCAGTCTAAACAGGCATTCCGGCAATAACACATGGAAGTACATTTTGGTTTGGATGATATCCCTTCGCTGCAACATTCCGTGATTACGGTAGGCTCCTTTGACGGGGTACACTCCGGCCACCGGAAAATCATCGAAGGCCTCATCGCAAGCGCCAAAGCTTTCGATACCCAAAGTGTGCTGATCACCTTTCATCCGCATCCCCGGCTGGTCCTCAACCGGTTTGACCAGACCCTCAGAATGCTCAATACCCTGGATGAAAAAATCGAAATCTTCAAATCCCTGGGCATTGACCATGTCGTGGTTGTGCCCTTCACCCCGGAATTCGCCTCCCAGTCGCCCAAGGATTATATTGAAGATTTTTTAATCCGGTATTTTAAACCCAAAGCGGTGGTCATCGGGTATGACCATCAGTTTGGAAAAGGAAGGGAAGGCACCCGCGAGATCCTCTTCAGCCTGCAGGAACAATATCATTATGCGGTCCGGGAGATCCCGGCCCACCAGATCGACGGGGTCACCATCTCTTCCACCAAGATCCGTCATGCCCTGGCGGAGGGCCAATTTGACCTTGTGCGAAAATATCTTGGTTATCCATATCCGGTTTCCGGCCGGGTGATTCCGGGGGACCAGTTGGGACGAAAACTGGGTTTCCCGACCGCCAACCTCATGATCAACGATACGACAAAGTTTATTCCACAACATGGGGTATACGCGGTGAGGATAAAGTGGAAGTCCTATGACAAACCCGGAATGCTTTACATCGGCAAACGGCCAACCACCCACGAAAGCGGCCGTTTACAGATCGAAGTCAATGTATTTGATTTTGATGGGGAGATGTACGGGGAGCAGGTCTGGGTCGAGATTCTTAAATTCATCCGCCACGACAGACAGTTTGAAGACCCGGATGCCCTCCGGGCTCAGATCCTCAGGGACCAGCAGGAGATCCGGGAATATTTCCAACAAGAAACCCAGGCCTGATGTCCCGGACCGCAATAGTCATACTGAATTTCAACGGAAAAAAATACCTGGAACAGTTTATACCCTCCATCCTGCAATTCAGTCCGCCGGATGTGCAGATCGTGGTCGGGGACAATAAAAGCACGGACGATTCCCTGCCCTTCCTCAGGAGCCATTTTCCATCGGTCAGCATTGTTGAAAACGACCGGAATTATGGCTTTGCCGGGGGCTACAACGAAGTATTGAAACGGGTACCGGCTGACTATTATTTCCTGCTGAACAGCGATGTCCAGCTCCGGGGACCCTGGATGAACCTGATCAGCGCCATGAAGGAAGATCCTTGGATTGTGGCATGCCAGCCCAAGATACTTTCTTACAGGGACCCTGAATATTTTGAACACGCGGGCGCGGCCGGGGGATGGATGGACTGGTTTGGATACCCCTTTTGCAAAGGCCGGGTTCTCGACCGCTTTGAAAAGGACCTTCACCAGTACGACAAGCCTTCAGAACTGTTCTGGGCAAGCGGGGCGGCCATGATGGTCCGGGCGGAATGGTTTCACCGGCTGGGTGGTTTTGACGCAGACTACTTTGCCCATATGGAAGAAATCGACTGGTGCTGGAGGGTAAAAAAATGCGGAGGCAGGATTAAATCCGTTCCTTCCGTGTCCGTCTATCATATCGGGGGAGGTACCCTGCCTTACCAAAGTGTGCAGAAAGTATTTCTCAATTACCGGAACAACCTGGCCACCCTCTATAAAAATGAATCCGCGGGTAAGTTGATGCTCCTGCTTCCGGCGCGTATACTCCTGGACTTTGTCGCCGTCCTGGCCTTTGTGTTGAGAAAAAACGCGAAGGCCGCAGCAGCTGTTTGTAAAGCCTATTGGCAGTTTATCAAATGGATCCCCTCGCTCAACCGGAAAAGAAAATCCTTTAAGGCCATCTGCCGTGGAAAAGAAATGAACACGGCCGGCATATACCGGGGATCCCTGGTCTTTGACTTTTTTATCTTGGGCAAAAAATCCTTTGATTCCATCGTACATGAGCTGGTATAAACTTGAAATCCTGTTTGAAGACGAGGACCTGCTCGCCGTCAATAAACCTTCCGGCTTGCTGTCCATTCCTGACCGGTGGGACCAGGAGAAAGAGTCCCTCTACCAACTATTGGGGGAGAGCCGTGCCGGTTTAATGGTGGTTCACCGCCTGGACAAGGACACCAGCGGAGTCATCGTATTTGCCAAAAACCAGGAAGCCCACCGTATTCTGAACGATCAGTTTTCGAAGAATGAAAACCGGAAAATATACTGGGCCATTGTGGGACAGCCTGTGAGCGAACCCGGAACGATCGATACCCCCATTGCCGCGGATCCCTTTGTGGCAGGGAAAATGACCATACACCGGAAAGGAAAAGCTGCCCTTACGTATTTTAAGCCATTGGAAAACTTCCGGGACTTCACCCTCCTCGAAGTGCAGATTGAAACAGGCCGAACCCATCAGATCCGCGTCCACCTGAGCAGTATTGGTCTTCCCCTGGCCTTTGACCCGCTTTACGGATCCGACCGGCCCATCACCATCCGGGATATAAAAAAAAGGAACCTAAGGGAGCCGGAAGAAACCGCCTCGGCCCTGATGGCCCGCGTGCCGCTTCACGCCTTGTCCATCACCCTGAAACACCCCAAAAACCTTCAGGAAATGACGATCACCGCACCCCTTCCCAAAGACTTTAAGGCCTTGCTGCAACAGTTGCGTAAATGGGGGAGGTAAGGCGGTCAGGCGTTCATCCAGGCTTCCATTTTTTCTTCCAGCACTTTTTTCATGGACTGGTATTTTTCAAGAACAGTGGTGGCCTGGGCGCTGGCGTAAAATCCGTCCGAAAACATTTTCGTTTCCATTTCGGCAAGTTCACGCTCCAGTTTTTCAATTTCCTTCTCCAATTTCTGGTTTGATTTGGTGACCTGCCTGGCTGGCACCACCGGTATTTTTGCAGGGACCTCGGGTTCAACCGTTTGCCGGGTAAGGGGATTGGCTTTATTGAGTTCCCTGAAGTCGCCGATTTCCCTTTTGGAAAGGTAATACTGGATGTCGCCGAGGTACTCCTTGATTCCCCCGTTTTTAAATTCTATGGTTTTATCCGTGAGGTCCTGAAGAAATTCGCGGTCGTGCGAGACCACGATCAGGGTACCCTCGTAATCCATCAGCGCTTCCTTGAGCACTTCCTTGGAATCAATATCCAGGTGATTGGTAGGTTCGTCCAGGATGAGCAGGTTGATGGGACGAAGCAGCATACAGGCCATGGCCAGACGGGCCCTTTCCCCTCCGCTGAGCACACTCACTTTTTTATCCACATCGTCCCCGCTGAACAAAAAAGCGCCCAGGACCGCGCGAAGCCTCGGCCTCATTTCGGGTGGGGAGATCTCTTCCAGGGTGTCGAGCACGGTTTTCCGGAGATCAAGGGTTTCAGCCTGGTTTTGGGCATAGTATCCGATATTCACATTGTAACCCGGGGTCACTTTACCGGAGGTCGGAGGTTCTGTACCGGTCAGGATTTTTACAAAAGTGGTTTTACCCTGTCCGTTCTGCCCGACAAAAGCGATGCGTTCGCCGCGCCGGGCCACAAAATCGACGGATTGCAGGACCTGTTTTTCTCCGTAATTTTTCCGGATAGCCTTTGTTTCAATAGAGACCTCGCCCGATCGCGGAGCCGGGGGGAACCGGACCACCATGCTGCCCGGGTCTGTGGGGTTCCAATCGATCCGTTCAATCTTATCCAGTTGTTTGATCATGGATTGGGCCATCCTGGCCTTGGAAGCTTTGGCCCGGAAGCGGTCGATGGTTCTTTCTTTCTGGGCGATCAGTTTTTGCTGATTGATGAAAGCATTTTCAAGCAATTGCTCCCGTTCCGCTTTCTGCACCAGGTATTTGGAATACCCGGCGGCATAATCATTGAGTTTGCCTTGTTCAATTTCCAGGGTGCGGTCGGAGACATTATCCAAAAACTGCCGGTCGTGGGAAATGGTCAGGATCGTGGATGGCAATGTGTGCAAATAATTTTCAAGCCAGATGATCGCATCCATGTCGAGGTGATTGGTAGGCTCATCGAGCATCAGGATATCCGGGCCACACAAAAGCATTTTGGCCAGTTCCACCCGCATTTTCCATCCTCCGCTGAAATGCGACAAGGGCTGCATAAAATCCTGCGGCCGGAAACCAAGCCCGGTAAGCACTTTTTCCGTTTCAGCCTGGGCCGTGTCTCCGCCAATCGTGTGCCGCCGGTGATACAGGTCCTCCAGTTCATGGAGTACATCGCCCATGACTTTTTCATCCAGGTGGTCGTGCAGCCGGGCTTCCAGCCGATTTATTTTCTCTTCAATGGAATTCAATTCTTCAAAAGCCTTCATGGCCTCGTGAATCAGGAGGGTCTGGTCGTCAAAATCGATTTCCTGCCGCAGATAGGCCAGTTTCGTTCCTTTGGGCACATCCACCGCTCCTTTGTCAGGGCTTTGCAGTCCGGCTATGATTTTGAGCAGGGTGGATTTACCCGCCCCGTTCCTGCCCACGAGAGCCACTTTTTCGCCGTCGGAGAGGGTGACCGAGACTTCATCCAGAAGGACGCGGTCGCCGTATTTTAAAAATATGTTTTTAAGCTGCAGCATTCTATTTCATCTGTTTCTGATCCTTGCAGGAGACAGGGGTTAATTCCATGACATGTTTTCGGGTAACTCGGAAATCACCGAAAAAGTATGCCCTTTGTCGTTCAGTACCCGTTTCCAGAGGATGTTGGATTTTATTTTGAATACATAGTTGGGATCTCCTTCGGCGACAATCCAGGAGCCGACTTCCATTTCTTCGGAAAGCTGGCCCTTGACCCAGCCGGAATAACCCACGAAAAAACGGATATTGTCCGGGCCGATCAACTGCCTTTCAATCAGGAATTTCAATTTTTCAAAATTGCCACCCCAGTATACGCCCCGGATTACCGGGACGCTGTCTTCCAACAGGTCGCCTACGTTGTGTATAAAGTGCAGGGTATCGGTCCCCACAGGCCCTCCGTAATACAACTCCGCCTCGATCTCCGGGAAATCCTCCACCATTTCATTGATTTTCATTTTAAGCGGTTTGTTGATGATAAAACCCACCGACCCGTTTTTTTGATGGTGTTCGCAGAGAAAAACCACTGACCGCCTGAAATGAGGGTCCAGCATAAAGGGCTCTGCCAGGATGAGTTTTCCGCTCTTGATTTTGGACGTTTTTTTGGCCATGTCGTTGGATTCTGGATTCAAATGGAGCTCACCGGAACCTTTCGATCGATTCTTTTAAGAAGTCCGGAAAGCACTTTTCCATTACCGCCCACTTCTACAAATTCGGAAAATCCGTCGGAGATCATTTGCTGAATGGTCTGTGACCATTTGACCGGGGCGGTGAGTTGCCGGACCAGGTTATGACGAATTTCATCCGGATCCCGGTGGGGAGCGGCATCCACATTCTGATATACCGGGCAAGCGGGACTTGAAAAAACGGTGGTTTCAATACCGGCCATCAATTCGTCTTCCGCCAGTTTCATCAACGGGGAATGGAAAGCCCCGCCCACGGCAAGCTGAACTGCGTTTCTGCAGCCGAGTTCCCGGAGGTTCTGCATGGCTTGCTGGACCGCATCGATCTCTCCGCTGATGACCAATTGCCCGGGACAATTGTAATTGGCAGCCACTACGACGCCTTTGGTTTCGGCGCAGACCTTTTCAACTACAGCATCCTCCATGCCCACGATGGCTGCCATGGTGCCGGGGGTAAGGTCGCAGGCCTTTTGCATGGCCAGCGCACGGGTGTAAACCAGCCTTAAACCGTCTTCAAAACGCAGGGCCCCGGCCGCCACCAGGGCTGAGAATTCACCGAGGGAATGACCGGCCACCGCCTCAGGCCTGAAGTCGGCCGCCACCCTGGCGGAAATCACAGAATGAAGAAAGATGGCCGGCTGGGTTATCCGGGTCTGCCTCAGGTCTTCCTCCGTCCCGTTCCGCATCACTTCGAAAATATCAAAGCCCAGGATTTCATTGGCAGTGCCGAATATTTCATTGGCCTCCGGGTAGCCGGCCAGTTTGCTGGCCATTCCGGCAAACTGGGCGCCTTGTCCGGGAAAAAGATAGGCTTTCACGTTTTGGTCGTTTTGAAGTTGATCAGGCTGAGGAATTCGGAACGGGTTTCCGCGTTCCTGAACTCACCGGTAAATGCGGAAGTCGTGGTGATGGAGTTTTGTTTTTGGACCCCGCGCATCATCATGCAGAGGTGCATCGCTTCAATGACGATGGCGACTCCCAGGGGTTCCAGGGTGTCGTTGATACAATGCAGGATCTCGTCGGTCAACCTTTCCTGTACCTGCAGGCGGCGCGCAAAGACATCCACGATCCGGGGCAGCTTACTGAGCCCGACGATCCTGCCGTTCGGGATGTAGGCAATGTGCGCCTTACCGATAAACGGGAGCATATGGTGTTCACAGAGGGAATACAGTTCAATATCCTTGACCAGGACCATTTCGGAATACTTTTCTTCAAACATGGCCGACCGGAGTATGGCCGCCCCATTTTCCGAATACCCTTTGGTGAGGTATTGCAGGGCTTTAGCCACCCGCTCGGGGGTTTTGATCAAGCCCTCCCGGGCAGGATCTTCCCCCAATGCACGCAGCACCTCCTGGTAATGCCCGGTAAGCGTTTCGGTGACGGCTCGATCGTAGGTCTCATTCTTTTTATAGGCCATGCCGGATGGTCTGTATTTGCGAGTGCAAAGGTACATACTTATCCCATGCCGTTTGGTCTGCCGTAAATTATTGTTGGTCTATATTGGGGAAGGGGTGCGGGCAGAAGGGCTTATCTTTGGGATATTGATGGAGATGCCAACCCTATCCCTGCCAAAAGTATCCATTTCAAGATTGTGGCTGCACGGCACAATCTGGATGATCTTCCTGGTCCTCCTGGTCCTGATGGACAACAACCCATACAGCCTGGGACTGTCCTTCCTCAACAACGGGAGCCGGCTGATGCTGTACGGGCTGCTGATTTATTTTAATTTCAACTACCTCATTCCCAGGTACCTGAACACCAATAAACTGGCCATCTATTTTGGAAGCCTGGTGGTCCTGGCTCTGATCGCCACCCCGCTCGGCACCCTTGTTCAATATTTCCTCCTGTCCTCCTATCCCCAGCTGCAGGGCAATATCCAGTCCCAGCAGGGGCCATTGTTTCTGGTCTCCATGATGTTTCTCATTTTTTCAACCAGCGGCAAGATCATTGTGGACTGGTTCAAACAGCAGCAAACCATGAGGGACCTGGAAACCCAGAACATGCAGTCGGAGCTCAAATTCCTGAAAACCCAGATCAATCCTCATTTTCTGTTTAATACCCTCAACAGCCTCTACGCCCTGACCCTGAAGAAATCGGAACAGGCCCCGGAGATCGTGGTCAAACTTTCGGAAATGATGCGCTACATGCTGTACGAGTGCAATGAACGCAGGGTCCCGCTTGAAAAGGAAGTGAAATACATCCAGAATTACCTGGACCTGGAAGCCCTCCGCCAAAGCAACCTGGTGGACATAGATTTTAAGGTCAAAGGGGATATCAGCAAACACAAGATCGCCCCCCTGGTTTTTATCCCATTCCTGGAAAACAGTTTCAAACACGGGGTCAATCATCAGCTATCCGACGCCTATGTCTATGCCACCCTGGCCGTGGAGGGCGATGAACTGGATTTCAAGATTGAGAACAGCCGGTCAACCGGTCTGCAGAACCTGGGACCGAAACCCCAGGGCGGGATTGGACTGATCAATGTCCGGCGCAGGCTGGAATTGATCTACCCGGGGCACCATTCGATCGATATCGAGGACCAACCTCATACATATACCGTACATTTAAAGTTAAAATTAACACCATAATTTTCATGCTGAAAACCATCATAGTGGATGACGAGCCCCTGGCCCTGGACGTCCTCGAAGAGTTTATCAAAAAAGTCCCTGAGCTCAAACTGGTTAAAAAATGCCAGAATGCCCTCGAAGCCGGCGAAGCCATTCGTAAAAATGAGGTGGACCTGATCTTCCTGGATATCCAGATGCCTCAGATCACCGGGATCGAATTTATCCGCTCCCTTCCCAAACCCCCCAAAGTCATTTTCACCACGGCCTACAGTCAGTATGCCCTGGAGGGATTTGAACTGAATGCCGTGGATTATCTCCTCAAGCCGATTTCCTTCGACCGGTTCCTGAAGGCGGTCAACAAGGCCCTGGATACCGGGTATAAGCAGGAAACGGAAACGGAGGTCCCCGAGGATGGGCCTGATTTTATATTCGTAAAAGCCGATAAAAAACTGATCCGGCTCAAGTTCAGCGAAATCCAGTATGTAGAGGGACTCAAGGATTATGTGATCATCAAAACCGACACGGGCAGGATCATCACGCTGCAAACCATGAAGAGCCTGGAGGAAAAGCTGCCCCAGCCCACTTTCATGCGGATCCACCGCTCCTATATCGTCAACCTGGAGAAAATCAACGCCGTAGTGGGAAACATGGTCGAAGTCACGGAAAAAGGTCAGCCCAAACTGTTGCCGGTGGGAAAAAACTACCGGGAAGAGTTGGAAAAGGTCATCGATAAGAACAGGCTGTAAGGAAATCCATCAAATAAAAAAGGCTTCTCCCTTGCGGAAAAAGCCTTATGCATTGCTTTAATTTTTAATTAAAATCCGGAACGCTCGGTCCTTTTCTTAGCTGAATAGTTGACTTTCAGCTGGCCGGCCTTGCGCAATTCCGTTTTTACATCGCTGACAAACCCCATGGTCACATCGCCGTCGATTTTCATGGAAGTCGTGATTCCGGGACGCTGACCTTCGGGCAGTTTTACCTTATGCCTTTCAAGAAACAAAGGGATTTCATTCAGGTCGGCAATCTTGTCATTCAACTGTAATCTGGGTTTCGTACCGTACTGATTTACAAATTGAGAAAGAGGCCTTCCGATGTACATGGTATTGACCAGGGATTTTTTCTCCAGTTTGGTCAGTTCCGTAGCATAAGGAGTGACGGCTTTTACCTTGAGATTGGATTCCCTCAGCTTCACGACCACCATGAAGAAAAACAGGAGAATAAATATGATATCAGGCAGGGACGAAGTGGAAATCGTCGGCGCCGTATCGGCTCTTTTTGTTGAAAATCTGCTCATTTCCTGGCGTTTTTCTATGAATTACCAATCATTTTTCTTCCCCGAATGCGGTAGGCTCAGCCTCAGACAGCACAAAGGGGATGTCCCTTTTAATTTCATTTTGCTGTTCCTTATTGCATTCTTCTATGGTGTCTTTCCTGAATCGCTTTTTGGCTTCTTCATTCCAAAGTTCGCTGTAAGCGGCCTTCAGTTCATTGTAGACGGCGAGATACTGTTTGAAATGGGTCCCCCGGTCGTTTTTCAATGAAATGATAGCCTCCTTTGCCGATTCAGCCAGGTCTTCCCGGCGGCCCGGGTTTGAGATAAATTCTTTAGCCCTGGTTTTGAGGTCTTCGATTTTCACTGGCTCCCCCCTTACCAGGAGTTGATCCTGGGCATTTACCAATACGGTAAACACGTTGCGGGTATTCAGGGTCAGGTCAATCGGCGGCTCCTCCGACCATTGCGGGAGGCGCACCAGCACCCCTTTGTCCTCCACAATATTGGTCGTCACCAGGAAGAAGATCAACAGCAGGAAGGCGATATCCGCCATGGAACTGGCATTGATCTCAGGATTTGCTTTTTTCTTTTTTTTGGCCAGCATGGATCCTTTTGATTTTATTTGAACAAATTCCGTATTTCGGAGAATATAAAGATAGCCACCGCTCCCAACAACATCAGGAGCATCAGCCATATCCCCCCTCCTAAAAGTTTGCTCATGTTTGCAGAGACCTCATTGGTTTTGAGGTCATCCAGGATAGCCTGGTTGTCGGGCGCATTCAAAACAAAATACCCAAGGGCAAACAAGCCCACGATCACAGCCAGCCAGATCAAACCCATTTTGGCTCCGGCTGGATTCATGGCGACGTGGATGACGGACCACAATACGGTGATGACCACTGCGACCACCAACATGAGCAACATGATCACGATACCCATGTTGAAAATATTGCTCGTTTTTTGTTGTTCCGTGGGAAGTGCATTGAAAGAATCAAGCCCGTTCAATACCGGTACGGCAAAAATGATCATGGCCACCAAAGCGAGGGCAAATGCGAAGAAGGTCCCTTTCCCTGAAAGCAGTTTATATAGATTAACCATGGTCTGATTTTTATTTTATTTAAAGCCTGTTAAACAAATGGAAGACCCTTATTTAAATATCTTGTTCTTGGTCAGGATATCCACCAGGCCAATGCTGCTCTCCTCCATCTTATGCGTAATGGTATCGATTTTCACCACGATGTAATTGTAAAAGATCTGCAGGATAATGGCCGAAATCAAACCGAAGATCGTAGTCAACAAGGCCACTTTGATACCGCCGGCAACGATGGTCGGAGAAATATCCCCGGCCGCTTCGATCCGGTCGAAAGCCTGCACCATCCCGACTACCGTTCCCAAGAACCCGAGCATCGGGGCAAGGGCGATGAACAGGGAGATCCAAACCAGTCCACGCTCGAGCAAGCTCATCTGCATGCCTCCAAAAGCGGATATAGCCTTTTCCACGGCATCGGGGCCTTTTTCCGCATGCCGCAATCCTTCAAGAAGGGTCGAAGCGGTCGGGCCCGGGGTGACTTTGCAGACTTCGATGGCTCCTTCAAGGTCATTGGACTGAAGACGGTCATCTATCTTAGAAAGCAATTTATCCGTATTTATAGTGGCTACGTTGAGCGTGATGACCCTTTCAATACAAAAAGCTAATCCCAAAATCAATACAAACAGGATCGGCACCATCCACTGCCAGCCACCTTCAATGAATTTCTCTTTTAACATCTGGAATCCACCTGAGGGGGCAGCAGCTGCCGCTGCCGGCTCCTGGGCCATCAACTCCAGGCCGCCTGCCAGAAAGGCAACCAAAACAAGAGTAAAAAGTAAAGCAATCTTACGCATAAGTTTAATGTTTTAATTTTTTGAAGGCTTAAAAATAGAAAATATTATCAAAGTCCAAACATTTATAAAAAATTCTTTTTAGGACTTAGACAACCGGGATTATAGTTGTCGGCTTACCCGGATTTTTAACGAAAATCCGGGGATCAGTAAAAAAAAAAGCGGAAGGTTAGGGATTCGAACCCTAGGTACACTTTTGGTGTACACACACTTTCCAGGCGTGCCAATTAAACCACTCTTGCAACCTTCCGTAAAGCCTGAATGACTGGTGCAAAATTGCTAAAAAATCAGTTAGCATCCAAATCCGGGAGGATCTTCACTGCTGCAGGGGCGCGGACAGGGGATTCCTGCCGGTCACCCCTCGACTTTTCCGCTCCTTTCAAAGAGGGCCAGGGCATTTCCGGTAGTGATTTTTTCAATTTCATCCACCGGTAAGCCCAGGGCCCTGCCCAGGGATTCCGCAATGTTTACCAGGAAGGCCGGTTCGTTGCGCTTGCCGCGAAAAGGAGTGGGCGCCAGGTAGGGAGCATCGGTTTCCAGTACGATCCGGTCCAGGGGAATATTCTTTACGAGGGCGGCAAGACCGGAGTTCTTATAAGTGATGACCCCGCCGATCCCAAAATAATAATTCCCGAGGGCCTGGATGCGTTCGACCTGGTGCCGGTCCCCGCTGAAACAATGAAAGACTCCCCTGGCCGGCCGCGGGTCCATCGGCTCGAGCAGTTCCAGCACCGCCTCCGTCGCTTCCCGGCTATGGATCACCACGGGGAGATCCAGTTCACAGGCCCAGCCACACTGGACCCGAAATGCTTCTTCCTGGTATGGCCGGGTGGTCTTGTCCCAATGAAGATCAATGCCCATTTCACCGACGGCGTAATAAAGCCGGGAATTCCGGTACAGTTCCTCCTTTATTTCAGCCAGGGTTTCGGTGAAGCCGG
>Ga0116142_10001047_pt1 | contig 34527 bp, 24 predicted proteins | sample AD_UKC033_MetaG_FD_89785 | JGI IMG/M metagenome (GOLD analysis project Ga0116142, IMG submission 89785) | Active sludge microbial communities of municipal wastewater-treating anaerobic digesters from USA - AD_UKC033_MetaG | ecosystem: Engineered > Bioreactor > Anaerobic > Digestate | place: USA... | reverse complement strand
GGAGGAATCGCTGGTGACGGTGAAGTGGATTGCCGAGCGCCTGGGGATGGGCACGGCGGGCCATCTGAACAACCGTTTGTACCGGTGGCGGCAAGGAGCCCTCAGGTGAATGATGTGAGTGAACAATACCAAGAACTGGCCCCTTTCCTTTCTTAACTAGAATGTTCGGCATAAAATCAACCTGCCATGAGAAACATTGCGCTCGTTACGGGGGCCGACAAAGGAATCGGCCTGCAAATATGTCGTCAGCTGGCCCAACGCGGATATATCGTCATTCTGGGGACGCGCGATCTTGCCAACGGTCGGCAGGCCGCAGCGAGCCTCGCAGATATTGGAGGAGATGTGCGGCCCTGTCTGATTGACCTCACACGGCCCGAAACATTTACGGATGTGGCAAGTCTTATTGAGGCAGATTATGGACGACTTGACGCTCTTATTAACAACGCAGGTATTGCGCTAGACTGGGAATATCAGGCAGATAGCGTTCCCATGGAATTGATTCGCAAGACATTTGATGTGAACTTTTTTGGTATGGTTCATTTGACTCAATTATTGCTGCCCCTTATTCGCCGGTCTCCCGCAGGGCGAATCGTTAACCAGTCGAGTCGCCTTGGCTCGCTTACACTCCATAGCACGCGTGGGACAGATATGGACTCCCTCAAGGCTTTTGCTTACGATACCAGCAAAACAGCCATAAACTCATTCACAGTTCACCTGGCCTACGCGCTTCGTGACACGCCTATCAAAGTGAATTCCGCCCATCCCGGTGTGATTCGAACAGACATCAATGCGACAGTAGTAAGAAATGCCAATTCCGCGACTCTACTCGACACCACGGAAGGCGCGAGGACAGCTGTTGAATTAGCCACTCTCGGCGTAGATGGCCCCACTGGCGGTTTTTTTCATCGTGGTGAGCGTCTGCCATGGTAGCGAAAAAAAGCTGAACTGGGCGCTGCAGCACGTATGAAGGTTGTCAAGCGGGTCGTGGATTTTCCGTCCGGTTTATTTCAGCAAGGCGTCCGTCACGCGGAGCGCAACGGAGTGGAGCGGAGTCGTGCGCGCGAGCGGTGACGCCCACTCAGGTCGGGAGCGTTCCGCCCGCGCCGGCGTCTGGCCTCACTGTTTCATCTTCAAAGCTTTTTCCTTTCCGGGGTTCTTCCGTTGCGTCCGTCACGTGAGCTTTCACTACCGGGGTCGCCGCGTTGTGAGTCAGGACCGGTTTGCGTCCTGCACCAGCTCCTATCCGAGCACGCAGTTCTTCCCGGGCAGCAATGATGTGTTCAGTGTGCCTTTGCGGCTTTGCACCTTGGCGCCTTTGCGTTTCTCCTTTTACCGCCAAGACGCCAAGACGCGAAGGCGCAGAGAGGATTGGGCGCACGCTTGAGGGTGGCTTCGACTTCTGGGTTCGGACGTGCAGCAAGGCCGGGAATCGAAGACTTGGCAGGGGAATGTTCGGCAAGGGAATGGGTTTCATTCCTCTGACAATCATTCCTCTGACGATCCAGTTGTTTGGGGGTAGCTCTTGAAACGCCTCGACTCACAAAGCGGTGATAAATCCACCGCACTCCAGACGCTGCGCGAGGTTTGGCGATTCGAGAGCGGTGCGGCCTGGACGGCTGCTGGAAATGCGGGAGCAACAACGATTTTCCCCCGTCAAACATCGCATGAAACGACATCCAAGACTTCTCTGGATTGCGGCAGTGCTGCTCGCGGGTTGTGCTGGCAAGGATTTGTCTGTTGCGCCCCACAAGCGAACCCAGACCTGCCCTCATTGTCACACTGCGACGATTCAGTTGCGCCACGGCTACGACAGCGAGGGACGCTTGTGGAAAGGGCATGTCTGTGCCTGCGGAGGCTATGAGTGTTCCAAGTGCCACGCGCTGCTGGAGGCGCGCGGCCCATGTTGCAGGTGAGCATTGGAGGCCGGTTTGGCCGGGTCTGCGATTGTGGGAACTGTTCCGTCCGCGCCGGCGTCCGGCTTCACCGCTGCAGCCTGCAAGAGTTTTCTTTCCAGGATTCTTCCATTGCGCCGGTCGCATGGGGTTGCACCACCGGGGGCGCGGGGTGGGGAGCGTGAACCGGTTTGCGTCCCGCACCAGTTCCGGTCCGTGCCGGCCCGTTTGGGAATGCCATCGTGCCATGATTGCAACCCGGACCGGTCCGCGAGGTTTGTGGAGCGGCCCAGCAAGCGGGGGAGGGGTGGCGGGAGGGAGCACTACGCCGTTGTTGATTGGCCCGATGCTCCGGTTCGTCCGTCCGCCTGACTGCGGGCCGGGAGGGGTTCTGGCCCATGGGGCGGAGTTTTTTATTTACGCGCCCCGCATGCGACTACTAATGTCTCCATTTGGTGGATACTGATTATTGACAGCTTCTTATGGCAACGAAACCGATTCCGCAAACGGAAATTACGAACTTGGTGCAGGGCTTGCACCGGATGGCCCGCAATCTCTGGTGGACCTGGGATCAGGAAGCGCAGGAGTTATTCCAGGAGCTTTCGCCGCGCGGCTGGACGACGCTCTACCACAATGCGGTCGCCATCTTGCGGGAGGTGTCCGATTACGAACTGCGCGTGCGGCTGCAGGATCCGGCGTTTGCCAACAATGTCCGCTACGTGCTGAAGGATTTTGATGATTACCTGAACGAGAAATACACGTGGGGACGCAAATATGCGCCGGCGCTGCACGAGCATCCAGTGGCGTATTTCTCGGCGGAGTTTGGCTTGCATGAAACCATGCCGATTGCCGCCGGCGGTCTGGGGATGCTGGCGGGCGACCACACCAAGTCGGCGAGCGACCTGGACATCGGGTTTGTCGGGGTCAGCCTGTTCTACCGGGAAGGCTATTTCCAACAGGCAATTGATCACAACAACTGGCAGACGGAATATTATTCCCGGCTGAATCCGGAGAACCTGCCGATGGAGCCCGTCCTGGACGCGAAGGGACAACGCCTGGTCATTCAGGTGCGGATTGCGTTGACCGACGTGAAGTTGTACGCGTGGCGCGTCAACGTCGGCCGGGTGCCGATTTTGCTGCTGGACGCGGATCATCCCGCCAATGAACAACATTTTCGTGATTTGACGCGGCGGGTGTATGGCGGCGACAGCACCACGCGCATCATGCAGGAGATCATTTTGGGGGTGGGCGGAGTGCGGTTGCTGCGCGCCCTGGGGATCGCTCCCTCGACGTTTCACATGAACGAGGGGCACGCCGCGTTTTTGACGGTGGAGTTGATCCGGGAGAAGATGGTGGCGGGCATGACGTATGACGCCGCGTTGAAGGCCTCGACCCGGGAATGTATTTTCACCACGCACACTCCGGTGGAGGCCGGGCACGACCGGTTCAACTCGGAGCTGGTGGCGTACGCGGCGCATGCCTTGAGCGAGCCAATCAAGTTGACGCATGAGCAATTCATGGGGTTGGGCCGGGTGAAGCCTGAAGATCCGCGCGAGCCGTTTTGCATGACGGTGCTGGCGCTGAAAATTTCGCGCGCCGCCAACGCGGTCAGCGAACTGCACGGCCGGGTGAGCCGGGAGATGTGGCACTGCCTGTATCCGCACCGGCCGGTGGACCAGGTGCCGATCGGGCATATCACCAACGGCGTCCACGTGGCCGGCTGGATGAAAGGCACGGTGCGCAAGTTCTGGCGGCAGCGCCTGGTGCATCCCGAGCCGGCCTCGGGAAGCGGCACGACCCGCTTCTGGAAGGCCAAGGCGGGACATGATTGGGCGCGCGAAATCAATTCACCGGAGTTTTGGCAGAAACTGACCGATCCCGATTTTGTGAGTGACGAGGAGTTGTGGGCGTTGCGTTACAAACTGCGGCGTGAGCTGCTGGAATTCACCCGGCGCCGTCTGCTGCTGCAGGCGCAGCGGGTGACGCACGAGGATTTTATCGCCTTTGATTCCCTGCTGAACCCGGACGCGCTGACCATCGGCTTTGCGCGCCGGTTTGCAACCTACAAGCGCGCGCCGCTGATCTTCGAGCAATTCGACAATATCGTAAAGCTGACGCGCGATGCGCGCCGTCCGATCCAGTTCGTGTTCGCCGGCAAGGCCCATCCGCGTGATGATGCCGGGAAGGCGTTCATTCAAAAGATCATCCACCTGAGCAAATACAGCGATTTGAAGGGCAAGCTGGTGTTCATTGAAAATTACGACGTTCACGTGGCGCGGCAGATGGTCTCGGGGTGTGACGTCTGGCTGAACAATCCGCGACGTCCGCTGGAGGCTTCGGGCACGAGCGGGATGAAGGCGGTCTGCCAGGGCTGCCTGAACCTCAGCATTCTCGACGGCTGGTGGCGCGAGGGATACAATGGTGAAAACGGGTTCGCCATTGGCGCGGATTCGAACCCTGCCGACGTCAATGAGCAGGACCGCCTGGACAGCGCGAACCTCTACAAGACCCTGACGGAACAGGTGATTCCAACCTTTTTTGACCGGGATGAAAATGGCATTCCGCACCGGTGGCTGCAGAAGATCCGCAACGCAATGGCCACGCTGGTGGTGCGGTTCAGCACGGACCGGATGGTGCGCGATTACACCGAGAAATACTACCTTGCCAAGTGAGCCGGTCGCGTCGTCGGCCGTGACCGGGCCCGCATGCGCCTCCCGGGTCGGCGGGTCGGGCGGCTGCCGTCGCTCCGCTGCCCCCGCCGGCCGTCGCGCTGCAGGCGGGGAGGGCCGGGCCGCGGGGCCGGATGACGACCTGATTGTTCGAACGGAATTTTGATGCCCACAGATATCAAATCCCTCACCCGGGCGGAACTGGAAGCGCAGTTCACCGCCTGGTCCCTGCCCGGGTACCGCGTGAAGCAGGTCATGGACTGGCTTTATGTGCAGCGCGTCACTTCGTTCGCGGCGATGAGCAATCTGCCGAAGGAACTCCGCGAGCGGCTGGCCCGGGACTACGCGCTGCAGACATTGACACTGGTGCGCAAACAGGGCAGCCGGGATACCACGCAGAAATTCCTCTGGCGGCTGGCCGATCACTCCTTGATTGAGAGCGTGTTGATTCCGGCCAACCCGTCGCTTTACGGCGCGACCAGTGATCGTCACACCCTTTGCCTCTCGACCCAGGTGGGGTGCGCGTACGGGTGCAAATTCTGTGCGAGCGGTTTGCGGGGATGGAAGCGCAATCTGCACGCCCATGAAATGGTGGAACAGGTTCTGGGTGTGGAGCGGTTTTGTGCGGGCGCAACGGGAACGGCCCCGGTCGCCGTGCCGGCGGCTGGTCCGGAGGCGGCGGCGCCCGCCGTCTTGACGCCCCGCAACCCCGCCCGCGCGTTTCCCGCCGACCGGGTGGTGGACAACATCGTTGTCATGGGGATGGGCGAACCGTTCGCGAATTACGACCAGTTGATGCAGGCGCTCCGACTGTTGAACTCACCCTGGGGCGGACGGATCGGGGCCCGCAAGATCACCGTCTCCACCAGCGGGCTGGCCCCGCAAATCCGCCGGTTCGCGGATGAGCCGGAACAGTTTTCCCTGGCCGTCTCGCTGCACGGCGCGACGGATGCGGTGCGTGGCCAGATCATGCCGGTGAACCGGAAGTATCCGCTCAAGGAGTTGGTGGCCGCGCTGGAGTATTATCAGATGAAGCGCGGTCGCCAGATCACCTTTGAATACATTCTCATCGCGGGAATCAATGATGGACGCGAGCAGGTCGGTCCGCTGGCGGCACTGGCCCGGCGGCTGCACGCGAAGGTGAATTTGATCCCCTACAACACCGTGGAGGGACTGGCCTGGCGGCGACCTTCCGACGCGGTCTGTGAACAGTTCTTGCGGTCGCTTAAAGCCCAGAAAGTGGTTTGCACGCTGCGCCGCGAAAAGGGGCACGACATTGACGCGGCCTGCGGGCAGTTGCGGTTGAAAACGGAGCGGGAAGCGGAGGCCGCCCTGTCCTGACGCGCAGGCGGCCCGGGTGGATCCGGGCCGGCTTTTCCGGGCGTTTCCACGGTCTTTGCAGCGGCTGACGCGAACGAGTACTGGGCGCCGCGGGTGAATTCCGGTTTATTACCCCGGTTTCAGGCATGAGCTGGCTTCAGAATTACGATCCGCTCGGGAACGCCGTTCTGTCCACCGGCGTGGCGGCGTTGCCGGTGGTGGTGTTGCTGGCCGCGATTGCGTGGTGGCGGATCCGTGTACATCTGGCGGCGCTGGGCGGCCTGGGGGTGGCGCTGCTGATTGCATTGCTGGTGTATCGAATGCCGCTCGTGGCTGCCGGAGCCACCACCATCTACGGCGCGGCGTTTGGGCTGTTTCCCATCGGCTGGATTATTCTCAACGTAATTTTTCTCTACCAGCTCACCGTGGAACGAGGGCTGTTTGCCACATTGCGCAACAGCCTGGCGCGGGTGGCCCCCGATCCGCGCATTCAACTGATTCTAATCGCCTTTTCCTTTGGGGCGTTCATTGAAGGCATGGCGGGTTTCGGCGCTCCGGTGGCCATCACCGGGGCGATTTTGATTCAGCTCGGGTTCAAGCCCTTGCAAGCCTCCGGCCTGGCGCTCATTGCCAACACCGCGCCCGTGGCGTTCGGTTCGCTGGGCATCCCCATCACCACGCTGGAAGCCGTCTCGGGTCTGGATGCCCGCCTGGTTTCCGCGATGGTCGGGCGGCAATTGCCGTTCTTTTCCCTGATCATTCCGTTTTGGATCGTTGCGGCATTTGCCGGATGGCGCGGTCTGTGGGGGGTATGGCCAGCGGCCCTGGTGGCCGGAGCTGCGTTTGCCCTCCCCCAATTTCTCGTTTCGAATTTTCACGGCCCCTGGCTGGTGGACATCATCTCCGGCGCCTGTTCCATTGGGGCGACCGTCTGGTGGTTGCGAGTATGGCGGCCGAAGGAAATCATGCGCCTGCCAGGAGCGCCAGCGGTCGCGTCGTCAGCGCCAGCGGCGGCCGTGCCCCGCGCGGAAGTGGCGCGGGCCTGGTTGCCGTGGGTGGTGCTCACGGCGTTTCTGCTGCTCTGGGGAACGCCGCAGGTGAAAACGTGGCTGGACCGGGTGGTGCCGATGAAGTTTGCGGTGCCTGGTCTGCACCGGGTGGTTTCACGTGTGCCTCCGGTGGCCCCTCCGGACGCCGAACCCGAGGCGGCGATCTTCAGCCTGAACCTGGGGTCCGCCACCGGCACGGGTATTCTGGTCGCAGCCATTGTTTCCGGCCTGCTGATGGGGTACTCGCCCCGCCGCCTGATCTGGCAGTACGGACGCACCGGCTGGCACATCCGATATTCCCTGTTGACGATCGCCGCGATGCTCGCCCTGGGGAATGTGACCAAGTATTCCGGCACCGACGCCACGCTGGGATTGGCCTTGTCGCGCACCGGCGTTTTGTATCCTTTTTTCGGCACGTTGCTCGGCTGGCTGGGGGTGGCGTTGACCGGATCGGACACCGCTTCCAACGTGCTGTTCGGCAGCCTGCAACGCATTACCGCCGAACAGACCGGAGTAAGTGCCGTGCTAATGGGCGCCGCGAACAGCGCGGGTGGCGTGATGGGCAAAATGGTGGACGCCCAAAGCATCGTCGTTGCCAGCACCGCGACGAACTGGTTTGGTCACGAGGGCCAGATTCTACGGTTTGTTTTTCTCCACAGCCTGGTGCTGGCGGTTCTGATGGGGCTGCTGGTGCTGCTGCAGGCCTACGTGGCGCCGTTCACCGGCATGGTGGTGCACTGACCTGGTCAGTTCAGGCGAAACGTGCCGTCCGAGGCGCGCAGGGAGAGTGTTGCGGGGAGGTGTTGTGGATTGATCCGGACCAACACCCGGTGTACGCCGGCGCTCAAGTCGGCAATGGATTGTCCTGGACCACCGATCCGCCGGGAGTCCACCCACAACTCGCCCGCACCGGCCTGCAGCTGGAACGTCACCTTCCCGGCCTGGGGCAAGGTCAAATCCACCGCTGCCACCACTTCCAGGAGACCGGCCCACTTCTGTTTCTGGTGCGCCGCAACCAGGGCGTCCTGGTTCAGCCGGCCGTCCGTCAGCGTATAAGCCGGCCACCACATTTTGTCCGTCAAGGGCGCGGTCCACATGCGACCGCTCTGGTTGTTTTGCTGGTCCGTGGGCAGGACTGGATAAATCCACCAGCGGCGGGCCACGCCGCCGGGGCTGGCATCAAAGTCTCCCGGCTTGCCCAGTTGCGCGAGAAAGGCGATCAGATCGGCCTGTTCCGCAGCCGACAGGGGATCGAGCAACCCGCTGGGCATGAGTGAAAGGGTTCCGTTTTGCCGGTGTTCGATATTGCGTTTGGCGATATGCACCTCGGCATTCTGCAGGTTGCGCAGCACCACTTCCTCTGGTGTCTCTCTGGCGAGGGTGCCGGTGAGGCTTTGCCCATCGGTCGTATCAATGTTTACTGCGGCGTAACCTTCCTTGATCCTGGCGCTGGGCAGCACCAGGGATTCGACCAGATAATCCAGCGGCGCACTGGCGCCGATGCTGGTCAGGTCCGGTCCCACCTGTCCGCCGGCCCCGCCAATGGCATGGCAGGTCATGCAGGCAAGATCTGGGCGGCGATAAATCATTTCGCCCCGGTGCGGATTGCCTTGGGCCGCAGCCTGGGCCGCCAGTTCCCGGATTGCGGCATCGTTCAGGGCCGCAGTGTCCAGGGACAGCCCTCCGGCCGTGGCGAAGGCGGCAGCCAGCTCCACATCGTTGCGTCCGCCTTCCCGGGCGGCTTTCGTGCCTGCGGTTGCGACTGCGGATGGCAGGTGGACACCGGGCAACGCGGCGCGCAAAGCGGCTGCCGCCCCCTTGTTGGTGAGGAGTTCCCGCCAAAGTGCGAGGGCGGTGGCTTCATCGGAAATCGTGGCCGCCATTTCCAGGATCCGCGGCAGGGCGGCCTTCAGGTCAATTGCCGCCAGCGCGGCGGCAGCCGCGCGGCGCACGTCGGCCGGTTGATCCTGAGCGGTGAGCGTCAGCAAGGCAGGGGTGGCGGACTGGCCCAGTTGCCGTAACGCCTTGAACGCGGCGGTGCGCAGCGCGGGGCTGGTGGCGGATTGGCCCGCCATCTGGCCCAGTCTGTTTTCCTGTCCACCCAGTGCCTGCCAGGCACCGCCCAGTTGCAGGGCCGCCAGTTGAATCGCCTCCTCCGGTTCGTCCAGCAGGCGATGAATCTCCGTCAACGAGCCGGCGGGTTTCTGCTCGCGCAACCGGAAGGCTTCGCCGAGGGCGTGCAAGGCCCGCAGGGTGGCGGGAGTGCCGAAGCCATGACTCAGGACCTGATCAAAAAGCTGTCGCAATTCGTTGGGCGTGCCGGCAGCGCCAATGATTTCGATCCACGGTCCGCGGCCGTCCCGGGTCAGGGGGCGCGAGGCCAGCAGTTGCCCGAGCACGCGGCTGGTTTGGGCGGCCGGCAGCGCTTGCAAACCGAACTCGAGCTGCTTCTCGCGGCCGTCCGGTGACCAGGCACCGCTGGCCAGCGCGGCAATCCACGGCTCGGCCAGATCGTTGATGGTCAGCCACAGGGCGTAATCCAGCGTGGGGTCCATGGGCTGGTTTAACACGCCGAGCGCCAGTTCGGCTGAGCGCGCGGTGGGAATCCGCGCCAGGGCGCGCAAGGCTTCACGGCGGACGCGTGGAGAGGGGTCATGGACAAGCGCAACCAGCAGATTGGAGGCGTTCCCGGTGGTGGGATGATTGGCGAGATGGCGCGCAGCGGCCGCGCGGAAATCTGCGTTGTCCGCCGTGGCGAGGACTTGAACGAGTTGCGGGTCCGTCAGGGCGGCAGCTTCCGTCAGCCACAGCGCTTCCAACGGGGCCCGCGCGGCGTTTTGCCCGCGCCACCATTGGGAGAGTTTTTGGGTTGCCGTGGCGGGTCTCAGGGTCTTGAGAGTGAGGGCGGCCCGGCGCCGTGCCTGTTCCTGCTCCCAGCCGTTGTCCGAGAGGGTCCGGTCCAGGAGCGGTTCGAGGCGCAGTTTGGAGAGGTCCGCCGGCGGCGCGGGCCGGTGGTTTTTGGCCGTTACCCGCCAGATCCGGCCGTGCTCGTGGTCGCGGCGCGGATCGCGAAAATCGACTTCCCCATGTTGAATGATGGGATTGGCCCAATCCGCCACGTACAACGCGCCGTCCGGTCCCATGCGCAGATCAATTGGCCGGAAAGTGACATTGGTGGAGCGCAACAAATCCGGCATTTCCTTGCCGTGGAAGGTGGCGCCGTTTTCGTTGAGTTTGAAACGGACCACGCGATGCGCACGGAAATCGCAGGTGATGGCGTCACCCTGCCAGTCGGCTGGAAATCCACCGCCGCGAATCAATTCGAGGCTGCAAAATTTTGGCCAGGCCCCGGGCGTGATGCTCTCCGCTTCGCGGCGCATGTCGGTGTAGGTGAAATACGTCGCGCCTTCCAGGGCGTGATAGATGCCCTTGAAGCCGGCGCCATCGGTGAAAAAATCATTGCCCGCTTGATCCCAGTGATGGCCCCACGGATTGCACGGGCCCTTGAGGAACACCTCCAGGTGCCAGGTATCCGGGTTGAACCGCCAGATGCCGCCGCTGTTGAGGCGGCGCACTCCGTAGGGCGTTTCGAGATGGGAATGGGTGTAGAGCGATTGTTGCAGGTACAGGTGTCCGTCGTAACCCCACCGAAGGGTGTGCAAGTTGTGATGTGTGTCCTCGGTGCCAAAACTGGAGAGGACGATGGTTTTTTCATCCGCCCGGCCGTCTTGATTTCGATCCGCAAAGTGCAGCAATTGATGACTGGCGGCCACGTAACAACCGCCGGCGTTATCCGGCACCACCCCGGTGGGGATCAGCAGGCCCTCGGCGAAGACGGTGGACTGGTCCGCTTTGCCGTCGTCGTCAGTGTCTTCCAGCACGATGATGGCGTCCCCGGGATCCTGGCCGGGACTGATTTGCGGATACACGCGCGAACTGGCGACCCACAGCCGGCCCCGGTCGTCCCAGTTCATCTGGATGGGTTTGTAGAGCATCGGATCCTCCGCCCAGAGCGTCACTTCGAATCCGTCCGCGATTTCGAAAGTGGGCAGCGTTTGTTGGCGGTAATTGGGATCGCGATGCTCGCGTGGCGGCTTCAAAAGTTGCCGTTGCGCTTCCGCCACTATGGCCGCGTCTTGGTGTTTCAAATTTCGCAATCCTCCAATGCGGGTTTCCCACTCGGCAATGAGCGGATCGAACTCCGGGATTTCGCGCGCGTTCTGACCCTGTTCGTGTTTGCGAAAGCCGAAGAGGTAGGTCCAGTTGGCCGGGCGCCAGCGATGAAAGAACAGTTCGTTCTTTTTGCGAATCGCGGCGCGCAGGAGTTCGTAAGCCTTTCCGGAAGGCACCCGCCGGGCTGGAAAGAGCTGGCGCTGCAAGTAGTCCGCAAGCTGGGCATAACCGGATTCGGTCAACGTGACACCATCCACCGTCATCCCCCTCCGACGCGTGGCGAAAGCGCGCGGCGACCAATCCAGCAGCGATAAAAAATCCGCCTGCCGGGCGGTGGCAACCGCGGCGATGGCGTGGTTGCACGCGGTCAGGGCGGTCCGGGCTTGCTCGCGGCAGGCGGACGAGCAACCGCCGTGATCGCCATGAGGAGTCGGGCCCAACAGGATGAAATGCACCGGTTGCGGAGCGACGGCGGCAATGGCGTCCATCAGGAGCATCAGATCCGCCTTGAATTTTTCCAATTGGTGCGCCTGCGCCTCCGCCGGGGTTTCGCGCAGGTCCAAGGCCGCGGTCGAGCCATAGCTGAGAAAGGCCACGGTGGGCTTTACCAGGGCCACCTGTTCCTTCACCCGCTGCAACCAGACGGATGCAGGTTGGTTCCAATCGAAGCTGGCTCTGCTGCGTCCCAGCGGCGTGTCCGCAGCCCAGGCCAGGTTCCGAAAGGAGAGGGTTCGATCGGGAAAAGCCGCAGTGAAATGGGCCTCCAGATGGCCGTAGTCCCCTTCGCGCTCGAAACTGGTGTCGCCCATGAAGAGGACGCGATCGCCGTCCTGTGGTTCCGGTACCCCTGCGGCGTAGGTCAGAGAGCTCAACCCCGTGACAACGATCAAAATTCCGGTCTGATAAAGTAATTTCATGTGCGGTTATCCTGGGCGCTGCAACGATCCAATTAAGCGATGGCGAGGACTTTAGGCAAGCCGCGAAACTCGAAGCTGCGTGGCGGTATTGCGGCGGCCAGCATCAATTCGGGGTGACGTAAAGATGTTAAATGGCACTGACGCATTACGTGTCGAGAGTGTTGCTTCACCAGAGAATTTGCTCGCCGGGCATTTTCTACTTTAGGCGAGGCGCTGGTTTGATATAAATATCCCAAGTAACAGATAAGCTGTGGTGATGCTGTCAAATCCAGACAGATGAAATAATTCCACTGCGCCGGGTATGATGTCCGGCAATACGAACTCAGTCTGAAATTGCGGGATTTCCGCCTGCGTCACCGTAGAGTGAACACGAATTATTCCAGGTTAATGAACTGACAAGCCTGGGTAGTTTCCGAATGGAAGAACCTGGGCCGGTCATTTTGTGAAGTTCAGTCAGCAGATTGACGGAAACCGAAAGCGCGCGTTTGTGACGTGTGAAGTCCTACTAACAATGAAATTGAACAACCGAAAGAAACCAAATGAGTAAAATGATTGATCAAATAAGTGTTCAGGTGGCTGAATTCGGCCCGAATTTACTGGCGGGACTGGCCATTTTGATACTGGGCTGGCTGGTGGCGTTGTTCGCGGCGTTCCTGGTGCGCAAACTTCTCGATAGGACCGTCCTGGACAACCGGATTGCCCAATGGTTGGTCGGACCAAATTCCAAGACGCCGATACCGGTGGAACACTGGGTGAGCCGGGCGGTTTTCTACTTCATCATGCTTTTCGTACTGATTGCATTTTTCTCGGCGGTGCGGTTGCAAGCAGTTATCGAACCGTTGAACGCGTTACTGCAGCCGCTGCTGGATTACCTGCCGCACCTGGTGGGGGGGCGATTCTGGTGCTGATCGGTTGGGTGACGGCCACGATCTTGAAGAAGATTTTAAGCGGGGCGTTAAAGCTGGCCAAACTGGATGAGAAGGTTGGCGGCGCGATCGGTCGGGACGGGAAAGGGCTGATTCTGAGCGATGCATTGGCGGAAACCGCTTATTGGTTGGTGTGGCTCTTTTTTCTGCCCTCTATTCTCCAAGCGCTGCGAATGCAAGCTTTGCTGGAACCCGTTACGGCACTGCTGAACAAGGTCTTTGAATTTTTACCCAACCTGGTTTCAGCCGGAGCCATCGGTTTGGTCGGCTGGTTTATCGCGCGGGTGGTGCAGCGGCTCGTGCAGAGCATGCTGGTCGCCGCCGGGGCAGATCAGTTGGGCGAGAAATGGGGACTCACCACTTCTTTGGGCAAACAAAAGTTGTCGGGCGTGCTCGGACTGGTGGTCTATTTCATTATTCTCGTGCCCGTCTTGATCAGTGCCCTGGCCGCTTTAAAGTTGGACGTGGTCACCCGGCCTGCCAGCGACATGCTCGGGAAAATTTTAGGCGCGCTGCCGAACATTATCGGGGCGTTGGTGATTTTGTTGATTGCCGCTTTGATCGGCAAAGTGGTCTCCGGATTGGTCACCAATTTGTTGGCCGGTTTGGGCTTCAATAATGTTTTGGTCCGGTTGGGGCTGACCAAAACTCCCACCCAAGGCAAGCAAGCCCCGGCGGCGATCATAGGGATGCTGGCATTTGCCGTCATTTTGCTCTTTGCATCCATTGCCGCTGCCGAATTGTTGGAGTTTCAGGCGGTGGGAGCCTTGATCAAGGATTTTATCGGATTCGCCGGTCACATCAGCATGGGCGTGGTCATTTTAGGATTGGTCTTGTGGCTCGCCGAATTTGTCAGCAAAGCGATCGCCACGGCTTCTTCCCGTCATGCCGCCGGGCTGGCGACTTTTACGCGAATCGTGATCCTGGCCTTGGCCGGAGCCATGGCGTTACGTCAAACCGGACTTGCCAATGACATCGTGAATCTGGCTTTTGGGCTGACTCTGGGCGCAGTGGCGGTCGCGACGGCCTTGGCCTTCGGGTTAGGGGGACGGGAAACAGCATCTCGAATGTTGGAAGATTGGTCGAAGCGCTCCAAAGAAATTCCAACAAATGAAGGTGGATGGCGCGGCGGCTAGGCGGGATTTTGTCGAGTTGCGGCGGTAGAGCGATCGCTGGTGACCAAGAGAGCCGTCACGCCGACTCCGAGCAGCAGCCAGAGCAACGTGAAGAGTCCGGCGCTGCCTTGGAAAGCATTCCGGCGGAGCGCGCCGATGTCCGTCGTTTGAATCAGTGCGTTGAGGTATGTCTCGCGATCGGGGCGCCCCAATGCGAACTCTCGCAAGGCAGGCAGTTCAGTGGCTTGAAATGTCTGGATGCGCGCGTCGGAAATATCCGCGACGGCGACGCCGGCTTCGGCGGCAAGTAATTGGCGGATTTCCTCAATCGTTCCCGCCCGGCTTGCCGCCTGGGCAAAGTGCAACTGGTGCCGGTAATTTTGCTCGGCAGATTGGCGCAGACGCAAGTGCGTCGCATGGTGCGAAGTCCGCTGCATTCCAATCAGAATGGCGACAGCGGTACCACCGCAGGCGAGCACGGTTGTCAGCCGTCTGTTTTCCCGCACGAGCAGGCGCACCCCGCCGCCCGTCAGCGCTCCCACCCCGCAGGCCAGCCAGTTTAATTCCTGGCCAGTCCACCGCCCCAGATACAGCCAGGCCCAGACTCCGGCAATGGCGCCGAGAAGGACGCCGAGGAGGGCGCGCCACCCCGCAGGCAAGGCGGCACGGGCGGAAGGCGGCGCGGGGGACGCACCAGCCGGCGCGGTCGAGGCGGAAATCCCGGTCCCCGCGGTTTTCGATTTCGGCGCCGGTGGCCGCGGCGTCGTTGGCGTGGTGGCACCGGGATCTGCAATCAGGATCTGTGCGCCGTCCGCCGGCAGATTGACGGCGTCAGGCAGCACCGGCAGTCCTTGTGATTCAAAAGCCAATTCCACCGCGCCCACTTGAATGCGGTGGCCGGTTTGCAGTTTGAATTGCGTCACCGGCACCCGGGCAATGAACGTTCCACTGGCGGATTGGAGATCGCGCAGGACCACGCCATCGTCGGCAACGATCAATTCACAATGCTGCGCGCTGACGGAAGCGTGGGGGATCACGACTTCATTGTCCGCGGCGCTGCCGATGCCGTTGCGTCCGGACTGGAGTTTGATCGTCCAGGCCTCTGCCGTGCCGGGATTGACAATCAGACGATGACTCATAAATACACCGGTGAGCTCGTCTGCGGTCAGCCAAGCCCCTGGTCCACGCCGTCATCCAGCAGATTTGACGCCAGCACGACCGGGGCCGGCCGCGTCGGGCCGGGTTGCCGGAGGGGCGGTGCTTTTTGCTTTCTTCCTTGTCTCAAATTTCGCCATTCTGGTGCAGTTGCGTTGATGAAACTTTCGTTGCTCTCGATTTTGCTCGGGCTGGGTTTTGCGGTTCCCCAAGTTTATGCGCTGGTGAAGCCGTCGGAGTTTGTGCGCGTGGCGCGGAAATTTCCCCGCCATCTGCCCACCGGACTGGTGCTGATGCTGCTGGCGACGGCGTGGTTCGTTTGGAACGTGCATGTCGAACCCATCGCGGATTTTGCGACGATCAAGCCGTACATGATGGCCGGCTTTGCGGTGGTGGGAATCGGTGCCTGCATCTTCGTGCAGGATTATCTGGCGGTGCGCGGTCTGGCGGTGGTGCTGCTGTTGCTGGCCAAGCTGGTCTTGGACACCGGCCGGCCGCATTTGCGGGAGACTCATTGGGTGTGGATCATGCAGGGGTGGGCGTACCTGTGGATCATCGCCGGCATTTGGTTCACGATTTCCCCCTGGCGGATGCGTGATTTCCTGAACTGGATCACGGCTACCGAGCGGCGTGTGAAAATCGGGAGTCTCCTGCGTTTGAGTTTCGCGCTGGCCGTGGTGGCGCTGGGCCTGACGGTGTTCCGCACCCGGTGACGCGTCACGCCCGCCGGTGGGAGCGGCAGAAAAGTCGGGGTGGACCATGACTTCCGGGAAAATTCTTGTCATTCGCGGCGGCGCGATCGGTGATTTCATCCTGACGCTGCCCGCGCTCGCGGCGTTGCGCCGCCAATTCGCCGAGGCACACCTGGAGGTGCTGGGCTACCCGCACATTGTGCAACTGGCCCGGGCGGGCGGGGTGGTCAATCGGGCAGAGGGCATTGAAGCCCGCGGACTGGCCAGTTTTTTTGCGCGGGATGGCGAGCTGCCCGGCCGCTGGCGGGATTATTTTTCCGAGTTCGACCTCGTAATTTCCTATCTCTACGATCCGGACCGGATTTTTCAGGACAACGTCATGCGCTGCATGCCCGGCCAGTTCATCAGCGGTCCCCATCGTCCCAGTGAAACCGAACACCGGCACGCCACCCGGGTTTTTATGCAGCCGCTGGAACGTCTGGCCATTTTTGATGCGGACGCCGTTCCGCGGTTGACCCTGCCGCCGGCAGCCGGCGCTGCCGCCGGATTTCTGGCGCTACATCCCGGCAGTGGCAGCGAACGCAAAAACTGGCCGGAGCGGCAGTGGCATCAACTGCTGGAATCATTGTTGGAGGATCGCCGCCTGAAATTGCTGCTGGTGGGAGGGGAGGTGGAGGCAGAGAAGCTGACGCGGCTGGCGTCGGCGTTGCCTCCCGAACGCCGGGTCATCGCCCGGAATCTCCCCCTGGTGGAGCTGGCGCAGCAGTTGCGCGACTGCTGTGGTTTCGTCGGACATGATTCCGGGATCACGCACCTGGCGGCGGCGCTTGGTTTGCCGTGCGTGGCGCTGTGGGCGGATACGGACGAGACCATCTGGCGGCCGCAAGGGAACGACGTGCGGATTTTGCGCGCGCCCGCTGGCCTGGCGCGGCTCAGTGTGGCGGAAGTGATGGCGGCGTTGCGGCCGCTGGTGGCGTCCGGTGCCGTGCCGGCCGGGCAGTGAAGCGGGAAAGTGGCGGTGAAAATAAATTCCGGCTGCCGTTCAGTCTTGCTTGAACAAACCACGGGGTTGTCCTCACACTGCCCTGCCAACGATACGGTATGAATCCCGGCACCATTGAAATTCTGGCCACGGTATTTTTCGGGCTGGCCGTTTTGCACACGTTTTGCGTGAAACGCTTTGTGCATTGGGCGCATCATTACCCGGCAGATTCGGCCGCCCGCCAGTTCCTCCACTTCTTGTCGGAGACCGAGGTGGTGTTTGGGCTGTGGGCGGCCGCGTTGTTTCTGGGGATTGCCTGCATTGAACGATCGCTGGGCGCGGCGGTGGCGTATATTGATTCGCTGAATTTCAACGAGCCCAAGTTTGTCTTTGTCATCATGGTGATGGCGGCAACGCGCCCGGTCGTGAAGCTGGCCGAATCACTCATCAGCGGAGTGGCCCGGCTGCTGCCTTGGTCGGAGGGGATTTCCTTCTATCTGGGGGCGCTGATCCTCGGGCCGCTGCTGGGCTCGTTCATTACCGAACCGGCGGCCATGACCTTGCTGGCGCTGATCTTGAAGGAGCGCTATTTCGATCAGGGTATCAGCCGGCGCTGCGCCTATGCCACGCTGGGTTTGCTGTTTGTGAACATTTCCATTGGCGGCACGCTGACGCATTTTGCGGCGCCTCCGGTCCTGATGGTGGCCGCGAAGTGGGATTGGAATCTCAGTTTCATGTTTCTGCATTTCGGCTGGCGTGCCGCGTCGGCATGTCTGGTGTCGGGCGGAGTCATCGCGTGGATCTTTCGCGCCGAGCTCAAGCATATCGGCGCCGGCCCGAAATCCGGCGACCGGGTGCCGATCATTTTGACCCTGTGGCATCTGGCGGCCCTGGCGCTGGTGGTGGTTTTTGCGCATCATCCCGATGTGTTTTTCGGCGTTTTTGTCCTGTTCCTGGGGGTGGTGGGCGCGACTGCCAGACACCAGAGCAAACTGCAATTGCGGGAGGGATTGTTGGTCGGCTTCTTCCTCGCGGGACTGGTCACCCTGGGGTCGTTGCAAACCTACTGGCTCAAACCGCTCCTGCACAGCCTGGATGGCAGCGGATTATATTTTGGCGCGACCGGATTGACGGCGGTGACGGATAATGCGGCGCTGACCTACCTCGGGACGCTGGTGACCGATCTTTCTGATGAACTGAAATATGCGCTGGTCGCGGGGGCGGTCACCGGAGGCGGCCTGACGGTGATCGCGAACGCGCCGAATCCGGCAGGCGTGGGGATCTTGCGTGGTGCGCGGGTGTTTGCCGGGGAGGGGATCAGCCCGCTGGGGCTGTTTCTGGGCGCGCTGTTTCCAACGTTCGTGGCCATCTTTTTCTTCTGGGTGATTCACTGGTTGATCTGACCTCCGGATGGGGCGGCGGCCGGGACCAAAGTTTCGTCGCCGCGGCCGGGCCGTTCAACGTCGTCCGTCATACCAGGCAAAGCACGCCTGCTTGTTGCGCATGGCCTGGTGTGGTCGGAACAGGGCGTATAACAAGAACCCCAACAGTTCACGCCCGGAATAGAGATGCATTTTGCGATCCGAAGTGAGGAGGGGATGCCGGTGCAGAATGAGGATGCGGCGTTGGGTTTCCCGTGCCCGCGGCCGCAGCCGGCGGCTTAAATCCAGTTCTTCGCCGGTGAACAGTTCCTCGCTGAATCCGCCGATTTGCATGAAGGTTGATTTTTCAATGAAGATGAATGAACCCGCCAGCAGGCGCCGGGCGCGGCTCAACCAGTTCCAACCGCGGGTCAGCCAGTGCGCGGCGCGGTGCCGGCCCTGCAGTTGCAGGGTGCAACCACCGGCCAGGCAGCGGCCGGAGCGGATCGCAGCAGCGACCTCGGCGAAGAGTGCCGCGCTTGGCAGCGAGTCGGCATCAATGAACAGCAGCCAGGCGCCGGTGGCGGCGGCGGCCCCGCGGTTGCGCGCGCGCGCGATTTGATTGATGGGCTCAAAGACCACCCTGGCCCCCTGCGCGGCGGCAATGGCCGCCGTGGCGTCAGTGGAGTTGTTGTCGCAGACGATCAATTCTGTCGTGAATCCCGCAGCCGCCAACGCGGAACAATTCTGCTGGATGGTTTGCAGCGTGCGCTCCAGCAATCGCGCTTCGTTGTAGGCCGGAATGACGATGGATATTCGCAACGCTCCAGCTTGCGTCACACCGCGCCAAACGTCCATCCGAAACCGGCAGCGCTGATGACCTGGGCGCGTCCGGTTTCCCGGCGCGGGAGGAGTGGCGGGGAGGGATGGGGCATTGGCGCGGCCGGTCGCGGTTGCGAGATTGCGTTGCGCGGGTCAATCCGGTTTCATGGCGCATGGTGACGTTGCTGATCGCCACGCACAATCTGCACAAAGTCGAGGAAATTCAGAGTCGGTTGGGGCCGGCATACCGCTGCCGGCATCTGGCGGAGTTTTCCGGAGTACCGACGGTGATTGAAGATGCCGCCACTTTTGCGGGCAACGCGGTGAAGAAGGCCGCGACCCTGGCAGCCTGGTGGTTCAATACGCAAGCCGCTTCGCGTCTGGACTTCCTTCTGGCCGATGATTCTGGACTGGAGGTGGATGCGCTGGCCGGCGCGCCGGGAGTCCGTTCCGCCCGTTTTGCGGCCCAGACTCTGGACATTGCGGAGAAGGCGACGGATGCGGACAACAATGCGCGTCTGCTGACGTTGATGCAGGCGGTGCCAGCAGGGCGGCGGACGGCGCGGTTCAAATGCGTGCTGGCTTTGATGCGCGCCGGCACGGGAGGCTCACCACCCGCGGGATCGCCGGAATTGTTCACCGGCACTTGTGAAGGCTGGATTGCCTTTGCCTGTCGCGGGCAGGCCGGCTTTGGTTACGATCCCTTGTTCGTGCCCCAAGGATACGACCAGTCGTTTGCGGAACTGGGGCTGCCGGTGAAAAACCAGCTCAGCCACCGCGCCCGGGCCTTGGAAAGCCTGCACGCCTGGTTGCAAACGCACGGTCAGCGGCGCAACCGGTAGAAGGTTGCCGGTTGTGCCGTCCCGTTGGTCAGCCACATTTCGTAACCGTTCAGCGTCGGGAATTCCGGCAAATTGGCCCAGACACCCGCCTCTAAATTGGTGCAGATTTGGAGCCGGTAATCGGTGGCCCATGCGGGCCAGCACAACACCGGGGCCGTGTCCGGCCAGGCGAGCCTCAGTCTTGGGGGCACGTGGGCCCGGCTTAGTACTTCCGTGGTTGCGCCCTGGACGCTTTGGATGCGGATGCGGATGGGGTAATGCCCGGAGCGCAGGTATGTGTGCGAGCCACGCACCTCCTTGAGCCCGCCGCCGCCGGCCACAACCGCATTGGTGGTCAGGGTGTTGTCGCCCCAGTTGATGACGGCGGAAAAGCTGCCGGGCAGGCTGTCCGGAATGCCGTTGGTAAACGTGGCCAGCAATTGGTCGCTGAACTCCTGTTGGGGCTGGGCGACGAACGTGGCCGGCGTGGCGTGAATCGCGGTGTCCCCCACGACGAAGCGGAAATGCTGCCAGTCATACGGCGGCCAGAGGTGCGCAGGAAAAAACTGATAGTAGGTGAGCCAGTCGGGGCTGCGGCTCACCACCAGCTGGTAGTCCACCACGCCGCTGAAGTTTTGGTTGGGCGCCAGAATCATCTGCAACTGGTCGCCCACAATGGCAAAAGTCGTGTTGGTGGCCGAGCCGTCGTACGGCAGTGGAAACCAGCTGTAAGGCTGCCCTTCAAGGTCGGTGACCGAAAAAAAGTTGGTGAGCTTTCCGTTCACCGGACACAGGAGATTGAGATTTGGAGGAGGATTGAGAAAAGGTGGCGTGACGTTCGCCGCATCGCTGACGGTGGTCGCGGTGAAGTGATTGGTGACCCGCCCCCCGGGAGTGTCGTCGTCCGCGACGACCTGGATCGTGCTGCTGACGCCCGCCGCGTTGGGGCCGGTCAGGGTGATGACCGTGTCCGTGTAATTCGTAACAAAGGACGCGCGCGTGATGATCACGTCGGCCAGCGGCCGATCACTGGCATTGCGCGGAGTGTTGACCACGTTGGTGAGGACCGGGAATCCGCGCAACAGCTGTCCGAACAGCGTGTGTTTGAAGTCGAGGAAGCGTTGCGCGCCCTCGGTGATGAAGAATTGGGAGCCGCAGGTGTCCTTGCCGGAATTGGCCAGCGCCAGCTGACCGTTGCCGCTGAAAATTGCGCGCGCATGGAATTCGTCGTCGTAACGAAAAACCGGGCCGCCCATGCCGTTGGTGGCCGGATCGCCACCCTGCATCATGAAACCGGGAATGACCCGGTGGAAAATGGTGGTGGCGTCAAAGAAGCCGCTCAGGGTCAGGCCTTGAAACACCTCCACCGCGCGCGGGGCGCGATCCCGCAACAGCTGAAAGGTCAGGTCGCCCACATTGGTCACGGTGACGGTACCGCCGCGAAACGGGGTGGCGTAGGCGCCCGGGGCGCCGGCCGGTGCGGCCTGGGCGACGGACAGTTTCCAAAACGGGTTGTTGGTGTGCACCTCGACGCTGATTTGCGGGTGGCTGCTGGTGACCGTGTAGCGCAACGGCCGACCGGAGAGTGAGGTGGCGGTCACCGGCAAGGTCCGGGACTTGCCCGCGGGGACGGTGACGTCGGGGACGGGATCCAGGACTGGTGCGGCCGGCGCGGGCGCGAGCAGGGTTGTGAGGGTCAGAATTCCGAGGCCGATTTTACGACATGGCATACGCGGACGAATATACGCGGGTCTGAAAAAAAATCATCTGCTACCTGGGCCGCGGCAACTGGGCATGGACCAGGCCGTTGCTGGCCACCATGCGGATTTGCCGGCGGCCCGGAATGGTTTGCGTCCAAAATTTTCCGCCGGCGCGTTCGACGATCAGGCCGCCGGCGGCCACATCCCAAAGGCTCACCCCGCGTTCGAGATACGCATCGAAACGGCCGCTGGCCACGTAGGCCAGACCGAGCGCCGCCGCACCCATCATCCGCATTTTCCGGACGCGTCGCGCCATCCGGATGAAATCGGGCAGGGCACGTTGCAGGCTGTGGCGGCTCTTGGCAAAGCCCACGCAAACAATGCACTCCCGCAACTGCCGGCGGGGACTCACCTGAATCCGGCGGCCGTTCAGGCGGGCCGGACCGTTTTGCGTGGCCGTCCAGATTTCATCCGTGAACGGGTCGTAAATCACGCCGAGGCGGGTGGCATAAGCGCCCGCCGGCTCACGCTGCTGCAGGGCGATGGACACGCAGGCATGGGGAATGCCGTAGGCGAAATTGACCGTGCCATCAATCGGATCCACCACCCAGCGCCAGGCGGCGTCGGCAGCCCCGGAAGCGCCTTCTTCTCCCAGCAGGGAAATTCCGGGAAACGCGCGGCGCAGTTGCTTTTCAATCCGCTGCTGGCAGCGGACATCCAGATCAAGTTTGATGTCGTGCGCAGTCATGGCGTTCACCTTTTTGGGACGCCGCCAGTTTTGTCGCATCAATTGCCCCGCCGCGCGCGCGGCCCGTTCGGCCACGGCCAGGGCCCGGCTCAAATCCACATTCATGAACCGCCAGTTTACCGGACCGCGGGCGGGAAGCGAGATCAAGTTTCCGGCCCCCCCCGGGGCGTGGTGGCGGTCGGCGGGCGAAGGGCGCGGGCAGGTGGACGCTGCCCTCACACCGCGGCGGCCGGTGGATCCGCTGCCGGCAGTTCCGGACGCAAGCGCCAGTGCTTCCACTGAAATTTTTGTGCCAGGTCGTCCAGCAGCGAATAGGCCACGGGAGTGACAATCAACGTGAGCAGCAGGCAAAGCGCCTGCCCGCCGATCACCACCACCGCGACCGCGCGGCGTTCTTCGGCGCCGGGACCGGTGCCCAGCGCCAGCGGCAACATGCCCGCAATGAGTGTCAACGTGGTCATCAAGATCGGGCGCAGGCGCTCGCGATTGCCCTGCAAAATGGCGGCGGCGCGTTCCAGACCGGCTTCGCGCAGCTTGTTCATGTGATCAATCTGCAGGATTGCATTTTTCTTCACGACGCCAAACAGCACGAGCAGCCCCAGCGCGGAGTACAGGTTGATGGTTTGATTCGCCAGCAACAGCGAGACAAAGGCAAAGGGCACGGACAACGGCAGCGAGAGCAAAATTGTGAACGGGTGAATCAGACTTTCAAACTGGGAGGCCAGAATGATGTACATCAGGATGACCGAGAGCAGGAATGCCCAGAGAAATTCGTTGAAGGTGCGTTCCAGTTCACGGGCGCGGCCGGAAACGCGGGTCGAGTAGCCGGTTGGCAAGCCCATGCGGGCCACCTCGGCGCGCAGCGCCGCGATCCGGTCCGCTTGCGCGTAGCCCGGCGCCACCGCCGCGCGCAAGCTGACCTGGCGTTGCCGGTCCAGCCGGTCAATGCGCGAGGCGGCCTGGGTGGGGGCCAGGGTCACCACGTTGTCCAGGCGCACCAGGCCGCTCTGACTGCGGCGCGAGGGCACGTAGAGCCGGGCAATGGCCCGGGCATCCCCGCGATCGCTTTCCCGCAGCCGCACCTGCACGTCGTAATCCTCGTTCATCGTCTCGTCGCGAAAGCGGGTGACCCGATCTTCGCCGCCCACCATGATGCGCAGCGCCGTGGCGATGTCCTCGGTGTCCACGCCGAGGTTGGCGGCCCGTTCACGGTCAATGGCCACGTGCAGTTCCGGCTTGTCGAGCTTCAACGTGATGTCCGCATCCTGCAACCCCAGCTCCGGCGCTTTTTTGCGCAGGCGCTCCGCGTAGTCGTACAGGACATCCAGGTCCGGCCCCAACAGCGCGAAGTCAATGTCGAAGTTCGGTCCGCCGCCCACGAACGTCTGCGGGTTCCGCACCATGAACCGGATGTCCGGGATCCGGCGCAACCGCCGGCGAATCTCCTGCTGCACGTCCCGTTGACTGTAGTTGCCGCGCCACGCCGCCCACGGCGGCCAGTGCAGCAGGCGTTTCCAGCCAAAGGTGCGCTCCTCGTGCGGCACCAGCCGGACGAAAAAGTTGGCGCTGTTCAGTCCGCCCAGAAAGCTGTTCCCCACCGAACTTAAAACCGATTGCACCCCCGGCACCTGACGAATTTCATTCTCCGCGCGCAGTGCCACCTCCTTGATCGCCCCCAGCCCCGTGCCCTCCGCAGTGGTGATTTGCACGTCGAACTCGCCCTCGTCCACGTTGCTGGGCAGGTATTCCTGCCGGACCATCTGGTAGAGCGGGACGGAGGAAGCCATGACGAGTCCCGCCAGACCGGCCACCAGCCAGCGATGTTGCAGGGCGGCGCGGAGCAGGAACGTGTACCGCCGGTCAATCCAACGATAAAAACCGCCACGCGACTTGGGGGCGGCGCTGGTGGAGGTGCCGGGGTCGGGCGCATCGCCGGCCGCCGGCCCTGGGGAGGGGGATTTTACACGGAGCAGCCGCGCGCTCATCATGGGCGTCAGGGTGAAGGACACCAGCAAACTCACCAGGATGGACACTGCGGAAGTCAGTCCGAACTGGTAGAGGAAGCGCCCGGAAATGCTCGACATGAAGGAGACCGGCACGAAGATCACCACCAAACTGAAAGTGGTGGCCATCACCGCCAGGCCGATTTCCGCCGTGGCGGCCTTGGCAGCCTGGAAGGGCGGCATGCGCTTTTCCTCGATGAACCGGAAGATGTTCTCCAGGACCACAATGGCGTCATCAATCACGATGCCGACCATCAGCACCAGGGCGAGCATGGTGACGCTGTTCAAGGTGAATCCCAGCGCCTTCATCATCCCGAACGCCGCGATCACGGAGGCGGGAATGGCCACGGCGGCGATGATGGTGGCGCGCCAGTTCCGCATGAACAGGAGCACGACCAGACACGCCAAAATGCTGCCGAGCACAAGGTGGACTTTGATTTCGTGCAACGCCTCGTAAATGTAGTTGGACTGGTCGCGAATGACCTCCAGCCGGAGGTCGGTGGGAAGCTGGGGACGCAGGTGTTCCAGCCGCTGTTTCACTCCCTCGATGACCGCGACCGTGTTGGCGCCGGACTGGCGGATCACTTCCAGCGTGACATTGAATTTGCCGTCGAGGCGGGACACGCTGCGTTCCTCCTTGGTGCCATCCTCGGCCCAGCCGATGTCGCGCACCCGGATTGGGGAACCGTTGCGGGTGGCAACCACCAGGTCGTTGAACGCCCCGGCGTTTTCCAGGCGGCCCATGGTGCGCAGGGACATTTCGCGCTCCGCGGTGGTGACGTTGCCGCCTGGAGTGTTGGCGTTCTGCCGGTCCACGGCGGTGCGCACGGCGGTGACGGGCAGTTGGTAGGCGGCAAGCCGGTGGGCATCCACCCAGATGTTGATGGCGCGCTCCAGGCCGCCAATGATCCGCACTTCGCCAACGCCGGGGGAACGCTCGATCTGGGTCTTGATGATCTTGTCGGCGATTTCGTTCAGCTCGCGCCGGGAGCGGTCGCCGGACAAGGAAATGGAGAGCACCGGTTGTTGATCGGGATCGGACTTGGAGATGGTGGGCGGATCCATGTCGCGCGGCAGGGTGCGCACCACGGTCGCGACGCGATCCCGCACGTCCTGCGCCGCGATGTCAATATTCCGATTGAGGTTGAAGGTGGTGATGATGAATGCGCTGCCCGATCCGCAAATGGAACGCAGTTCATCAATGCCTTCAATCGTATTGACCACTTCTTCGATGGGCTGCGCCACGTTCGATTCCATTTCCCCGGGCGAGGAGCCCGGCAGGCGCGCGTTGATGCGCACCACGGGAACGTCCACCGAGGGGAAGCGATCCACGCCCAGATTCAGGTATCCCGCTGCGCCGACGACCACCAGCGAGAGCACGATCATCATCGCAAAAACCGGCCGCCGGATGCAGATTTCAGCTAATTTTTGCATCAGACCAGGCTAACGGGTGGTATCCACCGGTTGAGCGGACGACAGCGGAGAGTCCGGAAGAACAATCAAGCGCTGACCGGTCCGCAATCCCGCTGGATTCCGCACCACGGAGTCTCCGAGGGCCAGACCGGACAGCACTTCCACGTACCCCTGGGCCCGGCGGCCCGTGGTCACGTCCTGCTCCACCGCCTTGTCGTCGCGGACCAGGACGACTTTTTCCAAACCGGCAAAAGTGCTGAGCGCATCGGCTGGAATGCTGAGGACGTCCTCCCGGTCGTTGATCAGGATTTCCGCCTCCACAAAGGTGCCGGCGCGCCACCCGTTGGGGTTGGGCACATCGGCCTCGACGATGAGCATGCTGTTGTCCGTGCGCAGGGCCGGTGCGATCCGGGCCAGTTTGCCTTCGTAACGTTGATTTTCGCCCGCCAGGGCCAGACGCACGGTCTGGCCCAGTCGCACTTGTGCCGCATCACGCTCCGGCACCCCCAGCCGCAACCGCAGCGGGTCCGTTTGCACGAGCCGCACGATCGCGGCGCCAACCCCGAGGAAATCGCCCGCCGACGCAATGCGCTCCGCCACGATCCCGGTGAACGGCGCCTTCACGCGTGAATGGTTCAAATTCACGCGCGCCAGCGCCTCGCTCGCTTCGGCCGCTTTCACTTCAGCCTGGGTGCTGGCTGCGGCAGCAACCGCGGCATCGAGATCACTGGCGGAGGCGATTTGCTCCCGCTGCAAATCCTGCGTGCGTTTGAGGTTCTGCGCGGCGTTCGCGGCATTGGCTTGGGCCCGGGTGAGATTGGCCGCCGCCACCTGGGCCAGCGCTTCATAAGTGGTCGTATCAATCAGGGCGATTTCCTGCCCGGCCTGAACCGCATCGCCCAGATCCACCAGAAGTTTGTCCAGTTGTCCGGCAACTTGTGCGGCAATCGTGGCCGCTTCCCGGGCGGCCAGGGTGCCGATGGCCGAGAGGGTGCGCTCCATGGGACGCCGCTCGGCGCGCACCACGTGGACCTGATGCGCGGGCGGGTCCGGTTGCGCTCCGGGTGCGGCGGTATTTGGCCGGTGGCAACCCGTGAGAACAAGTGTTCCCAGGAAGATCAGGCCGGCCGGTGTTTTCAGCGAGGATTTCATTTGCAATCGGGCGTCACTTCGACGCACGAAGTGCGATATTTAATCAGAAAATGATGTCCGGACGCAACCCAGAGCGCATTCCGTCGAACAATGTCCGCAAAAGACCGGCTTGGACTTGACCTCGTTTCCCGGCATGCGATGCTGGGCGCCGGGATCCGCCGGATCGCGCACGCTTGTCACGCGACGTGCTGTCCGGCCACCCCAACAGGATAATCGAATTATGAAAATCACCAGACGAAACGACCGAAAAGCCTTGATGCCCTTGTGTGAGAGCCTCAACCAGGTGCTGGCGGATTCCTACGCGCTGATGGCCTTGACACATCTGGCGCATTGGAACGTGGAAGGCCCGGGGTTCTTCGCGCTGCACACCGCCTTCCAAACCCAATATGAGGAATTGTTCACCGCGGCGGATGAAATCGCAGAACGGGTCCGCGCTCTGGAGTGCTACGCCATCGGGGGGTTAAGGACGCTGGCGGATGCGGCGAAAATGAAGGAATTCGCCGCGCCCATGACGCAGGAAAATTATGTGCGACAATTGATCGTGGCCAACGAGAAACTCCTCCAGGACGCGGCCCGGGCGCGAGATCTGGCGGGTGATGCCCAGGACGCGGAAACCCAGGATTTGATGATCGCCCGCATCACCCTACATCAAAAAACGGTCTGGATGTTGAAAAGCTTCCTCAAAAATTAGCCGTACGGTCGCCAGGGCGCGGGGGGATGGGTGATCCGGGGGCAACGTGGTCGCGACGAGGAGACTGCCGCTGCACAATCCGCAGATTCTTGCGGCGAAGTTCCATGTTAAGCTGGTGCGGCCCAGTGGATTGGATGATCCGCCGACTTCCTTGGTGAACAGCGTTTTTTTGACAATGATCCGAAGTTTGCTAATATCCAGCACGTAACTATGAAGGTGGAATACATTCAAGTGAACATGGATGCGCAGCCGACGCGCGCAGCCATGCGGCTGTGTGGTTCCGGCCGGAGTGACGGAGCGGGTTGAAACACTTTTGCAGGCAGTAAAGATTTCATCAACCCGCGATGGCCCGAAATCGCGGGTTTTTTGTTTGAATGACGGAACGAGCCTGTTTTCGAAGTAATACGGAAGAGATGAGATTGAATACCGAAAGAGATGCCATCGAGTTTGCGTTGACCCGGAGCAGTTTGCCGACGGGCGGTTCCATTTATCGTGGGGCCATTGAGACGGAGTTGGAACGGCTGAAAGAACGGCTGCTGGCGGAAGAACTGGCCCGAACCGTGACTTTGGATGTCAACGTGCTCTTGCGCCGCGCCGCCAATGAAGCGGTGGCGCTCGCCTGGCTGACCCCGGTGCCCTTGTTGCTGTTGCCGGTGCTGTTCGAGGAAAAGGCGCTGGCCGCACGGCAAATGGCCCGTCGCCAGGCCTTGATTCGCGAAAGAAGCCAGGAACTGATGGTGCTTACGGAATAAGCCGGCTCCCGCTCCGGCGCGGAGGGATCACCGGTGCGTCGTGGCCTTTTTCAACGGTGTGCGTTTCGAGTGAACGCGCGACGAACGCATGGTTGCCGTGCGCGACCTGTTTCGCGCTCCCGCGGGCCGGGGTGGTTCGCTGGCGACACGCCGCGGCGCGGGCGGACGAATCCCGATTTGCCGCAGGTACCGGCCGGTGTGACTGGCCGGATTTTGCACAATCATCTCCGGCGTACCCGTCGCCACCACCCGTCCTCCATCGGCGCCCGCCTCGGGGCCGAGGTCAATGATCCAGTCGGCGCATTTGATTACCTCCAAGTTATGTTCGATGACGACGACGGAATGTCCGGCATCGACCAGACGTTGGAAGACTTGCAACAAGCCCCGGACATCGTCGAAGTGCAGACCGGTGGTGGGCTCATCGAACAGGAAGAGTGTGCTTCCCGCGGGCGGCCGGTCTTCCGTGGCGACGGCCGTTTGGTGGCGCGCCGGCAATCCGACCGCGGCCGGGGGCTGGGTGGCTTCGGCGAGATGGCGCACAAGTTTCAACCGCTGGCTTTCGCCTCCGGAAAGGGTGTTGATGGGCTGGCCAAGCCGCAGGTAACCGAGTCCGACTTCCTGTAACAGCTTCAGGCTCGCCACCGCCCGGGTGGCGGATCTGGCATTGGTAAAACCGGCAAGAAAATCAATCACCTCGTCCACCGAGGCGTCCAGAAGATCGGCAATGCTCCACGCCTGCGCCGCTGGCGACTTCTGCTGCGGCGACCGGATTTTGATGTCCAAAATGTGTTGACGATAACGGCGGCCGGCGCAGCCCGGGCAGCGGATGAAAATGTCGCTGAGAAACTGCATTTCGATTTTTTTGAAACCGGCCCCGCGGCATTCCGCGCATTGCCCGGCGCTGGAATTGAAGCTGAAGGCGCTGGCGTTCAGCCCGCGGCGACGGGCGCTGTCTGATTGCGCAAACACTTCGCGGATGTCATCGAAGGCTCCGATGTACACGGCCGGATTGGACCGCGGCGTTTTGCCCAAACCCGATTGATCCACAAGGGCCACCTGGCGCAGGGATTCGTACCCGGACAACGTTCCGGAAACGGGGGGAAGTTTCCCAAAACCATCGGCCCCGCTGCCGTGGTCGTTCTCCGCCTGGTCCAGACGATCGGAGGCCTTCGCGATGGAATCGCTTCCCGGATGCAGCCGGGCTTGCAGTGCGGGCAGCAGCACATTGCGGATCAGGGTGGATTTGCCCGAGCCACTGACTCCCGTGACCACAACGAAACGGCGCAGCGGGATTTCCACCGACAGGTTGTGGAGGTTGTGGCAGGTGGCCCGCTCGATCTTCAGCATGGCGGGACCGTCGTGTTGTCCGGCTGGATCTGCCGCCGCGGGATGGGCGCTTCCGTTCTCCACGGCATGCGGGATCGGTCGTCGCGGGGGGATTGCGATCCGCTGGCGTCCGCTCAAGTACTGGCCGGTGAGGGAAGTCCCGGCTTGCAGCAAATCGGGCAGTGCGCCTTGAAACACGATCTCGCCGCCGGTGGCTCCGTGACCGGGGCCGATGTCCACGATTTGGTCCGCAGCGCGCATGATGCCGGCTTCGTGTTCGACCACCACGACGGTGTTGCCCGTGTCGCGCAGCCTTTCGAGAATGCGCACGAGGCGGTCGGTGTCGCGCGGATGCAGGCCGACACTGGGTTCATCCAGGACGAAGAGCGTGTTCACCAGGCGCGTGCCCAGGCAGGTGGTGAGGTTGACCCGCTCGGTTTCCCCGCCGCTCAACGTGCGCATGGGACGATCCAGTGTAAGATAGCCAAGGCCGGCTGCCTCAAGATAGGCAAGCCGCGCGCCCACCTCGTGCAACGCCAGTTGCACCGGGTCGGACGCCGCGGCCTGGGGACGCCGCGCGCGTTGGGCGATCACCCGCCGGATCAGTTCCAGTGCGGCGCGGATGGGCAGGGCGTAAAAATCGGGCAGAGTCAGTCGCGTTGCGCCCGCCGACGGGGGCGGGCAGGAGGCCGGATTGCTTTCCAGGGATGCCGTGTCGAGCCAGTAGCGGAGCGCGTCGGGTTTCAAACGCGCACCCTGACAATCCGGACAGCGGGTGTAGGCGCGGTAGCGCGACAGCAGCACGCGCACGTGCATTTTGTAAGCCTTGGTCTCCAGCCAGCGAAAGTAGCCCTTCACCCCGTACCACGCGCGCGGCCATTCGTGTTCCTCGTCACTGCCGTAATCCGGATCCCCTTCGAGGACCCAGCGCTGATGTTCGGCTGAAAGCGCCTCGAACGGCACCTCCAGCGGCACGTGCCGGGCATGGCAGAACTTTGTCAAATCGCGCTGACATTCCGCGCTGAAGCCATTGCGCCACGGCTTGACCGCCCCCGCGGCCAGCGTCAGCGTGCGATCAGGGATCGCCAGGTCGTAATCAATCGTGATTGTCCGGCCGAATCCCTTGCAGGTCGGACAGGCCCCGAGCGGGTGATTGAAGCTGAACTGTGCCGCGGTGGCCTCGGGGTACTCAATGTCGCACTGGGCGCAATGCCGCCGGTTGGAAAAGCGGCGCGGGTGACGCACGTCTGCCGGAGCGCGCATTTCCCACACGGTGAGCCGGCCTTTCCCGAAGTGGTAAGCCTGTTCGCAGGCTTCGATGAACCGGGCGCGGGCGGCAGGCGCAATCTTGAGGCGATCTTGCACCACGGTCAAAGTGCCGGAGGCCGGTGGCGCCGTCGCGCGTGCGGACACCTCCTCCAGCCGCAACACGCCGCCATTCACGAGTACGCGCTGATATCCCTGCCTGGCAATCAGCGCCAGCGAATCCGCCAGGGAGAATTTCTCCGAGAGCGGCACGTCAAAGGTGATGAGCGCCTCTCCGGTTTCGTGCGGTTCCCGCCCTGCACTCTGCGGTTCCCGGGGCGGGGAGGGGGCGGCGGCCGGCCGGGCCAGTGCTTGCCACACGCTTTGCGGCGAATCCTTGGTCACCGGCCGGCCGCAACCGCGACAGTGCAGCTGCGCGAGGTGCGGCCAGAGGATTTTCATGTGGTCGCAGATTTCCGTCATCGTGCCGACCGTGCTGCGGGTGCTGCGGATGGCATTGCGTTGCTCGATGGCGATGGCGGGGGGGATGCCTTCAATGCTGTCCACCTGCGGTTTGTCCATCCGGTCAAAGAACTGCCGCGCGTACGGGGAAAATGTTTCGATGTAGCGCCGCTGCCCCTCGGCGTACAGGGTGTCGAAGGCCAGCGAGCTTTTGCCTGAACCGCTCAAACCCGTGATGACGATGAGCCGGTGCAGCGGCAGATCGAGATCGAAATTTTTGAGGTTGTTCTGCCGTACGCCTCGCAGACGAATGGCGGCACCCGATGCCGATTTAGACACGCAACGAGATTAGGACAGGGCGCGGAGATGTCAAATCCAGCGCCCTTTCCGGCGGCATCCAGTTGACCAGGGAACCCGGGTTTGTCATGCTCACGGCATGAATCGTCGTCAATTTATTCAAACTACAAGCCTGTGCGCCGCCGGAATTTCTGCGATCGCACTGCCGGGTTGTTCCAGCACACCGGCGACGCACGCCAAGCCGTGGTTTCAAATTTCCCTCGCGGAATGGTCGTTCCACCGCGCGTTGTTCGGGAACCAGATGACCCACCTGGAATTTCCGAAGATTGCGCGGCGGGAGTTCGACCTTCACGGTGTGGAGTACGTGAACCAGTTTTTCAAGGACCGGGCCGACGACGAGGGGTATTTGAAGGAGTTGCGCTCGATCTGTGAGGGTGAGGGAGTCCGCAGCCTGCTCATCATGTGTGATGGCGAGGGGAATCTGGGCGACGCGGACGCGCAAAAGCGCGACCAGGCGGTGCGGAATCATCATCGCTGGGCGCGCGCGGCCAAATACCTGGGCTGCCACAGCATTCGCGTGAATGCGGCCACTGGCGGGGTCGGCAGTTTTGTCGAGCAGCAGCAGCGCGCGGCCGAGGGGCTGGCCAAGCTGGGGGAATACTGCGCCACGTTGGGCCTGAATGCCATTGTGGAAAATCACGGCGGCCTGTCTTCCAACGGCAACTGGCTGTCCGGCGTCATGCGCCGGGTCAATCAGTCCAACGTCGGCACGCTGCCGGATTTCGGCAATTTCTGGATTGATCATGCCCGGAACGAGCAATACGACCGTTACCTCGGCGTGGAGCAGCTGATGCCGTTTGCCAAGGGGGTGAGCGCCAAGTCAAATGACTTCGATGCCAACGGCAACGAGACCACCACCGACTACCGGCTCATGTTGAAGATTGTCAAAGATGCGGGCTACCGCGGCTTTATTGGCATCGAATATGAGGGCTCCCGGCTCGGCGAATACGACGGAGTCCGCGCCACCAAGGTCTTGCTGGAAAAAGTGCGGGCAGAACTCGGCTAGGCGGCGGCGGCCCGGCCCGGCTTTTGGAACAGAACAATGCGGTTGGTGTTCGTGCCCTTGCTCATGTTGTTCACGCCCCAGCAGTTCGCCGTCTTGGTGAAGGCTTGATCGTTGATCAGGACGAGCACCGGGTCGAGACCCGCCGCCACCCCGCAGGGCAGCACGGTTTCCTCCAGTCTTGTTTTGCCTCCGTGTACTTCACCCACCTCGCAGGCCAGGAAACCGCCGGGCTGAAGCACGCGATGAAGTTCGCGCAGCACTTCCGTCATCGCCGCCGCCCAATCCGCCAGTTTCCGGGGGGTGGTCAGCTTGATGGAATGGGGGTCAATACCGAGAAACCAGCAGCGCAGCCAGTTGTCCGTCGCATATTGGACCACGTTCAAAAATGGTGGTGAAGTCACAATCAACGCCACGGAAGCATCGGGCAGCGCCGGGGTGGCGGCGGCCGGACCGGTGGTGAAACGGGCTTGCGCGGCCATTGCGCGGAGGGTGGATCGCACCGTCTCCGTTACATCGCCCAACAGCTGACGCGATTTTTTCAGAAGGAGCGGCGCCACCTCCCGGCGCGGAGGTGTTTGCCTTCGCCGGGCGTTGATGCGGCGTTGGGCGGCGACGCTGACGGCCTGGTTCGGCGGCAGCGTGTACACGGAGAAAAATCCGGCCGAGTGCCCGGTGAGCCGGTTCAGCGCCACCAGGCGCAACCAGGCGTCCACCGGATTTTCGAGGTGGGCGACAGGAGTGCTCAGCGTCTGTTGAAAGTGTCGTTTCAAGGCGCTGAGCTCCCGCAGGGTTTCAGGGTGATAAAACACCAGCAGTTCTTCCGGAACGGGAGCGTGCCATCCCCAATCCATCTCGCTCAAGCGCTGTTCAACCTGGTCTTGATGGGGGGGCTGCAACCGGGGTTGCGTGAAGGCAAGGCTCAGTGGATTGAGGTCGTTCCCCCACGGGATGCGACCGAGCAGAGCCGCCTCGATCGGGGTTGTCCCGCGTCCCATAAACGGGTCGTAAACCACGTCGCCCGGGCGGGTCAGGTGTTCGATGAAAAAGCGGGGCAACTGGGGTTTGAAGCAGGCACGGTAGGAAATTTCGTGTAGTGAACTGGCCTGCCGTTGACGGGCCGTCCAAAATTCATTGACAAAAGTGGGGGTCTGCAACACCCCGCCGTTCCACGGGAAGGTCGTGGTGAGGCACTTTGTCGCTTGCCCGAATCCGGTAAAATCGTGCAGCCGCGCGGCGAAATTCCAAACCGTCCGGCGGTTCAAATTGAGGTTGTGCGCGGCGCCCGGCATGAACGCTGCACCAGGCTAGCAGACGGGCAACCGGAGCGGAACAAGATTTGTGCCGCGCGCCACAATTCCTGGTGAAAGCTGAAAAAAATTAGGTTGAAGAAAATAGCTGCTGCAGCATTTTTCAACTCACGGTTTAACACTGGAATCATGAAAATTGCCATTGTGGGTCTGGGTTATGTGGGGTTGCCGCTGTCACTGCAGTTCGCGCGCAACGGCGTGGAAGTCATCGGCTTGGATGTGGATGCCAGAAAAGTCAAATCCATCAACGCCGGATGCAGTTACATCGCGCATATCGAGGCGGCAGGCATCCGGCAAATGGTGCAGTCAGGCCGGCTGATTGCGTCCGCGGATTTTGCCCGGGTGAAGGAGGTTGAGGCGGTGATTATCTGTGTGCCGACGCCGTTGAACAAGAATCGGGAGCCGGATCTTTCGTATATCTTGAACACGGGGCGGAGCATTGCGCCGCACCTGCGGCGTGGGGTGTTGGTG
>Ga0116142_10001035_pt1 | contig 34841 bp, 22 predicted proteins | sample AD_UKC033_MetaG_FD_89785 | JGI IMG/M metagenome (GOLD analysis project Ga0116142, IMG submission 89785) | Active sludge microbial communities of municipal wastewater-treating anaerobic digesters from USA - AD_UKC033_MetaG | ecosystem: Engineered > Bioreactor > Anaerobic > Digestate | place: USA... | reverse complement strand
CGTCATGCTGTGGTCGGGGTTGCCGAGCGGGCCGCGGCACCACACATCGAAAAAAGTGCCGGGGCCGCCGCTGTCATTATAGGCGACCGGATTATCCATGTTGCCCGCCGTCAGCGTGGCGCCGCCCGTCCCGAGGATGGTCCAGTAGCCCATGTCGTCTGCGGTGGTCGCATCTGGAACCGCACCTAAAATGTCATCGTCATTGGGGGCGGTGTCCGTGTGAGTACTCAAGGTGATGCCGGGATTGATCAGGGTTGTGTGGAAGTTGGTCGCAACCGGGTTGCTGAGGGCCTGGTACATCAGGTTGCGAACCTCGGTGGTGGTATCCACAATGTTGTTAGCCACCCCGATGGAGTTCGTAGCGCCTGTATTGTCGAACACAATCTCCGTGACAACAGAGGGCGCTCGAACCGGGGTCCAGTTCGCAGCCATGCTCCAGGCATCACTGGTCGGGGAGTTGCCGGTCCAGACGAGAAGACTGACGGCCTCCACGGTGATCGTCAAAGTCGCCTGCGCGGATTTCAGCGGATAAAGTCCTCCATAGCCTGAATCCTGCACTTGCACGACCAGGTTGAAGGTGTCGCCGATGTGGCCGGCGATCAGCGCGGTGTTGGCCACCGAAATGACTCCAGTTGCGGGATCAATGGTGAACGTGCCGCCGGTGTTGCCCGAGGCGATCTTGTAAGTGAGGGTGTCCAAAGGGCTGTCGCTGGCTGAAACCATGCAGACCTCGGTTCCGGGCGTGGCGGCTTCAAGTACCGAGAATGCGCCGTCAGATACCACCGGGGCGTAATTGATATCCACGGGAGACAGAAACGCGTCGCCGATGATATTCGTTCCGCTCAAGCCGGGGCCGCTCCAGGCCACCTCCAGGTGATCATCGCCTGTGCCTTCCTTGTGCAAGGCCTCGAGGTAATACTTTTGTCCGGCCACGAGTCCGATCGTCGCGGATTTTTGTAAAGGGTATTTGGTCCATTCCTGATAATCGGTATAGCCGGGGACGGAGGCAATGGTGGTGGCGGTGGCGGGATTGGTGGTGTTGCTGAACCGCAACTCACCCGAATCGTCGGAAGCGAGATAGAAGGTGTACGCGCCGCTGGTGGTGGGGGTAAGATAAGCCCGGAGCCGCGCGCCGTAGTTGTTCGCAACATTCCGCACCACGTCGAAGGCGGTCACGCTGCGCAACAGATCCGGCTGCCCGGGAAACGCGCTGCTGCTGGTAAGGTCGCTGACGCTCGTGCCGTCAAGGTCGCTCCACACCTCCTGCCGGGGCGTGGTGGCGGTGATGGCATTCGACGACACGATGTTCACAACAAATAAATTGGTCGTGGACAACGGGGGCGAGCCATCGTCCGTAACGCACAACTGCAGGCTATAGTTTGTCTGCGTTGTGATTTGGAGAAGCCCTTCGTTGGCGACGCGGATGTCGCCCGTGACCGGGTTCAGGGCAAAAAGCCCGGATGGATCGCCACCCACAATGGAGAAGGTGAGGTTGCTGCTATTGACATCGTAGGCTCGAAGGGTGGCCAGTCGAAAACCGGTGAGCGCGCCCCGGTGCAAATTGTAAGGGGCGAGCGAAAAGATGTGCGGCGGATAATTCTGGGCAAACGGCGCCAGATACAGGCCAGGAATGACATTGGTGCCGGAAAGGCCCGGGCCAGTCCAGCCCACCGCGATGCTGTCGCCGCCGTAGCTCTCCTTCATCCGCGCTTCAATGTAATAAGCCTGGCCCGCAGTCAGCGCAATTTGAGCAGAACGCTGACTCGAGTACTTGTTCCACTCGCGCGGGTTGGCCCAGCCGTTGTCGCCGCCGGAAATGGAGGCGATCAGCGACATGCCGGTCGGATTCGTGGTGGCCCCGCTGGTCTTCAGCCAGAGCTGCCCGTTGTTGTCGGTGGCGAGATAAAAACGGTAGTTACCGCTGACGGGTGGAAACAAATATCCGCGCATCAGCACGCCATAATCGTCATCCCGGTCGGTGTCGCCCTCGAACAGGTCAACCGCCTTCTCGAAGGCAGGATCCAGCGGATAGCTCGCTGCCCCGGTCAGATCGGTGATGTAAGGCCCGGGAAGATTCGTATAGACCGTGTAATTGATTGATCCGGGAGTAAAGGGCGTCGGATTTGGCACAACCGTTACCGCAACCAGCGAGGTCGCGGTGAGCGAACCGTCTGACGCGACAACGCTCAAGTTATACAAGCTTTGCTGTGCCGCGTTCAGGTCACCCGCCAGCGTGATCACTCCGGACTGGTTGCCAATGGAAAACATGTTGTTGCTGTTGCCGCCCACAATGGAGTAGGTGAGCATGGTCAACGGGTCCGGGTCCGAACCGGTCACCTGACCGATGGCCAGGCCCGGCGATGAGTGTTCAATTAGATTGGTGCTGAAACCAGTCAACGTGGGCGGCTCATTGACATCAGTAATGGCGACGACCACCCGGCGTTTGATCTCGGTCAGCGCCGGATTTGCGGTATTTGTGATGTTGACGAACAGTTCGAACTGAACGGTCAATTGCGTGTTGGCCGCCAGCGTTTCATAATTGAGAATTGCGCTGTTGGCCACCATCAACTGGCCGGCATGATTCAACGCAAAGGCATTGCCCGTATTGCCGCCCGTGATGGTGTAAACGAGCGGGTTGCCATAGGGATTGTTCGCCGTCACGACCCCGACCAGCGTGCCGTTGGGCGTGTTTTCGGGAACGCTAAATCTGCTGGGCAAGCGGCCGTTGGCCACGGTGCCACTTATCTTGTAATAACCCAGGCTGGCGTAATCGGAAAAGCCATCGGTTGCCGGATCGTTACGACCGGCGCCGGTCACTCGGAAAGTATAAGTGCCCGCCGCCAGCGTCGTGGTCAGGGAAGCCGAAAGCACGTCCTGCGGATTATCCGATGCCAGCACGGCGTTGTTGCTGTCGCAGAGCGTGGCCTGAATTGCCAGATTCGCCCAGGTGTTGCCGCGACACGGGATGGCTTGCAAGGAAACCACGCCGCCGCTCGTGGTGAACTGGAAGGCGTCGGTGTCGCCCGTGCGCTCAATCACGCCTTCGCCTGAAGCGGTGTAATCAGGGTAAAGTTCAAGATACCGCGAGGTCGCAAGCGTGGCCCCCGTGTCGTCCACGCGATAGGCTACGTCGTTGTTGTTGCTGGTGATGACATTCAGGTCGTTCTGTTGGTTGTTGGCGTCGGTATATTCGCCCTTGCTCCACTGGACCACATTGCGGGTGTAACCGCTGCCCATGATGGGTGCCCAGCCCGTGGCGCCGCTGCCGTGACCGTTGTAATACACGGTGCCGCCGGTCTTGCCGTCGTGACTTAGATTGAGGGTGTGCCCTACTTCGTGCGAAGCCGCTTCCGCCGCCGACTTGGTCCCGCTGTTGAACACCCAGCAGGGCGTGTCGCCCGACCAGTTCCACGAGTTGTAGTAGGCCACACCGCCCGCACCCGGCGACGCCGTGGTGGTGGACGTGAAGATGACCCGAATGCGGCTGGTCTCCGGCGCGGCCTGAAAAACTTTCAAATCCGTGGTGACGTTGATGTTGAAAGGAATGAAGTCCTCGGCAACGCGGCGCCAGATGTCACGAATTTTTGAGTTGCTGAAATTGCGTGACGCGTAGGTAATACCTCCCCACGTCGGCGTGTAGCCGGCGTGGAAATCGAGGTAAATGACCCCCGTCGCGCCGGCCAGACTCTGCAGCACCACAGTGCCCTGCTGGTAATCGGGAATGGGCAACGTGGGGAAATCGTCCGGATAAAGCGGCGGGATTTCGTCGGTATCCCCGGCGGCATTTTCGGCTGGCGTGAGCCGCAGGCAGATCACCTGGTCGAGCGGTCGCTCGACCAGTTCCGTCGTCCCGCCGGGCCCGGTTGGTTCCAGGCGATACGCCCTCTGGCTCGCTGGAAACTCCACCACGCCCACAAAATCGCCCGCCTTCCCGGCTCGGGTTTGGCTTTGGAAGAAAAATTTTCCCGCCTCCGGTTGCGTCAGAATGCCGGAGACATAGAGCACCTGGCCATTCGTGCGTTGCAGGTACTGGATGGTGCCCGATGCCCATTGGTCGCCAAGCAGTTGGAAGCGAATCGGCGCGCCCTGGCGCGTTGACCGCAGGTTCGTGAGGAAATCGCGATCCCAGGCGCGTTTGCGCGAGGCAGGAATAGAGACCCCGGCGGCGGTCAGCGCATTGGTTGCCACTGCGGTCTGGACGGCCAGGGCTTGCGTCTGGGTGGAAGCGCCCCGCGGGGCTTCCTGGTTCGACGAAGCGAGGTTGCCCGCCGGGGGCTGGGAGTTTTGGGGAACTCCGATGGGAGACTTCCGGGTGGAAACGAAAAGCAGCGTCAGGCCGCAGAGCAAGAGGGCTGCGAGAACTATGATTCGAGGTTTCATGAGGGCTAGAATTTGAGGCAACTCCTGAAGACGCCAAAGGAACCAATCCGATTACATCTGGCAAGCGATGGCGAAAAACAAATGAGTGACAAAACAGCTATTGGTTAAAGGTGCGTTGCCGAATCCAAGTCTGATCTGGATATGGAGGCGTGCCTGGTAGCACGTTGACCGCCCAGGGTTGCGCGCGGGTTACCGGCTGTTTGGTTTTTGCGTCACGCCATTTCCTGGTCTCCGAATGGCCATCGGCAAATGAGAATCCGCAGGCCCCATTGTGATACGAGGCCGGCACGTTTTCCCAGTGACCCGGCCCCGCCTGGAAGAACAACCCGTCGTCAATGCTGTCCGGGTGTTCGTCCAGAAAGACCCAGAGTTGCGCGGGCCTGAGCAATTGTGAGTACCTTTTGTAGGAGCCCTTGATACCGACCCCATCGGAATAACCTGAGGAATTGCCATAAGCGTCGGAGCGGGCCATGAAATCGTTCATCGAGACGCTGCGCACACGCGGGCCGTTGCCGGCGGCGTAGCGATCGGCCGGGCACTTGTAGATTCCGAGGGTCTTGGCGGTGTAAGGACCGAGCAATCCTTCGGTGAGTTTGGCGGTGTTGGTGTTGTCGGGGTTGCTGGCCGACCAGGTCAGGTTGCCGTTGACCCAGTTGGTGGTGGCGGTGACCATGGGAGAATTAAGCGCGAGCCGGTCACTGTTGTCGTCCTTGTAAACGTACCAGGCGATCTGCAACTGGCGCAGGTTATTGAGACAACCGATGCCTTCGGCCTTGGTTTTGGCTTTGCTGAGAGCCGGCAACAACATCGCCGCCAGAATCGCAATGATGGCGATGACGACCAGGAGTTCAATGAGCGTAAAGCCCCGGCGCCGACGGTCGCCGGGGCCGGACACACAACATTGCGAAGGCAAGTCCATGGCTCTCATGGGGGGACTTAACCCGGATTCACTGCCGGCGGTAGTCGGCAAAACTGCCGATGCTCTGGCAAATGACGTTCCAAATCAGACGCGCAGGTATTTCGCCACCGCCTGTGCCCGGGACCGCACATGCAGCTTCTGGTAGATGCGCTCGATGTGGGTATGCACGGTGCTGTAGCTGATTTGCATCGCCTCCGCCGCCTCCTTGTAACTGTAGCCCTTGGCGAGATAGTCCAGAACAGTTTGTTCACGCGCGGAAAGATTTTCGGTTTCCACGCCGGTGGGAACGGTTCGCTTGAAGGATTGCACCACTTTGCGGGCAATGTTGCTGGTCATGGGCGCGCCGCCGGCAGTGACGTTTTTTATGGCGGCCAGCAGCTCGGTGGCGCGGACAGGCTTCAGCAAATAACCACCCGCCCCGGCCGCGAGCGAATTGAAGATGGAATCCGTGTCATCATAAACGGTCAGCATGATGATCTGGGTTTTGGGGATGAGCCGGGCCAGTTGGCGGACGCAATTCACGCCATTCATCCGCGGCAGATTGATGTCCATCAACACCACGTGGGGCGACAACGGCGGAATCCGCTCCAGCGCCTCCTCCGCGCTGCCGCAGGCCACCACACAACGGCACTCCGGCGCACGCTTAAGAATGCTCTGCATTCCCGCGCGAACCTCGTCGTCGTCTTCCACGACCGCAACCTTGATCGGCATGTCGTCCACTTTAACCCTCGCGACCCACTTTGGCGCGGGAAAAGTAATCTGGACAGTCGGCAGTACTGCCGATGGTGCCAAGGCGGAGGTGTCAACCTCATCCGAGCCCAGCCTCCGTTTCCAGGGGAACGATGAACACGATGACCGTGCCGCGGCCCGGCTGGCTCGTGTGCTCGAATCGCCCGCCAATGGCAACCATCCGCTGCTGCAGATTGCACAACCCATCCTGCCCCGGCAGAGGATTCGGTCGGAAACCCGAACCGTTATCCTCCACGATGAGCGTGATCTCCTGCGGCGACAACTTCAGCCGCAGCCAGACTTCGGTGGCATTCGCGTGTTTGACGATGTTGTGGAGCGCCTCTTTGATGGCCAGATGCAAGTGATGCCGCACAGGGGAGGAAAGATTGCGCGCAGGGATGTCTTCCGGGATGTCCAGCCGACAACGCACGCCGGCCGCCTTCGCAAATTCCGGTCCGAAGGTGCAAAGGTGCGCGACGAATCTATCGAGCGTGTCGTTGTCCGGATTGACCGCCCAGACAATCTCGTCCAACGACCGGGTCAGGGAACGCGCCGTGCCGAAGATGCGGTTGATATGAGTTTTCGCCTCCACTGGCTTTTCAAAATCACTTTGCGCCAGCTCGCTCAAGAGCGCGATCTGGGTCAGGTTCGCTCCAAACTCGTCGTGAATGTCCCGGGCGATGCGGGCGCGCTCTTTCTGGAGCGCAGTTTCCTGTTCCAGGAGTTCCAACTGCCGCCGCAGCCGGCGGAATGAAGCGTAGCGGACGATGCCAATCACGCTTCCCGTGAAGATGACGAGCACCGTGAGCCGGAACCACCAGGTCTGCCAGAAGAAAGGTGTCACCTCGAAGCGGAAGGTCGCGTCCGTCTCGCTCCACACCCCAGCGTTGTTGCCGGCGGAAACCCGGAACCGGTAGTGGCCGGCTGGCAAACGGAGATAGCTGACGCTGCGCGCGCCGTCGGGATCACTCCAGCCTTCGTCATACCCGTCCAGGCGGTGACGAAAGCGCACATTCTCGGGCGCGACAAAACTGGGAGCGGTAAATTCCACATCCACCCGGCGATGATTTGCCGGGAGTTTCCAACCGGCGCGGGTCCCGCGCGCGCGCAAGTCCACCGGCCGGCCATCCACCGCCACGCGTTCGAGAAATACCCGCGGAGGTGGTGGATTGGTCCGGACCCGGTCGGGATGCACCACCGCCAGTCCGGTCTGCATGGCGAAACAAATCCGGCCGTCGCGCCGGCGCACCACCCGGGGGGCATAGGCAAAGCTGGATTGCAGGCTCGGCAAGCCTTCATCCTTGCCAAACACCATCGAAGTCAGATGCGCCGTTTTTCCCTCCGCCACCGCGTCCAGCTCCCGTTGTCGCACGCAAAAAATTCCACCCTCGGTGCCAAACCAAAACGCACCATGCTCGTCCGCGACGAGGGCGCAGATTCTGCCATCGTGCAGTCCCTGCTCCGGGCCTATCCGGAAAAATTTCCCCGTGCGCAACCGGCCCACACCTTCGCCGCCAAAACCAATCCACAAGCTGCCGTCCGGTGTCGCCAGCAGGCACCGGATGGATTCGGCGCGGGGAACCAGCCGCCAGGTTTCGTCGGTCAGCTTGTCCTCCTGGATGCGGAAGAGTGATCCCTCACGCGTCGCCAGCCAGATGTTGTGCGCCGAGTCTTCCGCAATGGCCCGGATTTGACCGGCAACCGCCGCGGGGAGACGAAAAAGTTTGGCGCGGTCCGTGGGGGGGCGGCGCAAAATTCCACCCTTTTCGAATCCGATCCATAAATTCCCCGCGTTGTCCTGGACTAGCGAGCGGACACGGTCATCGGTTCTTCCCACGATCGCCGGCCGTACGAAGCGATCTTCCTGCCATTCTTGCAAGCGGTTTCGCGCGGCGCTGATCCACACGGTGCCGTTCGAATCACTCAAGACACATCCCGGAGACGAGCCCGTCCACCCGTCGTCCGGTGACAGTTTTTTCCAGATGTCGTTCTCCTCCCGGTATAGCCCGTCTTGGATCGCAGCCCACAAGTTTCCGGAGGCATCTTCCGTAATCGAATGGATGGTCGTCAGCGGGAGCCCGGCATCCACGTTTTGCAATTCAATCACCCGGGGACGTAATCGGTTCAGCCCACCGCCGCCCGTGCCGGCCCAGATGTTACCTTCCAGGTCCTCCAGCAGGCACTTCACGTCGTTGTGGGAGATATCCACTTTCGTGACGACCGCTCCGTCATAGCGAAGCAGCCCGCCGCCTCTCGTGCCAATCCACAATCCGCCCGTGCGGTCTTCGAGCATCACCTCCGTACCGCCCGGCGGATCCTTCACGGCGGGAAATTTCACCAGTTCGCCGCCCGGGACGTATTTGAAAAAATCGCTGCCGTTGAAAATCCAGATGCCGCCGGTTCGCGCCGGGCAAATATGCACGGCCCCCGGAACGTTGGTCAGTTGAACGAACCGATCGTCACGCACCACCCCAATCCAGTCCGCCTGCGCAAACCAGACTTGTCCCGTGCCATCGCGCGCCAGCCAGCACGGTCGCGTCCCCGGTAAACCGTTCTCCTTCGTGTAAGTGGTGACTTGGCCATTGGCAATGCGACTGACGAAACCGTTTACATAACTGACCAGGATTGAACCGTCGCGGTTCTGAACGATCCGAAAAGGCCGGGACGACGGCAGGCCGTTGGCCGAAGTAAAAATGTTGGTGACGTTAGGCGAAAGCTGCATCACCGATCCTCCGTCAAAACCCAGCCAGAATTCATTCGTGCCCACAAACGCCAGGGTGAGCATGTCGGGGTTGGACGGTTGCGCCGGAGCAATCAGGGGTACAGGTGTCCGCCAGAATCGCAGGCCGTCGAACCGGGCCAGATCATTCTCGGTGACAATCCAGACAAAGCCTTCGGCATCCTGCACCATGCCGAGCACGTTGTTATCCGGCGCGCCCTCGCCGGTTTGCCAGACACGCGTCAGCCACGGCGAACCGGATTTCGACTCCGCCCCCGCCAGGAGGGGCAGGGCCATCAAGGCGGCCCAGATGCCCAGGTACAACAGCAAACTTGCCCTGGCCACAAATCGGGTGCTCACAGTTCTCATGGGTCTGGCAAGCAAGTGTCGCATGGATTCGTAATGAATTAAACGACGGCGAGCAACGCGTAATTTCCTGCACCGGAATCCGCCTGACTGCGGGCCCATCGCCAAGCAACAATTGATTCATTTGTGCAGCGCCAACAAACCGGGCCAATCCCGGCTCGAATTTCCCGTGAGCTTCGTCGTCATCACCTGTCCGTTGCCGGTGAAAAAATCACCGCTCGCACCATACCCCACAGGCAATCTTGGTTTGCGCGCCGGAGCGGTCAGGGTTTTCACCGGGCGCGGCGGTGAACTGGCGCAAGGACTGGATGTCCGGCACGTGTTGCTGGTGACGGATGCGGGGATCGTGGCGGCCGGCCACGCGGCTCGCGCGCAACAGGCGTTGCGGGACGCCGGACTGCGCGTCACCACGTTCGACAAGGCGAAGGAAAATCCCACCACCAAATGCGTGGACGATTGCGTGGCGGTGGCCCGGGCGGCGGCGCCAACGATTCCGCCAATGGCGCGAACGCAAACCGTGCTTTGGTGTCATGGTGCAACTGGACGGCTCCCATCACGACTGGTTTGAGGGGCGACGGGGTCAATGCGTGCTGATGGTGATGGTGGACGATGCGACCAACCGGGTGTGGGCGCAATTTTTCGAGGCAGAAACGACGCACACCAGCTACGACGTGCTGGCAGGCTGGATCAGGAAATACGGGCGGCCCCAAAGCCTGTATGTGGATCGGGACAGCCTCTACTGTTGTGAAAACCTGGGGAGCATCGCCGAACAGCTCGCGGGCAAGGGGCCGCAAACGCAATTTGGCCGGGCGATGGCGCCACTGGGGGTGGAACTGATCCTGGCCCACAGCCCGCAAGCCAAAGGGCGGGTGGAACGGATGAACGGCGTGCTGCAAGACCGGCTGGTCAAAGCGCTGCGGCTGGCCGGGATCAACGCTCTGGCAAGCGCCAACCAGTATTTGCGCCAGAGCTATCTGCCGGACCACAACCGGAAGTTTTGCCATCGCACTTGCCGCTTGCTCCACCCGGACCGCTGTTTAGTATGAGAGGGTGGACTGGTTTACCGGCAGCAACTCGGACCGGCATTTTTTTTTGCTGGCCGTGCTGGTCTATGGCGTGAGCATGGTTTATTCGGTGTTTTTATGGCGCAAAGGCTTCCGCGACGATGACCGCGTGAACTACCGCATTTTGCTGGTGGCGTTTGGCTTTCATACCATCGGAATGTTCAAGCGCGGTCTTGCCGTGCAGCAGTGCCCGGTGCATAACCTTTACGAAGCCACGGTTTTTTTCATGTGGACCATCACGCTGGCGTATCTGCTCCTGGGCGCCCGGCCGCGGCTGCGCTATGTGGGGGCGTTTGCGGCGCCGCTGTTGTTCGGGCTGGGAGTTTTTGCGCTGATGCCCGCGCTCGACCCGCCGGCCAGCCGGCGTCTGGAGCTGGCGGGCAGTTTGCCGAGTTTGCATGCCGCCACCATCATGCTGGCCTACGGCGCCTTCGGCTTAAGCGCGGCCACGGGGGCGATGTTTCTCACCCAGTACCGCCAGCTGAAATTTGCGAAGTCCAGGGCGATGTTTTCATTTTTTCCGCCAATTGAGCGACTGGACACAGTGGCGTTCCGGATGACGCTCGGTGGATTCATCCTCCTGACGATCGGACTGGTGACGGGCGATCTACTGCCGCGCCCGGAAGGGGTCAGTTATTGGAAGGACACCAAGGTTGTCTGGTCAGCCCTGCTCTGGTTGCTCTACGCGCTCCTGTTGCTGGGGCGGTTGCGTGAGTGGCTCAGCGGCCGCCGGTTCGCCTACGGTTTGATTGGCACGTTTGGTTTCCTGACGCTGACCTTTTGGGGCGCGAATTTGCTGTCGGTTTTGCATCACCAGCCATGAGCATCGTTGTCGCCGGCCTCAACCATCGCACGTCGTCCGTGGAATTACGCGAGCGGTTTGCGTTTGCGCCCGCACGGATCCCGGAGGCCTTGCAGCAATTGCGCGCCGCGGGGCTGGCTGAGGAGGGGGTCATTCTTTCCACCTGCAACCGGGTGGAGCTGTACCTCTCCACCCCGCTCGCGCCGGAGCAAGCCGGCGCCGCGTTGAACCGATTCCTCAGCGCCGCCCAGGCGCAGCCGCCGCTGGCCCGCCACGAGTTTTACACCCTCGCCGAGCCGCAGAGCATTTATCATCTGTTCAAGGTGGCGTGCGGATTGGATTCGATGGTGCTGGGCGAGACCGAAATCTTCGGCCAGCTCAAAAAAGCGTATGAACTCGCATTGCACGGCGGGTTCACCGGCGCGCGGCTGAACCGGATTTTCCAACGCGCCTTCCACGTGGCCAAACATGTTCGCACGGCCACGAACATCCAGCGCGGCAGCATTTCCGTCGCCTCGGTGGCGGTGGAACTGGCGGAGAAGATTTTCAACCATCTGCGGACGCACGAAGTGCTGGTGCTCGGGGCGGGCGATACGAGTGAAAAAACCGCGCGGGCGCTGATTTCCCGTGGCGCGAAGGGCATTGTCGTTGCGGGGCGCTCGTTTGAGCGGGCGGCGGCGCTGGCCGCCGAACTGGGCGGGCGGGCGGTTTCGTTCGATTCGTGGGTGGAGGAATTTGAGCACATTGACATCGCGATCAGCAGCACGGCGGCGCCGCATTTCATCCTGGATCGCGCCCGGCTCGAACCGTTGATGAAACGCCGCCGGCATCGTCCGTTGCTGTTGATTGACATTGCCGTGCCGCGGGACATTGATCCGGTGGTGGATCAGATGGACAATGTTTACCTGTACAACGTGGACGATTTGCAGCACATCGCCAACGATTATCTGGAGCAGCGCAAGGAGGAGATGGCGCGTTGCGAAGCGATCATCCGGGAAAAGGCCGGGGTCTTGTTGACGGTCCCCGCGCTGCACCACGGGTCGCAGACCGGTGTGCCTGAATTGCGTTGCTCCGGCTGACATGACTGCGTCCGCTCCCATTGTGCTGGCCACGCGCGGCAGTCCGCTGGCCCTGGCGCAAAGTCACCTGGTCCTGGCGCAGTGCCGCGCCCTCCATCCTGACCAGCCGTTCGCCATCAAGGTGATCAAGACCACCGGCGATAAATTGCAAACCGCCTCCCTGAGCAAAACCGGTCCGGGTTTGCCCAAGGGGTTGTTCACCAAGGAACTCGAAGTCGCGCTGCTGGAAGGCGCCGCGGACATGGCCATTCATAGCTTGAAGGATTTACCCACGGAATTGCCCGCCGGGCTCGTGCTGGGCGCGACTCCGCCCCGTGCCGACGTGCGGGATGTGTTGATTTACCGGACCGGGACAACAGGGGAAGGAGCGGCGGCTGGTTCGCCTGTCGGGCTGGCGCGCCTGCGTCCCGGTGCCGTGGTGGGCAGCAGCAGCACACGCCGGCGGGCACAATTACTTCTGGCGCGTCCCGATCTGGAGATTACGGAGATCCGAGGCAACGTCGCCACGCGGCTGGCCAAGGTGGCCCGCGCGGATGGGCCGGAGGCCACCCTGCTTGCGCTGGCGGGATTGAGGCGCTTGGATTATCAAATCGTGTCCGAGGGGAGATTGGCCGGCGCTGCGGTGCCGGCCAATGTGCGCGCGGTGATCCTGGAGCCGACGGTGATGCTGCCGTGTGCAGGGCAGGGCGCAATTGGCATTGAAATTCGCGCCAATGACCGGCGGTTGACGCAGTTGTGTGCGCGGTTGAATCACCGGTCCACGTTCCAGGCGGTAACCGCCGAACGGGCTTTTCTGCGGGGCATGGGAGGTGGCTGCCAGAGTCCGGTGGCGGCCTGTGCGGAAGTGATCGGTGACGAAATTTTTCTGCGCGCTCTTTCATTTCAGCACGGTCCCGCTCGGCGAGCCGAGGGCCAACGTCCACTCGCTGAGGCGGCGGCGTTGGGGGAAGCATTGGCCGCTCAATTGCGTTGAGGTAAACGTTGCGGGGCCGCGCCGCGGAGCGAGTCTGCAAATGGCGGGAGCGGGAGTTGTGAATCAAAATGGCTTGTCAAATCGGGGGCGCGAGTGTTAGATGCCGCACCAATGTTCTGTTGCGCGTTGACGGGAATTCATTTGAATGCCGGTCTTAACCGTTTAACCTCAATGACTCTATGAAAAGGAATCTCTTCGCAATTCTTGGCGGTTCAGTTTTGTTGGCGCTGCCGATCCCGCTGCGCGCTCAAGGCGATCTACCAGCTGTGATCGTTGCGCCGTTCAGTGGTGACGTCGCGCATATTCAATATTGGCAACCCGCAGTGGGGCAGGGATTGGCGGAAATGCTCATTACCGAGTTGGGGCGGATCAATAAATTTACGGTGCTGGAAACGAGCGAGTTGGGGACCTTGAAGGACGAGATCAAGATGGGGCAGGACGGTTGGGTGGATGCCTCGGAAGCCGTCGAGAAGGGCGGGTTTGCGGCCGCCGATTTCATGTTCACTGGCAAGGTTACCCGGTTCGGCAACAAGGAATCCAAAATTGGACTGGGCGGATTTGTTCCGGGCAGCCTGGGTAAGCTGGGAACGAAAGTGACCACGGCGGACGTGCGCATTGACTGGCGACTCGTGGATGCGGCGAATCGCAAGATCATCAAGACGGGTTCTTCCACTGCCTCGGAGAAGGGGGTGGGTTTTGACGTGGGCGTCAACGTGGGCGGGCGCGGCGGCAACATCGGATTCGACAACAAGGAATTTATGGAGAGCGCGCTGGGCAAGGCAACCGTCAAGGCCTTGGCGCAGATCATTGATGAAGTGAGGCCGGTGCCGCTGCCGGAGTCGGGGCGCCACAAGCAAAAAGCAACCGCCGCCAACCAGCAAGTTGCCGCCACCGCCGCTGCAGCGGCCGCATTGCGAAGCACTCCCGGCAAGGTTCTGGCCGCTCCGAGCAATCAGGCCATTATTATTTCGCTCGGCACCCAGCACGGTTTCAAGGATGGGGACAAGTTGAATCTTTTTGCCACCGAGGACGTGAAGGACGATCAGGGCAATGTTGTGTTCACCGATGAAAAGCTGGTGGGTGAAATCACGATTCAGGCGGCGCAAGCGGAACGCAGTCGCGCAACCTATGAAGGGGGCTTGACGATTAAAGCCGGTTGGACGGTTAAAGCCAAGTGAACCCGGCCCGGCTGGCTCGTGGACGGTGACGGGCAAAGCATCGGGCGGAGGCTGTACTGGATGAGGCAGAAATTTATTTGGCAGTTAAACCCGGACATTAAAGCGCGGGGTTCGCCGCAAAAAACAAATGAGATATTATCAATTGATGACGCAGCGGTGCCGCCGCGGGCTGCTCCAAACCGGTTTGATCTGGCTTGCGGGACTGGCTTTCCCCCTGTCCGCCGAGCCGATTCACCACATCACCATTGATGGCGACTTTTCCGATTGGGCCGGGGTTCCGTCTCATTATGATCCGGTGGCCGGCCCCGGGGTTTTGCATCATGGCATTCCGGACACGCACGATACGGATCACAAATTGCCCGGCGACATTCCAGCTTACGTGGCGCATCCCGACGTGGATCTGGTTGAGTTTAAATTCACTCATGATCAATCCAATCTGTATGCGTATTTTCGCGCCACGGGCGTGATTGGCCGCGGATCACCGGAGAAGGGCCGTTATTACGTGATTGTGACTCTCGACGTGGACAACAACGAAACGACGGGTTACGCGCTCAACGAAGGCGGCTATTATCCCACCAGCTCCGGGTACGACATGAACATGGAGGTGGAATATTATCGGGATCAGTACAATACCGGCCACTACCTGAATCACGGCGCGCGCAACCAGGCGGAATTGGACGCCGCGATCCAGGACCAGACCAACGGCATTGTGCGGATTCTGCCCGGTTCGTACAAATATTACTCGCAATGGGTTTGGTTTGATTCCAGTTCCGAGGGCGATTTCCACCTGCCGCCCCCGGATGCTGATTCCAGCATCACTTTCGTGGCCGATAAAGGCCCGGTCTATCAAGGCATCATTCACATCGCGCACTCGGCGGACGGACATGAAGTGGAAATGGTGGCGCCGTTCCGCGGTTTCATGCGGGATGCTTCGGGCGAGCCCATCGTCAAACTGGGAAAGACCCTCAAGCTTTCCTTTTCGTTGGAAGCCAGCGGTGAGCTGGCGCCCGGAGGGGAGTGGGCATCAGACACCGGGGACCCGATTGTTGGCTATTATCTTAGTCCGTTTACAAAACCGAATCTGCAAATCGCTCCCTCGCTCCAGGATCACCATGTTGTGCTGTCTTGGGACAGTGGCGCGCGGGGCATGGTCCTCAAGCAAACCCTCACTCTGACTGATCCGGATTGGCAGGTCGTGAACGGTTCGCAAATCACGAATCGAATTGAATTGCCGGCGACCGCCGCCAGCGCGTTCTTCCGCTTGGAAGAGCCTTGAGTGTCGCCTCCTTCCGCCACCGGGCGGAGCGAGCCGTCATTCATTCCCCGGCAATGATCAAATCCAGTCGCCGGTTGAACTCGTTAAGTTCCAAACCGTGATCTTCAATGGTCGCCCAGCCGTCGTAACCCGCCTGATCCAGCGCCCGGCGCACGGCAGGCCAGTCAATGCTGCCGTCGCGTGGGTGGACAAACTTGCCGCCGCGCCCATCTGGATTCAGTTTGAAATCCTTGACGTGCAGTTTCACGATCAAGGAGCCGAGCGTTTTGATCCAATCCTGGGGCGGCGCATATTTTACGTGATTGCCAATGTCGAAGTAGGATCGCACCCATGGACTGGCAAAGGAGGCGATGAAGTGCCGGTAGAGCGCAGGTTGCACCCATAAGTTGTTCCAGACATTTTCCAGGCCAATGACCACCTGCAATTCCTCCGCCAGCGGAATCAATTTTTCCACCGCCCGTCGCGACCGGTCCGTGGCACGATTTTGCGCCTGCAGATAGGCGGCGAACGGGGCATTGTCACCCGACACCACCCGTGTCACGTGACCGGAATGTTCGTCAAAGGCGATCTCGAACTCCCACGGTTCGGGCATGGGCACATCTTTCACGCGGCAGGGCACGACCAGAATGGCATCGGCGCCGTATGCCTTCGCCGCACGCAACGCCGCCCGTACTTTGTCCAATGAATCCTCGACCTGGCGGGCGTCCTCGCTGTTGAATTCCATCCAGCCTCGCAGCACCGAATGGATTCGCATGCCGAGCTGATCTGCGACCGCGCGCGCTTGAGCGGCTTCGGCCTCCGAACCCACGTAATTCGTCTCCACGCCGTCGAAGCCTGCAAGCTTCAAAGGTTCCAGCACGGCTTCCGTGACTTCCTTGACGATCATGGCTTTGCGGATCCGGCCTTTAAAATTTGCCGCAGCAACGGGCCAGCCGGATGCCAGGGTCAGCACACCTGCCGTGGTGGCCGCAACGAATTGGCGACGGTTCATGCCGGGGAGGATGCGCCGCGGTGCGGCGCGGTGCAAGCGATTTGCGGACAGCCACGTCTGGAGGAGGGACAAGGGGAGACCGTTGGCGGGGTGTCGGTCGGCAGGCCGGGGGAGGTTTTGGATTGCCGCCAACCCGGGGGCAACCCTTCATTCCTCCCGGGATTTCGACGGCCGATTGGCGGCGGGGGACACGGGCGATCCGGCACTGGTTTTGCTTGGAGAATAACGGGTGAAATGAGCCGAGGTAAACCTTTTCTAATAAGAGCGGAACGGATGCGGTTTGGTTACTTCAATTTCGCAACCCCTGCCCGATTAACATTTCCAAACTTCAGCCCGTTGGTCATACTGGCGGGCGACGGTTGATATTCGCTTGTATATGGTTAATTCACCGGTTGATCTCAATCACATCAGCCTCGCCTGGCTGGAAGGTCTGTATGCGGATTATTTGCGTGACCCGGCCTCTGTGCCTTCCGAATGGCGGCGTTATTTTGCCGGTTTGATCAATGGGGATGCCTCCGAGAAGTCCTTTGCGCCCGGACCGAAATTTACCGCCTACAGCGTGTTCAATCCGCCAGCGGATCGGAGTCGTGGGTTCACCCACCACGAAGTGTCCGGTATCGTCGGCCGTCAGGAACTGGTGGATGCGCTGATCCGCAGTTACCGGATGCGCGGCCACATCGTGGCACAGATTGATCCGCTTGAGCAGCCCAAGGACACCCCGCCGGAACTGGACCCCGCCTATCACGGCCTGACGGAGGCGGATCAGGAGCGTCTCTTTGCGTGCGCCACGATGGAGCCGGATCGTCTGCTCACCCTGCGGGAAATCATCGAGCGCTTGCGCAACACGTATTGCCGCTCCATCGGCGTGCAGTTCATGCACATTGACAACTACGAAATGCGGCTGTGGATGCAGGAGCGGATCGAGCGCTCGCAAAACCGGCTGTCATTGAGCCGTCCGGAGCAGTTGCGCATCCTGACGCGCCTGACCGATGCGGTGATGTTCGAGGAGTTCATCCGCAAAAAATTTATCGGCGCCAAGAGCTTTTCGCTCGAAGGCTGTGAAAGCTTGATCCCTCTGCTGGATCTGGCGATCGAACGGGCCGGGGAGCAGGGCGTGGACGACATCGTGCTCGGCATGGCCCATCGAGGCCGGTTGAATGTGCTGGCCAACATCATCGGCAAGAGTCCGCGCGAGATTTTCCGTGAATTTGAAGATTCCGGCGCAAAATCCAAGGACACCAGTGGTGGCGACGTCAAGTATCACCTCGGCTATAGCAACGATTGGACGACTGCCACCGGCAAACAGGTCCATCTCTCGTTGTGCTTTAATCCCAGCCACCTGGAGTTTGTCAATCCCGTGGCCACCGGCCGGGTGCGCGCCCGCCAGGATTTGAAGGGCGATACCGAACGCCGGCGCAGCATGACGGTGCTGATTCATGGGGATGCCGCCTTTATCGGTGAAGGCGTGGTGCAGGAGACGCTGAATTTAAGCCGGGTCGCCGGCTATACGGTCGGGGGCACGTTGCACATTATTGTGAACAACCAGATCGGATTCACGACCCGGCCCCGGGAAGGCCGCTCGACGATGTACGCCACCAGCGTGGCGAAGATGTTGCCGGCGCCGATCTTCCATGTGAACGGCGAAGATCCGGAAGCGGTGGCACAATGCGTCTTGCTGGCGCTCGAATTCCGCCAGAAGTTCAAGCTGGATGTGGTCATTGACATGTACGGTTATCGTCGCCTGGGACACAACGAAAGTGACGAACCCACATTCACGCAACCGATGTTGTACCGGCGCATTGCGCAGCGCAAACCGGTGCGCGAAGGCTATTTGGAGCACCTGCTCAAACTGGGCGAGGTGACCCGGGCGGAGGCGGATCAGATTGCGGAACGCCGGCAGGAGGCGCTGGAGCAGAATCTCCAGGAAGCGCGCAGCGAACCCGGCACCCAGCTGATTTTTGAGCGCTCGCGCAAGTGGCGGGATTTCTTTGGCGGCCCCGAGCCGGTCGAGGAAGTGGTTACCGGGGCGGAACGGTCAAAGCTCGCCGCGCTGTTGGAACTGCAAACCCGGCTGCCGGAGGACTTTCATCCGCACCCGAAGATTGTGCGGTGGTTGGAGGCCCGGAGGAAGATGGCGCGCGGGGAACACGCGCTGGATTGGGCCGCCGCTGAATCGCTGGCGTTTGCGTTGCTGGCCACCGAAGGCGTTCGCGTGCGTTTGAGTGGCGAGGACAGCGGCCGGGGCACCTTCAGTCACCGCCACGCGGTGCTGCACGATTATGAGAATGGGCGGCTTTACACGCCGTTGCAGCATTTGTCGCCCGATCAGGCGCCGGTGGACATCTGGAACAGCCCGCTTTCCGAAGCCGGGGTGCTGGGATTCGATTATGGTTACAGCCTGGACTGCCCGAACGGGCTCATTTTGTGGGAGGCCCAGTTCGGGGACTTCGTCAATGCCGCACAGGTCATCATTGATCAGTTTATTGTCAGTGCCGAAAAGAAATGGGATCACTTGAGCGGGCTGGTCATGTTGCTGCCGCACGGGCTGGAAGGACAGGGGCCGGAACATTCCAGCGCCCGCCTGGAGCGTTTCCTGCAACAGGCTGCAGAGGACAATATTCAGGTGGCCTATCCCACCACGCCCGCCCAGTATTTCCACTTGTTGCGACGCCAGGCGGTGCGGCGCTGGCGCAAGCCGCTGATCGTCATGACACCAAAAAGCCTGTTGCGCCATCCGCAATCCGTTTCCACTCTGGAGGAGCTGGCGACGGGCCAGTTCCAGCGGGTGCTTCCGGATGCCTTGCCCCCTGCCGCCGCCGCCAATGTCAAGCGGGTGCTGCTGTGCAGCGGGAAGGTTTACTTTGAACTGGCGGAGCAGCGCGAGCAAAGCCGGCGCGACGATGTGGCGATTCTGCGGGTGGAACAGTTGTATCCGTTCCCCGCCACGCAGCTCGAAGCCGCGTTGCGCCGGTATCCTGACGCCACACCGGTATTCTGGGTGCAGGAGGAGCCGGAAAACATGGGGGCGTGGCCGGAGATCCGGGTGCGGTTCGGCGAACGCTTGTTCGGTCGCTGGTCGCTGGCCGGAATCGCCCGTCCCCGGTCGGCCAGTCCCGCCACGGGTTCCGCCAAGGCGCATAAGTCAAAACAGGCGGCCCTGGTCGCCAGCGCGCTGGGGGCGTGATTTAATTTATGGCCATTGAATTAAAAGTGCCGGCAGTCGGCGAATCCATTACTGAAGTCGAAATCGGCGACTGGTTGAAAGCCGAGGGGGCGACCGTTGCGAAGGACGAAAACCTGGTGGTCATTGAGACCGAAAAAGCCACCGTGGAGCTTCCCGCGCCCGCCGCCGGACAATTGACCAAGATTTTGAAGCCGGCCGGGGCGACCGCGAAAGTTGGTGAGACGATCGCGCTATTGGCGGCCGGCCAGGGGGAGGTGGCAAGCGTTCCACCTGGGGCGACACCCGAACCTGCGGCAGCCACCCGCGCCCGCCCCACGCCATTGGCGGAAAAGGTGCTGGCCGAACACGGTTTGCGCGCGGACGAAGTGGCGGGCACGGGACCCGGTGGCCGGGTGTCGAAGGCGGATGTGTTGCGCCACGTCCAGGAACACCCGCCGAAGGAAGCGGTCCCCGTGGCCGTCCCTGCGGACGCGCCGACCGCCAGCGGCGGCCTTGCGGCGCCGGCGGCCACCTCGCCCTCCTTTGGCCGGGAACAGCAGGTGGTGCGCATGAGTTTGTTGCGTCGCACGATTGCCAGACGTCTGGTGGAAGCCCAGCACACCGCGGCACTGTTGACCACGTTTAACGAAGTGGACCTGTCCTCCATCCTCGCCCTGCGGCAGCAATACCAGGAGAGCTTTCAGAAAAGATACGGCGTGAAACTGGGCTTCATGTCGTTTTTTGTGAAGGCCGTGATTGATGGCCTGAAACAGTTCCCCGGTTTGAACGCCATCATTCGCGATTCCGATATTGTTTATCACAACTACCACGACATTGGCCTGGCCGTCAGCACCGATCGCGGGCTGGTGGTGCCGGTGTTGCGGGATGCGGACCGCCTGAGCTTCGCGGAAATTGAGCGCGCCATCATGGAGTTTGCCCAACGCGCCCGCGACGGCAAGATCAGGCCCGAGGAACTCGAAGGCGGCACTTTCACGATCACCAATGGCGGCGTGTTTGGTTCATTGCTTTCCACGCCGCTGGTCAATCCGCCGCAAAGCGGCATTCTGGGCATGCACGCCATCCAGGAACGTCCCGTGGCAGTGAACGGCCAGGTGGTGGTGCGCCCGATGATGTACGTGGCGCTGACCTACGACCACCGGATCGTAGACGGCAAGGAAGCCGTCCTGTTCCTGCGCCGCGTGAAGGACGGGGTGGAAAATCCCGCCCGGTTGCTCCTGGAGGTTTGATGCCGCCGCGCCCAAACCCGGGGTTCCGGTCGGTGTAAACGCCGGGATGTTTTGCCCCGGGCCATCTGGGGCGGCACCATCGGCTTCCCGAGGCAGCCCTTGCTGATCCGCCGGCTCGTCAGATCCGGTGGACATCATCCCCCGCACGGAGGACAAGCGAACGACTCTCAGTAGAAGGTCCGGTCCGCGTGTGTCGCGGCATGGCTCTGTAAGGCCGCCGTGCCCCAGAACTTCCACCCCTGGCGTGGCCCATCTGATCGGCCGGCAAGGAGCATCGGCAAGGCATCGCCGGCCCCCCCTCGTCTCGCCACAACGGCGTCGCGGCAGACTGCTCCGGTCATGCCCCGGTTGAGTCGCCGGTTCGTGTGTTATCATCCAGGCAGAGCCGTCCGGTGGCGCGTTGGTGCGACCCGGGTGGTGTCGTGCGCGCCGACGCGGTGATTGCTTCCCGGGCCTGCACCTGTCATTGTGCCGTCATGAAGTTGCTCAAAGACCTGCGCGCCGAGCATGATTTGATTGACCAGATGCTGGATTCCTTCCGGACGGCGGTGATCCAACTCAGCCACGGCCAGGCGAGGCCGAAGGATCTGTTGCGATTCATCACGTTTTTTCGTGTCATTGCCGATGAGTTCCATCATGCCCGGGAAGAGGAGGTGCTGTTTGCGGTCCTGGTCAACCAGCTCCAACTTCCCGGCGACCGCGGCCCGATTGCCGTCATGACGGATGATCATCGGAAGTTCCGGGTCCTGCTGGATCAGATCCAGCAGTTGATCGAGCAGCGGACCTTGTCCCCGGCCGAGCAGGTGCAGCTGCGCACGGCGACCGAACGATACATTGAATCCATGCAGCACCATATTGACGCGGAAAATTCGGTGCTGTTCGTCGAAGGTGAAATCTGCCTGCGGGATGCCGGCATTTCCGAACTGGCGTGCCGGGGGCTGACCGCAAAGGAAATGAAGATCCGGTTCACTGCGGAAGAACTCATGCACCGCTATCCCCCCACCGCCAATGTGGAAATCATTCGCGGCGATGGATGCCCCTTGTGTCCGGCCTATCAAGTCACGTGCGACGGTTACGAGCGCGAATGGGCCAAGGTTTCCCGTTGGGGACGCGCGGAAGAGGACGATCCGCTTCCGGACTGATGAACGCCGCGCCGGGCTGCATTTCCCGGCCGGATGCTGTTTCATGCCGAAGAAACGGTGGCGGCAACCGGCCAGCGCGATGCCCGGCACGTGCCACCAGAGCCTCACCATGCGGGCTTACAGCGCCGGATGGCGGCGGTGATGGCTGGTGGCATCCTGATACGTTTTGGCGAGCGACAGCAGTTCCGCTTCGCCGAAGAGCCGGCCCAGGAAGCAGATGCTGGTTGGCATGCCTGCGGACGTGAACCCGTTCGGCAGGGCCACGCAGGGATGACCGGTGAGATTGCCCAGCAGCACGGTCATGCCCGCATCGGCGGGAGCGATGATCACATCGAATGGCGCGAACGTTTTCGCCATGTCCTGAATCAACAACCAGCGGATGCGCTGGGCGCGGAGGTATTCGACCGCGGGAACGAAACGGCGTTCGCGAAAGGTGTTGGGCCAGGCGTCGGCGGTTTGTTGCCGCAACCCGGCGTCTTGCCCCCGTAACGTCAATTCGTCAAACGCCGCCGCCGCCTCCGTGGAGAGCAGGAACGAAATCTGGCTCAGGGGATAGTCCGGAAGTTCCACCGGCTGCAGTTTCACTCCGAGCCGGCGCAAATCCGCCAGGGTGGCGTCATCGTTTTGTCGGGCTTCACCTTGTTTGGTGGCAAACAGACTTTGCAAGAAGCCCACGCGTAGCCGGGTCACGTCCAGGCGCGCACGGTAGTTGAACGGGGCGTCAACCACGGTTTGATCCAGGCCGTCCGGTCCGTAGAGGGCATGCAACACCAGCGCGCAATCTTCGACCGTGCGGCAAATCGGCCCGATTTTGTCCATGCTCCAGCTCAGGGTCATTGCTCCGGCGCGGCTGACGCGGCCGTAGGTGGGGCGCAACCCGGTGACGCCACAGCGACCGGCGGGCGAAAGAATCGAACCGTAGGTTTCCGTGCCGAGGCCAAAGGCGAAAAGCCCGGCGGCAGTGCCTGCGGCGGACCCGGCCGAACTGCCGCCCGAGCCTTGCTTAAGATTCCACGGATTCCGGGTGACGCCGCCGAACCATGTCTCGCCCATGGCCAGTTCGCCCAGCGTGGTCTTGGCAATCAGCACGGCGCCCGCCGCCTCCAGGCGCTGGATGACGGTGGCGTCAAAGTCGAACACCTGGTTGATAAAGGGGGCGGCGCCCCAGGTGGTCGGGATGCCCCGGGTGGCGAACAAGTCCTTGGCGCCATAGGGGATTCCGTGCAGCGGGCCACGCCATTTGCCCGCGGCAATTTCCCGGTCGGCGCGTTGCGCCTGTTTCAAGGCGCGATCCTCGGTGAGGGTGACCACGCATTCCAATTGCGGGCCAATGCGTTTCAGGCGTTCGAGGTACACACGGGTCAGTTCCGTGGCCGTGAGCTGGCGGGACTTGATGAGGGCCGCCAGTTCGCTGATCGAGCAAAACGCCAGGGCCTCCGGATTGTCCGGGCGCCGGATTTGGGGCAGGGGCGCCGGCCGGAATTTTTTGCGCGCGGTGGGCAGACGAAACCCGACGGGCAGGGGATTGAACTGGAGCGCGGGCGGAATGCCATTCGAGAGTGGGAATTGGCGCAGGCGCTCGTATTTTCGGCGTTGTGCTTCCAGACCGGGGCGCAGCATCTCCATCTCGGAGGCGGAAAAATTCAGCGCGAACAGGTTCGCGGCGTCGCGCGCCTGCGCCGGAGTAATGGGAGGGAGGTTGGTTTGGGCCAGGGTGGCGACGGGGAAGCTCATGGCCATGATGATCCATGTTACGCGCATGCCGAATCCTGGCGCAACTCCGTCGGAGCCGGCAACGCCGAAATGCGTCGAGAGACGATATCAGCGGGATGCGGGCGCAAAGGCCTGGATGAATTTGATCAACGCGCGCACGTCGTGATAATTGGCCTTCCAGGCGTGTGCCAGGCCGGTGCGCTTGGGGGTGCCGGCGGCGTCCACGGTATCCAGCCAGATGCCCGTGCGCGGATCGGTTTGATAACGGTCGAGGAAGTGGATGAGCCGGTCCAGGGCCTCCCGGTGCGCGGCATTGTCTGTCTGCTGCAACGCGTCGGTCAAGGCCGCGAGCAGCTCGGCCTGGACCCACCAGACTTTATCCTGATCACTGGCGGGTGCGTTGCCCGCACCGCGATGGTACAATCCCCCGCGCGGATGATCGTACCCGTGCGCGAGGGCGTGGTTCACGTGGGCGTAGAAATGCGGCCAATCCGGCGGCCGACCGAGCACCTGGTCCGCACGAATCATCAGCCAGGCAAATTCGACGTTGTGCCCGTAGGAAAGGCCGGCGCTGCGCGGATCAGTGACTGGCCGCCAATCCGGCTGCCGATGAAAACAACTTTGGGCGGGATCACGCGGGTAAAAGTATTGGCGGTTGAGTTCCAACGCCTCGATCAGGCTGCGTTTTACTTCGGGGTCATGGGAGACGTCATACAATTCGGTGAACGCCTCCTGCAGATGCAAATGGGTGTTGGCGCTCTTGAGTCCCGCAATCTCCACCACCGCCTGGGGATCGCCATCCGGAAGCGGTCGCCAATCCCGCGTAAAATGTTCGCTCCAGCCGCGGTGTTGCGCATCCCGTGCGCGCTGTTGGATGAGCTGGTGGAGCTTCCGGGCCTCAACGAGCGGCGCGGACGCCTGCGTGGCCCGATGCAACTCGGCAAACGCGTACAGTACAAACGCTTCACCATACAGCAGTTTTCGATCATCAACGACGTGTCCCGTGCGGTCGGTTTTCCAAAAGTAACCTCCATGCGCGGGGTCCAAAAAGTGGTTGGTGAGGAAACGATAACCGTTCCAGGCGGCGGCCAGGGCCGCGTGCTGGGGAGTGTCCCAACCGTGCCGGTGCGCGTGCGCGAAGGTCCAGACCATGCGCGCCTGGGACACCAGCTGTTTCTCTGTGACGTTGCCCGGGCCGCTCAAAGCGTCGGCACTCAGCAGAAACCCGCCGTGGATGGGATCCAGGGTCGCCAGCCAATAGGGCAGAATGCGCTGCGTCAGCTGGTCGCGATACGCGGCGGCATGTTCCTCCAGCGGCGCGGCAGCCAGCCTTGCGGCACCGGCAATCAGCAGCCAGGCGAGGGACCATTTCATCGCGGGGGAGCATAGCGCGGTCAACGGCAAAGACAAGTGGACAGGGTTGACTGGGTGCATGGGCGGCGGGGTTTCCTGCCGACGCAAGGATTTAATGGACGCGCCGAGTCTTTTCCCCTTTCCGCTTCAACAGCGGTCCGGTAAAACAACACGGTTGGATGGGATGAGTGACTTGGATATTTCGCGGGCGGCCGCGGGTGACGGATTTGATCTGTGGCGCCGACGCGCCGGCTTGGTGGCTGCTCCGCTCGTTTTTTTGGGGGTGTGGCTTTTGCCAATTTCCGGTTTGACGGTGGAAGCCCACCGGCTGTTGGCCGTGTTTGGACTGGTGATCACGCTCTGGCTGACGGAGGCCATTCCACTGGCGGTCACCGCGTTGCTCGGGCCGGCGCTGTGTGTGGTGTGCGGCGTGGGGACCAACAAGGAAATGTTCCGCAGCTTCGGGCACCCGATCATTTTTCTTTTTTTAGGCAGCTTTTTGCTGGCGGAAGGGGTGCTGCATCATGGACTGAACCGGCGCATCGCCTTTGGCATTCTCAGCCTGCCCTGGGTGGGACGGCGCCCCAGCCGGATTTTGTGGGCGTTCGCCGGGATCGTCGGGTTGCTTTCGATGTGGATTTCAAACACGACCGCGGCGGCAATGATGTTGCCGATCGGGATGGCGATTCTCGGGGAAATGGCCCGGCGTCAATCGGAACGGGAAGGTCGGGAGGTGCGCCTGACGGACCTCAAGTTTGGCACGGGACTGATGTTGGCGACCGCGTTTGCCGCTTCCATTGGCGGGATGGCGACGCCGGTGGGGACACCACCGAACTTGATTGCCATGGGCTTTCTGGAAAAGAGCGCCGGGTACAAGCTGACTTTTTTTCAGTGGATGGCGTTCGGGCTGCCGCTCGCGCTGGTTGCCCTGGCGGCGCTGGGATTTTATCTGAATTGGGTGTGCCGTGCGGAGACGGACTGGCTGGGAGAAAGTGCAGCCTGGATCGAGCGGGAGCGCGCCCGATTGGGGCCGTTAACCCGCGGGGAGCGCAACGTGCTGCTGGCCTTCGTCGTCACGGTGATTTTGTGGTTGTTGCCGGGGGCCGTGGCGATGGTGGCGGGGGTGGAGTCGCCGGGGTTCAAATGGCTGGACCGGCATTTGCCGGAGGCGACCGCGGCGTTGCTGGGGGCGGCGCTGCTGTTTGTGTTGCCCGTCAATTGGCGGCGGGGTGAATTCACGCTGGGCTGGGCGCAGGCGCAACGCATTGACTGGGGGACGATTTTGTTGTTTGGCGGCGGACTGGCCCTGGGGGAGGCGATGTTCAACACGGGATTGGCGCGCTGGGCGGGAGAAGGTCTGGCCGCGCACTTCCATGTGCAGTCGTCGCTGGGGTTGGTGGTGCTGTTTGCCATCATTGGCGTGCTGCTGACGGAGACCACCTCAAACACGGCCACCGCCAACATGGTGGTGCCCGTGGCGATTGCAGTGGCGGACGCGGCCCGGGTCAATCCGGTGCCTCCGGCGTTGGCAGCGTGCCTGGCCGCCTCCCTCGCGTTCATGCTGCCGGTTTCCACGCCGCCCAACGCCATCGTCTTTGGCAGTGGCTGCGTTCCGCTGCTGAAAATGGTGCGGCACGGCCTGGTGCTCGATCTGTTCGGGATCGCGGCCATCATTGTTGTCTGCCACTGGCTCGTGCCGCTGGTGATCCGATGACTCCTTGCGCGCCCGCCAACTGCGGTTCGTGATCCCAAGGAATCCCGTCCGGCCGGAACCAGCCTCCGCCGCGCGGCCTGTCAGCCCGTCCGGGGCAAAGCAGCAGCCCCCGCCGCGGTCTGGTTTGAAATGCCCCAAGCTTTCCGGGAAGGCTGGCCGCCGTTCCTGGCTCAAGCCTCGATCAGACGGTGCGCCCTCCGCGCCATGGCGGCCTTTGCCGGATGGAGGAGCAGGTGCGGGGGCTGCCCGGGGCGCTTGTGAACCGTGCAAAGAGCTTGAGACCTTCGGGCAAAAAGATTCCAATAACCCCCCGTGGCAAAGATGACTTTCACGAAGACAGCGCCCCGGGTGCCCGCGCGGCAGACGGCAGTCGCGCCTACACTCTTTGCCGCAGCGGGGTGGAAGTGGAAAGGCGGTCGGTGACCGCGCCCGCCGGCGGGCGGGCACACCCGAAACTCAAGATGACACCGGAAATGGCAGCCTTGACCCAGATCCAGGAGCTGTTCCGTGTCGGGCCGGATGGCGGCGGCAGTCCGCTGCGGTTGGCGTGGTCGGTGGTTCGGCGCCGCGGGAAGCCATTGCTGTTGTTGCCGCAAAATTTTCACTCTGCAACTGTCGCGCTACAGCTTTACGCGGCCCAACGACCGGCCGCCAAAGCAATCCGGAAATTGTTGCCGTGGTATGCCGGGACCCCGCTGCGCGCCCTCGGGCAGCAGCTGATTATTCACAGCAATACGGCGATGCCATGGACGACCTTTTTGCGCCGGCAATGGGGCGGGGCGGCCTCCCGCCTGCCGACTCCGGCGATTCTGGTCGGCAATCAAGCGGCGGATGCGCAAAGATTCATCCTGCTGGTGCTGGATGAAACGAAATCTCCAGTGGCTGTGGTGAAGGCGGGGTTGCGTCCGCCGGCCCGGCACATTATTGAACGGGAAGCGGAGGTGCTGCGGCAGCTTCCGGCAAGTTTGCCGGGGATTCCGGCGTTTCGAGAGCGCTTCTCGGGCGAAGTCGGCAGCGCGTTCGCGATGGATTTTTACGCAGGGCACAGTCCGGCTCAAGACGATCAAATCGGGGCCATCCTGGGCGGGTGGTTGCATGCGGATGATGTCCTCGTGCTTGGCGATTCGGCCGCGTGGCGGGAACTGGCGCGGGTTTGTTCCGCAGAGGCGCGCTTTCGTTCCCTGATCACCGCACTGGCCGGCCGGCAAGTGCGCGCGGCCGTGCAGCACGGCGATTTTGCCCCGTGGAACGTGAAGGTGCGCCCGGATGGCGGGTGGGTGGTGGTGGATTGGGAGCGCGGCGAATTGCGGGGGATCCCGGGCTGGGATTGGTTGCATTACGAGATTCAAACTTCGATTCTGCGCCGGCGTCTGGGGGCGGAAGCCGTGGCGGTCCGGCTTCAGGCGCTGTTTCAACAGCCGTCGTTCCAGCGCTATGTCCAGACCGCGAACATCGCGGCCTGCCTGCGTCCATTGACGCTCGCCTACTTGCTGTATCACAATCGGGTGATCCGGCCTGGTGAGGGGTTGCGTACGGGGGAAGAACTGTTGCAGCTCCTGGCGGCCCGTTGGGCTTGAACGGGCCTTCCGCTGCCGTGGAGCTCAAGCTGCGGGCTGCGGATCAGACGCAGCGGGGGATCGCTTGCTTCGCGGCGTTGTTTGCGATTAAATGGCGGTTTGTTTGCTGGGCATGATTCCAATCAACGGGCATAGTTTGTCAATTCTTGAAACTTGGCGGGTCGCCATGCAGGATGCGCCCTGCGCGCTCGCGGCGGAAGCGCGCCCGGGCATTCAGCGCAGCCGGCAGTTGGTGGAGAAACTGGCCGCCGAACCGCGCGCGATTTATGGCATCAACACCGGATTTGGTCCGCTGAGCGGCTTCCGGGTTTCCGACGCCGATCTGGCCCAGCACCAGGTAAATTTGCTGCATCACCTGACCGTGGGGCAGGGGGCGTTGTTTTCCGCCGGGGAGACGCGCGCGATCATGCTGGCGCGAGCCAATGCGCTGGCCCGCGGGTATTCCGGAATTCGTGAAGAACTGATTGAGCTGCTGCTGACGGCGCTGAACCGCGGAATTTTGCCCGAGATCCCCAGCGAGGGTTCGGTGGGGGCGAGTGGAGATCTCGTGCCGCTGGCTCACATGGCCGGATTGTTGGTCGGTTCGGGCTACGTCCGCGTCAAGGGGACGCGGCTGCCGGCCGTGGAAGCATTGCACCGCGCCGGATTGCAACCGGTCGTGTTGCAGGCCAAGGAAGGGCTGGCGCTCGTGAACGGCACGTCCGTGATGACCGGGCTGGCCGCCCTGGCCACGCATGAAGCCGGCCGCGTGTTGCGGTGGGCGGAGCTGCTGACGGCATGCCTTTTCCAGGTGTTGAACGGTGAGCCGGAAGTATTATGTCAACAAGCACAACGCGCGCGCGGCTTTCGCGGGCAGGCATTGGTGGCCCAACGGATCACGGATGCGTTGCGAACGCACCCGGAATACGCCAAACGCATTGACGAACACCAGTGGGGCACGCAGGCCAAGCCGAAGGATCCGGGCACCGAGATCCAGGATCCCTACTCCCTGCGTTGCGCACCCCAAATTCTCGGCGCGTATCAGGAAGCCCTGTGGCATGTCGAGCAGGTGGTGACCCGCGAATTGAATGCGAGCACGGACAACCCGCTGATTTTCCCGGACAGCGGCATGGTCATTCACTGCGGCAATTTTTACGGCCAGCAGATCGCCATGGTGAGTGATTATCTGTGTCTGGGCCTGATCAAACTGGCCTTGCTCGCGGACCGGCAGGTGGAGCGGCTGGTGAACTGGCGATACAGCCGGGGTTTGCCGCCGCTGCTGGCGGCGGGGGCGCCGGGGCTGAACACCGGTTTTGGCGGCGTCCAGTTGCTGGCGACCTCGCTGGCGGCGGAAGCCAGACTGCTGGGCACGCCGGCGTGCATTCAAACCATTCCCACCAACGCCAACAATCAGGATGTGGTGAGCATGGGGTGCATTGCCGCCAGAAAAGTGCGACAGCTGCTGCCCCTGGTGTGGAAACTCCTGGCGATTGAAGCGCTGGCGCTGGCGCAGGCGGCGGATGCGCGCGGGCGCGACCAGGCGATGGGCGGCGCTTATCGGAAGCTGCATGAACTGGTGCGTGGCGTTTCGGCGGAAATGAAAGGCGACCGGCCCCTGACCGGGGATATCGCGCGTGTCGCGGAGCTGCTGCAGTCCGAGGCGGGGCAGCAGGCGTGTTTGCGGGATTGAGGCCGGCCGGCAGTGCCGGCGGGAAAGCGGTAGAAACAACAGAAGGATGCAGGGTGAACTACGGTGAATGACGAGATGAAAACCATAACCACGGATGTGTTGATCATTGGGGTGGGGCCCGCGGGCGCGACGGCGGCCGCCAGCCTGCACCGGGACGGCGTGAAAGTGCTGGTGGTCGAGAAACAACGGTTTCCGCGGTTTGTCATTGGGGAAAGCATGCTGCCGCGCACCATGGATTTATTGAAGGAAGTGGATTTTCTGGCGCCGATCGAGGCCTGTGGATTTATTCACAAGACCGGCGCGGTCTTCCGCCGTGGCGAGCAGATCTGTGATTTCGATTTCAACAATCAGGCGGGGGATGGTTGGAAATACACCTTCCACGCGCCGCGCGCGGAATTTGATCAGGTGATTGCGGACACGGTGGCGGCGCGGGGGGTGGACATCCGGTATGAGCACGAGGTAACACAAGTGCGTTTCAGTGACGATCGGGTGGAGGCGGAAATCAAACCTCCCGATGGTGAAATGCTCCGTGTGGTTGCGCGGTTTGTGCTGGATTGCAGCGGGTACGGGCGCGTGCTGCCCCGGCTGTTGGATCTTGAAACCCCTTCGCCTTATCCCGTGCGCGAATCGCTGTTCACGCACATCACGGGCGACCTGCGGCCGGCCGGCCGGGATGAAGGGAAAATTTGGATTTGCATGCACCCCGAGGGCGCGTGGTTGTGGATCATTCCCTTTTCCGATGGGCGGACGAGCATTGGCGTGGTGGCGGAGCCGGCATTTTATGAACGTTATCCGGGGGATGCGGAAACACAGCTCCGCGCGATCGTCAACAGCGAACCGAACGGAGCGAAGCGTCTGGCCAACATGCGCATCGTTTTTCCACCGCACCGGATCAAGGGATATTCGATCGGCATCAAGCGATTGTTCGGGCCGCGCTTTGCCCTGGCGGGGAACGCGACGGAGTTTCTGGATCCGGTCTTCAGTTCCGGAGTGACGCTGGCCATGGAATCGGGTTTGCGTGCCGCCCAGGTGGCTGCCCGGCAGCTGCGTGGGGAGACCGTGGATTGGCAGCGGGATTACGCGGACTTCATGATGCAGGGGGTGGACACGTTCCGCGCGTATATTGATGCCTGGTATGATGGCCGGTTGCCGGAGGTTTTGTTCGCTGCGCAACGCAACCCTGACATGATGCCGAAGGTGTGTTCCGTGCTGGCGGGGTATGTCTGGGACCAGGCGAATCCCTTTGTGGCCCAGGCTGAACGGGCGTTGCGCGCGCTGGCGTCAGTGTCCACCGGGTTGGGGCCGGCCAGGAATTAAAGGGGCTTGCGTTTCGATGAGTGATTCGGAACGGCATTTCGCCACGGATAAATTGTCGGCCTTGGACGCCAAGGTTGCGGCGCAACGAATTGCGTTCGGGCCGGTGGTCTTTCAAGCCTGCCGGGTCCTGCGTCAGACCGGCATCCTGGAGACGGTGCGAAAAGGAGGCGACCGCGGCCTGACTTTGGCCGAGGTGGTGGCCTCGGGGGTGGTGCCCCGTTACGGTGTGAAGGTGTTATTGGAGGCGGGGTTGGGCATCGGGTTGTTCCGGCGCGAACAAACGCGCTTTGTGCTGACCCGGCTGGGATATTTTCTGCTGCGAGATCCGATGACCCGTATCAACATGGATGTCGTTCACGACATTTGCTATCGCGGGTTGTATCATTTGGAAGAAGCCATCAGGACCGGCCAGCCCGCCGGCCTGAAGAGCCTCGGGAACTGGGACACGTTCTACCAAGGCTTGTCCTCGCTGCCGCCGGCGGCACGTGAAAGCTGGCTGGCGTTTGACCATTATTACTCGGATCAGGCTTTTCCGGGGGCATTGCCGCTGGTTTTTGCTGATCGCCCCAAACGGCTGCTGGATGTCGGGGGCAACACTGGCCGCTGGGCCATGCAGTGCGTGGGGTATGATCCAGGAGTGCGCGTCACCATCGCCGATCTGCCCCAGCAACTGGAGCTGGCGCGGGCCGCGGTGCAGGGCGGAAAGGGCGCGGATCGTGTCACGTTTCATCCGGTGGATCTGCTGGATGAGTCCCGGGAATTGCCCGAGGGTTACGAGGTCATCTGGATGAGCCAGTTTTTGGACTGTTTTTCCGAGGCCGAAATCGTTTCCATTTTGCGACGCGCCGCCCGCGCCCTGGGCGACAACGGCACGCTGCACATTCTGGAATTATTCTGGGATCGGCAGCCCAATGAAACCGCGGCATTTTGCCTGCAGCAAACCTCGCTTTACTTTGCCTGCATCGCCAATGGCAACAGCCAGATGTACCATTCGGAGGATTTATGGCGCTGTCTGCAGGCGGCGGGCCTGCAAATTTTGGAGCAACGAGACCAGGTCGGTCAGTTTCACACCTGGCTCAAGTGCCGCCGGGCGTGAGGGTGGCGGCCTTCGTTTTCCGACTCAACGGACCTTCAGATCCTCCGGGTTTTCATCCTCCAAACCATACTTCATGGCGAAGCGCAGCAACCCGATGCTGTAGGCGGAATGGGAGGCGGCCCCGGCGAAAACGCGTCCCATGTGTTTGTTCATGTGGGGGAAAATCAATTTCACCAGCAGCGTGTCCCGTCGCTTCTGCCCCACCTTGAAACAGGTGAACAAGCGCCCGTTGTACCAATACTCCACAATGTTTTGCCAGGTCTGCAAGTGGTGCCTGCTCTCGCGCTCATACTGTTGGAGCGCCTCCGGTGAACCTTTCGCCAGGGCCCTGGCCAGCAGGAACGCGCCGTTCATGCCGAGGAAAAGGCCGCTCGAAAATACGGGGTCAACAAACCCGGCCGTATCCCCCACCAAGGCCCAGTTCGCGCCAAACATGCGTTCCGAAACCAGCTGGTAACTGGTGTATTTCATCACCGGCGTCAATCGTCGGGAATGGCCCGCAACCCGTCGCAACTGCGAATCGTGCTGGCAGAGACCGTCGTATTGGTCCTCGGGCGTGGCGCCCCATTGGGGAAGGTGCTCGGACGGTACGACCATGCCCAGACTGACACGTCCGGGCAGCGGAATGCGCCAGCTCCAGCCGCGGTCCATGCGCGTCGTGTGAACGTGCCCTTCATGATCCAGGTGGGCGTGATCCACATGGGCAAACAGGGCCGTGTCCTTGCGCTTCCCTTCCTGGCTGGAGAGACCGAGCAGGTTGGGGAGAAGCCGGAAGCGGCCGGTGGCGTCCACGATCCAGTCCGGCTGGCCGGAGAAATAACCGTTGGTCGCCGCCAGGGTTTCCGGGGTCAGCGCCACGCGATCCGTGTGCGCTTCGGCGGTGAGTTGCGCGGGAGACTCGAATACCGCCGCGCCGGCCTTTCGCGCCGCAGCGAGCAGGGTGGCGTCGAATTTTTCGCGTGGCACGTTGTAGGCGTAGCGTGGCAGTCCATGCAGCGCCTCAAAAAAGAAGGAGAAAGACAGGTCTGGCGCCAGGTTGAAGGTGGCGCCGGGTTTCAAGACGCTGTATTTGCGGACTTCATCCTCGATGCCGAGCTGGCGCAGAATGGGGATTAATGCTGGCACGAGGGACTCACCGACAATCAGGGTCGCGGCCTTGGGTTTGTGCCAGAGCGCAACCCGGAACCCGGCGCGGATAAGCAGGATTGCCAAAGTCCCCGCCGCGGGACCGCCGCCGATGATGGCAACGGTCTGTGGACGATTGAGAGAGTGCCTGGTCATTTTCAAAGTAAATGCAGCCGGGCGACATGATGGACCGGTGGGCGCATTATTCAAGCAATTCCAAACGGAACCGGGCAGGATCATTTTCCCTCGCGGATCTCCTCCGCGACCGCTGTGGCGGCAAGGCGAAAGTCTGGTGTGCCGGGCGCAGGCCGGCGGCCTATTCGTTGATTCCCCAGAATCGTGGCGTCGTGGGACGTTCCATGATTTCGACGAGGAGATCAGTCATCGCCGTGGCTTGGTGGTGTAGCGTTTTTTCCAGCGGCAGCGTGTCGTGGAGCGGCTCAGATTCGTCGCTGGCCAGGGTTGTCGTTTCGGTGGTCAGTACGGAAGTGAGCAGGAACCGTGACCCGGTTGCCTGATCATCAGAATGCGGGGGGCGGCTTTTCATGAGGCAATCTCGCTCGTCCGGCGGAGATTGCATGGGGAAAAACGTCGCGGAAATTGGCCGCGGATGATGCTGAATGCTAATGGCGCAGAACCGTCCGGGCGGCTGCGTTCAAGTCCGGGGCAGTTTTTCGCGATATTGGGTGGGGGATTCCCCCGCAATTCGGCGGAAAACACGGTTGAAGTGGCTCAACGACTGGAAGCCGGCGGCAAAGGCAACCTCGCTGATCCGCAGGTTGGGATTCAGCAGAAGATTTTTCGCTTTTTCCACGCGCACGCGTGAAAGGTAATCGGTGAAATTCAGGCCCGTCGCCTTCTTGAACATTTTGCAGAAATAGAAGGTGCTGGTGTTCACCGCCCTGGCCACGTCCGTGAGCGAAATTTCCTCGGTTTGATGTGCGTCGATGAATTGCTTGGCCTTGGTGATGGTGGGCGGCTCGGCGTTGACGCGGCGCACGAGGAGTTGATTGCTGACCAGGGCCAGGTGTTGCGCGAAGATGGTCAGCAACCGGAGTACGGATTCGTACTGCTTCAGCGGGATTACGCGCGTCTGGAAGTATGCCTCCTCCAGCCGGCTCAAATCCGTTTTGCATCCCCACTGGGCCAGCAACCGGGCGGTCTTGGCGAATCGAGCCTTGGTGGGGCGTTGCAGAAAAATCTGGCCCGTTTGCAGGAAGCCGAGCAGTTCGTCGCCCACCGAGACGGG
>Ga0116142_10001026_pt1 | contig 35049 bp, 30 predicted proteins | sample AD_UKC033_MetaG_FD_89785 | JGI IMG/M metagenome (GOLD analysis project Ga0116142, IMG submission 89785) | Active sludge microbial communities of municipal wastewater-treating anaerobic digesters from USA - AD_UKC033_MetaG | ecosystem: Engineered > Bioreactor > Anaerobic > Digestate | place: USA... | reverse complement strand
TACTGATACTGAAGCACATCGCTAACAGGATTAAGCACATTTGCATAAAATAGCGGGTCTGAAGAAAGGCTTCCAACACTATTATGTTCGCCTAAATAAAACTCCGATACAACAGGCAAATGATCACTCATATTATATAATGCTTCAATTACTTCCGCCGGAAGAGTTGTGTTTGTTGGATAATTTATTGAATTATTATACCTTAACCCATCTTGTCCCACTGCCCAATAAGAATTTGTTTTGTATTTAATGTCATAAGTCCCATCTTTTATTGAAGAACTAATAAGTATAAAATCAAACCTGTCATCCATACCTCCATAACTATGACAATCAGAATCGGAGTCAGAATGTGTTGATTGTGTATGATAAGCCCTAAAAGAATAATTATTATTCCAATCTCCCATTTTATTTATTGGATCATAAAATGCAAGTGCAGGATTTACAGGATTAATCAATTTTTGAAACGCTTGTTCGGAATCAGTATATACATTAAAATCTCCGACAATAACAAAATTCTCGTTACTTCCCAAATTTTGCAGATATTCCATTAGTTCATCAATCATACTAGCACGATCTGAGGCATCCTGAGAAGAATTACCAGCTTTTAAATGGGCTACTATGATATTAAAATATGTTGTTTCTTCCTGATCAAGGCATTTCAATTTATAAATATTAATATCTCTAACTTCAGTTGTAACAACAGGTTGAGAAATTAATTGGAATTTATTCTTATCATAAAACAATCCATTAACTAAATAAGAACCTGTTGGAGAAGCTGCCAACCACTTCGTTTCGCCATTAACATTAAGAGAATTTCCTAATATGTAATTCAAAGTATAAGAAGCACTTACATTTGTTCCCACTTCGCAAACAGCTAGTATATCAGGTTGCTGATTTAATACTATCGTTTTTAAATAGTTTGCTTTATTTACATGAGAATTGTTTTCACTTGTGCAATAGGAAGTATAATTATTAAAATTCAGTAAATTATAAAACATTAATTTTACAGTTTCCTGAGAAAAAGTAAATAATGAAATTAATAATATAGTGGGTATTAAAAATATTTTTTTCATTTAATCAATTTCAGAAACTACTAATTCAAAATTTGTTTTTTATCAACTTCGATGATTTTACCGAATTTGGCAAGCTCGTCCATATTGATATGCTTTTTGTTTCCAACTATTGTAATTAGCATAGGGCGATTTTGGATGTTGGATGAATAGAATTTAAGAATATTATCAAATGACAGTGATTTATAAACTTTAAACTGTAAAATTCTAGGATCAGACTCATACCCCTGGACCTGCCATCTTTCAACAGTTTCGCTAATATTTCTCCATTCAGGCTTGTTACTGTTGATGGATTGTAATAAGGCTGATTTGATATCAGGCAATCTGTTTTCCTTAACCGGCATTTGATTTATAAGACTATCCATTACACTAATAACATCAATCGTTTTGTCACTTTGTGTCCCAACAAATGCTTTTAAATACCCCTTTTCCGAAGGTATGTATCCATTACGATAAACTGCGTAGGCTGTATATGCCATTGAACGGAACTCTCTTATTTCCTGAAAAACTATAGCTGACATCCCGGTTCCAAAATACTGATTATAAGCTGTTGACATTACTCTTTCCTTGTCATCGTTTACATTTCCTTGCACATAAAAATAAATATTACTCTGCAAAGCCTTGGGGTCATCCAAAAATAGTATTGTATTTTCTGTATATTCTTTTCTTGGAAGTATGATTGGGAAACTTGTCGAACTAGTTTTTATGGTAGATTTATTTTGGGTTTTAAAATATTCTGAAACATCGTCAGAAGACAATGTTCCTGAATAATGAACCGTGTGTATTTCTGAAGGTAATCCGGTCAGAAGTTTTATTAATTCCTGAGAAGTAAGGCTTTTTACTTCTTTAACTGTCATTCTTCTTAAAGTATTTGAATTTTCACCATAAACTCCAAAGTTATATAAAGCTGAAGCCAAATCGTCTGGTGAACTTTTCTCATATTTTCTTTGGAATGTTGCATTTTGTAAAAGATTTTTAAGTTTTGAGTCGTCCGCAGCGGGCGATTCAAGTAAAGACAGTACAAGGTTTAATGATTCCTTAAAATATTTATCAAACCCGTCTATTGAAACATTGACATAATTATCATCAGCATAAATTTGAAATGAACAACCGTATTTTTGAAGCTGATCATTAAACTCATTTAATGGATATTGAGTTGTCCCAATCAGTTGAGCATATTCTGCGGCTTGCTCATAACGTTTATCATTTATTTTACCTGTTCTGTATTTTATAGTAACATTGAAAATGTCATTTACACCGTTTTTAACATAATAAAGTTTACACTGATCTGCAACCTCAACAATGTTAATATCTTTATCGAAATCAATAAATTCAGGCACAATCTCTTTTTCGGGCATTTTTTCAAACTTTTTAGCAAAATCTGATTTTGCTTCTGCATTTTCTGGGATAACCGGATCGAATCCTGGTTTTTCGAGTTTGTCTTTTTTGGGAAATCCCATTTTAGAATGAAATGAGAGATAATTGCTATTAAGGTATTTCTCTGAAACACGTTGCACGTCTTCTAAAGTAATTGCCTCGACTTCTTTAGGATAATTAAGCACTTCTTCCCATTTTTCCCCCGAAATGAAAGAAAATCCTATTAGAAAAGCTCTGTTTTGAACATTTTCCAGCGATTGCTGATGTTCTTTGATAATGTTAAGTTTTACGGCTTCTAAAAACTCTTTGTCAATATTACCACTACGTAACCGTGCAATTTCATTATAAACTAATTCCTCTGCGTTTTTTAAGGATTGTCCAACAACTTTTGGAACGAACAAAATCATTAAAGCACCGTGATCGTTACGAATATCGTTAAAACAAAATACTTCCATCAATTTCCCTTCGAGACTTAATTTATCCAGATAACCTGTTGATGCAGAATTACTTAAAATCGCCTGGCAAACATCCAAAGCCACCTCATCTTCATGATTACTTTTCACGGTTCTAAATCCAAGCATTCCAATTTTTACCGGAGTCATTTTTACTTCAACCCGCTCCACTCCATTAAAAGGTTTTTCTTCATATACAGGATACTCGGGAACTTTTCCGCTTTCCCATTCTCCAAAATATTTTTCGATAAGAGGAATAACTTCTTTTGAATCAAAATTCCCAGTAAGCACCAAAGCCATATTATTTGCCACATAATAAGTCTGATACATTTTCCTCATATTATTAAGGGAAGGATTCTTAACATGATCAGCAGTTCCAATAACAGTTTGAGTCCCATAAGGATGATTTCTGTATAAATTTTTATAGAATGTTTCAATTAAATTAGAGCTAAAATCGTCCATATACATATTCTTTTCCTCAAAAACTGTTTCTAATTCGGACTGAAACAAACGGAAAACAGGATTTTTAAATCTGTGGCTATATATAATAATCCACTTTTCTATTTGATTTTTAGGGAAAACATTAAAATATGCTACGATTTCTTCAGAAGTAAATGCATTTACACCACTGGAGCCGATCTGATCAAGAATTCTGTCCAATTCATTTGGAATTGCATACTTGCCGGCCTCAAGAGAAAGGACGTTGATCTCTTTTTGTATCATTTTTCTTTGCTCTTCGTCTGAAGTTAGTGCCAATTCTTCGTATTTTTCTGCAATTTTATCAATAATAACTTTTTCGCTTTTATAATCTATGGTTCCAAGTTCATCTGTTCCTTTAAACATCATATGCTCAAGATAATGCGATGTTCCGGTATGATTAGCAGGATCATATTTCCCTCCTGTTTTAATAATAACAGCACCTAATACATTCGGGATACTATGGTCCTCATTAAGGAATACCGTTAATCCATTTTTTAAAGTATATGAATTAACTTTCAAGTTTCTACTATCATTCTGTGTAAAAGCAGAAAATGATATTACTAAAAATAAAACAACTAATAATTTGATTTTCATAAGTATTTACTTTAGATTTTTATATTCTTTTTTTGTTAATTTTTTGGTTGACAAGATATAAATATTTTCTTTAGGTTTATTCATTAAACCGGTTTTAATCTCTGAAAATTTTTGCAAAATTTCCATCCCTTCAACTATTTCACCAAAAACAGTATATTGCCCGTCATAAACAGGAGCACCTCCAACAGATTGATATATCTCCGTCTGATATTTATTAATCTTATACAGTTTTTTCCCGTCCTTCTCTATTTCAGGGATTATTTTTTCTGTTAAGTCTGCATACAATCTGCTCCAATCTTTATTCTTACCCTCAATTTTATAATAATCAAGGCTATCTTTAAAAATTCGATTTTCGGGTTTATTGAGATAAATAGTTAAATAATCTGCAATTATCGGAGCATTCCTTTTAGCTTCAAGCGTGTTTAGAGTTTTTTCATCAAGTTTAATCCCCTGAACCAGATAAAACAATTTTGTGTCTGAAAAGCAATCTGAGTTTTGTTCATTTGGGAGTCTTAACATTCCAACAGCCCCAGTTTTATTAATTAACTTTTCATTTAATTCAGGTTTTATTGCTTTTTTTTGAAAATTAGCATTTAAAACGTCTTCCTCTATCTCATTTTTTTGCAATCCCACTTTCATTAGTCCATTTGGAATTATGGAATATACTAAACAAGAATCGTAAACGCCAGAGCATATATTCTCAAGAAATTTCTCCTTATGTAATGGCGTACCCTCATACAATCCAATAATAAAATCTCCTTTATTCGTATGCAATAATGCATAGTCATTTATCTTAAGCGGACTATTTAACATAGAGCAGGAAACTGCTAGAATTGATGAGAAAATTATTATCCAAAAAAACAATTTGACTTTATTCATAAAAAAATATTTGATTTGTATAAAATAAATTACTAATATTGTGTGTTACAAAAATAAACAAATTGTTATTATTATGAAGAGATTTATTAATGTTGCAATAATTATTGTGATACTTGCAGGAGTAGTAATTGTGAATTATAGCTGTAAACCAGAAGCTCCACCAAAAGCTGTTGTATTTGTTGTTGACGAAAATAACGATCCTGTCAAAGATGCTATGGTTGTTGTTAAAGCAGCCAATTCAGACAGTTCTCATACAGTTGTTTATCTGTTAAATGAAAATAAACCTGTTGCTGATACTCAATATACAAATAAAGACGGTAAAGTATATTATGACTTTAAATATGAGTCTATTTATAAAGTTGAGGTAACAAAAGGAACAGACAGAGATCATCCTTTTGCAAGAAGAGGTATAGGAATTCTAATTCTTGAAAATAATAAAACCATTGAGTCAAAAATTGAGATTAATGAGCAAACTGTCTTTAACTAGACTCTTATTAAAAGTATAAATCTGTATTATCTATGAAAAAATGTTTACTGTTATGTCTGATTGCAATATCAGTCGTGAATTTGTATTCACAAATATCAATCACAAGAGCTGATTTTGTGGATGTAAATGATGAAATTCCACGGATATTTTACACTTTTGAACAAGACACTTATTCTATTTGTCCTGATAGTGTAATTCCTGAAAACTTAATTTTTGACGATCCTACACATTTTCCGGTAGCATTAATAGACACTCTGATTTATTTCCCATCATCAGATTCTGACCCGGAAGGAGTATTTGAAGGTGCAACTTGCGCTTATATGACCAGAGATGGTTTTATTATGCATCTATTAATCACAGAAGAGAATGTTAATCTTGTGGGAGTGCAGGGAGAACTACCGTTATTGGGTGGCATGATGAATTTAGAATTCGTTGACACATTGATTGCCAATAATTTTCCTGGCGAATATGAAGATACTCATGTTGATCAGGGAACAGCATGGGAAAAACAACATATCTCTGCATTTGAATCCGTAATACCGGCCGATTACTACAGTCAATTAAGTGCTTTATTTGACACTGTTCGATTTTTTATGGAATTAAAACTCAATACAAGTTTTGATGAGTATGGCAGCATCCAATTTGTTGGAGATTCAAATCAAAACGGGACCTTTCAGTATCTGAGAGAAAACAGAAAGATGCTTACAATGTTTGATGTCCAATTAAGAAATAAATTCTCACACCAATATGTTTCAATAAGCGGTATACCTGGCGTGGGAGAAATGTTGCCTATGGAACTCCCTATTTACGACACTTCGTACTCTCATAATTATTGGGTTAAGGGTTGGAAAAGTCCTTTACTGGAAGTTGAATATAATACCGGTTATGATTCTGTTTATAATATGACTTTTCGCTATGCATATATGAGTTATGTGAATACAGAACTAATATCCAACATTTCAATATATCCAAATCCTGCCTCTGAGGTTTTGATAATTAATTCTGAAATGATACAAGACAATACATTGTACATCTTTGGTACTGATGGTAAACTCGTCAGTACAAGAAAATTAAATTCGGGTGATAACTCAATAAATATACAGAAACTTTCTTCAGGAACATATTTTTATCAATTGTTTAATGAAAGAAATGTCCCGGTTGCTGCAGGGAAGTTTCTTAAACAATAATTTTGGGGCATTAGCTCATCTGGCACCGATTTTTAGCAAAAATCATTGCCAAAACAGGTTATTTGTTATATTTAAAACTCGATTTTAAAAGCATCTAAAATCAACGATTTTTGCTTTAAAAATCGAGTGTCCTCAAAAAATTATGAAAATTTTATAAAATTTTCTATTTTTCGGGACTAGAGCGTTAGACTGAATATCTAACCTAATATTTTGGGGCATTAGCTCATCTGGCTAGAGCGTTAGACTGGCAGTCTAGAGGTGATCGGTTCGAGTCCGATATGCTCCACAAAGGATTGTAATTACAATCCTTTTTTTATTAATATGAGATATTATATATACATACTGTATTCAGAAAAGTTTGACAAATACTATTACGGTCAAACAAATGATCTTAAAGAAAGGCTAATAAAGCACAACTCTAAAAAGGTTAATTCAACTGCAAAATATTCTCCATGGATAATATTTGCTTACAAAGAATTGGAGACCAGGTCAGAGGCTATCGCTTTTGAAAGAAAGATTAAAAACCTTAAAAGCCGAACGAGAGTTCATGAATATTTAAGAAAACATAGATTCATTTTTCGGGATGAGTCAACTTAAGGTGATCGGTCCCGAAAAATCAGAAATCTATGATTTCTTAAATTTTTCGAGGATCCACGTGATTTTAAATAAAATAGTTTTTCGTAACTATTTTATTAAATCACGGGATTCGAGTCCGATATGCTCCACAAAGGATTGTAATTACAATCCTTTTTTTATTAATATGAGATATTATATATACATACTGTATTCAGAAAAGTTTGACAAATATTATTACGGTCAAACAAATGATCTTAAAGAAAGATTAATTAAGCACAATTCTAAAAAGGTAAATTCTACTGCAAAATATTCTCCATGGATAATATTTGCTTACAAAGAATTGAAATCTTAATACTAATTATTTATATCCAACGACCTCATTTACATAATCTGCTATCGCAAGGCTATCCTGTTTTTGCATACAGTCGAAATGTTTTTTTGGACAGCTTTTATGCCCTAATTTAGAGCATGGACGACATTTTAAATCTTTAATTTCAAAAATTCTCGACTTTTCTCCGGGTAAATATGGATACATACCAAATTGTGGAATTGTATTTCCCCAAACGGAGACAATATCTTTTTTAAATGCTGCAGCAATATGCATAATCCCAGTATCATGTGTTATAACCACAGCTGATTGTTCAACCAGAGAAGCAGATTGATTCAGGCTTAATTTACCGCACATATTTAATGTGTTTTTACAATTCACATTTATTGATTTCGCATTTTCAAAATCTTCGTCAGCCCCTAATAAAATAACCGTATGATTAATTTTATTACAAATCTCAATAATCTTTCCTACAGGGAGTTTCTTCGTTTCATGCTGACCACCAATTGCAAATGCAACAAATTTTTTATTAGATTCAATCCCAAAATCTTTTATTTGTACTTTATCCGATTCATTAATGAAATAATCCAATCCCAACATATCGTTTTTTACGTCAAATAACTTAACTGCTTCAAAGTAGCGATCAACAATGTGAACATCAGGAAGTTTGTCTATTTTAAGATTTACCATTAGCCATTTTTCGCGATTAAGCTTAGGAAAACTGAAATCCATAACTTTAAGACGGTTTTTGAAACGCCAAGACCTTAAGCTTTTGTGTAAGTCAATAATATAATCAAAACCTTCATTCTTAAGTTTTTCAATAGTTTTACTATAGGATTCTAATACATGTACCTTATCAATATACGGATTATTCTCTAAAATTACAGCATACTGTGGTTTGGTAAGATAATGAACAACAGCACCTTCCACTTGTTGTTTTAAACATCTTACTATTGGAGAGGTTAATACAATATCACCAATACTGCTAAAACGAATAATTAAAAACTTAATTTCCTTTTCATCCATTTAGCAAAAGTAAAAAAATCTTTTCTTCTTGCTGATTTCCTTTCGGGTCTTTTTTTTACTTTTGTTAAATGGAATGTCCAAATTGTCATAAAACCGGAAATGCATTCATGCGCATTTTTTCTCGCAGAGGAAATACCGGATCTCGTTTTTGCACATATTGTAATGCAGAGGTAAAATTAGTTTATAACTGGAAAAGAATTTTCCTTTTAGTTGCCATTGTTATTTTAGTTTTAATCGTATTAAACTTCGTTTTACAGTATCTTGGATGGCCGGGCATAACGGGAGGTTTTGCCGGTGGAATGGCCGGAGCAGTTATCGCAATTATGATGCGGCGCCCACCTTATTTAAAAATTGAACTCGTTTCAAAAAACAAGAAAAAAAGCAGGAACTAATTATGTCTCAACTGTTTTCGGTAGTAGATATTGAAACAACCGGTGGTGTTAGCCGTACTGAAAAGATTACCGAAATCGCAATTTATATTACTGATGGATATAAAATAATCGATGAATTTTCAAGTCTGGTAAATCCGGAAAAAAGAGTTCCCCCCTTTATCACTTCTCTTACAGGAATTACTAATGAAATGCTCGAAGATGCACCAAAGTTTTATGAAATTGCTCAAAAAATAGTGGAAATTACACGAGACACTGTGTTTGTAGCTCATAATGTAAGTTTCGACTACGGTTTTGTTAAACAGGAATTTGCACAATTGGGTTATAATTTTCGGTTAAACACTTTATGTACCATCCAGTTAAGCCGAAAACTATTTCCGGGACACCGCTCATATAGTTTAGGTAATATTTGCAATGATTTGAATATAAATATAGAGAACCGACATCGTGCAGCCGGAGATGCAAAAGCTACTACCATATTATTCAACAAACTTTATAATCTTGATTTAAATGAAAATGAGGGTATTAATATTAATGGTTTTTCCGTAAATGGTTTAAACCAAGAACTTGACCTTAAAAAAGTTAAAAATCTCCCTGAGAAATGCGGTGTTTATTATTTTTATAATGAAGAAAACGATCTTATATATATCGGTAAAAGTAAAAATATTTATTCTCGCGTATTAACCCATCTCCGAAATGAAAAGACAAAAAAGGGGCTTAATATGCGTAATGAAATTGCAGACATTGACTTCGAACTAACAGGCTGCGAACTTATAGCTTTGTTAAAAGAGTCTCACGAAATTAAGAACAACAAGCCTAAATACAATAAAGCTCAGAGACGCACAATTAATAACTGGGGAATATTCAGTACAGAAAATGAAAGCGGATACCTCTGTTTTTATATAAAACATTTAAATGAAAGTGAAGATAATTGTCTGAATGTATTTTCATCGAGAAATGCAGCAATTGATTCGTTGCAGTTTTATTGCACAAAATACGAGCTGTGTCAAAAATTGTGTGGACTATATTCAAGTGCAGGGGCTTGTTTTTATTATGGGCTTGGCGAATGTAAAGGTGCTTGTTGCGAGGAGGAACCTGCAGATGAATATAATAAACGTGCCAACAGATTTATTGACGAAATCAGCATAAATTTACAAAATTCTTACATCATTTTTGAGAATTGCGATAATGAACAAATTGGTGTTGTTGCAATAAAACAAAATAAATATATGGGCTACGGATTTGCAGATAAAGAAATCCCTTTAATTCCTTACAATATTGATGATATTATTAAGCGATATCCTGACAACAAAGATGTAAGGCAAATAATCAGGACATATCTTAAGACAAAAAACAATTACAGAATAATTAATTGTTAAAGAAATAAAACTTCAAGTATAATAATGCTAGTTTATTAGAATTATTATTTTTGTATAAATAAATTAATGTTTAATAATAAAACTCTTTAACTATGAAAAAACTAACTATTTTAATTTCAATGTTCTTCCTATTGTTTGCAGGAACACAATCTTTTGCCCAACTTGAATTTAACGACATGAATTGCTCGACTCTTATGCTGCGTGAAGGTTTAGTCCTTGTTTACGGCGTTAATTATAACGGAACAGAATATGACTTCATTATGACAATAAAAGAATTATCTGAAACAAGAATTGAATACTCTTACAGAATGACAAATGCTTATGCAACTAATGGAAATATAATAATGTCAGAAGATGCTTTACTTAACGCAACATCACACTACAATTATTTCAGTGGTGGTACTGTTGAACTAACTGACATGACATCGGTATGGATGAGTAAAAAAGTATTTGATGAATTGACCGGCGAACTGGGAAAAACTACCATTTCGGTTGATGGAGGAAAGACTCAGGTAGAATTGAATGCTATTGAAGTTGGTTACGATTTCTCATTATACAATGATATAAGTAAGAAACAATTCGACAACATCGGTTATTTCTACGCTGAAACAGAAGACCAACAGATAAAATATTGGGTTCATTACAGTGAACAAAATCCAATAATATTAAAAATGGATTTAGGCTGGCAAATATGTTTAAAAGAAATACGTGACAGTGAGGAGTAATAACGATTTTAATTATTAAAATAGTTTTACTTAATTCTGTTTATTTTTTATCAAATTCGGCAACAACAGGATAGTGATCTGATAATTCTTGTTGTATTATTTTGTGCGAGGTACATTTGTAATTTTTGTTGTAAAGGATATAGTCAATTCTTTGTTTTATTTTAAAATTGTCCCATGTATATCCGGGGTATTTTCCTTTTGATGAATAAGAATCCCGTAATCCTTTGGCCATTGTAAAGTAAGTGTATGTTAATGGCCCGTCATTAAAATCGCCACAAACAAAAACCGGATAATTACACGAATCTATTGATGCTCTTACTATCTCGACTTGTGCACTTCGCTTAACTAATGACTTTAAGTATTTTTTTAGGACTATTTTCATCTTTAAATTTTCATCTGCTTCAGTAAATTCTTCAATTACCGTATAATCATTTTGGTTAAGCTGAATAGACTGCAAATGGCAGTTATATATCCTGACAGTATCACCCAAAACAAGCAAATCATTATAAATAAAAGCATTCCTCGAATTCTCAAACTGATGTGAATAGGAATTTATTATCTCAAAACGTGAAATTGTTGCAAGTCCATAATTTTGCCCCCCCACTGCCGTAGATGTCGTAAACCTGTAATCATAGTTTGCATTTAAAACAATTTTTACAGAATCGAGGGTAATGAAATTTTTATCCGACTTGTTCCAGTACACCTCCTGTAAGCAAATAATATCAGGATTTTCTTCTTTAATGATTCTAATTATTCCGGCTTTAATGTTGGTATTTTGCTGCCAGTTATATAAACCAAATACCATTACATTATATGTCATTATTTTAAAGTCACCCGGTTTTGATTCAGCCCCAAAAAATGACAGGATGGGAAATATAAGACCAATAAACTTCACTCCTGCAACTATTGATAAGGCTGAAATTAAAGAATATTTCCATTTTAAAAAAATCCACAAAACTACAAATACTATATTTGTAATAAGCAAGCCCGTATAAATAAATGGAAATAATGAGACAACTAAAGTTTTTGCTGGAGAAATAAAAACTGAAAAATAGCAGGCAATTAACATCATTGCTACAACAATGTTAGTTATTAATACTATTCTTTTAAATGTTTTCACAACTTACTTTTTATTACTTGCTCTAAATAATCTGTCTTTCTCTTCGGAAGACAAACTTCCATAACCCGACTTTGCAATTTTTTCTAGTATTTTATCTATTTCATCCTGATTTGCTTTTTTTCTTGCATTATACTCCATATCAGATTCGGGAGCATTAGTTTTCTTTGCTTTATTTCGATATTTGACTTTAATTTCTCTATCCGGAATAAAAAACTCCTTAATTCCGTACAAAAATCTAGAAAGCCAGATAGTAATATCTGTACCTTTTTTATAATTCATAATAAATATAAATCCCATAAAAGCCCCACCTAAATGAGCAATATGTCCCCCTGCATTATCAATAGGAATACTTATTAAATCAATTACAATAATTATTAGAGCCAGATATTTAAGTTTAACTTTCCCGAAAAAGAACATATACACTTCTTGGTTGGGAACTAAGCTAGCAACTGAAATTACAATTGCCATAACGGAAGCAGAGGCTCCCAAAGCAACTGAAAAATATTTAATGAATGAAAATGCCGGAATTGTATTAAAAGCAAGGATATAGAATATAGCCCCTGAAATTCCTCCCATTAAATACATACTCAACAATTGTCTTTGAGAAAGGTATTGCAGAAACAATTTCCCAAACCAGAAAAACACCATGAGATTAAACAATATATGTAAAAAACTTTCGTGGGTAAACATATAAGTTATAACTGTCCATGGTTTTAGCAAAATTGATGACGTATCAGCCGGAACAGCAAGAAATTCTACTAAATCGAAAGATTTTATGCCGGCTAAAAACAATACGGCATTTGTAAGATGAATTAGTACAAAGACAATCAGATTAATATAAATAAGGATATTAAAATTATTCTTCCCTTTGAAACTGTTTTTTATTTCGTCAATAATACTCATTTAATTCCAACGATTAAATTTCCATTTATTCCAAAACATAAAGAAAATAAATCCAAATATTATACCTCCCAAATGTGCAAAATGAGCTACGTTTCCCGAACCATCCATTACATAACCAATTACTAATGCAACAACCGCAATATATTTTCCTTTAATTGGAATAGGTGGAAACAATAATTGTAATTGAGCATTTGGAAAGGCCATTCCAAATGCAGTTAATAATCCGAAAATTGCACCTGAGGCTCCAACAGTTGGTGTATTTATTATTATATTCAAATCTCTCATACTTGCATCAATATAATTTTTACCTTGCAGCAAAACGCTTGAGCCATCCTTTAAAACCATTTCGATTTGATCGGGATTCATTTTAGAAATTAACGAATTTATTTCGATATTAATAACAAGCAAATGTACAGCAGCGGCTCCTAATCCTGTAAAAAAATAAAAAAATAAAAACCGTTTAGGTCCCCACATATCTTCGAGGATTTTCCCAAACATATAAAGAGCAAACATATTAAATAAAAGATGCCAAAAACTCCCGTGCATAAACATGTGTGTAACAAGTTGATAAGGCTGAAAGAAATCTGATTTAAAACTGTACAAAGCCAATCTCATTCCCAATTCGGGCATTAACATCTTAAACACAAACAAAATGATATTTATAATCAATAATGTTTTTACTACAGGAGGTAAATCAAAAAGTCCTTGTCTTTGAAAATTCATAATCTGTTAATTTAGTTTCTTTTCAATTTCATCAATATTAATAATTTCCAGTATTTTTTTCCCGTCAACAGTATAATTATGATTTACACACGACATTAGTTTATAAAAAAGTTCTTGCATCTCTTCTTCCCTCAACACTTTTCCTATTTTAAAAGCTGCTGTTTTAGCAAGCGAAAGGGCAATTTTCTCATTTAACACCATTTCGGCCGAACCGGAAACCTCACCTAAAACATAAACCATTTGTTCGATAGTTTTTAGCGGATCTATATCTGTTAAATCTCCCGGAACACCCCTTATTTCAAATTTATCTTTACCTATTAAGGCTATTTCAAAACCTATATTGTTAAGTTCGGTTATAACTTCAATCAAAACAGCCCTTTCGTCAGGTCCAGGTTCATAAATAACAGGAAATAAAGATTTTTGCACAACTCCTTTTCGGGTTTCAAGTAAGCCCAAAAATTTTTCGAACAAAATTCTTTCATGTGCTCTTTTCTGATCTATTACAATCATCCCTGATTTACCTGAAGTAAGAATATATTTATTTTTTAGTTGAAAGAAAACATTCTTAGTTTGACTTGATATTTGATTCTGTTCCGGAATAAGTTGATTGCTCTCAAGGAAAGTTTTTTCCTGTGGTAAATAAAAATCATCTGGTGTCTTCTGAGTATTCTCTGAATAAAGACTTTGCCAATTCTTTGGTGGACTATTTGATACTCTGTTATATGCAGTGGATTCAAATGGATTATAATCAGGATTTATAGCTATAGCCGGTGGTTTTACACTCGTTTTTGATGTCAAATGAGCATCTCTGGTAATGTTTTCCTCAAAATCAAGTCCGGGAATAATATTAAATTTACCAAGAGCCTCCTTAACTGTGGCGTTCAGAATTTGAAAAATAGCCTGTTCGTCTTCGAACTTAATTTCAGTTTTTGTAGGATGAATATTAATATCTATACTAGCGGGACTTGTTTCAAAATAAATAAAAAACGATGGGTGCTCACCTTCAGCTATCAGCTTATCATAAGCCATGGTAACAGATTTTCTAAAGTAAGGATGTAACATATATCTGTTATTTACAAAGAAAAACTGTTCAGAAGTTGATTTACGTGACCTTTCGGGTTTAGCAATAAAACCCGTGATATTAATTAGCGAAGTTTCAACACTTAAATTAATTAAATGCTGATTAAGTGATTTTCCGAATACACTGACTATTCTTTGTCTTAGGTTTTCGGGAGACAATTTAAGAAGGGTATTGTTATCACAAACAACTAAAAACGATAATTCCGGATGAGCAAGTACAATTCGATATACTTCGTTTAAGATATTTCTGTTTTCTACATTATCTGTTTTTAAAAACTTTCTTCTTGCCGGAATATTAAAGAACAGATTTTTGACCATAAAATTTGATCCCTTTGAGCAACTTACAGGATCTTGTGACAACACTTCTGAACCGCTTATAATTACATGTGTTCCCACGTCATCGTTTTCACGCCTGGTTTTCAATTCAACTGTAGCAACGGCCGCAATTGATGCCAAAGCTTCGCCCCTGAAACCCATCGTTCTAATAGCGAATAAATCTTTTGCTTCAGAAATTTTTGAAGTTGCATGACGTTCAAAAGCCATTCTGGCATCAACAGGTGACATCCCAATTCCGTCATCAATTATTTGAATCAGAGTTTTGCCGGCATCTTTGATGATAATCTGTATCTCTTTTGCTCCTGCATCAATTGCATTCTCTGTAAGTTCCTTAACAACCGAGGCAGGACGCTGAATAACTTCCCCTGCAGCAATCTGATTGGCGACAGAATCCGATAATAATTTAATAATTTCTGCCATTATTTGCTGAAAAATTTAATAACAGAACTTAAATCTGAAGTAATTATTATATATGCAAGACAAAATAAAATGCCGATTATTACAAATAATCTTATCGTTGAGCTTCTGGTGCGAAAAGCTGTTCTTGGCATTTTTGGTCTGAAACTACCTTTTATTGAACTTCCGGGCTTAACTTCCTGATCTCCATCTAAGGGAGGTTTACCCATCGACTGTCTTAATTCATTAAGTTTTTCTTTCCTTTCTTCTTTTTCAGGATCATAAAACCTTGGTTTATAATCAAATACATTATATTGAGGTAATTTGAAAAAGCTTCCTACTCCCATAATACTTTTTTTACAAAATTACGATTTTTTTTCGATTTTCCGAAAACCATTCCCATTATCATTCCATCAATAAATGGCTTTAACTATTTTTTAAGTTTTAGCTTTCCTAAAAAATCATTAATTAAAGATTTGTATTCGTTCAAATATCCTGCAAAATATAATGGGGCAGCAAATAAAACACATAGCAATGCCGAACGTAATATCAGATCAATAATATAATTCCCAACTTGAGGTAACAACAATGAAAGAAAATAAGCAGCAGCGCCAAATATCAATATTAGCAAATGCTTAATTTCAAAAGGTTGAAATCCTAATTTAATTTTAATAAACAAAAATCTAATGATAAAATATATTAAAAAAGATACAGCCGAAGCAATTCCCGCACCGGTAATTCCAATTTCAGGCAACAGTATTATATTTAAACTTACTATTGAAATAATCAAAACTATCATTATCACTACATGTTGTCTGTAATACTTGCTGAATTGGATAATCTCTCCACTAACACTTGCAATCATCTGAAATAAGTGTGCTAAAGAAATAAACAAAATAACATATCTGCCCTGCGAAAAAGCCGGAGGTAAAATCTCTAAAATACTATTAACATTTCCCCATATAAGTAGAAAAAGTATTGTCCCAATAATCATAAGATTTGTAGTGCTTTTTTTATAAATTACATCTACTTTTCCATTATCATTACTTTTAAACGCTTCAGCAATGAGAGATCCCGAAATTCTAACTAATGATCTGCCAGGCAATAAGATTATTGTTCCAAAAAAGAACACCGTTGAATAAATCCCGGTAGCACTTAAATCACAAAAATGATTAATTAAATATCTGTCTAGTTGCATAACAACCATCCCACTGAAACCTGAAATTAGCCCAAAAGCTGCAACAGAGACAATTTCTTTTAAAAATGCAGGTTTGAATATGGTAAATGATGGCTTTAACAGAAATTGATGTTTTTTCATCAAAACCAAACAAATTAACAAAACCGGTACTCCATAGCTTACCGTATAAAAAATGATAAAGTCATTAAAATCAAATATCCCGAACCAAAACAACATTATTCCACCGAAATTAAGAATTCTCAGGAGAAATTCTTTGACAAACAAACCAAAAGATGCATTAAAAAGAATCCTATTATATGAATCAATTAATAAGTGAAAAATACTTATGAAAATAAGCGGAATCAACAAATAAATATACTCTGCAAACAGGGGAGACTTTTCAATATTTTCCGCAATAAGCATTGGTTTTAAAATATAATATGCCCCAGAACAAATAAGAAATCCTAAAGTTCCAACGGCAATCAAAAAAAATAGGAACCCATTATGATTATTTTTTTCATCCCTGAAGTACGGAAATTGTCTAATGGTTACATTAACCATACCTAAACTTCCAAATTGTCCAAAAATAGCAGATATAGCAACCAATAGATTCGTTAAGCCAATCTCAGCTGTAGAGAAAATTTGAGGCATAATAAGTGCCACATTGACAAACCCAATTAAAGCTCCCAGATATGAATATATCGAACCTTTTATTGTTTGTCTTGCAATTATTCCCATTTTTCAGGATTTAAAACAATAATTTTTCTCTAGACTTAAGATTTTCCGGATTAAGTCTAAAAACTGCAGAAATGCCGGAGATTGATTTCAACTTAACAATTAGTTTGTCTAAAAAATCCTTATTCTCACAATCATAAATAATAATAAAATAGTCAATATTTTTTAATTCATCTATTAGGAAACCTGCAGCACCTTTATTTGAGACTATTTTAATCCTATTCCCGAGGTTTTCATCTTCAGTTTCATAAATACTGAATATCTGAAAATCTGAAAATCTGGAATCAATGATTTCTAGATCAGGAGATCTTTTAAACTCTACACCAAATATTTCACTCAAATGCCAAGATAATTTATAATCATCCACAGCTGATGATATCCCCAATAAATTAAAATTAAATTCCGGAGTATATTTTAGTTTTTTCGTTTTCATCACTGCAAATTTAAACAATTATACCTAAACTAATCAATAGTAGATAAAACTTTGACACAGTATTTTCTTATACTAAATCGATGTGTGTAAATATTTACGTAAATATGTTGTTTTGTGTTATTGATTTTCTTTATAATCAATAAAGATATTTTTCTTTAAAACATCTAATGCAGAATAAGAGGCTTTTTGTTCTGCCTCCTTTTTTGACCATCCTTTCCCTTCAGAGAGAAAAAGATTATTCAAACATATTTCACAACAAAAATGATGAACTTTCTCGTTTAACTCGCAATTCTCGAATGTGTAAAAGCTAATCTCCAACTTGTATTTTTGCATAAATTGAAGCAATTTAGACTTAAAATCAGAACTTTGTTTGATAAGGTTTTTAAGGTCAAAGTGTTCGGAAATTATTGCTGTAATAAATCTCTTACAATACTTGTATCCTCTGTCAAAATATATTGCTCCAATTAGGGCTTCAAAAGAATTTCCTGCTATATTTTTCATTGGAGAATTTCCGGTATTACGGAAAACTAATAAATCGTCTAGATGTAAGTCTTCAGCTATTTTATTAAGACTTTTTCTATTAACAATAGCCGATCTTAAAATTGACAATTTCCCTTCGTTTGCTTTTGGAAATTCAATATACAGAATGTCGCTGACAACAGCACTTAATATTGCATCACCAATAAATTCAAGTCTTTCGTTATTATAGATTTTCCCCAGATGAGTAATTCCGGCTGAAGAATGCCTTAAAGCAATTTTAAACAATTCAAGATTTTTTACCTTAAAACCAATGATTTTACTGAGAGTATCAGATAATTCTTTTTCTTCTTTAGTTTTTCTTTTAAAAAGAAAAAAATTCATTTAAGCTATTCTGCCTTTTTAAATATTACACAAGTATTATGTCCGCCAAAGCCAAAAGTGTTGCTCATAGCATATTTAACATCTCTCTTCTGAGCTTTGTGTAATGTTAAGTTTAATTTAGGATCGATATTTACGTCCACCTGTTTATGATTGATTGTAGGAGGAACAACATTGTCAACAGTTGACATAATTGCAAAAGAAGCTTCCATTGCACCTGCAGCACCAAGTAAGTGTCCAACAATAGATTTCGTTGAACTGATATTTAATTTATATGCATGTTCACCAAAAACAGAAACGATTGCTTTAGCTTCAGAAATATCACCTACCGGTGTTGCTGTTCCATGAACATTAATATAATCAATATCTTCTTTCTTTATTTTTGCATCTTTTATTGCATTGGTCATAACTAAAGCAGCACCCATTCCTTCGGGATGTGGAGCGGTAAGATGATACGCATCGGCAGATAATCCGGCACCTACCATTTCGGCATAAATTTTTGCACCTCTAGCTTTAGCGTGTTCGTATTCTTCGAGAATAAGACCACAACCACCTTCACCCATTACAAAACCATCTCTGGTTGCACAGAACGGACGTGAAGCTGTTTTATATTCATCGTTATTAAATGATATTGCCATCATTGACTGGAATCCACCCATCCCTATTTCGTTGATAGAAGCTTCGCTTCCACCTGTAACCATAAAATCGGCCATCCCTAATCTAATAAGATTATAGGAGTCAATCAATGCGTTTGATGAAGAAGCACATGCAGAAACTGTACAATAGTTTGGTCCCATCAGTCCATGTTTCATTGAAATATGTCCTGCTGCAATATCTGAAATAATTTTTGGAATAAAGAAAGGACTAAATCGAGGGACATAATTTCCTTCGATGTAGCCCTTTACCTCCTGATAGAATGTTTCGACTCCACCGATCCCGGATGACCAAATAACACCTGCGCGGGTTTTGTCCAAAGACTCCATATCCGCACCACAGTCTTGTAAAGCCTGGTCGGCAGCAATTAAAGCAAATTGTGTAAATTTGTCTATTCTCTTTACTTCTTTTCTATCGAAATACTTTTCAGGATCATAATTTTTTACCTCACATGCAAATCTTGTTTTAAAATTCGTGGTATCATAATGTGTAATCAAGTCACACCCGCTTACACCATTAACAACGTTTTTCCAAGTTTCGGCCGCAGTATCACCCACAGGCGATATTGTACCTATACCGGTAACAACAACTCTTTTTAACTCCATACCAGAATTTTTAAAAGATTAAAATTATTTTGCGTGTGATTCCATGTAGCTTATCGCGTCACCTACAGTGCCAATTTTTTCAGCATCCTGGTCTGAAATAGAAATTTCAAATTCCTTTTCAAATTCCATAATAAGTTCTACTGTATCCAAGGAGTCTGCTCCCAGATCATTTGTGAAGCTAGCTTCTGGAGTTACCTCTGATTCGTCAACACCTAGTTTATCAACGATAATACTTTTTACTCTTGTTGTAATGTCTGACATAATTAATAATTTAAGATTAATAAATTAATTACTTTTGCGGTGCAAATTAACAAAATAGATTCTGTTCGGTCAAACATTTTGCACAAAATTTTATTAACAATTTGATTATATTATTGATTTTCAACAATTTAACAAGTTCAATTATGACTTATAAAAGAAAACTAGTAAATATTGCTCTATTTGCCTCAGGATCAGGCACTAATGTCGAAAATATTGCTAATTACTTCAACAACAATTCTTCAATAAATATTTCTTGCGTGCTTTGCAATAAGCCAAATGCGTATGTTTTAACCCGTGCTGCAAAGCTTAATATGGATTTTATGTTGTTTAGCAGAGAAGATTTTAACAATTCTGATAAGATTTTAACATATTTAAACTCAAAAAACGTCAATTTAATTGTTCTTGCCGGTTTTTTATGGATGATACCTCAATTTCTAATTGAAAATTATCCGAATAGAATAATTAATATTCACCCTGCTTTGTTGCCAAAATATGGTGGTAAAGGTATGTACGGCGATACTGTACATAAAGCAGTTTTTGAAAATAAAGAATCGAAAACCGGAATTACTATACATTATGTAAATAATAAGTATGATGACGGAGAAGTGATATTTCAAAAATCAATTTCAATTAACAAATCTGATACCCCTGAAACTATTGCAAATAAGGTTCACGAATTGGAATACAAATATTATCCTGTGATAATTGAAAAAATAGCTGTAAATTTGTTAAAAGAAAATATTTAAAAGAAATTATATGTTGGCACAAATAAATGATGGGTTCAAAAAAGGTTTTCTAAAAATTATTCCTCTATTAATAATCATACTTATAAATTTTTTATTCTCATCTGCAAAGGCTCAAATACCTGTTGGATATTATAACTCAGCTCAGGGCTTACAGGGCGAAGAATTGCGTTCTGCTTTACACAATATTATAGATAATCATACTGTTATTTCTTACAGCGATTTGTGGACAGTTTACGAAACCAGTGATAAACGTTCTGACGGCAAAGTCTGGGATATATATTCAAATTGTGATTTTGTTTTTGTTACAGATCAGTGCGGGAGCTACAGTTCAATTTGTGATTGTTATAACCGGGAACATACTGTACCTCAGAGTTGGTTCAATGATGCCAGTCCAATGGTTTCTGATGCCTTTCATGTTATTCCCACTGATGGTAAGGTAAACGGATATAGAGCTAATTACCCTTACGGAGAGTGTAATTCCGGAACAGTTTATGGCACAGGAAAACTTGGATCATGTACATACTCCGGATATAGCGGAACTGTTTTTGAACCTGCTGATGAATATAAAGGAGATGTGGCCAGAATATATTTTTATATGGCAACCCGTTATATGGATGTTATTGAGAACTGGCCGGGCGGAGCGTCCTTTAGTGGCAACAATTTATCAGCATGGACAATTAACATGATGTTGGATTGGCATCATGACGACCCTGTCTCGCAAAAAGAAATTGACAGAAATAATGTTGTTTATTCATATCAGGACAATCGTAATCCTTATGTTGACAATCCTATTTGGGCAGATGCAGTTTGGGATCCTGATTATGTACCTAATTACATTGATAATATTTCTACATATTTTTCAATATCTCCAAATCCAGCACAAGATTTCATTGTTCTAACAACGAATTTAGACAATTATAATTCAGGTGAAGTTGTGATTTATGATATTTCAGGTAGAGTTGTTTATTCTAAAAATCTTGAATCCGCAATAGAGATTATTAACATTTGTGATTATGTCCCCGGAACATATTATATAGCTTTTAAATTAAATAATAGAAAGTACTTTAATAAATTGCTTGTTATTAAATAAGGGAGTTAATTTCAACTATCTCAAAAATATTTTAAGATAATCTTAAATAATTCCGAATAAATTCTTAATTTTAGCATTGTAATTTAAACTAAAAAGCCATGAAAGTATTAAGTATTATTGCAATAATTATTGCAGCAGCGGGTATCGGAATTGCCGTACATAATCAGATAAATATTATTCCGCTTGTTGAGACTACAGAGGGAGATTCTCTCTGGATGTATTATCATGACCTAAAAATGATGTTGGGAAACATTGCTATGTTGACAGGTTTGGTAAGTATAATTGGAGGTGTTATTGCAGGAATAAAGAAACAAAAACTCGGCTGGATTGGGGTAATTCTTGGTTTAGTTTCACTTGTTTTTGGCTTATCACAAGCAACACATATGTTTTCGTAAAATTTCATTCGACAAAAAGTTAGATTATATTGTCAGTCTAGAATAAGCAAATTCTTAGTTCTGATAAATAATTAATTATTATTATTGACCATTTCAACTCTTTTTTCTAACTTTGACCAAACTAAAAACCAAATAAAAATGAAAAAAACTATTTTATTATACTTATTCGTAAGTATTTACACGTTAAGCAATTATGCTCAGGGAGCGGGGAACTGGGCATACCAGAGTAAGTCTGAGATGAGATCAGGGAGTAGTGATTACAAAACGGATTACTTCGCAGATTACGGTGGATTAACAAATTCAAATGCCAATGCATATTACCAACAACCATCGTACTATAATTATACGATTGCAAACGATACTGTTATTTACATTGATGTAAAGGCATTAATGAATGTAAAAGCGGACACATATATAATGATTTTAGGATTATCACAAATTTCGGACAATCTCGAAACTTGTTTTGAGCTTACAGATCAAAGAATAGCAAGTTTTATTGCAGATGCGGGAATAAAAGATACAGAAGTATATGTTGACTTTATCTCACAGACTCCAATTTTTGCAAGAGAAAAAGAAAAGAAAATTTTTAGTAAAAAATATGTTGAAGTACCAAAAGGTTATGAAATAAAAAAGAATATTCATATTAGATATACAGACCGTTCAAATGCTGACAAATATTTAAAAATGGCTGCAAAAAATGAAATTTATGATATAATAAGGGTTGATTATATTGTAAACGATCACAAGGCAATTTATAATACATTAAGAACAGAATGTATTAACTTATTAAATCAATTTATGACAGATTTTTCAAAATTGGGATATACTTTTGAGGCTGATTATAAATCTCTGGAGGAAACAAACTCTTGTACTTATCCAATATCTTGTTACTCTTCATTTTCTTCGTATATGCCTACAAATTATCAGGCATTAGTTGGAAATGCAACAGATATTACGTTAGTTAATCCAAATGAAAAAATAAATATTTTTTACAATAAACTGCCCTATAATACTTATGATATTATAATAAATCCTGATATGGTAGAACCGGCGGTTCAGTTTTCGCAATATATTAAATTAAAAATCGTTCTCAAGAAAAAATAATTCTATGTCTGTTACAGATAATAAAGCTATGGAATCAATTATTACAAAAGATGAAGCTAAAGCATATTTGGATGCTTTTAGAACTAAAAATGTTTTAATTGTAGGAGATGTTATGGTTGATTCCTATTTGTGGGGCAAAGTCAACAGAATTTCTCCTGAGGCTCCGATACCAATTGTATCTGTAACCGAATCAGAATACAGATTAGGAGGGGCTGCAAATGTTGCTATTAATGTTCATTCACTTGGAGCTACTCCTTATTTATGTTCGGTTATTGGGGAAGATGAAAAATCAATTATTTTTAAGCAACTTCTGAAATCAAATAATTTAAGCGATATTGGCATTATTTGCAATAAGAATCGCAAGACTACAGTTAAAACCAGAATCATCAGCAGTAATCAGCATTTACTAAGGGTGGATGACGAAATAGAAACAAATATTGATAAAAATACTGCTGACGAACTAATAAACAAGATAAAAAAGATTTGCAAAGAAAAATCTGTTGATGTAATAATTTTTGAAGATTACGACAAAGGGGTTTTAACAGATTATACGATTAAAGAAATTATCGAATTTTCAAAAGAGCAAAACATTTATACTACTGCAGATCCTAAAAAGCGGAATTTTGAGAATTATTTCGAAGTAAATTTATTCAAACCTAATCATAAAGAATTTTGCGAAGGGGTTAATCGTGATATTCCTAAAAATGATATTAAACTAATTAAAGAATATTCCGGAAAGTTTTTGGAAGAATATAAAATTGACAAGCTAATCCTAACCTTATCAGAGCAGGGATTAGTAATATGCGACAAAAACAATTGTATTCAGTATCCTGCAGTTGTTAGAGACATTGCAGATGTTTCGGGGGCAGGAGATACTGTAATCAGTGTAGCTTCTCTATTGCTTTGCTCGGGTGCCGGGAATGAACATATTGCATTTTTATCAAACATTTCGGGGGGATTAGTTTGTGCCAAAGCTGGCGTTGTGCCAATAGATCCTAAAAGTTTGTTATCAGAAATTTAATAATAAAAAACGCTGAAAATTTTCAGCGTTTTGTTTTTAATATTTGTCTGAAATACTCCAGATCTTCAGAAAATGTAATTTTGACATTATTTATATCGCCCTTAACTATATAGATGTTTTCTTCCGGGAAGACTTTATTCACAATGCTGCAATCATCTGTTTGTTTAAAGCGATTGACTTTTTCGTGTTTTTCATAAGCATTCAAAAGAACTTTATAATCAAAACCCTGCGGAGTCTGAGCCTTCAATATTTTGCTTCTGTCCGGAATATGTTCCAATGTTCCGTTATTACCTGCAATATAAATTGTATCTGTTGTCGGAACAGCAACAGTAACTACATTATTTACCGTAAGCCTATCTAATACATCATCTATAATCTTCTTACTTGTAAATGGTCTTACTGCATCCTGAACCAAAACTTTTAAATTTTCTGTATCTTTTTCAATACGAGAAATTTCCATTAATCCCAAATATGAGGACTCTCCTCGAGTAGAGCCACCTTCAACTACCGAAACAACTTTTGGGAATTTACCCCCCCTTACAATCTGTTTTGTTCTTTGAATATGCTCCGGATTGCTTACAACAACAATTTTGCTAATTAGCGGATGATTATTAAAATTGCTTACACAATAATCCAATATGGTTTTGCCATAAACATCAGCAAATTGTTTTGGCATAACATTCCCAAAACGGTTACCGGAACCACCGGAGAGAATCAGAGCATACACCTTTAAGTCAGACATAAAAATATCTTACCGATTAAAAAACAAATAAAACAATTTTAGTCTTTTGCTACTTCTGTATAAGCTGCAGCATCGAGTAAGTTGTTTGCTTCAGCAGGGTCATTCATTTTAATTTTTATCAACCAGCCGTTCCCAAAACAATCTTTGTTAACCAAAGCAGGATCGTCCATAATAGCCTGGTTTACTTCTACTACTTCGCCACCTACCGGCATGTATATGTCTGAAACAGTTTTAACAGCTTCGATAGTTCCAAAAGATTCGCCCTTATCAAGGTTTTCGCCTTCAGTTTCGATTTCAATAAAAACTATATCACCCAATGCTGTTGCAGCGAATTCAGTAATACCGATATAAGCCATTTCACCTTCTATGCGTAACCATTCGTGTGATTCAGCATACTTCAAATTTGTAGGAATATTCATAATAATTTTATTTATAGATTAAATACTAATAATAATAAAACTCAAATTAAACACATTTTTTTTTATGTTGCAAGAGTAAATCTCAGGGTAACGCCAAATTTTGTATTAGATGTTGGGAATGTGACTCCAAGTGTTGGTCTATTTATAACCTGGTCGTAGAATAATCTAAGATTAAAGCGATTACTTAATGCATAATCTGCGGAAGTTTTAATGGTAAAAGTCAAATTTCCGGCTGTGGGCTGATTAAATCCTTCTTCAAGTTTTCTGATAACTGTCATCGTATTTCTTACCGAGAAGTCAAGTCTTAAATTGAGATCGCTCTTATAGTTTTTCTGTCTTCCCCCCGATTTAACCACAATTTCAACTTCTTTAAATCTATACCCGGTACCAATTATATATTCATCTGTTTTAAGTTCTGTCAATTGATTATTACTAAAGCTCATGTTAAGATTGCGTGTTTTTTTAACTTCTAACTTTAAAATAAAACTATTGATCATTGTCATATCAATTGAAATTAATGGAGAGAATTGCTCCGAAATACTTATTCCATTAATTTGATATTTTGAATAATAATTTTCGAGCTCGTCGCGAATAATATTAAATCCGTTTTCTTCATAATATTCGTTTGACAATCTGGTTTGATATGACCCGATATTAAAAGTTGACCTGTAAACATGGTTTAAGTTAACTGTACGGAAATATTTCTTAAGTTTAGGTATTTTACCCAAACCGTCATAGGTAATTCTCCAATTTGGTAACGCGCTTAACACAGATGGGAAAGTCTCCAGACTAACAACTTCGGCACTTCTATTTGTATATGCAGCAAGGAATGAGGGTATTAAAACATCTTGAGAAGTTTTACCATATCCCGAAGGGAATCCATAAGTATCAACATCTGAAGGGTCATATCCCGGCCTTTGTGATGCGAGACGATTAGCAACAATAATTCTATTCTCATCGAATTGAGTGAAAGTTGCTGAAGTATAATCTCCTTTGTTTTTAAATTTCTCAAAAGCAGTTCCAAATGTAATCACAGACATTGAGAAATTACCCGTGACGACAGGATTAAGTCTCATGAATTCATTAATCCCTGTGTTTTCATTATAGCCGTATCTTAAATAATTTTTCTCATTTTGGCTGAATGAATGTGTCATGGTCAAATCTATTCTGAAATCTCTTATCGGTTCTAACGAAGCTCTAATATTCCAATTTCGGTTTTGCGTTCCCATAAAAGCTTCTACACTTGAGGTATCTCGTGTAACTACATTGTTATTTACCGCCCATTCTCCAAAATTATCTTCTTGCCAACCCAAGATAAATGGGATTGTAGGAGTTCTAATTGCAGAAGAAGGCCCAAACATTTCGGGATTAGCAACATAATTCGACATACCCATGATATATGTGCTCGGTAAATATCCGGGCAACAAGGTACCATTAGTTTCCGTAAATCCTATTGAGACGTTTTTAACGCTCATTAATAAGACTAGAGTATTATCAAAGACTATCTTGGCAACAGATTCTGTTTTCTCCCTCTTCCCTGTCACAACCAATTTAACTCCTGATGCGGCTAATGTTGGGGTAAATTCTACTCTATTCTCATCAATTATTTTTATTTCTCCCGGAACGTCCTTCCCATCAGCATCTGTAGCCTTAATTGTTACATCTTCAGTTTTTAGCTTATGATTGATTTTTTTGGACTTACCCTCCTGGAGTTTAGATATTTCCTGCTCAAAAGTAACAGTTTCTATTTCTTTCTTCTTGGGTTTTCCTGTTTGGCGACCACGATACTTTTTATTAATTTGATCAAAATATTTCACTTTATTATATAAACTCAATAAATTGAATTGAGTATTAAGAGACATCGCATTACCATTTTGTAAAATATTCCCGAGATTTAAAGTGTCGGCAGTAATTGGTCCGGCTGTCCAATCATAAGTACCCGAATACCTTGCATTGGCAGTCACCCAATTAAGGAGAGGAATTTTATTTATCGGCAAGTTATAGGTAACATCCCACTGGTGATGATATTGTGTGTTTCGTCCAAAACTTCGAATATTATCCATAATTGAATCGCGCTTTTCGGAGTAAAGTGGATCCTCTTTGTAAATACGACCTTGTGGTTCGTCTATTCTCGCATTATTCGTAGCTGAAAAATCGAACTTCAGGTTTTTAGATAAATTATATTTAAAATCGTATTGTCTTGTCCAAATAAAATTCTTGTTTACACTTACCGGTAATGCAAAACTTGGATTATAGACATTTCTTAATTGTGTTTCGCCGTATTGTCTGTTAAGATTAGTCCTAAATGCAAGTTGTGATGGCAAATAATAAAAGTTGAAATCCTTTATTATTTGAAAAGCCTTTTTATTAAACAGTTTTACATTTTTAAAAGGTTCAACTATTTTTGGAGTTGCATTATAATTATAATACACAGCTCCGGTATAGTTTTTATTTGTTTTAAAAATTGTATTTACATCTCTTTGATAAATCTCGTTGTAAGCATAAGTAGCCGACCAGTTAGCCAAATCATAAATCATTGGTTTACCGGAAGTTTTATTTACTTTAACGTTTGAAAAATTCAAACTTTTTCGCATAGTATAACTCTGCGAGATATTGCGAATACTATCTTTATATTCCTCGGTAAGAGTGGGGTCAGATAATGACACTTTTAGTGGTATATCCGGGTCTAATGGATTATATTCGGGATTTTCAACATTTTCAGAACAACTTACATACATTGGGACTTTAACGTTCCATTTTTCGGGGAAGAATTTACCTAATTCAAAATTAGCAGAAATATCATAACGATTTATTTCTGATTTTTGCCTTTCTCCAACTTTTTGGTTTAATGCACCAAAGCCGGGTTTACTTGTACTTCCGGCAACAGTAATAGATCCGAAGTCGGCAAGTTTGGTTGTTATTCTTGTATTTGCAGCCCATCCTCCTTTTTCATCAAAATCTGTCAAACGCAACTCGTTTACCCAAACTTCTACGCATTTTGGTTTACCATCATCAAAATCATTGATTGACACCTTTTTTGGATTTCGAACGCCAATCATAATTGTCTGCACGTTGGATAAGTTAGGATTACCCATAACACTGACTTTACGATCTCCATCCATCATTGTGTATAATCTAGTTAGACTTATATTAACATCTCCGGCACGCATTTTATCATTTCTGTCCTGCTTAACCAACTGCAAAAGTTCAAAATCTAGGTCTAAATTATTTTCTTCGGGCCAAACTATATATCTATCCGGAGCTTCCTCGTCCGAATCACCATCATAATTACCCGGGGGAGTAATTTTTAATGGTATTTCATATTCGTAATAGTTATTTTTATAATCTGTTCCCAACCTTATAAACAGACTTACATCTCCATCATATACGGTTTCTTCACCGGGTACTGATTCTGCATGAACGAACATCTTCAGCCGCAGATATTTTCTCACATCCAGATTAACGTTTTTAAACACTGCTCTGGCATCTCCATCCTGCAAACCACATGGTTTTAAAGACATTGCCTGCTCATTCAATTGACGCAATTGAGGATTCATAGGATCTGTCTGACGATTTATGCCAGGAGGTAAAATATAATTAACAGGAATTTTTGAGGAGTTTTCTTCAATATTTACAGAACTAACATCAAAAGGCGTTTCGGAAAGCTCGTCAACGATGTACTCACCCGGTTGCATAAACGAGGTGTTATATTTTCTCCACTCGCCGCGAACCAAAGATAATGTTGCAAATCTAAGAATGGTCGTTTCTGAGAAGTTTGTCATAAACATCCTTATAAATCTGATTGATTTAAAATCGGATATTGATCCTACTCTTTTATCATAATCAGAAATCGGAATTTTAAATTGATACCAAGTAACTTTTGATACTTCATCATTTGCGAAATTTGTTGAAGTAACTACTTTATCAGTGATATAGTTTTTCCCTACAATAAAATCTTCCTGTCTAATACTAATACGGTATTGAAAATAATTTTCACTTTCGCTTAATGTATTATCTCCGTTTATATCTTCAACATTAGGAACGGTAGAACCATTTGTTGAATAGGATTCCCCTGAATATTCGGCCGGAGGAGAATTGCCTTCCAAACCGTTAAACTTCTTATATCTTTCCAAAATATTTACTTCGTCTGCATCATAGTCAGAACCTCTATAATGATGAAAATTATCACTTGAAGGATCGTCAAATGCTTTAATGTATGCCTGAGATTCTGTACCAAATAATGCTGCAATATCGTCAAGATATGAATTACGTCCATCAGCACTAAAAAACAACCTTTCCTTTTCGTCATTTAATCCGTCCAATCCGACGTCCTGTGCAATTCTGGAATCAGGATTGTTGTCAAACGCTCCAACAAGTGACTGCATAAGAGGAATTATCCCCCAATTAGTAGTATCTGTGGGATGGTCGTTCTGAGGGTTTGGTAAACCATGCTCAAAAGATTTCCTTCCATCCTTTAATATATCTTCAGATACGTCTCCCAGATTAAAATACAAATCTCCTCCCTGATTTAAAGAATCCTCAACAAAAGGATCCATCATCCAAAATTCAATATACTCTATATTTGCTTCTTCAAAATCAGTTGTTTGCAATTGCCTCATCACCCCACCCCACCGGGTTTTAGGATTTAGAAGATTCCCATTCTCTTCTATTCCCTCCACATCATAATTATATGGACCTCTTTCGTTCGGATAAAATGCAAGATTCAGGGCAACCATATTCGTTGGAATTCCGGTTGTGCTTTCTCGATTTGGGAACAATTCTGTTTCATAAACTTCTCTGACATAATGACTTGATTGATCTTCAATAGACACCGGTGATGTAGTACGATGAAAATATGAATCGACAACATACCATGCTAACTTTGCTCTATTTTTGCCATAATCAAGATCATTTACTAATCTGCTCTCGGGAAACATTATAGAATCCCCGGGAGTGCTTGCTAATGTCCAGGCTGTTTGAGATTTTAAATCAAGGCTGGTGGTAGTTCCTTCAAAGTCATCAATATAGGCATTATTATCAATTGCTTTGGAATGTCCGGGAATAAGCTGGGCAAATTCACCCGTAACTGTAATTGTTGACATTTCCTTTGTCTCAATAAAAGGAATAAAGTCAACTGCTTTAGTCAAAAACGGCACTTCGGAACGATAAGATGTGTTCACCCCCCAAATTGTATTAGATATTGGTTCGTCTCCTATGCTGACTTTTTGGGTAAGAGGTTTTTCATTTAAATGCAAAATAGTAGCCCCAACGTTAAAGTCTTTAGAAAATTCGTAATTAAAATGAGAACCTATAAGTGTCTTTGTTTGAATATTAAACATTGAGTTACTTTCCAGAGAGATTGTAATCGGACTACCCGATTCGAGAATTCCTGCATCAATAATTTTAACCCTTCCCAAATTGTAATCAACAGTATAATGCACATTTTCTGTTAGCTTAACTGCACCTGAATTTACAGAAACAGACCCCTGAGGTATATTTATTGCATTTAAAGAAATATCGCTTCCACTTGCTGATTTGTATTTCCCTTTTAGTTTGAACTTGTTTTTTTCGGCAATTTGTCTGGCAGTGCTTTGTGTACTATCATACAACTCCTGGAAAACATACTGATCTGCTACTTCATTCAAGCTCAAGGCCCCTCCGGTAATTTGTCCCCGTAAATACGAACCAAAAGGTTCTCTAACAGGGAAAATAATTCGTCCATTTGTTGAATTGACCGTATAAGATTCTACATAGTCAAACATTCCATCAGGATATGGGTCGAGCTGTGAATTAAGGTTGTCGAGATTCAAAACCTCAAGTAATCTTATACTGTCAATAGCTCCTGCCGGCAAATAATTAATTTCAGTTCCTGTTTTGTCATTATTATACATAATGTCAAAAATAAAATCTTCGCTGGTCAGTTTATATGCACCAATGTTATAAATGTTTTTCATCATAAGATCCCAAGCCTTTAAGCGCGGGGTAAAAGATGTACTTTTAATAAGTTTTAAAACCAAAGCATTAGGTGCAGTTATGGCTGAATTTGAAAATTCTCCAACTTTAAAGACATAACCACCAACCGTATATTCATAAGCAACTGCAAGCACCTGGTCGGCACTTAATGTAGAGTTAAGCGAAATGTAACCCAATCTTAAATTCACCGAATATTCCGATGGTTGTAAAAGTCGTGCAGACTCTATTTTTTCATAGTCAGTACCTCCTGTCATTCCGATTCCTAAAAGAGTTGTACTTACTTGATTTATATCTCTAATCGCCGGAAAGTTCTCTGAAATTTGGCCTAAATTATTTATATCATTTTGAGGATAAACCGTTACATATTGTCCATTTGCATCCCTCACATAATCTGACTGAATATCATTATCATTACTTTCGCCCAAATCATAGAACGCCACTATATTTCTCGAATCGGTATAATTGCCTGTTTTATTTGTTACCCAAACCTCAATACGAGTAATATTAATCCCTGAATTTATTACAGGTAACCCTGCCAACGCTCTGTCATAGTTTTCCTTAAAATAATGTGAAAGGAAGAAGTGCTTATTTGCTTCGTATTGATCGGCTTTTATAATAAATTCTTTTGTTTGTGCCCCCCCTTCAACAGTAATTGTAGAGGATTCCCCTTTTTGTTGTGAGAAAATTGTTGTAACAGTCAATTTGCCGAATTTTGCTTCGGTTTTAAAACCAAAAAGGCTTTGACTACCTGTTATAAGTGTTCCGGTCAATGGCAACGAAACATTTCCTGCCTCAATTTTCTGAATTATTTCATCTTCATGTCCTGTATATTCAAGTTTAACTGAATTTTCGAAATCGAAAGCTGCCTCAGTATCATATTGGACATTAACTTTCATTTTGTCTCCAATCTGACCAACAACATTCATCTGAATTTTTTCGTTAAAGTCAAATGTTGTTACTCTCTGCATCGAAACCGGTAGTGCAGGGTTATCAACTCTCGAAATGTCGAGTCCAAAACTTAATTCTGCTGAGCCCTGAGGTTTAATGTCTATAACATTTCCCCCAAAAATACGGTCAAAAATCTCTCCTCCCACTTCTAATTTTGGAATTAGAGTTTCCCGACTTTCTGAAATATCACTTTTTGAACGTTGTCTCCAATACGATTTCATCGCTTTATCAAAATCATATTCAAGATATTCATTAAAACTGACCGAAAATGGAGTTTCAATTACATCATCACCAAGTTTCTTAACAAAAATATATTCGTTTGTTTCCGGATCGTAAATTATTTCGGTGCTTAAATTTGAAGGATTTGTTCCATATAAAGGACTGTTATCATTATTTAAAGTCGGATTAAGATTTTCGTCTGGTAAAGGATATGGCAACTTTATTTCTTTGATTGTATCGTCAAGATGAATATTATCCTCACGAGGTATGGCATTGCCTCCCATGAAATCATTAATTTCAGCATTTGAAGGAAAAATCACTGAAATCAGACTTACAATTAATCCACTAAAGAATAAATATTTAAAAATCTTCCCTGCCAATATCTAAATTTTTTACAAATAATTTAAAGCAAGTTTAACAACCTCTTCAAGTGAAAGATTATTATTTTCTTTAAACAATTTTATCAATACCTTTTCGACGACAGGTTTTGAAAAACCCAACATCGTTAAAGCATTTAACGCATCTTTCTGTAAAGTATTGTCTGATGATGAAAATTTTTGATCATATTCTATATTCATATCAGAAATCTTATCTCTTAACTCAATAATAATTCTTTGAGCTGTCTTACTTCCAATACCTTTAACACTTTGTAACAAGGCAATATTATTTTTAATTACTGCTTCTGCCAAATCATTTGAATTTATCGAAGACAATACCAATCTTGCTGTATTGGGACCTATCCCACTTACCGAAATCAACAACCTGAATATTTCTCTTTCTTTTTTATCAATAAAGCCAAACAGCAGATGTGCGTCTTCACGAACAACCTGATGCAAATACAATTGACATTCTTGTCCTTGTTTTAATGAAGCCGAAGTATTTACAGTAACGTTAATAAAATATCCTAAATCATTATTTTCAACAACTACATAGGTTGGCGTAAGTTCTACAAGATGCCCTTTTATATATTCAAACATAGTTTACGCTATTAATAGTTTGCAAAAATAGAAAACATTATCAATACATCAATTTTTTTTCTATATATAAAATAGGTATAAAAAATGTCGTGAGCATATTTACAATCTGCCTTATGTTTTATCACTTTAATTATGGTTAATTGAAACACTGCAATTGTTGATGTTTCAAAAAAGAAACTTATAATACATAGATTTAATTGTTGATTTTAAAATGAAACATTACATCAAATAAGGCTATTACTTTATTTAAAAATCGGATATAAACAAAATTTTAGTAAATTTGTTAATCAAAAAATACAAACTATGGAGAAAAAAGTAATACGTGAATACAGTAATGGAGAAATTACAGTTATATGGCAACCTGACGAGTGCATACATAGCACGGTTTGTTTCAGAAAATTACCAGATGTATTTAAACCAAGAGAAAGACCTTGGGTAAAAATTAATGCCGCATCAACGGAAAAAATAATCGAAACTGTTGAAGCATGTCCTACAGACGCATTAACATGGAGATATAATGATACCCAAACAGAAATTATAAACAATCAAAAAATGGAAAATAGCAACAAAAAAACGGAGATAAAACTATTTGAAAACGGGCCTATACATGTTCCTGCAGAAATAAATGTTAAAGATTCCGCAGGGAATATTATAAAAGAGAATAAAGATAAATTTTTATGCCGTTGCGGACATTCAAAAAACAAACCTTTCTGTGATGGGTCTCATTTAACTGAAGGATTTAAAGAATAAAGAAATCTTTGCCGAATGAATATCGACACTCTTTCGACTTGTCCCTTCGAATTTTAGCACAGCTTTAAGTGCTTGAATATCTGCAATATACAAATTAAAACATATGTTTTGCCGCACTAAGGCAGTTCTTGAAAAATATTTCAAGAACTAATAGCTGGTCAACAGCTAACAAAATTCGCTTCATTTATTTATCTCAAACTTTTTTTCTTAACAAAAAAAGTTACAAAAAAGTCAAGGCAAACCGATGCTACCCAGCGCACCTCGAGACGAAACAAAAGAATTGTACGTCGACCTTGACCTAAAACAAATGCCATACCTCTTTGGCCAGTACTCAAATATTTGTTTTAGAGAACGACACCGATTGTAAATTTGTAATAGTCTAATCTTCGCAATTTCAATTGCTCGATTATACTAAACAAATTTATCATCGGCACT
>Ga0116142_10001025_pt1 | contig 35140 bp, 28 predicted proteins | sample AD_UKC033_MetaG_FD_89785 | JGI IMG/M metagenome (GOLD analysis project Ga0116142, IMG submission 89785) | Active sludge microbial communities of municipal wastewater-treating anaerobic digesters from USA - AD_UKC033_MetaG | ecosystem: Engineered > Bioreactor > Anaerobic > Digestate | place: USA... | reverse complement strand
CTAAGCATAGCAAAAAGACCGTTAGTGCGGTAAATATGCAAAATTACAAACTTTATTTGACTTATTATCAATAAGTTAGACTTTCTTTACCGCACTAATTTTGAGAAGCGTATGAAGTCAGGAAATAAATTTAAAATTTTTGTATAGCTTTACGAATTATAATTAAAAGGTGTATCATATTTATTTTTGTTGGATAGGTTCGTGCACTGATGTAAATATATAAACGAGTTAGCTGCAACCCTAAGAAGCCTCCAATGACAATAGAAGTACATAACAATTAAATATTTAAAAATGAAAAAAGTAAAAGGAGATACAGAGTTTTCAGCTTGGGCAAGAGAACAACAAAACTCTTGGAGAATCGAATGTAAATTTCCAATTGGTACATATAAGCAAAAACAAAAGGATGGAACATGCAAAGATGTTGAATTAGGTAACTACATTGAAAAAACTTTCGCTTTTGATAAGCAGTATAATTTTTTGTCAGATAATATTAGATCAGTAGTAGCCAATGCTCTTAAAACGAAAGAGAAAGGGGCTAAAATATTAAAAACAAGGCTTTACACAAACTTACTATCAAGTCAGCCTTTAGCCTTTAATTTATTCGCAGAACTATCGCTTAATTTAGATTTAGCTACTGAGTTTCTTAATGGTCAATTCCCAAATAGAATCAAGAGTGTTCAAAAAATAATTTTTGAACATTCTGATGGAAGAGGAGATTGTAGTTATACTTGTGACCATTCTGCATTTGATGTTTTTATTGAATATATTTCTTATACAGGTCATATCGGTTTTATAGGCATTGAAGTAAAATATGCTGAAAGTTTAAATGATGCACCTGCCAAATATAAAACAAGATATGCAGAACTTACAAATGACTCTGGACTATTCAAACAAAACAGTATTCAATATCTAAAAGAAAAACCTTTAGAGCAAATATGGCGTGACCATTTGCTTTCAATATCTCACATAAGACATGAAAATACAAAATATGCAGAAGGATTTTTTGTTTATTTATTCCCGAAAAAAAATCAACAGTGTCAAGATGCTGTAAGTAAATATACAGAACAATTTATTTCTTTTGATGATGCGACAACTAAATATAATGAACATAAAACAGGTTTTTATATTAAGCATATAGAAACGTTTGTGTCAGATTTACAGCAAATTTGCAAAGAAAAATGGTTAAAGGATTTCATTTGTCGTTATTTTAATGGATGTATTTAAATTTAGTCAAATTCTTATATAAAAGGGCAGCAGCAAACAATACCTGTATGTAATGCTCGAAGCGTGGAAACTTGGTCGTGAGTCGCGTTTCAAAACATCGCCAAATTTTTTGATTTGGCTTTTGCTATAAAAATTAAAAACAAAATAAAAAATTCTTGCTCAGTGGGAACTTTTACGAAAGAATCGTTATTCCTTTCTCGCACTCCACATAGCTGCAACCGTTAAATCAAACCTCTCACAATCTCTCATATCTCACCATTAGGATTTCTTTACTGCTTCAAAAGCTTTTTTAATATTAATGCCATGCGAGTATTTTAATTTATACACATTTTTCGACTTATAATGTCTTTGTAGTCTTGTTAATCTTTTCACTAATCAATAGTGCATCTGATAAAATAGCCATAAGCAGGCAAGTTATCATTAACCCTCTTCGACACCCTCTCAAACCCCAAAAACCTCAACTCCTTACCAATCTTAACCGGACTTAAATTTATTGAAGTCCTTTCGGAAATAAATTCGAGAATATCCGTGGCAGTTTTAAATTCACCGGTTTTTTCGTCTGCAGGTGTAAAGAATTTCATTAAAAGATCACGTTCCGGAGTTGAGACCTGGTACTTTTTGTTGATGTAATCGTTTTCTTTTATTTCGTCGGCCGTAAGCTCGAATTCATATTTTACTTTGGTTAGCAGGTGATACGCTTGAGACCAAACATCATCAATATCAACTTCGTTGCTATAATTCCAATCAATTCGCTCTATCTCGAAACATAACCAGCGAACAGAGCCGTTTTCATCTGTTAAGAATTCCCATCGGTCTGTAGAACCTATAAAACTCGCACGCCTTGAATGTACTGTTGGTCGTTTATCGTAAGTTAACCTTGCTTTTACCTTGTCTTTTGAAAACATCGACTTAAAAGCATTTATTTCAGCTTTGTCGGCTTGTGATAACTCATCCAGATTTATCAAGAAATTCTCTGTTATTGCTATCATACTGTCCTTGTCTGTGGTAATACTCTCTGTAATGTAATCTTTGAGCTCAGTGGGGCATAAAAAACGACAAAAAGTTGACTTACCACTATTCTGTTTTGTACTCACTAAAACAAATGCCTGCTTATTGAAGTAATTATCATCAATTGCAGTTTTTACTGCTCTTACAAGCCACTTTTTGAAATGCTTCTCAAGACGTGCTCTGTCATTTGTAATCAAAAATGAAGTGAGTTTTAAAATATAATCTGTTGTACCATCCCATTCCGGAAGACTTTCAAAATATTCTCGAAAGACATGGTATCTTTGTACAAAATCTGACTTCAATAATGCTATCAAATGGTTTAGACTTATGTTTATATTGTCTTTCTGAAGCTGGATAAACATATTGTTTTCGTTCATTTCTTGCCATTCACGATCATCCTTTTTCTTATACTCAAACTTATTACTGATTACATTGTAACGCAAATCGAAATTCTTGCTCAGATATTCTTCAGTAATAATAAACTTGTTTGAGGTAACTTTTTTGTTTGCTGAATTATCGTTTTGCACATTACTATTTGTGCTTTCAACAGAATTTTGATTTATTGAACGAATTACTATCCCATGTTGTTTTGCAATATGAAATAAGGTTTTAATTGTTATTCCGCTATTGTTGTTTTTTAGACATCTGTTGTATTGCTCATTACAATTTTCGGAATTATAATCAGTATTAAATTTGCTTATTTCATGATAATACGAACGTCCAGTTTCTCCAAATTCGCTTTCCAATGCAAAACCTATCTTAAGCCAATCTTCGTAATTCCTGGTAATGTCAATGCGTTTGCCTTCAAGCTGTTCAATAAGTTTTTCCACATCATTCTTCATTGCTCTCTCAGGTAAAATTTTGAAAATTTCGGAGTTTGCATTATAATATAAGTTTGGATCATAAGACATAAAACAAAGTCTAGTAACATCTTTACCTGAAGGATCAATTTTTACCCCAAGAAGTTTTTCGTAATATGCCTGTGCTTTCAGAAATGCTTCTCGATGTTTTGTAAGGCTGTTGTCTGTTTTGATTAGAATCTTCAAACCTTTGCCACTCGGACTTTCGAAACAGGCAAAAGTATAAATACATTTTTCTGTTTTTTCGCGTAAATCTTTAATGCTTTCAAGTTTGTCAATATCAAGAATTATTATCCTAGAATACTCGACGAGAAGATTGCTTTTTCGCCCTCCGCTAAACATTCCGGAAGGAGTAAAAGCCGGCAAAGACTTTTTCTTTGCCGTGTACTCAGATTCTTTTTGCTCACTTATAAGTTTTCGTAATGTGTCAATATGATGCTTAAACTTTTCGCTTCTAATTAACTCGAGTATTGTTTCAATAGATCTATTTGCAATAATCTTATTAAATTTTTCGTATATGCTTACATTTGTCATCATTGCTTCTCCTTAAAAGTTGTTGATTTTTCTGTAATTTCTCTTCAGAAATTTATCTACATCCGAAGATTTGTAGTAAATTTTATTCCCAACCTGAGAAAAAGGGATTTTGCGTTCATCACGATAACTTTGTAAAGTTCTTTTACTGATTTTCAACAATAGTAGTACATCCTGATTGTCAAGCCAGCGTTCGCTAAGTGGAGTTTCAGCTTCCGTTTTCATTTTAACAAATCTGTCTTCTAGTCCCTGTAGCTTATCAATTATTTGTTTGAAAGCTTCCGATTCAATAGTTATTACATTCATATCAAAAGGTTTTAAAAATTAAACAATTGCCCGGGTATGGCCAATACCTTTTAGGCTTATCGGTTTGTTGCAACAAAAACCTTTTGCAATAGTATAACATCAAAAAAGTCTAAATGGTCTTCTGCGAAGACTTTTTATAAACTATTTTTAAATAACTGATAAACAGACAAATACTCTGATTTTCTGCAAAAAAAGTCTTCTATATTCTGAGAAGACTTTTTAAATAGCTAAACTACAGATTCTTAATCATTTAACTTTTTATCTCAAAATTAGTCTTCTAGAAAACAAAAAAGTCTTCGCAAAAAATCAAAAAGTCTCAGGTATTTCAGAAGACTTTTTTCACATTTTTGGAAGACTTTTTTTTGCAATTTTAGAGGTCAAAATACTTCTTAACGTCAATTCTTTTGTTGCCTTGTGCTCTTTTGTCACTTCTACTCTCACTTAAGCATGTCTTTATTGTTAGTTTATTCAACTGTTTTCCTTTGCGATCCACAAACATCCTATTTAAAGCTTCCTGGATGTCTTTTGGGTCAGCTTCAAGTATCGGGTGGCTATCTCCATCTTTTTCATGCTGGAGGTCGTAAATCATTGTTAAAAGTTGATTTACTTGTAGATTCCATTTAAACTTTGGAAAAACAAAGTCATATTCCACTTCTTTCTTTTCGTTTCTTCTTTTATATTCAATCTCTGGTTCCATTATCACATTAAGATCTATTATATCATATAATTCAGCTTTTTGTTTATCCTTTTCATTTTTCGTGTCGTCATAATATGAACTGAACATTTTTAGCAGATAAGCATGAACGTTAATCATAAAGACGTTTGCCATAAAAACAAGAAAAATTGCATCTCTATTTCCAGTTTTTTGAATTTTAACCAAAAACATTCGGGCATCATAGCAGTTTCGTTGTGCTACCTGAATATTCTTTTTTGCATAATGAACAATCTGATCATCATTTGCAGAATTTCGTAATATGTTTTTGGATTTAATTTTCAACCTCTCGAATGAATCTCCCATCAACATTTTGAGTTTCTTACCATTATCGCAATAAGGCACAGGAAGCTTTTTAATTACATCTTCCAGCTCATACACAGTTTGCGGAATCAGTTTTATAATAGTTTCATTTTCAAAAACATCCGACTTTGTTTCAATATTAAAATCAGCTTTTACCCGAAACCCATACTGTTTAAACTTTATTCTTGATGATTCTTTTTTAATATCCAGATTTAATCCCTGTAGCTTTATTTCTACAGTGCTTATTCTTTTTACTAATTTTAAAACATCTACATTTTTGCTTTCATCACTGTTGAATAATTCATTTTCTAAAATTTCTTTAAATACATCAACGTCAATACTTCTATACGCTTCCTGATTCATGATTAACCTACAAATAACATTGTACTATCCTTCTATTCATTCACTAACACAAAACTACATCAGATAGCATTATATTGCATCAATTGTTAATAAATTGTATAGTCGTGTAAGTGTCTGATAATCAATAGTTGAAATCTTAAGTAATTGATAATCAATGGGTGGTTTTTTATTAACAATTTTGACAACGCAATAATATGAAGATTAAAATAGATTGAAAAAGCCTCCAGTAGAAGGATTAGGGTTAATAATAATTATTGCACATAATATTTCTATATATAATAATTATTTTTATCCGCATATATACAGACTACTGTAAAATAACTACAACCAATAAGGCAGTATTTTTATATTAAAAACAATGCAAAATAAAGTTTTGAAAAGTGATTATAGTTCTGTATCTTTGCTTAATACATAATATAAAATTACTCATTAAAATGAAAAAAAATGAAAAAAGTAATTTACAAAAAACCGGAAATTTTGGCACAAAGTACTGTACTGATGGCGGAATGCCGACCAAACAGTAAGCCCAGTGGAAGACCTTGTAATCCACCAAAACCAGGTGGACGTTAATGAACAAATTTTTCAGGCGACGATTTTATTCAATTAAAACTCGTCGCCTGATTTTAAAAGAGTCATTATTATGTTTTTCAAGCAAAAATCAAATGTTATATTTAGAAATTATGAATCCTTTGGTTATCTAACTGACAATAGGAATTTCGAATATAGACAAACTAGTAATAACGATAACTACATCGGTGACAAAATTCTATCAGAAAGTGGTGCCGTTTTTTTATCTATTTTAGGTAGAAAACCACAAACCATTGATGAGCTTGCAAAAAAAATAAATACGCTATATACTGATGTTGACATTAGAACAATAAAAAATGATGCCTTAGAATTTTATAGCAGTCTTGAGCGGGATGGATTTATTGTATCTGGCGAAACATTGCAGGAGTGCGAAGAAAAAGACACGAGATTTTCATACAAGACATTAAAATCCGAAATAATAAAAAAGGATTTTTCTAAGACTTTTATGCATCCCGAAAAATTCACACAGGATTTTTTAGAAGAACACTTTGAAGGCAAACCTCAGCTTACAAATTTGCACATTGAAATTACAAGCAAGTGCAACGAAAGATGTGTACATTGTTACATCCCACATGATAATAAAGTAAGCCATATTGAACCTGACTTATTTTATGATATTTTAAGACAATGTAAAAATATGAGGTTATTGCATTTGACGTTAAGTGGTGGTGAACCTATGTTACACAAAAACTTTTGTGATTTTTTAAGAAAATGTAAAGAATATGATTTCTCAGTAAATATTCTTAGTAATTTAACATTACTTAATGATGATATTATTAAAGAAATGAAGGCGAACCCTCTATTAGGTGTTCAAGTCTCATTATATTCTATGAATCCAATTATTCATGATGAAATTACCCAAATGAAAGGAAGTTTTGAAAAAACAAAAAATGCAATTTCAAAGCTGGTTGAAAACGATATTCCTTTGCAAATTAGTTGTCCAATAATGAAGCAAAATAAGAACTGTTATGGTGAAGTAATAAAATGGGCAGAAAAGAATAAAATTCATGTCGGCGATGATTATGTCATAATAGCAAGATATAACCATACAACACAAAATCTGAGTTGCCGTTTATCAATTAATGAAATCAAAGAAATGCTTAAGGACAAAGTTACGAATGATCCAAAATATTTAGAGCAAATGGAAATAGAAGTTGAGAAGAAAAAAAATACAACTTTAAACGATTTTGTTTGTAGCGTTTGTCATTCATCTATTTGCATAGCAGACAATGGAAATGTTTATCCATGTGCTGGCTGGCAGGATTATATTGTTGGTAATGTAAAAGAAAATTCTCTCAATGACATTTGGAATAATTCTGAAAAAGTCCAATATTTAAGAGACTTGCGCAATAAAGACTTTCCTAAATGTATTCAATGCCCCGATAAAGATTTTTGTACCATGTGTATGGTTAGAAATGCAAATGAAAATCCAAAGGGAGATCCGTTAGTCGTTAATGAGTTTTTTTGTAATATCGCAAAACTCAATAGACAAATAATGCTTGAATGGAAGAAAAAACTTATAAATTATTAATGCTAGTATTTGATAAGATAATTTCATTAAATTTATTAATTAAAATTTATAACTCTACAATCCACTTCGTTTCATACAAGCAAACCGCAAAAAAATCAAAAATCTTTTAAATTCTCCTTTTTTTTTCTTGCATTCCTTTACATTATTTTGTATTTTTGTAATGTTATGCATAGTAATGCATATAGGTTCATTTAGATGTTGTAAAGTATAAAGTAAAAAAGGTGTGCTAATCGGTGGACTAGCATCTTTTGACTATAAGAAATCAGATATTGTAGTGCTTTGAGTTGTGGGTTCAAAGAGCCCCTCTCTCCGCCAAAGTTAAAACCCATCGCTTCGCGATGGGTTTTTGTTTGTTAAAAATCGCCAAAAACTCCTTTTTGTAGCAAATTTTAACAAACAAAAACCAGCTAACTATGTTAGCTGAGTTTTAACTTTTAAATGCCTCCCCCCTTGGGATCACAAATTTTGCGAAAGCGAAATTTGTAATCCTAAAAACCTCATACTGTTGCAAATTTTGTGAAACAAAATTTGTACTAGTAGTATTCCATACAATAATGTGAGGGCTCGGATTGCAACAGAAAACGCCGACAGGTGTTGAGCTCAACGAAGTTAAATCCTCGCCTACGATGTACTTTTATCCCCAGGCAAAAAACTGCAGCTTATTATTTGTTTTATCGCATTCTTCGATTGCATTATCGGGATCGATAATAACTTCTATTTCGCAATTTGGGTCGTATATCCAATAGTTTTCAATTTGGAATTCAATCCTTATACTTTCTCTTGGTTTAAGACTTGGTATTTCTTTAAACGCCTCAAAATATTTATCAGAATCATAATCACCTGTATTATTCATAAATATAGTGTCAAACAGGTATGAGTCTTCCTGACAATAATGACCATGATTTTCGGCATTCTCCTCAATTATTTCTATAATTGAATTATCAAGTTCCAATTTAAGTGCTTCAGTAATGCTCAAATCTAAATCAAAGAGTTTGACTTTAGTTGGTTTCGATTCTGAATTACCTATGTTTTTTATTTCAACAAAAACTACAGTACGCCCATTAATCCAATCTGGGGCATCAATTTTCTTGACTATAAGATCACAGCATTTATGTTTTCTATGCGTAACATTTGGAATTTTATGATCCACAAACAATGTACAAATCAGAATTATATAAAACAGTTTCATGTTGTTGAAATTGAACTTACAACAAATATAAGAATTATCTTTGAATAATAGTTGGCTAATTATTTAAAAACCAATAAAATATTACTATTGTAAACTTAGTATTGTTAAAAGTAGGTATTTACAGCAAATCTAAATTGGTCAATAAATATTTCTTTAAAACTTGAAATGCTATTCTGTTCATAAAATAAAAGCATTGCTTTCTTATATTCAACTGAGTCAACCGTTCTAAATGAAATCGGGCAATATTTATAATGCATCAGAATAGCATTATTTCTAATTCTCTTTTATCAATCATAGAGTTTTAATTTACGGCTCACAAATATAATCATTATGGTTCATATAATCGCAATATTGAGCCGTATTTTCTTTCAAAATGAGCTGTAACTTAGTTATGACTCAAGCAAAATTACTCCAATTCCCTTGGAGGGCGCGGATTGCAACCGAAAACGCCGACTGGTGTTGAGCTCAATGAAGTTAAATCCGCGCAGACGAGGGAAAAAAGTTAGGCAATGGCGTTTTCGGGATTTGTGTTCGGGCTGGTTTCGGAGTGCAGAATCTACAGCACAAAACACCATTTTACAATGATATTTGGGCATTAAATAAAAAATGTTAATTTTGCATTCGCTTTACTGAAACCGGAGAGATGCCGGAGTGGTCGATCGGGGCGGTCTCGAACCGAATCGCCATTTGGCGGTGAGCTCACGACTGAAAGGAGTAAAACCGTTGTACGTTCTTATATTTATTAAATATTTTTAACTTGAAAAGTCAGTACTTTTAACTGAAGTTAATAAATAACATATTTTCAGGAGAGATGCCGGAGTGGTCGATCGGGGCGGTCTCGAAAACCGTTGTCCGCTCACGCGGACCCAGGGTTCGAATCCCTGTCTCTCCGCAATAAAAAAGCCAACGGTTTGTGTTGGCTTTTTTACTAAATAATTATTTATCTAAAATTTCTAATCCTGGCTTTGAAACAATTCTGTACTTAAATACTTCTCACCACGATCAGGGAAAATTGTAACAATTCTGCCTTTGCTAATAGTTTTGGCAATTTCAATAGCCGCAAACATGGCTGCGCCACTACTCATTCCACAAAATATTCCTTCTTCTCTGACTATTCTTCTGGTCATTGCAAAAGCTTGTTTAGAATTTACCATTATTTTAATATCAATTTTTTCGGGGTCATATATTGCCGGAATTATTGCTTCATTCATATTTTTCAAACCCTGAATATAATGTCCTTCAACCGGTTCGGCACATACAATTTTAATGTTCGGATTATATTCTTTCAGAACTTTTCCCACTCCCATTATTGTTCCGGAAGTTCCAATTGCAGAAACAAAATAATCAATTCTTCCATTAGTTTGTTTCCATATTTCCTCTCCGGTCGTTTTATAATGCGCTACACCATTATATTTGTTAGAAAACTGATCTGTCATAAAATACTTTGACGGGTTTAACTCAACCAACTCTCTAACTTTCCGAATTGCTCCATCTGTGCCATTTTTCGCATCAGTTAAAACCACCTTCGCTCCAAATGCTTCAATCATTTTAATACGTTCTACCGAAACTGCCGCACTCATGACAATTTCGACTTTATAACCTTTAATAGCTCCTATCATAGCTAATGAAATTCCTGTATTTCCTGATGTAGCTTCAATTATGGTTTTGTCTTTTGTCAGTTGACCTCCTGCTTCGGCAAGTTCCAGAATTTTCAAAGCAATCCTGTCTTTAATACTTCCAGTGGGATTTCGCCCCTCTACTTTCACAAAAATCGAAGTCTGAGGATTTGGGTTTAATTTGTTTATTTCTATTATCGGGGTTTCGCCTATAGTTTGTAAAATGCTTTCATTAATCATAACTGTGTCTTTTTGAGGCACAAATGTATAAAAAAATGTATGAGGATATAAAGATAAAAATCACAAAATAATCTTCGAAAACAATCTTGTGTTTAAATATCAAAAAGCATAAGCTTGTCAATTTTTGTTTCCTGTACTTTTAATATCTTAAATTTAAATGTTTTTCCATTATCACTAATTGTTAAAACGTTTCCTTCTTTGGGAAAAACCCCAGTATGATACAAAATATACCCTGCCATAGTTTCGTATTCTTCCGATTCCGTAAGATCAAATCCATATTCTTCATTAAAGACATCTATTTCCTGACGTCCGGACAAGATAAAATTACCATCATTTGTAATCTGAACTCCCATTTCAGGAGCGTCATGTTCATCTTCAAACTCTCCAAAAATCTCTTCTAAAATATCCTCGATTGTAACCATACCGCTTGTACTTCCAAATTCATCAACAACAACAGCGAGACTCTTATTTTCTTTAACAAGATTCTCGAAGAGTTTTTTTGCTGACATCGTTTCTGGGACTATTAATACCTGCCGCATTATATTTCTTAACTTTTGGGGGTTTTTGAAAATATCTTTAACGGTTACATAAGCTTCTATTTGATCAATATTATCTCTATAAACCAAGATATTTGAATGACCAGATTCAATGAATCGATCTCTAAGCTCCGGAATTTCGATATTAATTGGGACAGCTACAATGTTATTTCGCGGAATTATACACTCACGAAGTTTAATTGTTGAAAAATCCATCGCATTCTGAAAAATTCTAAGTTCCTGAGATGATTGTGACAGCTTATTATCTGATTTACTCTTTTCAATAATGTCCTCAATATCAATCTTTCCAAATACCCTATCTTCTATTTTGTAATCAATATTTGCTTTTGAAAACAGCCTGATTACTTTTGCCGAAAACCATACTGTTGCTGTTGCAATTGGATAAAACAGATAGTAAAATACAACTAGAGGAACTGAAAATGTTCTCAATGCCGAATTACTAACAGCTCTAAATAAAGTTTTAGGAATAAATTCACCGACAAATAAAATAATTAATGTAGAAATAATTGTTTGTAATAATAAAACATAGAATTCATTATTTACATATTGATTTATTGGAGAGGCAAGCATTTTTGCCATAAAAATACCATAAATCACTAAAACAATATTATTTCCGATTAGCATTGCAGAAATATAACGCGAAGGATTATTGTTAAACAACGATAAAATTCTGGAGCTAAGACCTGATTCTTTTGATGCTAATTCCAGTCTAAGTTTATTCGAAGCTACAAATGCGATTTCCATTCCAGAAAAAAAAGCGGAAAAAATTATAGCAATAATTAATACTACCCAGTCCATTAGTTTAAATTTCTTCTGTTTCTCTTTTCCAGATTTTTTCTTTGCATTCTCCGAACACCAAACATGCCAACACTAACTACACTCATTGAATATATAAGCCAAACTTTACTAATTCCAATTTTCCCATGGTAGTATATTCCTACAATCAAACAAAAAACTGCCATTAGAATCCATGCATACTCTATTAGAACAACAAATTTAAATTTAGTTTTATTCATCTTTTATTTTTATTGTACCTGTTGGTTTTAAAATCTTCCATTTTGTAAATTCTTGATTTGACTCAAAGCCTTCTCCGAATAATATTTCGTCAGCAGTTGTTATTCTAACAAATTTATCTGAATATATTATTTCCTTTTTCATATCCCAATACAACAATTCTGTATTTATTTTTTCTTCCTTTTCAAAGCTGTTTACTTCGACATCAGATTTGGCTTCCCAAATTTCGTCAGCAATAAGATATTTGGCGTAATTACACTTAAGCGTTCCTGTAACTTGCATCGCATCATTAAAAAACTCTACATTTATACCCTGGGGATATTCATCATATTGAACTTCAGTTTTATCATATCTGACAAGTTCCGGGGCATATATCTTAATTTTAACGACACCTGAATCACTAAAGCATGTCTCGAGATTTGTAACTATAAAAGAAGGTAATTTATTAGTTTCAGTAATTCGATTAACAGTTTCAATATCATTCTTGCAACAAACAAACATCGTGCTGATTAAAAGAATCAGCACGATTATAGAGTTTGTATTATGTTTTACAGAAAATTTCAACTATTTGATGTATCTAACAACAGTAGTTTCATTAATCCAACAACCAATAGTAACTGTTTGCCCTTCGTTAATATTAACCCAGAAACCTTCTTCCTGAGTCGGGAAACTTCCTGAATATCTTCCGATTAATTCATTAGCCTCATCACTAACAGAAGGATCCACACTTTTAGCCTTAACAAATTGGTCAACTATCAGCCAATTAATACTTTTCTTTTCGAAAGCAGTCTCACCGCAAGATCCACCGGCAGCATAACATCTTCCGATTAATATATATGCTTTGCCATGATTTGGATTATTAGCTACACAACTACGAGCAGCTTGTCTTGCTTTAGGAAAATTTTTAAAATTACTATAATACAATAATCCTAACTCATAAAACATATCGGCTTTCTTTAATGATTCGGTTTCCAGTTCAATTGCTTCAATATAGAATTTCTCTGCATTTTCACTATCTCCTCTTTTAAAGTAGCCTTGTGCAATCTGATGAGCAGAAGTTGATGATTTATCAGAATTATATACAGCAACAGCAGCCTTAATATAAAGGTCCGAAAGCTTGCATTCATCACTATCTCCTCTATCAAGCAAGTAAAGAATTTTTTTAGCTTGCTCTATATTCTCAGGTTCAGCTTCGAATTTAGGTCCAAAAAGACTGATTATCGCTCCACAATCTGCAGCACCGCTATTAACGAACATATCTTCAACAGATTTTGCAACTTCGACAATCTTCTCGCGTTTCTTTTCATCAGGTTCATTACTAATCTGATAATTAAGGACATCGCTAATTTTAGAATAATTTTCGACTACGTTTTCTTTTGTAATAACCCCACCGGTAAACAAAACGACTGTTGTGTTCATGTAAAATCCCAAAACAAAATACTCGCTCTCATTCCCTGCAAGGTTAAATGACTCAGTAAATACATCATATGCTTCTTTAACTAGTGAGGGTCTGTATTTTAGCATAGAAGTTCCTTTTCTACCCAAAACCATAGGTTTTTGATTAAAATATTTAATCCTATTATCAAAAACCATCAACAGAGTATCAATATATGCTTCTTTGCTCAAAGAATCTGTTTGTAAATTAATATAATATTCAATGATTGTTGTCCCATGAATATAAATATTTTTTGTAGCTTCCGGACAATTTAGAAAACACCATCTCCATGCCGGCATAGCATCCTTATAATTCTTTTGATTGAAGAATTCAGTATAAGTTGACAAGTTTATTCTGCAAGATTCCGGATCGTCTCCATACTTCTCATCTTGAGCAATAACACTTATGCTCAACATTAATCCCAAAAATAAAGGTAAATAAATCTTAGTTCTCATAATCTTTTTATTTTAATCATATTTACTTTTCACAAACCACATATCTGCAATATTAAAACTGACACCAAAAATAGCATAATTTTCTTTAATTAAATTATTTTCCAGAGTCCCTCTCTGTCCTAATTGCAGAGACAAATTGTATGATGTCTTAGAACGTTTCATTGGCAATCCCAAACCAAAACTTATGCCAAAATCAGAAATCAAAGTTTCTCCTGAGGCCAAAGCAAAGTATGTATTATTAAAATGTACACCTCCTCTGTAGCTAACTCCTTCCCAAAATTTATTATAAGAGACTTCATTAAAACCATTAGGCTTATATTCAATTCCGAATGATAAATCCATACCGTTACTAAGACTATCTGAAATCCCGAAGTGTTTTGAATTTTGCCAGTTAAAAATTGTGTAGTCCATCCCCACAAAAAACTTATTATTATGATTAAAGCCTACTCCAAAACCTGTTTTGCGTGGTAAACCAACTGTTCCATCTTCCTTATCTGATTGATATACAGTGTCAACAATAGCCGAACTGCCCGTGCTCAGCGTATTATACACAATCGTGCTTCGTTGACTATCAAGTTCAGAATTATGACCGTAAACAAACCCCAAAATCAACGAATTGTCAGATTTAAAATTAATTGTATAATTCAAACCGGCATCAATTGCAAAGTCGCTTATTCTTATAGTATTTTGCTCAACAATGTTTAGATAAGCTCCACTATCATCATCAAAATCAATAGCATTTGACTGATATATTTTACCAAAAAGATAAGACACATTAATTCCTAATGACATATTTTTAATCGGTGTAAAAGAATTATTCCAAAAAACTTTATTAACACCACCGTTACCGGAATACAAATAATCTTTATTTACGTTTAACAAAGTATCATTTGCTCTTATTAAATAGCTCACATTACTATATGGCAACAGGCCTATGCTTGTTTTCCACCATTTTGAAACTGAAAACCCGAATAACAAATGTGTGAGCTGAAAATCGGATTTAATATGATTTGCTTCGGGTTCTAGAATACTGTACTTCCTTACTCCACCATTCATACCAAAATCAAAAATAAAAGTTAATGTATCTATCTGACCTGTTGCAGCAGGATTAATGAAGTTTATGTCATTGTTATAAGGTAATGTATAGCTCAATCCTCCCAAACTTAAGTTTCGTACCGAAGTACAGCTATAAATATCACCTATTCCATATCTTGTATATGGAGAGCCGACCCGTCCCTGTGAAAAAATGGTAAACGACACCAAGGTTAGGAATAATAATAAACTAATTTTCTTTAACATTTAATTCCAAAATTTTATTTAAGCCGACTGCTATCAAATCCGGCGCTGCAAATATGCGATTTTTTAACAACTTTTCAAAGAAAAAGCTATATCCTCCTGTTAGAATGACAACAATATCTTTATATTTTTTCTGATATGATTCTATCACGCCTCTAACTTCATGTAAAATACCATTTTGCACACCGATAATAATCGCATCATTGGTAGTTTGTCCAAATAATAATTCTTTATCCATATCAATATTCAATAACGGAAGTTTACCGGTAAAAGTATTTAAAGAACGAAATCTTATACCAATACCGGGGCTAATGGTACCACCAAAATAAATACTTCCATTAAACAAGAAGTCATAAGTAATCGCAGTTCCCGCATCAATTATCAAAGCATTTGCTCCCGGAAAAAGCACTGAAGCTCCGGCCACTGAAGCCATTCTATCCTGACCAAGAGTTTCGGGAGTATTATATTTTATTTTATAAGGCAATATCAAATCTGAATTAAGAAAAAATACAGAATAATTTTCGAGTAAATATTGATTTAACTCTTCTGAAACCTCTCTTACTTTTGAAACAATACAAAAAGAAATCTTGCTTTTAAATTCAATATTATCCAAAAAAGAGATTGCTTCTGCATCACTTGTCAAAACTTGTTTTCGTAATATCTTTTGATTATGAAAAACATACAGTTTGAGATTAGTATTTCCTATGTCAAAAATAAGCCTGAACATCTATATTTTTTAAGTATGCAAAAATACTATTTAATTATTTTAATTTCATTGTTCATAAATAATATTTATTTATTATCTTCGCAGCCTGAATTTATTTAGAGCAATATTAGTAAGAATTTGATTTAAAAATTATAGTAATGGCAGTATTACAAAAGATTAGAAACAGAGCGGGAATATTTGTAATAATTTTCGTAGGTGTTGCACTCTTTTTATTTATCATCGATCCTTCTACATTTCAGAGCTTATTTAACAAGAATAGTAATGATGTAGCTGAAATTAACGGAGAAGATGTAGAATACCAAGAATTCATGGAATTTTACAAATTGCATAGTGATTTCCTAAAGGTGGCTCAACGTAAAGAAAACCTCGAAACTAGTGAAGATGAGCAAATTCGTGAGCAATCATGGAACGATATTCTGCAAAAGTATTTGATGGAACCTTATTATAAAGAAGTAGGTTTATCTGTAAGCGAAGAAGAATTAAATGACATGCTTTACGGAGCCAATATTCATTACATCATCTTGCAAAATTTTACAAATCAACAAACAGGGCAAGTCGATACAGCCTCCATTAGAAGATTTTTCGAAAAAGCAGGTGACGACCCCGGTTATCAAATAATTGCGGATTATTGGAAGCTGATAATTAAAAAAGACCGTTTAAGCACCAAATATAATAATATGGTTGCTAAAGGTTTTTATACGCCAAAAGCATTAGCAGAGATGGATTATAAAGAAAGAAATACTCTTTTCGATTTTGAGTTTGTATATAAACCCTATAAATCTATCCCTGACGAAGACATTAAACTTACAGAATCGGACTACAAAGCATATTACGATGAACATCAATATATGTTTATGGAAACTAAAGCTAGTAGAGATATTGAATATGTAGTTTTCAGCATTATACCTTCAGCCGAAGATACATTGGCAACACTAAACGGCATAACCGAATTGTATAAAGAATTTATTGAATTGGATAACGGACATCTTGATTATGCAAATAGATATACTGAACACAGAACACAAGAAATGTTTATTGGAAAAGACAATTTACCATTAGGACTACCTGAAGACTTTTTCGAACTTGATGAGGGTGCTACCTCCGAAATAATACTTGACAGAAATATGTTCTATTTTGCTAAAATAGTTGAAGTAGCACAACGTCCCGATTCTGTTATGGCAAGTCATATTTTATTCATTCCTAATGATTCAGTTACTATTGAACAATGCCGTTTAAAAGCAGACAGTTTGATGAATATGGTTAAGAAAGGAGATGAGTTCGCAATTTTAGCTGTAATGAATTCTGAAGATCCGGGATCTAAAAATCAAGGCGGTGATTTAGGTTGGTTTACCGACGGGATGATGGTTAAAGAATTTAATGAAGCATGTTTTTCTAATAAAAAAGGAGATTTAGTGGTTATAGAATCGCAATTCGGAGTTCATTTGATTAAAATAACAGATCAAACAAAACCTCATAGAAAAATAAAACTTGCGATGCTAAATAAAGAAATCCATTTTTCTGATCGCACTTCTAACTACTATTTTTCAATAGCTAGTAATTTTGCTGCTGACAATACCACCGCAAAGAAGTTTGACGATGCTATCATTAAAAACAATCTCGTTAAAAGGATTGCAAGCAAATTGAATGAACTTGATAACAAAATAAGTGGTATTGAAAACGCCAGAGATATTGTCCGTTGGGTTTATGACGAAAATACAAAAAAAGGAGATGTGTCAACGGTATTCAATTTTCCAGACAAATATATTGTTGTAAAAGTTTCGGCAGTTCGGGAAAAAGGCGTTTTACCTTTGGAGGATGTTAAAACAATTATTGAACCTATTGTATTAAATAATAAAAAGGCTGAAAAAATAATGGCTGACTTCAACAAAGACCTTAGTGCAAAAGCAGATCTAAAAACAATCGCTGAGAAATACGAACTGAAGTTTGACACATTAACAAATGTAAGTTTTAGTTCACTTTCATTACCCGGCTTTGGAATAGAACCTAATGTTAATGGTATTATATCTTCAATACCTTTAAATACAATCTCGAAACCAATCAAAGGAAATAGTGGAGTATTTATTGTTAAAGTATTTAATTCTGTACAAGCTCCTGAAAAAACCGACTTTTCATCTGATCAGCTCAGTAGTATGAGAAACTATGCCACTCAAACTTATAAAATATTTGGAGCTGTTGAGAAAAAAGCAGAAATTTCCGATTTTAGAGCCAAGTATTTTTAATAATATTTAAACGTCTTTTTTAAAGGCGTTTTTTTATGTCTATTTTCTCTATTTAGAATGATTATAAATATGTATGGTGTTGGAAAAAATAACCGCAATTGCTTTTTGATTAAGAAAATGTAATATAAGTTTGTAAAGATAAATTATACTATTATTAATTTAAATTATAAGAAAAATGGCTTACAAAATTAGTGATGACTGTACTGCTTGTGGTACATGTATTGATGAATGCCCGGTAGAGGCTATTTCTGAAGGTGATATCTATAAAATTGATCCGGATCAGTGCACAGATTGTGGTGCATGTGCTGATGTATGTCCGGTTGAAGCAATTCATCCTGAGTAGTCGAAAAACATTTCAGACAAAGACTGTTTTCCAAACGGGGAGCAGTCTTTTTTTTTTCTAAAAAGTGATTTTATTAGGCTTCAAATAAGCTGATGGAAAACAAAAAGCTGATTTTATTTGCACCATATAATTTAATGGCTCATTATCTAAGGTGCATCGAGCTAGCCAAGTATTTATCTAATGAATTTGAAATTGTTTTTTTATACTCTTCAGAACATGGCAAATATGTTAGACATGAACATTTTAAAATGACTGAGCCTTTTGAGCAAAGTTTCGAAAATGTTATTAACAAAACACGTAACTTTGATTTTACATGGATTAATTACAAATCTGTTTCGCTTGTAATTAATAATCTCAACAAAATAATACAAAAGCACAAACCCGACTTAGTAATTGGAGACACATATCTAGGTTTAAAAATAGCCTGCAGCCTTACAAAAACACCTTTTGCAGCAATTGCAAACTCCTACATAACAAAGCAATACGACGGTTACAGGCCAGTTCCTCATAATCATCGGGCAATGCAATATAGTAGCAAAGTCTCGCCCGAAATGTGGAAAAAGATTGTCCGCTCAGTAGAAAAATTCACTTTGTATAAAGTACATAGGCCATTCCGTTTATTGAGAATTAAGCATGGTCTTAAACCATACTTTGATTTATTTGATGAATTTAGCGGTGATATTACTCTTCTATGTGATGATAAAAGATTCTTCCCTCTAAAGGATTTACCGGAAAACTTTATAAATATTGGTCCAATTGTTTTTCGTTCCAAAGAAAATGAAAATGATCTTATCAATACTCTGAAAGTCAATTCGGAGAAGCCGGTTATTTTTATTACAAGTGGAAGCTCGGGGAGAAAAATTGTACCGGAGCTTATATCTGAAGAATTACTTCATGATTATACTGTTATAGTAAGCGGGTCGAAAGAGGACAAAATATCGGGCAAAGTAATTTACAGAAGGTTTGTAAATTTTTTAGCCATTTCCGAATATGTTGATTTGTACATTTGTCATGCTGGCAACGGAAGTTTTTATCAGGCAATTGAAGCCGGGAAGAAAATACTTGCAATACCATCAATGTTCGAACAAGAATGGAATGCATACGCATTTGAGAAGGCACAAAGATGCAAAGTTGTTTTTCCCGAAGACAGCGAGGATAATATTTTAAAAAGTATTTCTACAATGCTAAACACTCAAATCAAATTTGACAAAAGGAAATATAATATCTCTGATTTATTTCGTAACCAAATAAAAAACCTGCTAAATTCTTGATTAAGCAGGTTTTTTTGAGAATCAATTAAATGCTATTTCAGATACTTATCGAGCCAAGCTTTAAATTCCCTTTGCCACAGAATACTATTTTGAGGTTTAAGCACGAAATGTGTTTCTTCGGGGAATATAAGCAATTTGCTCTCCACTCCCAATAATTGTGCTGCATTAAATGCCTGAAGACTTTCTGTATATGGGATACGAAAATCATTACCGCCGGAAATTATTAAAATAGGAGTATTCCATTTCTGTACAAAATTATGAGGAGAATTTTCAAATGATTTTTGTGCAGTTTTATTATTATGTTCCCAGTAAGCTCCACCAAGATCATAATTCACAAAAAACATCTCTTCCGTTGCAGCATATTGAGATTCGAGGTTAAACATTCCACAATGAGCAATAAAAGCTTTAAATAATTTATCTTCATTATGTCCTGCAAGCCAAAAAACAGAAAAACCTCCGTAACTTGCACCTACTGCACCAATTCTATCTGCGTCAATAAATGGCTCGTCTTTAAATGCATTTACTGCTGACAGATAATCTTTCATGTTCTGGCCTCCGTAATCACCGGAGATTTGCTCATTCCATTCGGAGCCAAACCCTGGCAAACCACGCCGATTTGGTGCAATAATAATATATCCGTTTGCTGCCATCATCTGAAAATTCCATCTATATGAGAAAAACTGTGATACAGCACTTTGAGGACCGCCCTGACAATATAAAATAGCAGGATATTTTTTCTCAAAATCGAAACGGGGAGGCAGTATTACCCAAACAAGCATTTGCTTATTATCAGTAGTATTAACCCACTTTTCAACTACTTTACCAAATTCGATTTTATCATATATATGCTGATTAGTAAATGTAATTTGTCTTTCTGTTCCGTCCATCCCTACTTCAAACAGTTCTGTTGCCATAGACATGGACATTTTTTGTGCTATTAAAGAACCATTATTGTAGTCAAAACCGGTAAAATCATGTTGTCCTTCGGTTAATTGTCTTACCTCATGTGTTATTATGTCTATACTAAAAATCTGATGAGTAGCATTAATACATGAAATAAAAAATATCGAATTATGGCTTCCTTCAATTTCGGGCCAAACGACACCAGCAACATTATAATCAAAATCAACTGTCAAATACTCCTTGGATCCTGATTCAAGGTTCATAACGAATAACCTTTCCTTATCTGCTTCATAGCCAGGCGTTTCCATACTTATCCACGAAACTTTCTTTGAATCGGGACTAAAAACCGGATATTTATCGTAACCCGGCATTCCCTCTGTTAAATTTCTGGTTTGTTTATCTTCAAGCGAGTACAGATATATATCGGAATTTGTGCTTAACGCGTATTCTTTGCCGTTGAGTTTTTTACAAGTATAAGCTATCATTGTACCATCCGGACTCCAAGATATTTCTCCATCATCAAAATACGGGCTTAATGGACTGTCAAACTTTTCATTTTCCATAATATCAATAGGATTTGACACAGATTCTCCATTAAAATCTGACACAAAAATATGAGAATACATATAGTCTGTCCAGCTATTCCAATGACGATACATCAAGTCATCAGCCATTATAACATTTGATTTGGGCAAGTCGGTGTAAATATCCTGAGGTGTATCATCAAGTTTTACATCTGACAAAAACAACATCTTATCGCCGATAGGAGAAATTTTAAATGCATTAACACTCATTGGAAAATCCGATATTTTTGTTTTACCCGTTCCGTCAGCGTTTATTTTCCAAACTTGAACAGTATCGGTTTCGGAAGATAAAAAAGCTATCGTTTTTCCATCATTAATCCATCTTGGATTAAAACATGAATACTCTCCTCCTGTTATTCTCAAAGACTCGCCACCTTCTACCGGCACTACAAAGATATGTGTATAACCTCTATTTTCATCAATATTGTATTTTGTAACATTATACGCAATGAGTTTACCATCGGGACTAACCTGCGGATCGCTTACACGACCAAACTTCCATAAAATTTCGGGGGTAAGAATCCCATTCTGTATTTCTTCTTCGGTCAACTGGTTTTCCGGAAAATATCCGGGATCGAAATTCTTCTTTTCTGCTTTTGGACCACACGAAAAAACTATGACAAAAATAATCAAAAGGTACAGCCAGTTCTTTTTCATACTAATTCATTATTAATTTTAACTTTTATTTTACTCTCATTTTATCAATTACATCATTAAGTCCGTTAACTGCTGGGTCGTAATTTGGTATTATTTTAAGTGCCTTACGATAATCGGCTTCTGCCATTTTAAAATTACCCGACAATTCGTAAGTATAGCCACGATTATAGTAAGCTTTATAAGCCACCGAGTCGCAATTGATAGCCTCAGTAAAATATTCAAGCGCTTTATTATAATCCTTTATGTCATTTACATATATATAACCTAGATTAAAATATGCCTGATAATATAATGAATCAAGATTTATGGCTTCGAAATACTCTGCTATTGCCTTGTCTGTCTCACCAAATTGCTGTAATACATATGCTGCATTAAATCTTATTTCACTATTGTCGGGAAATAATCTTACAGCAGTTTTAAAATACTCCATTGCCAAAGGATTCTCTTGTCTTGCGTATATCATACCCAGCAAATTATATGCTTCCCAATGATTCGAATTATACTCTATTGTTTTCTTCAATGATTTTATTGCATCATCATACATTTCAGTTTCATTCAATATTAAAGCTTTTACAAAATAAGAATCAGCATTTTGAAGATTATTTGCTTCCAGATTCATAATTTCCTTCATTGCTTCGGAATACATCTGAACATACAAATATAGCTTGGCTAATTCTACTCGGGCTTTGACATTAAACGGAAATCTGTGAAGACATAAACTGAGAATATTTTTAGCTTTTTCCGATTTGCCAACAGACAAATAAAGATCGGACAAACGAACGTAAACATCTTGTCTTAAAGTGTCAACCTTAAGAGCAATTTCAAGATCATTAATTGCTTCTTCGAAATTTTTTGACTCAAGATACAACTCAGACCTTTTAATAAACAAATCAGCATTTTTAGGATTTTGCCTAATCAACTTATTTAGCTTATCAATAGTTAATGTTGTGTCATTTAAAACATCTTCGTTAACAGAACCATTATTTCCATTATTACAAGATGTTACAGTAAGTGTGGCAACAAATAAAAGAAGAATAAAAAAAATTCTCAGCATATCTTACTTAAGTTTTTCTACAATTTTGTTTTCGATTTCCTGCATCAATTCCGGATTATCATTTAAAATTGTCTTGACTGCATCTCTGCCCTGCCCTAGTTTAGTGTCATTATAGCTAAACCATGAGCCACTCTTTTTAATAATTTCAAAGTCCACTCCCAGGTCAATTATTTCACCCATTTTGCTTATCCCCTCACCATACAGAATATCAAATTCGGCTTTACGAAAAGGAGGTGCAACTTTATTTTTAACTACTTTAACTTTTGTTCTGTTACCGGTAATATCTTCGCTTTCTTTTAGTTGTCCTGTACGCCTTATATCGAGACGGATTGATGCATAAAATTTAAGTGCATTACCTCCGGTTGTTGTTTCGGGATTACCAAACATAACACCGATTTTCTCACGAAGTTGATTAATAAAAATGCAGCAAGTTTGAGTTTTGCTGATGTTTCCTGTCAGTTTTCTCAATGCCTGAGACATAAGTCTTGCCTGAAGTCCCATTCTGGAATCGCCCATTTCGCCTTCAATTTCGGCTCTTGGTGTCAAAGCTGCGACTGAGTCAATGACGATGATATCAATTGCACCGGAACGGATAAGGTTGTCAGCAATTTCGAGAGCTTGTTCTCCGTTGTCGGGTTGAGAAATAATAAGATTTTCAACATCTACGCCAAGTTTTTCGGCATAAGCTCTGTCGAAAGCGTGTTCGGCATCAATAATTGCAGCAATTCCTCCTGCTTTTTGAGCTTCTGCAATAGCATGTATTGCCAAGGTTGTTTTTCCCGAAGATTCAGGTCCATAAATTTCAACAACTCTACCACGTGGATATCCTCCAACGCCTAGAGCAACATCAAGTCCGATTGAACCCGATTTAATAATCGGAATATTTTCGATAGGTTGGGCACCAAGCATCATAATTGATCCTTTACCATAATCTTTTTCGATTTTTCCCATAGCCAACTGAACGGCTTTCATTTTTTCTTTTCTGATATCTTCAGGTGAATTTGCCATAATTTTATATTTATTTTGTTTCTTTTAGTATTTGTTCAGTATGTGCTTTAGTATCAACTTTTTCGAAAATATTCTCAATAATTCCGTTTTTATTTATTACAAAAGTCTTTCGTAAAACACCCATATATTTTTTCCCGTACATTGATTTTTCGCCCCAGGCCCCATAAGCAATTAATATTTCTTTTTCAGTGTCGCTTATAAGGTCGAATGGCAGATTATATTTTTCAATAAATTTCTGATGAGATTTTTCCGAATCAGGACTTACGCCCAATACCTGATATCCTTTAGCTAACCACATATTATAATTATCTCTCAGATCGCAGGCTTCGGCAGTGCAACCGGGAGTGGAATCCTTGGGATAAAAATACAATATCAGATTTTTTCCGACAAAATCAGATAATTTGATTTCTTTCCCAATTTGGTTTTTCCCTTTAAAATCAGGGGCTTTGGAACCAATCTCAAGTTTGCTCATATTATAATCAATATTAGGTCAGACAAATATAATTTTCACAATTGGTAAAACCATAGAAAATTTAAAAAGTTTATTAACAATGGGGGGGAAAAGTGTCTAAAGTGCCTAGAGTTGGGGATTTGGGATTAAAGCAAACCAATAGAACGTTTAACAGATTGCTTTACTTAGTTGACGATGAATTTAATATGTTGAGCCAGATTCGATTATAATTAATCACATTATAAAAAAAATAACGATGACCAAAAAGTCAGGAAATTATTGGCACAAATAATAAAACACGACATATCTCAGTTATAATAATTTATCTTTGTTTTCGATGGAAAAAGCATTTTTATTGTTTACAATACTTATCGAACAAAACATTCTTATTACTATGAAGAAATTAATTAATTGCGCAATCGTTTTGGGTTTTACATTATTTCTTTTAAATAGCACGGTAAAAGCTCAATCGGGAATGCTATTTCACATGATGTTTATTCCGATAAATGATAGTTTTTACGAAGCTGGCGATTATCAGAAATCGATTGCTAACAGTTTACAAAACGACAATCTTTCTTATCACGATTTATACAGTATTGCTCAATGCTACGCTCTGCTTAACAAATCTGATTCTGCGTACCTTTATCTCAATAGATTTATTGATGAAATAAGTTTCGATTGCCGAGTTGTTTTAATTGATGATGATTTTGAAATACTGAGAAAGAACAATACGGAATGGGCAAAAATTACAGAAAAGATAGAAAGTAAATTTCTTGATAGTCTTACAATATCTGCAAATAAGGAATATGCTTTGTCGCTTTTTCGACTCGGAGTAGAAAGAATGAAATACAGTTATTTTGATGTTAGTTTCGATAAAAGTGAAAAGCTGTCAACTAACCAGATTTGGAAAAAACAGTCGAAAGCAATAAAAGATTTTGACAAGCTGGTGCGCAAATATGGTTTCCCAACTCAATCACTGGTTGGGGATGATGCTCTTTATACGAGCATAGAAATTATTCTTCACCCACCTATTAAAGAAAAAAATTATCTAATGCTACAGAAGGCCTTCGAAGAAGGAGAATATTTACCTGCTCATTATGCATGGATTACCGACCGCTGGTTAACTCAAAACGGCAAATTGCAATTGTATGGCACAATATTTTCGCAGGAACAAAATGCGGATGGAAGTATTAAATCAGTTCTTTTACCAGTCGAAGATTTTTCAAACCTAAACAAGCGAAGAGCAGAAATAGGATTGCAAACAATTGAAGAAGATTTGAAAGTGTTTGGGGGAAAGATTCCGGATGAGTATTATGGAGAAAAGCCATAATCACTTTCGCTTTCTCGCGAAAAACTCCTTTAACAATTCGCTGCATTCGTCAGCAAGTACTCCGCCGGTGAGAGTAGTTTTAGGGTGTAAAATTTTCGGGTCAGTGTTTGTAAAACCTTTTTTTTCGTCGTAAGCCCCAAATACTACATTTGAAATTTGCGACCATGCTAAAGCTCCGGCACACATTACGCAGGGTTCGAGTGTAACATAAATGGTGCAATCTGTAAGATATTTTGAGCCTAAATTGTTTGATGCTGCGGTAATTGCAATTATTTCGGCATGAGCAGTAACATCTTTCAGCATTTCGGTCTGATTATGTCCACGGGCAATTATTCTATTATTACACACTATCACTGCCCCTATCGGTACCTCGTTTTTCTCCAGGGCTTTGTGTGCCTCCTGAAGAGCCATTTTCATATATTGTTCGTGGTTCATTTGCCGGCGTTTTTTAATATTCTGATTTTGCATTTATCATTACACTCATGTAGTAATTCTAAAATGTGTTTTTTCATTAGCGGATGTTCGAAATTAGCTGCAATTTCTGCCATTGGTAAAAGCACAAATAATCTTTGGTGAATTTTTGGATGGGGAACAGTCAGAGCTTCGGTTTTAATAATTTCCGAACCGTAAAACAAGATGTCAATGTCCATTGTTCGCCCTTGATATCCGGTACCGTTTCTCTGTCTTTTCATTTCAATTTCGATACCACTGACTATTTTAAAGATTTCTTCTGCAGGCTTATTTGATCTTAACATCAAAACAGCATTTGCAAAATATTTCTTATGAAAAAATCCCCAGGGTTCTGTGAGATATATTGATGAAATTTTCTGTGGCACAGCAACTTTCTTTGATATCAATCCAATCGCAGTACTGATATTTTTCAGTCTGTCCCCCAAATTTCCTCCTATGCCAAGATAAATTTCATTCATTTTTTAGCCCTTCAGTGCAATTTCTACACATTTCGATACTTTTTCGTTGCGAAAATACAGTTTTAATAAATTGCTTGTACTTTTCTGAATTCCGAATTTCATTAACAGTTTGCAAATTTGTATCTCCCATAACGAATTCGGCATTTTTATCAAAACAACATGTAACAAGTTTTCCATCCCAGCAAATAACAGAACCGAAAACTATTCTGCGACAATCGTTATGCAATTTGGATTTGGGAGTGAATGTCTCTTCATCAACAATGTAACGGGAATATTTTTCATTTTTAGGTAACATTGGAATTTGACTACTTTCACAAATTTGGGCAGTTTTAAGGCTGAGATTGTCAATTTTGTATTTCGCTTTGATTTTTTTGAGATTTGAAATTTCATTCTCGTTGTGTCTAAAAACCAAAAACTGTAATTCAACAAAAGGTCTTTGTTTCTTTGATAACCCAGACAGCAACTCCAGTGACTTAAAAACCTTATTGATATCCCCTCCTTTTCTGTAAATACAGTAAATATCCTGAGTTAAGCCATCAAATGAGATAATTAATTTATCAGGCAATGAATTTTTCAAAGAATCGAAAACATCAGGAAGTAAATTTGCATTTGTTGAAAGTTCTGTGAAAATTTTATTTTTCCGGGCATAGTTTATCATTTCACCAATTTGATCATGCATCAATGGCTCACCTTGAAAATGGAGTAAAATATTTATCAGATACTTTTTATTTTCGTCAACTATTTTTTTGAAAAGTTCAAAATCGGCAAAACCTTTTTCTCTTGTCAGTTTTCCACTTCCGGATGGACACGCAGGACACTTAAGATTACAATAATTTGTCGGTTCAAATGAAAGGAATGATGGTGAAGGCAATACAAAAGCTTTACTATCTCGATTTGTTTTTTTAAGTTTACTGTAACAGCTTTTTAATCTGAGATAGTTCAGAATTTTAACAAAACTGAAATATTTTATATTTGTGATAAATCGCAAGTTTTTGGGTGCAAGTTAGAAAAAACCAACAAAATAAAATGATTTTTATGCCTATAATTATTCAACCACTAATTTGTATGACACAGTCTGATTACTACCTATGATCTTAATTACATAAATACCAGAATTCAAATCATAAGTACTTAAAATATTTTCGTCATTAGCTGCCAAAAAAGATCTTATAAGTTTTCCTTGAATACTATATAATTCTATTTCAGAGCCAATCAAGTCATTAGGCAAACATATTGTTACGTAAGAATTTGCAGGATTTGGAAATATTTTAACTGCATCGTAAACTAAATCTAGAACCGAGCTGTAAATACTTTTAGCATAATTATGTATTGTGACAGAATAGGCCTTGTATAAGGAAATATTATACCACGCCCAAATTGTATCAGATTCTGAAAATTTTGCCAGTGCCAAATAACCATTATCCAGGTTGTGCCAACTACCTCCCAAACCTTCACCTTCCCAACTGTGATACTCATAAGCCATTTCTATATTTCCGCTGTGCCATGTATTATAAGGTCCTATCATTTGAAATTCATGCATTACCATGCAACTATTTATTTGACTTTCAACTACGCAAACTTCTGTATTATCAAGTGTTTTTAAATAAACATCCCATCTGTCTCCATGCCACATTGGTGTTTTTCTCATAACAATTTGAGCATCAGGTACAGCATCATTGTTAATAAACAAATCTATATAATCTTCAGTTTCAGGGTACATGGGTGAGGTCAATACTAAATCTGGATTAAAATCAAAATAACTAACAGAATCTCCATACGATTGACCTGCTTTAAAATAATCCGGATTATGCAAAACCAACAAATATGACGGTGGAGACAAAGCGTTTATGTCAGTATTTACCAAATCTGCAACAGATTGAACAAATATTCTATAAATTTCATTTTCAATAATAAAATCCCCATCGCTGGCTTTTAATTCCAACGGCAGGCTTATCTCAATATTTGTTCCTGATGGAATAATTTCAAAATAACTTTCATGTTGAGTATGATTCGCAATTTCAAGGTTAAAACTATCAGCTAAATCATTTTTAACTACAAAAACTCTGTATGATGAAATCTGTGTTTCGTCCACTTTGTTAAAACTAACTTTAATGTCAGAAGCATTCCCACTATTTTCGTTATCATAAACACTTACATTTGTAACATAATTACATGGAGTAGCAAATATTAAATCTGATTCCGGTATTACAATAACAGAAATATTTGCATCAATCATATCGGCAACTGTAAGTATAACAACCTTATAAACTTTGTCATAAGTCAGAGAATTACCATCAATATCTTTTAAAATTGAATAATCAAAAGAATTTGAGTAAACAGGATTATAAAGTTCAACCTCAATATAATTTTCTGGTAAAACCTGAAGAAATGCTTCAACATTTAAACTATCCATATTTGTTGAATCAACAAATAAAATTCTGTGATGAAGAATCCCTGTAGTTATTTCAGGAGAACTAAAACCAATATTAACAGTATATGAATTTCCCCCATTATAAATTCTATTTGCTTCAGCATTTTGAACCGAATGTACCGATGTAGCAAGAACAATCTCATTTGAAGGTATTGAAATATAATCCTCAATCATATTTAATCCATCCGCAACACTCATAACAAATAATTTGTATGGAACTAGCTCTTGGATATCGTTACCTAGATAATCTTTTGTTCCTGCAGGAACATTTCCAATAAAATTTGTGTCCGTTTGTACTACTGAAAAATAATTCCCTGCCGGAACTACCTGAGCATCTGACAAATCAAATGATTCAGCCAGTTCCGATGGAACAACAAATACTCGATATTCCGATACACCTAAATAGTTTATTGCATTTGAGAATTTAATTTGAATATCTCTTTCATCTCTAAAATCTGAAACATCTTGGGCTACTAGATATTCGGCCAGCGGAGGGATCCCTTCTCCAGTAAAAATCGCACCTGCGTTTTGCTGATTAATCGCCATATCAACAACCGATAACGAATACATATAATTTATATCAGGAGTTTTTGTGCGTAGTCTTATCCAACCATAAAGAGTATCTCCATTCATCACATAAGCAAATCCAAGAAATCCTGATTCAACATTTTCAAATTCATAGTGATTACAACCAATATTATCGCAATATAAATAAACCCATCCAATTGTATTTGAAAAATCTATTTCATCAACAATTCCTGTTAATGGTTCCATATTAGTGGCTTCAAATTCATATATGTCAAATCCATATCCTGCCATGTACATGCTATCTGAGGGAGACATCCCAAATTGAAGCACTCCATGAGGAATAGCTGCAAAGCTAATGCTGAAATAAATGCTGTCGTCTATACCTAATTCTTGTAAACTGCAATAAAGGTTCGTGCTTGGTCCGAATCTTCCAGTTGAAAGCTCCAAATCGGGTTGTATATCGTAGTAAACAACTTGAGAAAATGAAAAATTTGATAAAACCGAAAGAAATAGAAGATTTACTATTAAATAAAAATACTTGTTCACAGCAAAAATGTTTATGTAAAAATACAAAAAAAACAAAGACAAATAATAATTCTCAAAAAAATTGGCATTTTCTAAAAATAATATTTCCAAACCAGACTTACCAGCAGCATAACAAAGGCAAAGATCAGGAAAACTCTGATAACACCTTCGCCCCTCTTTATTGCGAGACGGCTTCCCAGAAAGTTGCCGGCCATGTTAGCAACTGCAATTGGAATTGCCAGTAAAAAGAGAACTTTTGAGCCTAAAATAAAAGCAGTCAGACCACCCACGTTGGACATAAGATTAAATACTTTCGCATTTGCAGTGGCATCAATAAGTTTCATGCGGGTAAAAAAGAAAAATGAAAGAGTTAGAAAAGAGCCTGTTCCCGGTCCGAAAAAGCCATCATAAAATCCTATAATGAGGCAAATGAGTGGTATTTTCAGTAGCAGATCTTTTCTTGTAAGTTCGATTCCGCTTATAATTCCTTTTCGAGGGATAAGAACCGCAACCACACCCAGAGGCAACATAAAAACTATGATTTTACCGACAATTTCCTGATTAAATATCATTACTGTCTGAGATCCAATAAAAGAGCCTCCCAATGAAAATGCAATTCCAAAAGCAATAACCTTCCAATTTACTTTTTTGCTTCTCACAAAGTTAAATACGGCAGTTCCTGTTCCAAAAGTACTTGCAAGTTTGTTTGTGCCTAAAGCAAACTGTGGAGGGATTCCTGCAAAAAGAAGGGATGGTAGGGTAATTAAGCCTCCTCCACCGGCTATACTGTCAATAAATCCGGCGACAAAAAAAGCCAAACAAAGTAGAACAATGGTAAATATTGAAAATTCCATCAACAATAAATTCAGAACAAATTATTTACTCTCTTATCCTAACTCCGCATTGAGAACAATATTTACCAACATCACGACCCATAAATTTCCCGCAATTCGGACATTTTAATACATTTATAAAAAATGGGACACAAACAAGCAATAATAAAGCACAAAAAACCAAATATATTATTATTCCTGTCGAGTTTAAATTAAAAACAAAATATGCAAACGGCAAACCTGCAATAATTAAAATAAAATCAACGAAAATCAGAATTCCCCAAGGTTTAAACTTTTTAACCTGCTCTCTATATTGGTTTGAAAAATCTTTTTCTTTATAATCCATAAATACACATATTACCTTAACCGATAAGAATTTTAAACCAAATTAAAAAAACGCTAGAAACAGCCTTAATCTTTAATAACGCTAATTCTGATAATTTTAACATCCTCAACCGGTCTGTCATTTGCACCAGTTTCGACACCGGCAATAATATCAACAACATTAAGACCTTCAATCACTTCGCCAAAAACAGTATATTGAGCATCAAGATGAGGAACGCCTCCTACATTGGCATAAGTATCTCTCTGTTCGTTTGTAAATTTCGTATTCATTTGTTTTTCCATACTGTCCATTTGCATATCGGTGTAGGTTTTTCCCTGTACAATATAAAATTGTGAGCCTGAACTACGTCTCTGTGGGTTACCCTGATCTCCGGTTCTGGCAGCAGCTAAAACGCCTTTTTTATGAAAATACTGTGGATTTATTTCGGCAGGAATAGTATAACCGGGTCCGCCATTGCCCAAGATTTTACCAGCAGGTGCATCTTTTGAATCGGGATCACCTCCTTGTATCATAAATGAATTTATAACTCTGTGAAACAACAATCCATCATAAAATCCGGCTTCAGCAAGTTTAATGAAATTATCCCTATGCAAAGGAGTTCCATCATAAAGAATTGCTGTGATATTGCCTTTTGATGTTTCGATTAAAACCTTTGTAGTTTGGCTAAAAGAAGACGCTACAACTATCAAGCTTATAACACAAGTAAAAACACATTTTTTCATAATTATATTTATTAAAATTTCGAATGGTAAAGTTATCAAAATTTTTACCATAAGAAAAACAAATATTTAATTATGAATTTAACTAAACAATAATACTTAATCTGAAAATAGATTTAAAATCCTGAACTTATCCTACATAAAACTTTAATAAATTACTGAAACAATGCCACTGTATGATAAGTTATTTTTGTTTAATTTGATTATGTACACATATGAACCTGTAGGTACGAATTTTCCATTGTATGTACCATCCCAGAATTCACCATCTCCGCGCATCTGATACAAGAGTTGTCCCCAACGATTAAACACCGAAATATGTGAATCCGGGAATAATTCTATCCCGTCAATCATCCATTGATCGTTTATACCATCCGAATTTGGAGTAAATGCATCTGGTATTTTTATACAATCAATTTCTGTGTCTGTCAAACTAATAGCTTGAATTTGATTAACGCATTCATTTGCGTCAATAATACTTATATCATATATTCCTTGTCCCAATCCTGATATAAAACTTATATCAATTACATTGCTATCCCATGAGAAAAGGTATGGTTCAGTCCCACCAGATGTAAAAAATTCAATAGAACCGTCACTTCCTCCTCTACAGCTCGGATTAGTTGTAATGATACTTGCTGCCAATTCAGCTGGTTCGTCTATAATTATTTCATCAATAATTTCACACCCGTTCGAATCTGTTAGAACTACGCTATATGTACCTGCATATAAATTTTCATACATTGTTTTATTCGAATATTGTATTCCCCAGTTTAAAATAAATGAATAAGGTGCTGTACCTCCAATCGCACTTAAATTTATGCTTCCGGTGGCTGTGCCATAACATTTTACAGGTTCATGATTTTCTTCAAGAAAAAGTATTTCAGGTTCGTCAATAATATAAGATTCTATTTTGCTACAATTCATATTATCTGTTACGGTAACTGAATATGTTCCGGCCTCTAATCCGCTTAGCGATGCTGTGTTACCCATATTGTTCCAATAATAAAAGTATGGAGAATTACCATTTGTAACAAAAATTTGAATAGAACCATCAGCTTCTCCATTACATGAAATGCCTGAAATATTTGCATCTATCTGCATTGATGCAGGACTTACCAACTCTGTATTAGCAGCTGCCGTACACGACCAGCTGTCCATAATAGTAACAGAATAAATTCCTGCATATAAGTCACTAATAGCTTGATTAGTTGAACCATTACTCCAATTATATTGTGTTGGAGCAACCGCGTTAGTTGACTCAGCTAGTAATGAACCAGTATTCTCGCCACTGCAACCAATTGCATGTATTTGAGAAATTGAAGCATTGATATTTCCGCTTACTGCAATTGTTGTTGTAGCTGTAGCTGTACAATTATCATCATCAGTAACAGTAATTATATAATCTCCTGGTGATAAATTATTTAGATTTGTATTAGTTTGATTGTTTGACCACACAATATTATATGGAGTTGATCCACCAGAAATTGCAGCAATAACAGATCCTCCCGTTCCACCACAAATAGCAGAAGTTGGTGTTAATATTACATTTGGTGGGCTGACATAACTAATTGTAATATTTTCGGTATCAATACACCCGTTTAGAGCCGTAACTGTGACAGTATAAGTTCCCGGACTGGAAATAACATTTGTAGCACTATTGACTGTTGACCCAGAACTCCAAATAAACGAAACTCCGCCAGCAGCAGTCAAATTTATGCTCGCATTATTACAATCAAGTTGTAACGTGCCAGTGTTATTAATGATTGTCGCTGATGGAATAGTAATATTCTGAGTTATAGTATAAGTTTCCATAGCAGTACATCCATTTGTTCCTGTTACAGTAACAGTATAAGTGCCAGGTAAATTAAATAAATTTAAGGCAGATGCAGGAGCGGATCCTCCACTCCATGCATATGTCCCTGCACCAGAAGCTAATAACTCAATTACAGTTGTTGTACAATTTAGCTCGTTTGTACCAGTTGTGTTGGTAATGAGCACTACCGGAGGGTTTGTGTTCTGAGTTAGTGAGATGTCTTGAGAGGAAGTACAACCATTTGATCCTGTAACTGTTACAGTATATATTCCGGGTATAGTAAAGCTGTTTTGAGGAGTATTTATTGATGTGCCAGAATTCCACAAATAACTTATTCCACCATTTGCAGTAACTGAAATTTCAGTAATATTACAGTCTAGTTCATAAATTCCTGTATTATTCAGAATTGAAATATTTGGGGTGTCGGTATTTTCTGTAATAATTATTGCTCCTGAACTCGTGCACCCATTGGAGTCGAAAACTGTTACAATGTAGCTGCCTGCTGCAATAAAACTATTATTTTGAGAACTCGGCGTTAAACCTCCATTCCATAGATAACTATCACCACCCTCTGCTATTACTGAGATTGTTGATATATTACAGTCTAATTCGTTTGTCCCGGTATTATTTGTTATTGTTACTACAGGAAGGTCAACATCTTGTGTAATCGTTATTGTTTCGGTGGCTGCACAACCATTTGCTGCAGTTACCGTTACAGTGTAGGTTCCGGCAGTATTAAATGTATTTGCAGCAGTATTGGTCGTAGCTCCACCACTCCATGTATATGTCCCACCTCCTGTTGCTGTTACTGAAATAGAAGTCTGAGTGCAAGTTAAAGCAGTAGTTCCGCTATTATTTGTAATAGCTGCAGTTGGTGGTGTTGTATTTTCAGTAATAGTAATTGTTTCGGTATCGGTACAACCATTTGCTGCAGTTACCGTTACAATGTATGTTCCGGCAGTATTAAATGTATTTGCAGCAGTATTGGTTGTAGCTCCACCACTCCATGTATATGTCCCACCTCCTGTTGCTGTTACTGAAATAGTAGTCTGAGTGCAAGTTATAGCAGTGGTTCCGCTATTATTTGTAATAGCTGCCGTTGGTGGTGTTGTGTTTTCAGTAATAGTAATTGATTCGGTATCTGTACAACCATTTGCCGCAGTTACCGTTACAGTGTATGTTCCGGCAGTATTAAATGTGTTTGCAGCAGTATTTGT